>MDTE01103534.1_pt1 | contig 26797 bp, 22 predicted proteins | sample 811231 | NCBI WGS metagenome assembly MDTE01 (sample SAMN05326651, study PRJNA326480) | marine metagenome | isolation source: seawater | place: Indian Ocean: Red Sea | collected 2010
AAAAAAAGATAATATTCCTGATTTTCTTCCTAATATGTCTCCATCAACTGAATTTAACAAATCACTATAAGGGATATCTACATAATTATTTTCACCTTCGATATAAACGTTAGCCCTAAAAATTTCTTCAGTAAATTTAAATGAATATGTGCTAGTAGGGTTATAAAAGTTATGATTTGACTTTCTTAATTCATAACGTCTTTCTCTCATAGGTATATCCTCAGACATTAATATTTCATTATTTTTTATTACCATTTTTTTAATAAAACCGTGCATAAACTTAAATATAGGCTTAGATAAAACGCAGAATTTAGAATTCACAATCGTTCCATCATTTTTTACTTCAGAGACAGTTTCAACTAAAATCATGAATGGTCCGAAAGATGAAAAATAGACCTGTTCTAAATCTGAAACCTCATAATTAACAAATATTAAAGGAATAGTTAGCCCTATAAAAGGTATCTTAAGAAAGTTTATAGAACCAACAAAGTTATCATCAACTATAGCCTGAAGACTATCAACATTTTTATGAACAATGTTCAAATGTGGAACATCTTTATAATTCCAGTCTGAATCCATAGGTGTATAGTTGCCAATACTTTGCAACATAAATTCTGTGTTACAATATCCCTCGTTACCCATTTTGGTTATTATTTGTCTGTAGTTTAATATCGACATATTATTAATAATATAAAACAATAATTAGGAAAATTAAGTTGATATCTATAAAAAAAGTTAATTTTTTCTCTCTTCTCTCTTTCATACTACTTTTCACTGGTGTTTTCTGTGTAGTTGAAGTAGTTCAAGAAAAATCATCTAGGAAAAGGCTCGCAAAGAGGGAAGTTAACGCAATTGGAGAATTTGTTAAATTCAAATGCCCACCAAACAAAAAATATAATCCTGCATGTATTGATAAAATTTTAAAAGATTATTTAGAAATAAGAAAAGATTTATTTAAAGATATACCTAAATATATAAAAAATAGTAAAATCAGAATAGTTGAAAAAACTCTTGCAAGCAATGTTGGAGTAGATGAAAAAAAATTATTCAGAAAAGACTACTCACTTCCTTTTCATAAATATTATGATTTTTTAGGTTTTAAAATCTTTTTAGAGGAATATTCAACTACGGCACTTGTTTATGATCATAAAGATCAAAATTATAGTTTTATTATTGCTACAATTGATCAAATGAATCTAATAAAATCATCAATATCCAAATCATTATATTATATGTTTGGTTTAATATTTATTATTTTGATATATATATTCTATTTTAAAGAAGAAATAGATTATCCCTTCTTCTATGAGAAGCGAGATCGAATAACCACTAAATATTTTATCTTTTTAATTATTGTTTGTGCTTTATTTATATTATCGAAAAATATTATACCACCTTACAATATCGGGAATGTCTACCCATGGATATTATTAAAAATGAATCCATATAAATTACATGAGTTTGCCTTTTATGTAATTTGTTCAATTGGTTTTTTAATTTTTTATATTTTTAAAGAAAATTTGAAGAGGAAAGTTTCCTATAGATCTCTAATATCAGAAAAATTTAAAAAAATAAGGAATTCTTATAAAGTATAACTATGCAAAGAATCAAGAATAATTTAATACCGTTTTTTATATGTATCATATCAATACTATTACTAGCAACAGTTGTATATCCATTCATATTTTCACAATTCACAATAATTAATGAAAGTATTGCAATCCCGGATTTTTCTACAGAAGGTATAAAATTAATTGATGATGATAGCATTCAAAGGAATATTATTATTCAATTACTTGGTGGATATAAAATATTAGAAGGATTTTTCTTTCATCATCATATGACGGTCTTACTACCTGTTTACTATTTAGATATTGGCTTAGATAAAAATATTCATCAATATGGAATTCTTACATCATATTATATTTTATTTACATCTATTATTTTTTTTAAAGAAATATCTATCAATTCTTACATGTCTATTATTCATTCTTTTCTAATAATTTTTCCTATATCTTTAACTTATATAGGCTTTAAAATTTATACTAATAAGTATTTAGTTGCTATATTCATTCTAATTTTTACCCTTTCATATGTACTACTTGATTTTACAAATTTTTATTTAACCCCAACTGTTAGCCCTATCAGACAAGCCTTTATACCCTTTATCTTCTATTTTATATATAAGATTTTTGTCGATAATCAAAGTAAGTATTATTTAGCTCTATATATATTTTTATTCCTTCAAAGTTTTGTATTTATTGAACTAAGTATTTTTTTAATAACCAGCACCCTAGTACTAACGACTATAAAAAATAATGTTGAAATTAAAAATAAAGTTAAATATGGAAATTTAATAATTTTTTTAATAATTATTTTAATTTTCATATTTAATAATTTTAATAGTGATAATTATTTTTCAAGCTTTAATTTTATCTTCTTAGGACCAGTAATTAATTTGTTTGATTTGTCTGTAATAACAATACTTTTGACTTCATTAATGTATATTGTTGGATCATCAGTATCGGAAAGTAAATATCATTTATTTATAAAAATAATTTCTGGATATTCAATCTTCTCACTACTTTACTTTGTTTGGAACCCTGCATATAACCATTTAGGTCCGATATTCTGGCCATTCTCTTTTATCATATTATTTTTTATTGATAAATTTATTATTAAAAAAACTTTTTCAACCACAATTATAATTTTGTTCTTAATGACTATCTTTATAACCACCTTTGCCATCAAAAATTTCTATACTGAAAAAAATCTTTTCTATACTCCGCTTACTACTAATTTAGAAGTTTATGATATGAATATAAATAAAAAAATAAATATGAAAACAACTATGAATCCAGAATTTATTATCGACTCTTGTAAAATTATGGATAAATATGAGAAAGGGCTATCAGTAAATATGATATCAATTCATGACAGTTTCTTACCATTTTTCTGTAATAAAGCTAATAATAAATATGATCAACTGATTATCAATATGGTTAATGATAAAATTAAAGAAAAGGCATACATATATTTTCGTGATAAAAAACTTATATTTGTTGACAATTTCATTGATGATGAAAATAGCAAAATCTATTATAGAGAATATTTCAATGCACTTGATTTTAGGATAAAAATGTTTGCTATAGGGCAAGCACGAGATATGTTTAAAAAGATAAAAAAAGAAGGGAAGTATAAGCTGGTTGAAAAAGGTAAGCTGATTAGCGTTTATATGAAGATAGATTAATTACATAAAAGTTCTTTATTTGAAAAAACTTCAACATTTGTTGTGTCTTGGTAAAAATCATAAATTTTTGAATAGTTTGGTGAATCTGTATTTTCTCTTAAATATTGATATATTTTTCTTTGGGCTAAGTATTTATCTTCAGGCCTAAATAATGCTTCATGCGTTTTCCAAGCTAACTCATCAACTTCTATAATAACTATAATGTCCAGTTTCTTTTGTTTTAATTTCTTAAGCTCTATCTCAGCATCTCTATTAGATAAAAAATCAAACCAATATGATACTGTTGGTGTTGGAGGCTTGATCTTAGTAGTTAGATTTATTAAAGCACCATGAGGAAATGCTATAAGGTTTGAGGGTTTATTTTTACATTTGCTCAATGCATTATTTATATTTTCTAAATTCTTGCCGATTCCATCATTTTTAATCTTTGAAATAAATTGAATTTTGTAAGATTCATAATTTCCTTTATATGAATTAACCCCCCACCAATGATAAGTTTTTATATTTTTTTCTATTATAGCAATACTAGAATAAGAAAAAATGACTGAGAATGCCAAAATAAGTCCAAAATTATAAAACGTTTTTAATGAAAGTAGAAGACATATTAAAAAAGCAACATGTAGAAATATGGAAACAGTTGTAAGTCCTGCAGATGTTGCTGCAGCAAATGTTAAACCAAGAAGTAGTATCCCTAAAGTTTTATCAAAGTTTTTATTTTTATAAAATAAAATGAATATTATCGGGCAATATCCGCTCCATAAATAAATCCTATTAAAAAAGAAATCTGTAATATGATTTAGTAAATAAATATCTTGGATTTTAAAAAAATAAAAAATAATCAGAATAATAGATATTATGATAAATATCAGAAAATGGTTTTTTGTAAAACTTATATTATGTATTTCTTTAAAAGTAAATAAATTATCAGTTTTTTTACCAAATAAATAATGAAATTTTAATATTACCATCAATGGTAGGAGTATTTTCAAAATAAATTTTAAAAGCTTTTCAAGACTATAAAAATCTGATTTTGGCGGAATGAGCGTAGTTAGAGAGTGTGCTATTCCACCTTTTGCGCCACCTGCATTAATTATAATATTGTCCATAACTATCTTTAGACCTTCTATAGTTAAGAATGGAAAAAAATTTATTACTACCGCAGTAAGTGATCCCATGAATGGATATATAATCAAATTCATAGAATTTTTAAATTTATAAATAAATATAATAAATAATGTGAAAAATATTACAGCTCCATTGCTTTGCTTGGTCAAAAAGCACATAGCCGCAAATAATCCTGCAAAAAAGAGGTATTTATTATCCTTTTTTGTAACTATTAAATAGTATGATATGAATGCAAAAATATTTGTAATATGTATAAAATCATAGGATAAAATTGCATTAATTGATAAATAAAATATCATTGCAAATAATGCCGAAACAATAGATTGTGATTTGGGGAAATTAATATTTAAGATTTTATATGTTAAAAAGAAAAGAATATTTAGATTTAATTGACCAAGAATTCTAGATATAAATATAGTTTCTTCACCCAATTTTAATATGAAGAAAGAATACCAATAATAAAAAGGCGTAAGATAAGCATAGAAGTCATTATAGGGTAAATAGCCTTCCTCAATAAATTTACCAGCTAATAAAAACCATCCCTCTGTTAATGGTAGGTAGCTATAATTCCATGACAAAATGAATATATTAAAGAATACGAATGAAAGTAAAATGAAGTATTTTTCAATATTTAATTCATAATTTTTTAATTTAATCAATTAAATATATATCTCCTAAGTATTACAAAGTTTATCATTGCAATAGGCAATAGAATACATAAGTAACTTATATACATATTGAATTCAAAATAATCCGCAAAGTAAAGAAGAATATTAGTAATAAAATAGAACATCAAAGCGAAACAAATATAAATATAGAATTTTTTTGAATTAGAAGAAAATGTTATATGTTTATGAGTATTAAAACTAATCAAGATGCCAAGAATTAAATTCATAGAAGTAGCCAGTACATAATGGAAACCTAAATAGTAAAGAAAACTAAATATTAAAAAACTCAATAATGTATTAAAAGAGCCCACTATTAGAAATCTGATAAATTTAATTTGAAGTAAATTTTTAATTATATGAATCATTAGCTTAAAGAGATGATATCCAAAAATTTGCATATAGTGAAATAATATAAAATAATTCTGTTATGAATAAATCAATAAAAAATTTTTTATTATTTATATGTATAGCATTATTATTTATATCCTTTATTAGATCAGATTTCAAAGAAACAAAGAGAAATAGCAAAAGAATTGCAGAAAATATTAAATCTTTTTATATAGAGAATTTAGGTAATTTTGAAATTGGTAAAATAAAGAGACTTAGGGATAACCTTAAGCTTCAAGAATATATTATAAAAACAAATAGTTTTTATAAAAATAATTCTAATAAGTATAAAATAAGTGTTCAGATAGGAACCAAGAACTATTTTGAAAACTATTACAATGCTGATATATCAAATATAATATCAAAAGATAAAAAACTTAAAATTAATAATGAAAGAAACTATTTCATTAAAAAAAATCTAATAAGATTATATGAAATTGATGATGATATATATTTAAAAGTAATCTCAGATAATACTTTCTTTCTAATCGAAATATTAAAATATTTTTTAAACATATTCTTATTCTCTATTATTTTCATTTATACACTTTTGAAATTATCCAAAAAATTTAATTTTTCATTTACAAAAAGAATTATCGATAAAATTCTAGAATTAAAAATCGAATATTATGAAATATATATATTTATTGCTATATTTGGGTCTGTAAATTTATTCTTTCCAGACTTGTCTGCTAATTTTTGGTATCTATTTTATTTATTTGTTTTAATATTTTTATTTTTATTATTTAGTAAGAAATTGGAATTCAACTTTAGCAAACTAAAACTACTTCCAATACTTTTATCATTAATTATTTTCATAATCCTATATCAATTTCTCTATAATTTTGGTTATATGTCTTCACTAACTAATGAATCTTTTGTCAAAAAAAGTATATTATTACTATGCTTAGTTCCATTCACTCTTTATTTGCTAAAAAAATCAGGATTGAATAATCTATCCATATTTTTAGCATTAATATTCTCTGTTTCTTTTATACAATTTAGATCTTTATCAATCAATGTTAGTACCTTATGGGATCTAATTTTTTTAAATTTTCTATTATTTCTTAACTTATATTTATTACATATAAAATATAATAATAATTTTGTAAATCTTTTATTCTTTATTGTTGTCCTAGTCATATCATATGCTTTTGCATTTAGAACGGACTATATTTTTCTAGAAGAGCAAGGTTTTCATATTTCATATTTTATTGCCCCTATTGTAAATCAAATTTCTGATACAGGCTTTAGACTGTTAAATGATGCGCCATCGCAATATGGTTTTTTAAACCTGCTAATACCTAGCATTATAAATTTTAAGTCGGGTCTTAATTCATTTCATATTTTTCAGTCATCATTATTATTACTTACACTTGTAATAGTTTTTATTACTATAATTAAAAGCAAAATAAAAATTAATAAATTATTTTTCTTTATTTTTTTTAGTATCCTTTTATTTTTATCAGATCCATATTTAATAGGACCTAACCCATATCCTTCTTCATCTGTTGTAAGATTTTTCCCTGTATATTTAATGATTCTTTTTGTTAGTATTTACTCTTTTGACCCTTTTACCAAGTTAAGTATTAATAAGATAATTCTATTAGGATTTATTCTTGGTATTACATTTCTATGGTCAATAGAGGTTTTTTTCTATGCATCATTTCCATTCGTTATATATTTCATTTTCGAATTAACTTCTAACTATAATAAAGATAAAACTATATTGGGATTAAAGAATGCTATAAAAATAATAATAGTTCTCTCAACCGTTGTTTTAAGTATTCTTATAGTTTATAAAAAAATGTATAGTCTTGGTTCAGTTTCCTTATGGATGCACTATATGCATGTATTTGGTTATGGAAAAGGATATGCTACGGTTAGCCTGACCCCTTTAACTTCAGCTTTGGTTCTAATTATTCCACTTTTTATATTAATTTTAAATAAATCTAAGATTAATGATTTTAGAATCATTTTTTATATATTTCTGATATTTGGGATGCTCTCATACTTTTTTGGAAGAGCAGTACCCAATAATATTTTAGCATTGTGGCCAATATATTTTTTAATTTTAGGTTTATTAACTTCAAAATTTGATAATAAAAGTAATAATTTTTTACTAATCCCAATAATTATAATTATCTCTATATGTCAATTATCGATTTACAAAAAAGCAGATCATATTACATACTCGAAGCTAAATCCATCTTTCGTTATTGATCACAAAAAAATACCGCCATATACCTTATATGCCAAAGATTTTACTGATGGATTAAAAGAATTTTCTAAATCTATACCTTCTAATAAAAAAGTATCTGCAATAACATTTGGAGATTTTAATAAAAATCTAATTAGAACTGATGGAAATGATATATTTCTACCAAGCCCCTGGCTTTTGCTTGCAAGTCCATTAAAAATTGAGCATGCAAAGAAAATTCTAAGGAGTTCTGAAAGGTTTAAAAATAGTGATGGATATATAATTTATGATAAAAAGTGGAATTATCATTATTCAGAACTTATAAAAGCAATAAATGAAATAAAAAAATGTAATAAAGTTTATAATGATAAGAGATTTGATACTTACTATTGCGAAAGTGATTTTATAAATTAATTCTTTTTCTTAACATATCTATTCTAGATAGATCTTCACTTGCAACATTTTGATAATAGTCTCTTTTGTTTTCTAGATAAGCAAGCTCAAATTGAACAGCAAGGTGTATTCCTTCTTTTAAATTGTCATTAACAATTTCTTTATCAAATATAATTTTCCTAGTTTCAAAAGATGACAGCTTTATAGGATATAAAGCCTTAAAGAAATCTAGAGAATCATAAGAAACTCCTCCACCTACAACAAACTCTACATCATCATCAAGACACTTTTTGGCTATTTTCTTTGCGTAAGATAAAACTTCATCATTATTTATATCATCTGATTTAAGACCAAGTGATCCACAAAAATCCGCCCTTCCAAAAACATAGCCATCAACAATTGAATCATTTAACACATTAGATATTTCGTCAATATTATTATATGCGGTAATTGTTTCCAGATTCATATAAAAAGAAGTATCTTTGACATCATTTTCATCATAAACATATTTAATAGCACCAATAAATTTTTTTAACGAGTAATCAGTTTCAATCATAGGTGCGACAATCCTATCCACTCCTAGTTGTTTACATTCTATTAAATCTCTTATTGCTTCGCAGCCTCCTATTTTTATTGTTAACCCTAACCCTGAGCGCCTAACAATATCACAAAGTCTGAGAAGATCATCGGTTCGAGTGCCCTCAGCTTCAAATTCTGCCTTAACACTAAAGACATTACATTTTTCCTTTAATTCGTGGAGAATGTCTAACATCTTTTTTTCATTAGTATTCATAAGTTTTTTTTTATTATATACTAAATTAAATTATTATGAAAATTAAATATAAATATAGTGATCAACTTGCAATATGGCTTAAAAAGCTTGGGTACACTCATTGTTTTTTCTTATCTGGAGGAAACATTATGCATGCTCAAGAAAGCTTTAGAACAAAATTTAAATGTATACCAATTATTCATGAGGTCGCGGCAGGAATTGCTACAGAATATTTTAATGCTACAAGTGAAAAAGAAAAAGCTGTAGCATTAGTTACAGCAGGTCCAGGTTTAACTAACATTGTAACTGCTGTTGGAGGTGCATATCTTGAAAGTCGAGAATTATTAATTTTAGGTGGTCAAGTAAAAAGAGAAGATTTATCTTATTCAGAGCTTCGACAACGTGGGATTCAGGAAATAGATGGTGCTAAAATTGTTGAACCTATTACTAACAAATCTATAAGACTTGATAAGCCAATTACATTTAATGAATTTAGAAAAATTGTTGAAATTCCAGATAAGAAGAGAAAAGGCCCGATTTTTATAGAATTACCGTTAGACATACAAGGCTATCCAGTTAAGGAAATAAATAATCCAACAAATCTAAAAAAAGATAAACCAGCATTAATTAATAAAACAAAATTATCCAAAGATACAAAAAAAATCCTAGACTTGTTGAATAAATCAAAAAGACCATCGATTCTTATTGGAGCTGGAGTAAAGAGAGATGTTGCGATAAAGCTACAAAAAAAATTAAAAAAATTAAAAATTCCTTTAATGCTCACATGGAATGCATCTGACAGAATTGATTCAAATTCTCAAAATTATTTCGGCAGGCCTAATACTTGGGGACAAAGATATTCAAATATAATTATTCAACAGTCTGATATGCTTTTGGCACTCGGAACAAGATTAGGACTTCAACAAACCGGTTTTAATTGGAAAGAATTTGTAAAAAGCGGAAAAATTATACATGTAGACATAGATCGAAATGAACTTAATAAGCACCATCCAAAAACGACTTATTCAATTAACAATGATGCGAATAAAATTCTTCAAAGTCTATTAAAGTTTAAAGTATCTGATAAAGTAGAATGGTTTAATTATTGCAAAGAGATAAAAGAATATTTCCCATTAGTAGAAAATTGTAATACAACAAGAAAAGGTTATGTATCACCATATGATTTCTATTTCAAAATATCTAAAATTGCTAAAAAAAATGACATAGTTATACCATGTAGCAGTGGCGGAGCATTTACAACTTTTAACCAAACATTTGAACAAAAAATTGGTCAGAAAATTTTAAATAATAAAGCATTAGCATCTATGGGGTATGGTCTTTCTGGGGCAATTGGTGCATCTTTTGCTAATAGGAATAAGAGAGTGCTACATTTCGAAGGTGATGGTGGTTTTACTCAAAATTTACAAGAATATGGAACTGTAGCAATTAATAAATTAAATATTAAAACATTTCTATTCTGTGATGATGGGTATGCATCTATTAGAATGACTCAAAAAAACTATTTTAAAGGCGCATACATGGGATGTGATATTAAAACAAAATTGGGTATACCAAATTGGGATTTACTTTTTAAATCTTGGGGAATATCTACTATTAAATTAGATAAAAACTTTATGACAAATAAAAAATTTTTAAATAGTTTTAATTCAAAAGGGCCTCAAGTCTATATTCTTCCTATAGATCCACTTCAGACATATTTTCCTAAAATAACAAGTAGAGTTACTAAAGAAGGTTCAATGGAATCAAACCCAATTCATAACATGTCACCAGAAATAAGTGATGATGAAAAGAAAAAATTCTTAAGATTTATTTAAATTATTAATCTATTAGCTTGTTAATCATTTTCTTATGGTTTTTTACATTATTACTTGCTAATAATGACTTGGATTCCAATGTGAGCTTATTTCCATTTACTTCTGTAACGATACCACCTGCTTCTCTCATTAAAATAACACCAGCCGCATAATCCCATGGTCTTGCTAACAACTGCCAGTATCCATGTTGCCTTCCACAAGATGCATATGCTAAATCTAATGCAGCAGAACCAGTTCTCCTAAAAGATTTAATCTCACCAACTATATTTTGAAGATTTTTCATATTCTTTTTCACTGACTTAGGGGCTGAAATTACAAAACCAGTTCCATAAATTAGATTTGAAAATTTACTTTCATCACTAACTTTATATTTTTTATTGTTTAAATATGCTCCATGTCCTTTAACAGTTAAAAACAATTCATTAGTTAAAGGGTTTAATATACAACCTGAAATAATTTCATTGTTAATATAACCAGCAATAGATATACAAAAGTAAGGATACTTTGTAATAAAATTGTTAGTTCCATCAATAGGATCTATAATCCAAGTTATTTGCGCTGGATCGGAAATATTGACCCCTGACTCCTCAGCCATAAAATTTGATTCAGGATAGTCTTTTAATAACTCTCTAATTATTATTTTTTCTACCGCTACATCTGTATCGGTAACCCACTCTTTTTTTGATTTTTCTTTAAAATTAATATTTTTTTTGCTGTAAGCCTTTAATAAAGTTTTTGATGCAATTAATGCAGCTCTTGCCATAGTTTTTTTTAAATCAACTGATTGTTTTTTTGATAATTTATAATTCATGGAACTCCTTATTAATATATCTATAAAATTACACTTTTAGTATATTCGATAATTATTTTTAAAATCCTCAATAGAAATTGGACCAATTAAATCCTTAAATAATTTAACTTTACCATGATACACAAATTCTGTAATTGAACCGTTATCATGAATAATTTCATATACTTCATATACGTTGTCTTCTTTTGGGTTAAATTTTATATGTGGATTCCAATTATCAGTCATATAGTTAAAGCCACCTAAAATGGTTAAAGAGAAAAAATCATGTTTAGGTAAATCTGAAAAATAAAGAGTATTTTTTGAATTGATATTAGTAAATTTTTCTTTAATTAGAAGACTATTATGAGGTAATGATTCCTCATTATAACCTGAAGTTAAATTATAAAAATTTAAACCTGTTATCAAGCATAGCGTAATAGCAGTTATTTTTTTTAATTTTACTAAATATGAATATTTATTAAATAATAATGAAATTAGTATCGGTGAAGCAAAAATCAACAAATTACATAAATGTCTTAAATATATGTATGGCTGTAAATTATCATATTTTAGAAACATGATCAAAAGTGGGAGAGAGAAAAAGATTGGCAATATTAAGAAAACTAAATTATTAAAACTGATTAATTTATTTTTATAAAAAAGAAAATAAATTAAAAAAAGAAATATCAATAATTGAATAAAAGCAAAAGATTTAGAGTAATATAAAATATCAAATCCTCTTTCTTTAATACTTAGTGTAAAACCGATAACAGGGTATAATTCAAAAATTCCAACAATATTAAGGCTATAAGGCACTCCAGCAATATTAGATAAAAAGCTTTTTAATAGATAATAGAAAGAATCTCCGAGTATAAAATATGCTGCGGGTAAGGATAAAACAGATAGAATACTAAAAATAAAGGATTTTTTTAATTTATCTTTCAAGGATTTTTGATAAATTAATACCGCACAAAAGAAAGTAACAATCAAAAATAAAAGTGATGCATGTGGATAAATTATAGCTATGGATAAAGAAGCGATTAAAAATCTTATTATAAAATTATTATCAATAGCCATATTCTTTTTATTCAATAATTTCATAACATTAAGAAATAGGTATTGACATATAAGGATAGAAAAGAATTGTGTCAGGGCTCCTTCAATCACCAGGACAACTACCCATGGAGACATTGCAAATAAAAAAATTAAAATAATTTTTATAAAATTATTAATTGGCAATTTCTTTTTAAATAGTATTTCAAAGATATTCTCAATTAACTCTATATTAAACAATCCATAAAAGAAGGAGCCAAGAATTCCTAATGATATCAATAGAGTTGGAAATGCATATATCGGATCGAAGAAGGAAATAATTAAAGACATTAGCAGCGGAATGCCTATTCTTCCTACAGTAAAGACCATATCTCCTACAAATCTAAGTTGAGCATCAGGAATATTCCAAGTGGATCTGTAGTATGGTGTCTCTTGACCATATATAACTGCTTCTTTTAAACCAGTATCAAGAATTATTTTTTTAGCATGGAAATTATATGAAAAATTCTCTAAAAAAGCGCCTACAGTAGAAGCAAAACCATGATTATCTGGTGATGAATGATATTTAATAGAAATTAAATCAAAAAAATAATAAGTTGAAAAAATTAATATTAAACAAAAAGTAATTAGAAAAGAATATTTATAATCTATTTCTTTTGATCTAATATAAATTCTAATAAAGAGGAAAAGAAACGAAAATGAAAAAATAATTTTGGCAATTAAAAATGTTGAAATTGTATTATTATCTTTTAAAGATAGAGAAATTAATCCACATATTATAATTAACAATAGAAGGTTTTTGAATGACTCAGACGAATCCCCTTTTTTCTCAGAAAAAATAGATAATGAAGAAAATAATATAAGAACTGACGAAAAAATTAAAAAATGTTCATTAAACAAAATCACATCCAGACTTTATAAATATTGATAGAATATTATACTGTATGAATGGTAAAATTCGATTCTGGCCTATCTGGATGTAATGTAACTTTAGTTGGAAGAGATAATATTAAAAAAATAAGTATTTCAAAAAAATATTATCCCAGATTAAAAAAGCAGGCAATAAAACATAAAGAATTTAATTCATTAGATATTAATGGAATCAAAACCCCACATATTAAGAAAATGTTACCTAACGGTTATATTATGGAACACATTCCATATCAAAATATTCATGAATCATCTATATTTTTTGATAAAAATAAAATAAATAAGATCTCTAACAATTTGATAAATTTAATTGACTATGAAATATTAAAAAGTGATTTTTATGATGAAGGTGAAGCATTTAAAATAGTACAAAGTAAGTTAAAAGATTTATATAAGGATAGCGATTATAAGAACTTTATTAAGTATTTGATGAAATTCAATATTGAATATAATAAAATTCCAAAATCTATCTGTCATGGTGATTTAACATCAACTAATATTATCTTTGATGGGAAAAATATTTATTTGATTGATTTTTTAGATTCTTATATAGAAAATTATTTGATTGACTTGTCTAAAATAAAGCAAGATTTTTTCTATTTTTGGTCTAGTCTAATTAGTTCTAAGAAGAATAAAAAATATTATCAGTCTCATCTAGCTATATGGAATCCAATTGAATATAAATTCAAAAAAATTTTAAATACAAAAAGTTTTCACTTCTTCGATACCATAAATCTTCTAAGAATAGAACCTTACTTGACATTTAATCATAAAAAAAATATTCTATCATCCATAATAAAAGACTTAAAATTGTTTAAAAATTATGAAAAGCTTAATCATTCCAATGGCTGGTAAGTCATCTAGATTCCCAAATATGAGGCCAAAGTGGCTTCTCACTCACCCTAGAGATAATAATTATATGTGCACTGAATCTATCCTTGGAATGAATTATGACTATTTTGATAAAATATATTTTGTTACTTTAAAAAAATTTGAGAAAGATTATGCATTTATGAAGGGTTTTAAAGAAAATTTAAAAAAACTTAATATTCATAAAAAAACAAAAGTAGTACTATTAAATAGGGAAACCTCATCACAGCCAGAAACAGTATATTTAACAATTATTAAAGAAAAATTAAAAGGTTCTTTATTTATTAAAGACTCTGATGGTTATTTTGAATGTAAAATAAAGGATAATAAAAACTATGTAACATATGCTAATTTATCTGATGTTGGAAATATAGATGCAACATCAAAAAGCTACATAATCAAAGATAGATTTCAAAAAATTGCAAATATTGTTGAAAAAAGAGTAGTTAGCGAGTTTTTCTCGGTTGGCGGTTACAGTTTCAATTGTTGTAATGATTTTAAAAAATATTATAAAATCGTTTCTAAAACTCCAGGAGAATTTTATATCTCTGATATTATATATGCGATGATTTTGGATAATCATGATTTTTATGGTCTAGAATCCAAAAACTTTAAGGACTGGGGAACTATTAAAAGTTGGGATAATTATAAATCAAACTATAAAACAATATTTTGTGATTTAGATGGAGTATTGGTTGAAAATGCATCAGTATTAATGAAACCCTATATTGGAGAGTCAAAACCTATAGCTGATAACATAAAGACAATAAATGAATTATATAATTCATCAACAAAATATATAGTAATTACTACAAGTAGACCCGAGAATGCTAGAAAAAAAACGGTTTTGGAATTAAAGCAAAAAAAAATAAAATATCACCAATTAATTATGGGTCTTCCACATGCAAAAAGGCTGTTGGTAAATGATTTTTCAGAAACAAATAGTTTTCCAACTGCAGAGGCAATAAATATTTATAGGAATTCATCTGATTTAAGGAAACTTGTATGAACATATTAGTCACCGGGGGGGCAGGATTTATAGGTTCTGAACTATCTAAATTCCTTATAAAAAATGGACATAAAGTAATAATTTTGGATAACTTGGAATATGGATATTTAGATAATATTAAGTCAGAAAAAAAACTTCTTAATAATTTTATTAAAGATGATATAAGATCAGTAAACTTTAATAAAATTTTAAAAAATATTGATGTTGTATATCACTTTGCTGGAATATCATCATTGCCTGAATGTGAGGCTAACCCATCAAAAGCATTTGAAATAAATTGTACAGGATTAATAAGGTTGTTAGAGGCAGGAAAAAAAGAAAAAATAAAAAAAATATTTTTTTCATCTACATCCGCTGTGTATGAAAACAGTAAAAAAAAATATCACACTGAAGATGAAATCGTAAATCCAAACTTAGTTTATTCAAATACTAAAAGGTGTGCAGAAAATATTTGTGCCAGTTTTATAGAAAACTATAATATGAATATTACAATTTTTAGATTTTTTAATGTTTTCGGTCCTCATCAGGACTTTAAAAGACCATATCCACCATTTACCAGCTATGTAATTAAGGAATTAATAAATGGTAAAAAACCCACTATATATAATTTAACAAATTCAAAGCGAGATTATATTTTTATTGATGATCTAATTTATTATATAAACTTTTTCTTGAAATTTAAAAATAAATTTAAAGGGGAAGTATTTAACTTGTGTTCAAATGTGGGATATTCAACTAAAGATATACTAGATGTCATGTTTAAGGAATTTTCAGTTAAAAACTTTTACAATAAAGGTGATTCTAATAAATTTTGGGATAAATACTCAGAGCTATTTAAAGGTAATTATAAATTAACAAGAAAAAGGGTTAAGCAAGAGGTTTTTAAGAATTCTATTGGTTCTAATAAAAAACTTGTTAAAACCACAAATTATAAGCCCAAAACTAATTTAAAGTATGCAATAAGAGAAATTATCGATTTTCAAAAAAAGAGTATGAAAGGTGAATAAGAAGTTTTTGCTATTTGTCCCATTTTATAATTGCGAGAAACAAATAGCTAAGCTAGTAAATCAACTTGATAATAAAGTTTGTGAAACTTTTGATGAAGTAATTTTTGTAAACAACAGAAGTATAGATAATACTCAAAAAATATTGATAGAGAGTTTGAGAAGAAAAAAAATGGATATTAGTTGGAAGATTTTTCTAAATGATTCTAATTATAATCTTGGTGGCTCTCATAAGGTAGCGTTCAATTATGCAATTGAAAATAAATACGATTATATAGTTGTTCTTCATGGGGATGCGCAAGGATCTATTAGCGATTTTATCAACAATCTAAACCAATTAAATGATAATGTAGATTGTTTTTTAGGCTCGAGGTTTGATTCTCGCTCTGTACGAGTAGGATATTCTTTATTTAGAACCTTAGGTAATTATGTTTTCAATTTTCTTTGCTCATTATCTCTTAATAAACACATTACAGATATGGGGTCAGGATTAAATTGTTTTAAGATCAATTTTCTAGCTAAAAATGATTTTATAAAATTACCTGATGACTTGGTTTTTAATAATATGATGCTTTTTTTCATGGACTATAAAGAAGCAAATTATAAATTTTTTCCTATTAAATGGGTAGAAGAAGATCAAGTCAGTAATGCCAAGCTTTTTAGTCAATCATATAAAATTTTAAAAATGTGTATTAAATACTTATTTGGCTTTAGAAAATTTATTCTATCTGATACCAGTGTAAAAAATAAAAAATATTCTTATAAGATTGTTGAATCAAGCTCTTGAAAATGTTTTCTCATCTATATAAATTCATTAAACAGAATCTTCTGGACATTAGAACTTACAAATGGTTTGTATCTGGATTGATTGCCTTTTCGTGTGATTATTTCCTTTATATCAATCTAATAAAATATATTCAAATAGATATATCAAAATCTTTGGGTGTTATGTTTGGTATATTTATTTCTTATAATTTAAATAGAAGATGGACATTTAAATCAAAAAATAATATATCATATGAAGCAAAAAAATTTTTAATGTTGTACGGATTTAATCTAATATTAAATGTTGGAATAAATCATATTGCATATAGATTCACTAAAGATATAACAATTTCTTATTTTACAGCATTATTTATTACTGTATCAATAGGCTTTATAGGTCAAAAATATTGGGTTTTTAAAAAATTATCAAATTAACTCATCCTTCAATTTAATACAATATACAAAAGCAATTAAGAGTAATATTGGATTAAATATAGTTCCGGAATTTACATAATGGGTTGATAGAAAATATATATAAGTCTTAGGAATTAATATTAGTGATATAATTATTATAAAATGTTTCTGGTAAACAGAAAAAGTTCCTTTATGAATTATCAACAAGAGTGGAATGATAAAGTAGATTAATCGGTATTCTGAAGAAGTAGGAAAAAATAAACATATTGCAGATGAAATAAAAATTAATTTTAAAATATCTGATTTCATTTTAAACATAAAAACAGCTGTAAAAGCAAAAAAAGAAAGAAGTATAAATTTTGCAATATCATAATGCTGGACAATCTCAGTATTTGGAAAAGTGATTAAGTGGTATAAATTAAAAAGAGAATGATTGCCAATGTTAAGGGATGAACCACCAGTTATCATATGCTCCTTATATTTAATAACAGCATCAGGATAGCTGTTTATAAATATCTTACTATTCTCGACAAAATCTCCAGAGATTATGAATGGCAAACACAATATAAAAATTAAAAATATTGAGAATAGAGATGTAATCTTATAAAAGCTTTTTTTTCTTAAAAAAACTAATAAAAACAAGAATGGAAAAACTTTTATTGATGTTGCTAACGCAATAAGGAATAAAGTAATTATAAAAAAATACTCCTTAGATTTAATTTCAAAATTATTAAAAATATTTTTAAATTTTAAATTCAACAAAAGGATTAAAACTAAAAAAACAGAGAATATGGCTAAAAATATTTTGATGGGATTAAGGTTGTTCAAATAAATAATTTTAAAACTACTGTTGTTCATAGTTGAATAATCATATGACCACCCTTTTTTAAAAAGCCATAAAAATTTTTCACTCTGATCATATAAAGATTTATCTATAAAATTATTAGATTCCATGACATTAATATTCTTAATTATAAAAATATCAATTTCATAATCATCGGTTTTTTTATTGAAATCTTTAGGAATAAATTTCTTAAGATATTCTCTGCTTATTGGCTTTGAACTATCTATATCAAGCATTAAATCATTTGAAAGTTTCATTGTTAGAATATTTTTAGCAATTTTCTTACCTATATATTTATTCTCAGAATATGTCTTAGATAAATGAAAAAAGGAAATTAATACAAGTATGGAAAGTGAGAAGTTTATTATTAATTTTAAATTAATCTTAAACCTTAAATTGATATCGGTATTAATATACTTTTGATAAAAATAAAAAGCATATAAAATCAAAATAAAAGATATTCCTTCGAAATTTCCAGTATGAAACATAAAGAGCATCGGTAAGTTTAAAAAACATAAAGAGATAAAAAGTAAAAATTTATCGCCAAATGACCAATCTTTGAAAACTTTAAAAATATATAGAAGAAACAAGAATGATATAAAAAAAATAAAGAGCTTGATTCCAACATACGGATTAAAAAATGACAAAGAGCCTATAATCTGTAGAAAGAGAAATCCTCCTGGTAAGTAGCCGCCATGTTGCAAATTAAATCCAAATCTTGCAAACGAATCATTAAAACCGTAATAATCACAAAATACACTTATTGGGTGGTGAAACGGAGTTTCTAATAATGGAGCATAGGGTTGCACCAGAAGAGCTTTGAAATAATAGAACAAGAAACAAAATATAAATCCTGGCAATAATATTTTAAGAACAAGATTAAATTTATCCTTTGGAGCCATTAAAAAATTATATACACTATTGATATATATAAAAATAATATTTTAGTTAAATAATATGACAGATTTCTTGATTATTGGTGGTGGGATAGCAGGTCTATCTCTAGGTTATTTTTTAGATAAAAATTCGATAATTTTAGAGAAAAATAAAGAACTTGGTGGTCTTTCAAGGAGCTATAAAATTAATAATGTTAGCTATGATATAGGTCCTCATATCATTTTTTCTAAAAATAAAGAAATTCTAAATTTACACAAAAAGCTTGTCGAAACGAATGAAATAAAAAGATCAAATAAAATTTTCTACAAAAATAAATTTATAAAGTATCCATTTGAAAATGATCTTGGTAGCCTACCAGAAGCTGAGAAGGAATATTGCTTACAGGAGTTTTTAAATAATCCATATGAGGATTATGAACCAAAGAACATGCTACAGTTCTTTCTTAAAACTTTTGGAGAAGGAATAACAAAAACTTATCTACAACCTTACAATGAAAAGATATGGAAATATGACCCTTCATTCATGGATGTACAAATGGTTGAGAGAATACCTAAGCCTCCAAAGGAGGATGTTATAAAGTCCGCGAGCGGCATTGAAACTGAAGGGTACAAACATCAATTATATTTTAATTATCCAAAAAATAGAGGTTTTCAAAGCTTAATTGATTCTTACTCTGATTTGAACAATCAAAAAGGCAATGAAATACTGACAGGTGTAAATATTAAAAAAATTGAAAAACTAAAAGATTCTTGGGAAATTACCACAAATGATGGCGTATATAAATCCAAAGGATTAATAAATACTTCTCCAATCCATGAATTCTCAAAATATTTTAAACTGCCTGAATCAATTTCAACTTCACTTGATAAAATGAAATATAATTCAATTTATATAATAATGATTCAAGTTATTAAGGATAATATAGGAGATAATTTTGCATTATATGTACCTAATAAAGAAACTATTTTCCATAGATTATCGAAGATTGATTTTCTTGGTAATTCATACAATTTAAATGACAGAAATACTTTGATGGCAGAAGTAACATTCAGACCTTCAAGCTACATATCATCTCTAAGCAAAGAAGATATTGTATTACAAGTTATAGATGACCTTGTAGCGGAAGGGTTAGTAAATTCAAAGGATGATGTTTTAGATACAGATATTAAATATGAAAAATATGCATATGTAATATATGATCTTGAACATAGAAAAAATACAGATAATGTTCTCAATCATTTTAAATCAATGAACATACATAACGTTGGGAGATTTGCCCAGTTTGAATATTTAAATACTGATGGAGTAGTGGAAAACACTTTAAATTTGAGCAAATCTTTAAATCATAACAAAAAATGAATTCACAAGCTGTTGTTCTTGCAGGAGGTTTTGGCACCAGGCTCGAAAAGGTTATAGGAAATAAAATTCCAAAGCCAATGGCTCTAATAAATGGTAAACCATTATTATTATGGACTGTTGAATGTTTAAAAAGGAATAAGATCAAGAGAGTTCTGTTTCTACTTCATCATAATCATCAATATATTATAGATTTTTTTAAAGATGGTAGTGATTTTGGTATTAAAATAGATTATTCAATAGAAAAAAAGCCGAGAGGGACGGCTGGAGCTATATTTGATAATATTCATAAATTAGAAGATGAATTTTTTATAATATACGGAGATACTTTTATAGATATAGATTTACTCAAAATGAAATCCACAAAAAGACCAGAAGATAAGTTAATTGCTTTTGTTCACCCAAGCTCGCATCCTTACGATTCAGATTTAATCAAAATAAATAAAGATAATAAAATCACTGACATATTTAGACCGTCTAATTCAGATGAAAATTATTATCAAAATATTACTAATGCTGCGTTATATTATTCACATAAGGATATTTTCAAAAATGAAAAGTCATTAACAATTGGGGTACATGATATAGCTTCTAATCTATTTCCATTAATGATAAAAAAAAATATTTCTATCAAAGCTTATGAGTCGCCAGAATATATAAAAGATATGGGGACACCTGAAAGATACAAAACAGTAAATGAACATGTTAAAAAGAATATTCCCGAACTGTTGAGTAGTAGAGTTAAAAGAAAATGTCTTTTCTTAGATAGAGATGGGATTATTAATATTAACAATGGTCATATCAACTCATTGAAAAAATTCGAGATTAGGAAAGAAATCATAAATTTGATAAAGCTTTTCAACGATTCTGGATGGTTAATCATTGTAGTTACTAATCAACCTGTAATAGCAAGAGGTGATTTGACTATTGAAGGATTAAACGAGATTCATAAAAAAATGAGTTCGATACTGGGGAACAATAATGTTTATCTTAACCATATTTATTATTGTCCTCATCATCCTGATTCTGGTTTTGAGGGAGAAATTAAAGAACTCAAAATAGACTGTAATTGCAGAAAACCTAAACCTGGAATGATAAATAAAGCTATTAATGATTTTAATATTGATAAAGATCATGCATGGTTATTAGGTGATGACATTAGAGATATACAAGCAGCATTAAATGCTAATGTAAGCCCTATTTTGCTTGACGAAGAATCCTATTATAAAGAGGAAGATTTTGAACAAAAAGTAATTGTTAGGAATTCACTGACATCTATATATAATTTTCTCAGGGAAAAATTATGATAATCGCCAAAGCACCTTTTAGAATTTCATTTGTAGGTGGTGGTAGTGACCTTCCAAGTTTTTATAAAAAATATGGTGGAGCAGTACTTTCAACCTCTATAAATAAATATGTTTATATTTTAATTAAAGATAGGTTTGAAGAGACTATTAGATGTAGCTATTCTAAGACAGAAATTGTTAAAAGTGTAAAAGAACTTGAGCATGATCTGGTGAGAAATGCCCTAACTGATCTGGATATTACTAAATCTTTAGAAATTGTATCTTCTGCAGATATTCCTTCAAGTGGAACTGGACTTGGATCGTCAAGCTCTTTTAGTGTAGCTCTATACAATGCTTTATTCGCATATCTTGGCAAGAGGATTAAGCCTAAAGAGCTCGCAGAGCGAGCATGTAGGTTAGAAATAGAACTTGTGGGTAGCCCAATAGGTAAGCAAGACCAATATGCTGCTGCATTTGGAGGATTGAATTTTTATAAATTCAACACCGATGATACGGTGACAATAAATCCAATAAAAGTTAAATCTGATTTTTATGAGAAGTTAAACAAATCACTGATTTCTTTTTACATTGGTGGAAAGAGAGATGCTAATAAAATATTAAGTAGCCAATCTGATAATTTGAATGAAAAAAAGAACGTTAATACTCTAAAAAGAATGGTTGAACTCGCATGGGCATTGAAAGAAGAATTTGAAAATAGTAATTTAGATAATTTTGGTACAATCCTTAATGAAAATTGGAATTTAAAGAAAACACTGGAAAATGATATTAGCAATAATAAAGTTGACGATATATATAATGAATGTATAAATTTAGGTGCTACAGGTGGTAAACTTTTAGGAGCAGGTGGTGGTGGTTTTATGATTTTTATAGTGCCTAATGAAGATATTAAAAATAGAATAAGAACAAAGCTAAGTTCATTAAGAGAAGTTGTTTTTAATCTAACGAATGAAGGATCACAAATTGTATATGAGGATTGATTTAGAATGATTGATATAGAAAATTATATTTCTGTTAGCCACAAAGTTCTCAAGAAAATTGATAAAAATGATATTAGAAAAGCGATTGATTTAATAATAAATAAGATAAATTCTAATAAAAAAATAATTACCTGCGGTAACGGTGGGAGTGCTCTGACCGCTAGCCATTATATTACTGATTGGAATAAATCTTATAATTTAAAAACAGGTAAAAAACTTTTGGGTTTTTCGTTAAATGACAATATCGGACTTATAACTGCAATAGCAAATGATTTAGCCTACGAAGAAATATTTTCGTCACAAATTAAAACGATTGTCGATAAAGAAGACTTATTAATAATTATTAGTGGTAGTGGTAAATCCAAAAATATCATAAATGCAGCTAAGACAGCAAAAGAGATCGGATGTAGTACACTCGGTATTATAGGTTATGATGGGGGTGATTTAAAAGATATATGTGATAATTTAGTTCACATACCATCTTGGGATATGCAAATTTGTGAAGATGTTCATTTAGTTTTTGGTCACTTAGTTATGAAATCAATCTGCTCCGAGGATGTAAAGCCAATATATGAATAATATACTTATAACGGGTGGAGCGGGATTTATAGGAAGAAATTTTATAAATCAACTTCAAAATAAATATGATCAAATTTTTGTAATAGATAATTTCTCATTAGGTATAAGAGATCAATTTGATTGTAAAAATGTAACTATTATTGAGTTTGACTTAAAATATGAATTTTTAGATTATGAACAATTTAGGAAATACAATATTGATGAAATATGGCATTTCGCTGCTAATTCTGATATAGCAGCAGGAATTGAAAATGATTTAGTTGATTTAGAAAATACTTTTTTTACCACACTAAATACTATTAAAATCGCAAAAAAAAATAAGATAAAGAAATTTAATTTTGCTTCATCTAGTGCTATATATGGAGACTGGGATATACCATTGAAGGAGGATCTTGGTCCTTTAAAACCTATTTCAAGTTATGGTTCAATGAAGTTGGCTAGTGAGGCTGCTTTATTATCTTTTTCTCATAAAAATAAAAATATCTTAAACATATTTAGATTTCCAAATGTAGTTGGAGTTCCCGCAACTCACGGTGTTATTTTCGATTTTATAAATAAAATAAAAAAAAATGGAAACCTTGATGTTTTAGGAAATGGAACTCAAAAGAAGAGTTATTTGCATGTATCAGAGCTAATTAATGCTATGGAATATGTAAATGAAAATAATAATGAGGATAGTTTGATTATAAATCTTGGAAATAATGATGATGGAATAACAGTAAAAGAAATTGCGGAAATGGTTGCTAGCAAATTTGAAAATAACATTAAAATATCTTATGGAAAAAATAGTTTTGGCTGGGTTGGTGATATTCCAAAATTTAAATTTGATACGGATAAATTAAATAATATGGGATGGTCACCAAAGCTATCATCAAAAGAAGCCGTAAAATTAGCAATCGATGAAATTTATAATCAATTAATTACTTAGATAATATCTTTTTTAAGGTTAATAAGTTTTTTAAAAGCTTAGAAGATTTTTTTATAATTTTTAAAATAGAAAATTGTTTGGATTCATCTGGCCTCTGGTAATATGATATTTTTTTTTCAATAATTCTTATACTGTTATAATCCATTCTAATTAACATTTCTGCAGATCCAAAGTCTTCAAAAAACCAATTATCACAATAATATTCTTTATATAAACTTTTGGACATTAGCTTATACCCACTATCAATATCTTTTAACTTATTATTAAAAATAAATCTCGATAACCAATTCATTGAAAGTGTTAGAAATCTTCTAGAGGTACTATCATACCTAGGGTTTCTGTAGCCTGAATAGACTAATCCTTGCTCATAATCTTTTGAAAATTTTAAGAATTCTTGAAAGTCATATTTTGTACCACTTTCAGTAAAAAATATATTCTCATATTTTGAACTATTAATACCAAGAGTCAATGAGGGCCTATAACCAAGTCTTTTCTCACCTCTTAAAATTCTTATTTTATCAGATTCGAATTCTTTACATATCTCATATGATCTATCAGGACTATAATCTTCGACAATTATAAGCTCAGAGTTTTTAAAAGAATCTAAAATATTTTTCTTAATTGATAAGATATCTTCCCTAATACTTGGCTCTTCATTAAAAACTAATACTATTATTGATAATCTCAATCTACTTCCCTTAAATTTAATACTAATAATCTAATAAAAATTAACTTTAGATTATTGATTTTAAATTATTTCAAAGTAAATTCAGTTTAACCATGTAAAATCAAATTTATCAATAAATTTAAAAAGTTGTTATAATATAACAATATAATTAATTTTTTAAGTTTTGAATAATTTAGGTGAAAAATTGAAGAAAGTAGATGTTGCAATAATTGGTGCTGGTCCTGCAGGAATTGGGATAAGTGCTATGTTGAGTGAGCTTGGTATAAAGAAACATGTAGTTGTTGAAAAAAATAAAGTTGGGTCTTCTTTTGATAATTGGCCCAAAGAAATGAAATTAATAACCCCATCTTTTACAACTAACTTCTACGGTCATCTTGATTTAAATTCCATTGTTTCTGGTACATCTCCTGCATTTACATTAAGAAGAGAACATCCAACCGGGCAAGAGTATGCTCATTATCTAAGAGCAGTTTCAGATTACCTCAAATTACCAATTGTTGAAGATACAAACATTGAAGAAATAACTCATTCTAATAAATCTTTTAAATTAAAAATTGGTGGTACAGATTTAGTAGAAAGTCGTTTTGTAATATGGGCTGCAGGTGAATTCCAATTTCCTAACCTAACCCCTTTTAAGGGTGCAGAATTATGTACTCATAATAGTCATGTAAATAGCTGGGAAGATATGGAGGGAGACGAATTTTATATCATTGGCGGATTTGAAAGTGGAATGGATGCAGCAGTAAATTTAAGTCTTTTAGGTAAAAAAGTTCATGTTTTAGATAGACAAGCTCCTTGGAATGATAGAGATACGGATCCAAGTTTAAACCTATCTCCATTCACTTTAGAAAGGCTTAGAGGCCAATATCAATTTGGCAGAATAAATTTACATGAAAATTCTGAGATTAAAGATATAAAAGAAAAATCAGGAAAATATGAAATTAAAATAAAAGGTAAATCAAAACCATTCATTAGTCTTACAAAACCAATCTTAGCAACAGGTTTTAAAAATAACTTAAAAATTGTTAACAAATTTTTTGATTTTGATAAAGAAAAGTCATATCCACTTTTAACTGAGAATGACGAATCTACTATCACACCGGGGTTATTTTTGGCGGGTCCGCAAGTTCGTCATGAAAATTTAATATTTTGTTTTATTTATAAATATCGCCAGCGATTTGGTGTCGTTGCAAATAGAATCGGACAAGAACTAGGTGTTGATACAGAAGTTCTTGATAAATATCGTCATGAAGGTTTATATTTAGATGATTTAAGTTGTTGTTCGGGTGAGTGCGAATGCTAACTAAAGTATTACTCAATACTGATTAATAAAAAAGATCCACCCTATTCTTCTATGTGTTTTTCATAAATTTATTTATATTTTTTTTTCGTTAATAACCACATCGACAAGTATTGCTATTAATAGATTTAGCATGGTAATCCCACAAATTATAATGAAGCTAAAAAAATAAATCCAAGCCCACCAATAAACATCTTGTAAAGGCAACATAACTTGTTCCCAGCTGGATAGAGTTAAGACTTGAAACAATGTAATCATTGCAACCCCTACGTCGCCCCATCTTTCAGGTATATCAGTGCTAAATAAAATTGAACCTAAAGTTGCATAGATATAAAGAATTATAAATAATAACAATCCTACATAAAAAACTCTTGTAATTGAAGATATTAATGCTTCTATTATTTTTTTTAATTCTGGAACAACCGAGATAAGTCTTAACACTCTAAATACTCTTAA
>MDTE01167550.1_pt1 | contig 26793 bp, 39 predicted proteins | sample 811231 | NCBI WGS metagenome assembly MDTE01 (sample SAMN05326651, study PRJNA326480) | marine metagenome | isolation source: seawater | place: Indian Ocean: Red Sea | collected 2010
CAATGGTACTTTTGCCGATGGTGCTAATACCACTCCAGGTTCAGGTACTCGTGAAATGAGAGGACTTTCAGAATATATAGCATTAAATGCTAATGCTAATAACACTGTAGCTCCAACTGCTACTGGCGGAAATGTTTATTATAACGACTCTGCTGGTGACGGTTCTGGTGCTGCTAGAGTTCTTTCATGGGATGCAATCGCAGGTGCTATGAAGCGTCTATATGATGCTCACGCACCAATGATTCAACCAGTGCTTTGTGTAAATCCAAAGCAACTACTTGACCTTAACAAGGAATTGTTAACTGGTACAGTAGGTATTACTGGAACTATCCTACCAAGAGATAGAAGTATCGCTGGTATCGACATTGATACTATCGTTACTCCTTTCGGTGCAATTGGTCTTATGGTCATCGACCCTAACATCATGCCTGCCGATTGTGCATTTATCCTTGACTTTGCTTTCATACAACCAGTATTCACAAATATCCCAGGATATGGTACTGTGTTCGTGAGAGACTTAGACCAAGACGATTATGCAAGAGTTGGAAAAGCAGTTTACATGGAAATGGGATATGACTTTGGTCCGCCAAGTTATCATCTCAAATTCGTTGATGCTGATTCAGCATAAATAAAAATTGAAGATTAGGGTGGGAATCCACCTCTCACCCTTTTCTTCTGCTATAGTAGAGAGACAATGATTAAAGTAAAAACAGTTTTAATAGATGTATCAGAAGATGCAAGTAATTCACTCAGTTTCAAAACTGATGGTTTGTTATTATCAGGAATTAAATTTCCTGCAGCAATGACAGGTTCCACAATTACATTTGACCATTCAATGGATAACTCCACATGGGCAGATGTAAAAGAAACTGATGGAAGTAATGTAAGTTATACTGTATCAGCTGGAGATGTAATAAGACTTGACCCTAGTGGTTGGGCTTTTGCAGCAGAAGGTTGGTTAAGAATAACATCTAGTGGTACAGAAGCAGCAGATAGAAGTTTAGAAGTATACCTAAGACATAGTTAGGAGGTTTTGTGAGTAGTACAATAGCCGACCTAATTAATAGGACATACAGAGAATATTTAGAACCAGTAGATTCTGTAGAAAGTTATTCTTATATAACTAATACAGATTCTTTATCTAGTGGTACTGGATTAACTTCATCAGGCACAACAGTAAAATATGACGGTAACTTGTTTTCCGTTGAAGAAGAAGATGCATTAGACGCTGGTGCAATTATAGAGATTGGCCAAGAGTTAATGTATTCTACTGCATTAAACACAACAGCTAATGAGATTACAGTTAAAAGAGGACAAAGAGGAACTACAGCTGCTGAGCATGCTAATGGTTCTTTAATTAAAATAGCTCCTGCATTTCCTAGAAAAAATATCTATGATGCAGTTATTGACCAAATTAAAAACTTATATCCTACATTATTTGCTGTAGAAACACTAGATGTTACAAGTGGTACAGGTTATAGAATATTAGGTGATTATGGTTCTGACCAAGATACTTACAATTATTTAGTTACTCCAATTAAAGCTATATCACAATATACAGATTGGAGTGCAGGTTCAGACCAAACAGGATTAACTTATAAACCTGTAGGTATTGAATTAATAGATTTACCTAATCCATTTACTTGGACAGATGATACAAGTACATCAAGAACTAAAACATACACAACAGGCCCAGATGTAGTACATGCATTACAATTTGCAGGTATAGCTTCAGGCCATACAACATATGTAACTTTTAAAAAGAAATTTGTAATACCAACTTCTGAAGCTACTACATTAACAGCAGTAGGTTTAGAAACAGAATACGAACCTATAATTATGGCAGGTGTGGCTGCACAGTTACTTGCTGGAAAAGATATTAATATGGTGGATGCTCCTTATATAACTGAACAATTAGAAGCTGCAGTATATCCTGTAGGTAGTTCTAGTTCTATTAGAAATTCATTATTACAATATCAACAAGTACTTATAAGCCAAGCTAGAAGTAATTTGAGGTCTAAATATCCGGAGGCTGTCTTATTACAAGGCGTTAGTTATCCTTCGTAATGCCTAGAATAGCCACTACTGATTTAATTCCTAATCCTAAAAGATATGGATATGACTTTAGAGTTGATAGATTATTGCTTCGTGCTGCTATAGGTCCTGAAAGGCCTATGACTATACAGTCATCAGATGTAAATGAACAACAACAAATTAATGTTAAACAAAATCCTGAAGACTTTACTTCTAACATAGGTCGTGTATTTTCAAGAAGTAATTTTTCTGCAGGACAAGGATTAGATACTGCACATAGAAGCAATGGACAACCTGATGATGTAAATAGATTTTGGGATAGTAAAGGTATTGATGTATTTCATGCAGATGATGAAACAGCATATAGTGTACATTTACTACATACAACACAAGATGAAGGAATCAACTTTAGTGGTAGCAATAATTACTTGACACAAACTACAGATAAAAAATTATGGGTAACTGATGGTAATAAAATCTATAAATCAATTGATTACGGTGATACATGGACAGAAGAAACTACAGGTAATACACATAACTTTACAGGTATAACTTCAGTAGGTAACAGAGTATTTGCTACTACTGCTAATACTGATAATACTGCTTCAGAACTTTTAGAATATACTACTAGTTGGAATTCAAGAACAACTGCACAAACATCAGCTGGTGGTTTAAATGGTATATGGTTTCATAAAGGTGTATTAATTGTTGCTGGAGATGATGGTACTGTAGAAAGAGTATGGGTTATAACTCCTTTTAATCAAACATGGGATAGTTCAGATTTAGCAAATGGTGATTCTTTGTTTAGTTTTGAAAGTACACATCATGTTTCACAAGTTATAGACGCTGGTGCTGTAATACTTGTAGCTGCTACTAATGGAGATATATACTCTATTAAAGATAATGCTGGTACTTGGGCTTTAAGAGGCCAGACACATATACCTTTTGAAGAAGTACATTGTATTGCAGCTACAGAAGGTATTGTATTTTTTGGAACAAAAGACAAATCTGCAGATGTAGGAAGATTTTATCGTGCAGAGTTATTAGTTGCTAATGATTTACATGTATTAGGCCAAAGACAATTAATCAAAGAATGGAATATATCAGGACAAGATACTACACCTAAGTATATGTTTGTATCAAGAGACAGTGTTTATATGGGTATTAAAGAAGGTTCAAGTGAATCATATCTGTGGCGATATTATCTACCAACAGGTGGTATAGCTAGAGATTTGAAAGCAGGTGCTGGTGGATTTGTAACAGGAATTACTAACTCTAATGGTAAATTTATAATGGTTGTAACTGGTTCTGATGTATGGAGAGAAACATCTACATACGAAAGTACAGGTTATCTTATAACATCTGCTGCAGATTTCTTTACTGCTGAATCAAAACAGTTTGTTGGTGCAGAGATATCTACAAAAGAGTTAGACCCAAACACATCAGTAGATTTATATTTTAATAATAATTTTGAAGATTTAGATAATCCTGATAGTACTAATTATACAAAAGCTGTAAACCAAATAACTGGTACAGGTGATACTGAAAAACAAATAAAACCTGTAGCAAGATATATTATAGGAAAATTAGTTTTAAATTCTGAAAATGGTATAAATACACCTTATGTTAAATCTATACAATTCAGAGCATTAGCAAGGCCAGAACTTGTAGTAGCACAAATACCTGTAAATATATCAGATAGAGTAGAAAGGCCTGGAAGAAAACCTCTTAAAGTTAAAAGTTTAGGTGATGCTGTTTATCAAGAGTTAAGACAATTAGAAGGTGATGCTGTTACATTAGAAATATTTGACCCTAGTGAAGTAATTAAAGGTGTAGTAGAACAAATAAGTTATCCTATTACAACTAATTCTGAAAGAGGTTCTGTATTAACATATGCTACTATAACTGTAAGAGGTACTAGACAATCAACAGTTATAGAACCTTCTTCTACAATTGTATTTGGTGTTGGAAAATTAGGTCAAGTAAGATTTGGTGGATAAAAAAAATATGGTAGGATAATAATTATGTCAATGTTGATAATGCTAAAAGAAGGTGGTAGTCTTGCAATCGATACGATTGGTAATAAACCAATTGATGAAGACCTTGACTTTTTGGAACCAACGGGCTATTCTGCAGTTGTAGGATTAGCCACTTTTGGATTATCACAATTTGGTAATACAACAGAAACAGGATAATAATGACTTTACAAACAGCAAAATATAGTAACTTTTTTGAAACAACCTTAGATGGTGCAGTAGGTGCTTCAGATACTAATATGACTTTAACAGCAGCTCCAACAAGTGATGGTAGCTCTGCAATTTCTGCACCTTATTATTTAGTAATAGACCCAGATAGTACTTCTAAAAGAGAAGTAGTATTAGTAACTTCATCTTCTGGTACTACATTAAGTGCAGTTACAAGAGATGTAGAAGGAAGACATTCACCAGACCCATCACATGCTGATGATGTAACAGTTCGTATGGCTGTTGTTGGAGAAATGTTTGAAGATTTACATGACAGAATTAATGATGTAGCTTTAACAGGAGATGTTACAGGTACTATTAGTTCATCTACACAAGAGATAGCTACAACAATAGGTGCTAGCTCTGTACAGGTAGGTAATATAGATTTCTTAGTTGATGAAGATAACATGTCTTCTAACTCAGCAGTTAAAGTTCCTACACAACAATCAGTTAAAGCATATGCAGATACTATGCTACCTTTAGCAGGTGGAACATTAACAGGTGCTGTAGATGCAGGTGACCAAGAACTTAAAAAATTTGTAGCTAAAGATTACAAAGAAGATATTGCTACTACTTCTGATAGTGGAACTAGCTTTACATCAAATACACTTACATTAGATGTACAAGATGGAAATGTTTTTGACATAACACTTGATGGTAATATAACAACTTGGACAATAAGCAACATGGGTGCAGGTACAACTGTTACTGTAATTCTTAGACAAGATGGTACAGGTAGTAGAACTGCTCCTACACAAATAAACTCTACAACTTTTAAAACACCTGGTGCAGGTGGATTAACATTAACAACAGATGCTAGTGCGATTGATATAGTATCAGTATTTTATGATGGAACTAATTACTTTGTCTTTTCGCAATTAGCATTCGGATAGGAGCTATATGGCACCAATAGGAGTCGCTAAAAGCATGATAACCTTAGGTGGAGGTGCTGGATATGCAGGTACAGATGTATCTGCTGATTTATTATGGCATATGCAAAATCTTCCTTATACTTCATCAGGTTCAGCTGTAGATATTACAACTGCAAATGGTTATGAAAGTAATGGTATAAATGTAGGTGGCAACACAATAGCTGCTAAGTTTACAGGATACGATAGTACTCAAACATTAGGCAATACAGAATTTTCACATACACATGACGCATTATGTATAGTTAGAATTGATGGAGATTTAACTATTAACTCTAGTACTACAGTTACAGCAGGAAACTCTACTGATGCTTGTTTAGGTTTATATCTTTATGTTGATGGAAACTTAACAGTTAATGGTAGATTATCTACTTATGCTAGAGGACAACAATATGGTTCAGCTGTATCAGTACCAGTAAATTCTACTGAAAATGGGGTAGCTGGTAGTACAGTTATAACAATGTCTGGCGGAGCTTCAGGTAATACAGCAGGTTCAAATACAACTACTGCTATGACAGCAGGTGGTGGAGGTGATGGAGAAACTGCTAGTAACAATGGAGGTCCAGGTCCAGGTGGTTCAGCTCATACATTTTCAGGTGGTTCAGGTGGAGGAGCTGGTGGTCGTGTAGGTTATCCTGGACATTATCAAGGTGGACAAACTGGTGGTAGTGGTGCAGCATCTAATGCAGGTGCAGGTGGTGCAGGCGGTGCTTCAGGATATACATACTGGGGATACTGGACACAAGACTGGGGTGGAAATGGTGGAACAGGTAACCCAGGTGGTGCAGGTGGTGCTTTTACTGGTAGAAACCCTTCTGATGGTGGTGGAGGTAATACAGGTTATTCAGGTAATGGTGCTTCTATGGTTGTATATGCTACAGGAAATATTACAGTTGCATCAGGAGGTCAAATAGATACATATGGTAGAGGTGGAAACACTTCAGGTTCTTCAAGAGATGGTGGAGGTTCTGGTGGAGGAATATTGATTGTTGCTGCTGGAGGTACATATAGTAACAGTGGTACAGTTTCATCTAATGGTGGCTCTCAAAATGGTAGAGCTGGAGGAATATTAGCAGGAGGAGGATATAAATAATGGAAGCTCATTATGACCCTAATGTAGAAAGCCATAGAAATTGGAAAGATAGTTTTGGTTTTGAAGAAGAAGATGTTGTTAATAATATGAACATTGGTGATTGGATAAATGATAAAAATGTACCAGTATGTGAAGTATCAGTTCCTGCTTGTTCTTATACAGAAGTAATACCTGAGTATATTAATCCTGTTAATGGTGATGAATTAGGTGAACAAACAGTAACTTACAATGTAGATGCACATGATGGTTTATATTATTTTTCTACTAAAGAAAAATATAATACATTTGTTAATACAATTATTCCTGGATTATCTGCACAAGTAGAAGAACCAACAGGTGTAAGAGTCAAATTAGATTTACCAGAATTAGAAGAAATACCTTCAGTATATATTTATTAGTGCTAAATTAATATTATGGTGGAAAAAAGAACAGATGTATATTGGACTACTTTACCTAATATTCCAGTACCTTCATCAATATATAGTGACCCAAATAAATATCCTGTATTAGCTCCTTGTCCTAATGTGTCATCTTATTCTAGGCAAACAAGAATAATTGAAACTCCTTTTGATTTAGAAATAGAACCTCATTTTAAATATGTAGAAAAAATAAATAACTATGAATTTGTAAACTTTACTGCTACATCTAATGATTTACAAACAGAAAATATATGGTCACCATTTACTACATTAGCTACTGGTCAAGACCAATGGTATGACCCTTTAAAATCTATGTTTCAAATATCTACTCCTTACATATTTGTTAGTGAAGATAAAGATTTAGCTTTAAATCTTATGGGATTACAATCAGTTGAAACACGCAATGATTATTCTCAAATAGGTTTTATTGAAGCTAGGTTAAATATAGGAAAAATGGCTAGAAGTTTAGCTGCTCCTTTTGCTTTTCAAACAATAGATGGCAAAGCTAAGTTTATTAAAGGACAACCATTATATAAAATTGTATTTAATAAACCTGTTAGGTTACATAAAATATCTGCTGGACCTTTGTTACAACAATGGATTGATACAAACTTATCTATGACTATGTACACAAAAAAAACTACTAGATATAATGAAACAATATTTAAGCGTAAGCCCAAAAAAATGTTTAATGAAATAAAAAATAATATAGAATATTCAGAAGCATAATTCATAATTTTTAAATAATGTGTTATAATCCCCTCTATGGATTTTATATTTTTCTTTTTTTTAGGTTACTGCTCAAGAGATATTTTTAATTATATTAAAGCAGTAGTAAATAACTACGACCTAGATAGAGAATTTAGAAACATTATTGAATTAGATGAGGAGTGGCACAGTGACGACCTCCCATAACGGTAATGGCTTTACTCAAAAAGAAATGTTAAATTTAATACTGGAAGGACAACAAGACATAAACAAACGCATAGACGAATTGCACGAAAAAGTTAATCAAAAATTATCAAGACAAGAATTAACTGGGTGGTTAGTTGCTATATCTGCATTAGTAGTACTAATCAACAGTGTTATATAGAATAGGCTTAGTCCTCCTCCTACTGCTACTATCACTTCCTGCAAGTGCAGAAGATGTACCTTATGAAGTTACAGTTAATGAGGCCTTTGAAGATAGTACATATGAAGAAGGCCTTACTGTTAGTGGTGGTAATAGTCCTGCATTTATTTATTGTAATGAACAAAATCAATATGGAACTACAGGTTGTTCATTAGCTATACAAAGTGGTACTTATGTCTTTGAATTTTCAGAAGATGTATATGAAATAGGGTTTTTAATAGGTGCAGTTAATCAAGCTTATAGTGTTAAGTATTATTATTCAGATGATACAGATGAAACTGTAAACAAATCAGGTCAAGATAACTCTAATTTCTCTACTATGTATGATGAATTCTATAAATCATTTACAGATTATAACAATGATGAAGCTAACACAGATAAGTTTATTACTAAATTTGAAGTAACATTAAGTGACATTAGCGTATTAGATACACTATACTGGCAATATGCTGATATACCTGTTACAACAACATCTAGTACGACAACAACAACTACCACCACGACTACGACTACTACATCGACTACAACTACGACTACATTACCTAAAGCGGAAGATGTCAAAGAAGATAACATTACTACTTACTTGGCTTGGGACAAATGGGGTTGCGAACATCCAAGCAATCCTTTATCGTTTAAGCAATATCTGGAGGCGATAGAAAGTGGAGAATGGTTTGGGTATATTCCTGATGATTGTAATAATAAACCTATTGTGGATGAAGTTCCTGAAGAGGTTGTAGAAGATGTGGTCGAAGAAATACCTGAGGATGTCGAAATCCCAGAAGAAGTTATTGAAGAAAAAGCTCCAGAACCAACAGAGGAAGAGCTAGCTGCTATTAAAGCTGAGGAGGAACGCCTCCTTCAAGAGCAACTTGATGCTGAAAAGAAAGAAGAAATCCTATTAGAACTTGAAGATACTCCTATTGTAGAAGACTTATCTGAAGAAGAAGTTATTGAACTTGTTGAAGTTATTAAAGAGATTGAAGAAACTATTGAAGTTATTGAAATAGAAGAAGAAGTTATAGAGCTGGACATTCCTGAAGATATCGTTACAATTATCGAAGAAGAGGTAAAAGATGATAATGATGTGGTATTGGTTGTGGAAGATGAGCCAGTTGAAGATGTTGTTGAAGAACAAATTGAAGTCATTGAAGACATCGTTGTCGAAGAAATAACTGAAGAACAAATAGAAGTTGTTTCTGAAATAGTAGAGGAGGTTATTGAAAATGTTGAAGAGCTTACAGAGGAGCAAGTTGAAGTTGTTGCTGAGGTACTTAAAGTTGAAGCTGAAGATATTGCTATTATTGCAGAAGAAGCTAGAGAAGATACTGTTATAGCTGAAGCTGTAGAAGTATTCGTAGAAAGAGCTGTAGAAAATGCAGATGTTGAAGACTATACATTTGCAGATGTTGTTACTGAGATACAATTTGAAAACTTCATAGAAGACCCCATAGAAGTGATATTAGATATAGACATAGGAAAGATAGATGTAACAACCATTGGAGATGACATGACTCAAGACCAAAAAGAAAAAGCACAAGAAGTTGTAGTTCCTGTAATCTTGACTAGAATAGTCACTATGGCTTCATTTATGTTTAGGAGAAGTATATGATAAAAAAAATATGGTATTGGTTTGTAGAAATAATTAAAGAAACATTAAACCTTAGTTGGACTTTGGTTGGTTTAGTTATTGCTACACTTACACTTACTGGTTCTGCTCAACAAATAACAGGCCTTGCAACATTAATAACATTAGGTATATGGTTACTAACTATTGGTTTTAGAAACAGTAAACCTAAAGAAGAAAAAAACAAAGGGGTGAGTAGATAATGGACTGTTGTGGTTCTTGTAATTGTGGAGGTAGCTAATGGAATTAGAAGTATTAAGATTTAGTAGTCAGAAAGATTCTACATCTGGTGCATTGTTTGATGTTGTTAATGGTAAAAGAAACTTTCTTTGTTATACAATAGAAGATGAGCAAAGAGATGTAAAAGTCTGGGGTGAAACCAGGATTCCCGCTGGGAGATACAAATTATCTTTAAGAAAAGAAGGTGGATTTCATACTAGATATTTAGCTAAGTATGGTGATATGCACAAAGGTATGATACATGTAAATGATGTACCTGGATTTGAATTTATCTTATGGCATACAGGTAATACTGATGAACATACTGCTGGTTGTTTAATCATAGGAGATTCACAAGAAAGTAACCTTGTGAAAAAGGATGGCTTTGTAGGTTCTAGTGTTGTTGCATATAAGAAAGTTTATCCTTATGTTGCAGCTGCAATTGAAAATGAAGATACATATGTGACATACATAGATTACGATGGTGATATACAGAGTAATGACACAGATAATGTACAAAGCAATGACATAATGGAAAAGCTAGAAGAAATATCAGGCGAACTTCAAATATTAATTAAAAAAGATAATAAAACTTGGTTTAGCTAATGGCGTCTCGTGCACAAAAAATAAAACTTCTTAGAGAAGTATGGGACACATTACCATCTGCTATAAAGAATACTATCGATAATGTTTATGGTGGCCTTGATAATTTAGAAGATATAGAACTTGAAGCATTTTATAAGCGTGCCAAAAATAACCCTACTACATTTTGGAAAGATTGGGTTGATGAACAAGAAGAACTATTTGGTAAACCAGATGCACCTCAAGACCGTATAGGTAATGCATTAGATAGAATTGCTGGAGTGCTTGGTTTAAATCCTGATGATTTAACTAAAAGAGAGGAAAGAGAATTATTAGCTACTGATGATGATTCAGGTAGAGCTAGTCCTGAAATGAAAAAGAGAGCTTCTCCTAAGAGTGAACTTCCTGAAAGTGTATTGAAGTATGTTAATAATTATAAGAAACAATATATAGATACTCAAGCAGAAGCCATAGAAGAACTAGAGCGTGGTCCTAAAAAAATGAGTGACAAATACGGTGGCATAGGTAGTAACGAAAGAAAAAAATTAGGTTTAGCTGATTATGAACATGGTGGTCAAGCTGACTTTGAATTTATTGATAAAAATAGAATGGCTAGAAGTGCCAATGTTTCTATTGCAAACTTAGAAATGGATTTACAAGATGACATACTTGAGTTAGAACAGATTGTAAGAAAGAAAAGTCAAGCAAGACAATGGGGTGGTACTAGTAAAGTCGCTAAAGATTTAACAGAAACTAGTCTTGAGTTAGGCCAGAGAATTAAAACTTTACAAGAAGGTTTAGCTGATATGTACTTTGATGCAAACATGGAGATATTAAAGAATGATGTATTTACTAAAATTGATGGTAAGTATTATTTAAATGACAATAACAGAACAATCTTAATACCTGAAGAAACTATTGTAGCATTAGCTAAAAGACAAGACAATGTAATTAGTGACTTCTCTTTGTTAAGAAGTAATATTGTAACAGGTCTCCCTAAGAAAACGACAGAGCTTAAAGATATTTCTCATATACCAGGCCAGGAATTAGGTGAAAGTGAAAAGTTGTTATCTGATTTTAATAGAAGGATAAAACATTCTGGATTTATACATGACCCTAATAATGCTACTTTAGATGAGATTGAAATGGCTAAGCATCATTGGAAGATGGCTGGTGAAATGGCAGGTAGTGGTAAAGCAGTAGTAACTTCAGAAGTACTCTCTAATGATTTAATAGATATGGGAGACATGGGAGTAATTGAAGTACAAAGAAACCCTAAGTTTGAACAAAGTGGTAGAGCTACTGAACTTGGAATAATACCTGAACTTGGAGATAGAGTATCTTTAGAAGATGAAAAGATACTTAGAAGTAGAAGAAACAGTCACCCTGTTTTTAATTTTTCTGTATCAATGAAAGTTCAATATGAAGATTTTGGATGGTTTCAAGTTGATAAAGATGGGAATGTCCAACCAGTAAACAGTGCTAAGCAAGCAGGTCACATTGGAGAAGCTTTAGAAAACTTAAAGAAAAATCCTAGAGGTGAAGAGATAATTAAATTTTTAGGACTTCAAAAATATTTAGATAAAGAATGGCTTGAACTCAATCAAAAAAGAACTGGATGGTCTCCAGAAGAAATGATGAGGAAAAAAATTAGGTCACCACTACCTTTGGGTGCAAGTGAAGAAGGTCTATTTGATAGACCATTAAGACAAGGTCCTATTGTTAATAGTTTCTTTCATCAATTTTTAGATGATGGCAGTATGGTTCATAATCCAGATGTATTTCATTGGGATGAACAAAGAATGACTATGGGATTAAGAGATATAGAGAAATTACCTAAAGGAGCATTACAAGAAATAGGTACTGATTACTTTAGAACATATGAAACATTAATGGCATCAGGTATGAAGATACCAGTAATGGAAAGTATCAATCCTGTAGGAGGTAAACATAGTCTTTATCCTTCTGTTAGTGAAACAATATTTAATAAGTATTTAGTACAAATTGATTTCTTAAATAAAAAAGGTTTTAAAGGTATACCTGACGAAGCAAAGATAGGTGAAGTAATACAAGATTTATATAGAAATGTATTTGAACAACCTGATATTCCACTAGTAACAAGTAAAGGTTACTTTGCTGAGAAGGGTATTAAAACTTCAGATGTTGTAGCTGTACTTGAAAAAGATTTAGCTCAAATATCAGAAGAGTTTGCGAAGTTAGAAACTGGTGAAATATTTGGTGAAGATGCAAAAGAGAAATTTGAAAAGTACACTTGGGAAAAACATCTTGGTCAAGCTAAAGTTGTAAAGATGCGAATTACTACTGAACATAGATTAGGAACTATAGAAGCTAAGAGAAGATTACAATTTGACCCTGCCACTGGATTTGAATACTATGAAGGTACTGGAAAGCAAGTTGAAACTCCGGCTATGAAAGGCTATCTTAAGAGAGCTAAAGAATTTGTTCCTGAATTGGATGAAAATATATCTATCAAAGCAACAAAGAATATAGATATACTTATTAAAGCAGGTTACTTGTTTCAAGATTTACCCAAATCTCCTGGAGAATTTTTAGAAAGAATGGAAATAGTACTTCCTCAATCAAAACTTCCAAGCGATATATTAAAAGATAAATTATCTGTAGAAAAAAAGATTGAAGGTTATAGTAAACGAATAATGTTTAGTCAATATAAAATAGATATAGCTGAAGCAGCTAAAGGTAAAACTAAAGAAGAACTATTTGATTTCCGTCCTGTATCAGTAATGGATATAGGTCCTGGAGATTTACCTGAAGGTACGGCAATGCATTTACTTCAATCAAAAGAAATACAACATGGCCTACCTACTGGTGCTTTATCTAGTGGAGATATAGAAACTGGTATTAAAACTGCAGCTTCATTAGAATTCTTGAAAGATTTACAATCTACTGCTAAACTATCAACAAGTGATATAACTAAGCAAGCTATACAAGGTGACTTTTATGACCAACTTAAAGACGCTTTAAAGTTGCTAGTTAAAAAAGGATAGTGTATAATGTTTGATAAGTTAAAAAGAAAAAGAAATTCTGATGGTACATTTAAGAAAGATGTTGCGTGGACCCCTTGGAACGAAGCATGGAGTTATAAAATGAGTGAAGACTTAAAAAGTATGTTAGAGAAAACTGTATGGACTTTCATTGAAGCGTTCATTGGTGCTTTAACAGTTGCTCCACTTGTGGGCGTTGACGCATCAGCTGTACAATTAGCTGCTATGTCAGGTGCAGGTGCAGCATTAGTAGTAGTGAAAGAATTTGCTAAGAAAAAAGTGAGCAAGTAATGGCTAAGAAAGACAAAGTTGTTGGAGCAGGATTAGTTGGAACAGGAACATACCTACAAAAGCTAAGTGATACCATGAAATTTAAGGATTTAAATAGGCCTATGTACGGTAAATTTTATAATCCTGATGCTAAATTTATGAAAAAACCTTTTGGTGGGTACAAAGTCAGAGGACGCGCAGCTATGAATAATAAAATGCGTTGGGCGGAGTTTGATGCTGCTGTGAAAGGTAATAATGCACAATTAAATAAGTTAGTGAAAGCTGGTAAAACTATAGGTAAAGTTGGTAAAGGAGTTAATTTAGTAGGTCTAGGTTTAATGGCTAGTGAAAGTATACACAAAGGTTATAAAAGAGCTACAGGCCCTGGTGGTACAGAGTTTCATACTAAAAAAAGTAATAATAAATATGGAACTAAAGGTTATTAATGCCTGCCCAAGAACCTAAACACGACTGGACTACACATGGTATGACAGAGCGTGAGATGAAATCACGTATCAAGTCACACCGTGCTATGGCTACAAAGAGTTTTGAAAAGTGGGATAATATGAAATTACCTACAGACTTTTTAAGTCCAGAGTTTAGAACTTGGGTAAAGAATAATCCTAACTCTCCTTGGGTAAAAGGTGGAGGTATGGATAGATTAATTGGTCAAGCTGAAGCTTCACTTAGTGCTAAGTCTAGAGGTAAGAAAAGAGTTGGGACTGCTGATAAACTAAGTAAATCTTTAAAGAAAAGTCAATTAAGTAAATTACAAAAATCTATAAGTAAATTAACAAGTGGGTACTAATGCCAATAACTAAAAAAGGTAAAAAGAAATCTTACGGTAAGAAGAAAGGTGGCGGTAAACGCTACTAAATGCCTCTAACAGGCCGATAGAGCCGTTTTAAGACATAGTTTGGCCGTCTCCTATAATTGATGAGGGTTATATAACTTGTAAAAAAGAGTCAGTTCTTCTCCAGTCACAATTAGCACTAGGGTTTTCAATAGATAGCCATTTTTTGTTTCAATTAATTCACAGTTTGGCCATTCGGAATGGTTTATAAATCCACCTAATGGTGTCCTTACAAGTCCATGTTTGAAGGCATTGTTATCAGTCTTATAATGTGTTATGCCTAGTATCTTTCCTTTGCGTATTGGTCGTGTTGAGAATAACCCAAGGCCCTCTACTTTAGAAGGCCTTATGGTTACATGTTTAGGCAATGGTTTATAGCTCATCAGGATAGCTCCATTGCTGTTCAGGAACAAAGTATTCACTCTTTGGCAACTTCCAATGTTCCATAATGTCATGTTGTGTAACTTCAGTATCTACATGTATACCGTCTGCTACATATTTAAACATTAACTTAGTAGGTTTATCTTTTCTAAATCCTTTCCAGAATTTAATATCCACTAAGTTCTTTAGTCTCATTAAGTAATGAAGTGTTTGTTGTGTGACTTCACCACCTCTTTTCTTAGGTAATTTTCTAGTCATTAAATCATAAGAAAGATTAACTTTCTCATTATAACCAAATGAATACTTGTCATTGGCAAATGTTTTAATGTTAGAAAGATTATGACTAAATTCTAATTGTAAAGATAAACTTTCTTTCAATAATCTGTATCTAGCAAAGACTGGTTTTTTATCTTTAGTTAATCCTAAAAATCTTTTACCACCATACCAATCCATATTATTTAATTTATCTTTTTTATTTTTAACTTTAACATTATTTCTGTCCACTTTATTATTAGCTTTTCTTTCTGCTAAAGTATAGAATCTAGTATTTATAGATTTCATTACTCCTCCTCTGTCTCCTCTTTGGGAAGAGTTTCAGATAACATTGTAAAGTTATAGTTATAATCAATAACAAATTTGTTTATTAATTTATCTACTTTCTCTGTATTAGGTAATGTATTCGTCTTGTCATTTCCTAAATATCCAATTAATGTTACTGCCCAATGTCTTAAGTCCATTGGTGTATTGAAGATATTACCATCAACTTTCTTTGCGTCTATCTCTTTTTGTAATTCTTCTCTATCAATTTTAGCCATACTTATCTACCTTTCCCCAGCAGCGTTTGCTACTGTTCCAATGGTGCCAACCGTCATTGTACACCAACCATGAAGCAACAGCTGTCGATACTTCAGGGTTATATCTATTACTTGTTAACTTTAATTTGGGTGTTAACCACTCCCATGTATTATCATTGAATTGCCATAGGCCAATGTCCCTTGTTCCATTAGTATTGTCATTTACTATGTATTCTCTACCTGATGATTCACAATATATTATTGTCAATGCTTTAGGTACATCAATTGAATCAAAGTATTTAGATACTAGTGGTTCCCATTTCTGTACATGTTCTATTTTGTTTTCAATGTCTTTACATTGGATATACTCAGTCACGCTGTCCAGACTCACAGGCAAGGATAATGCACAACTGAGTAATAATCCAACCACTTCTAGGCCATTGCCTTTCTTAATCGCTTAAGTAATCTTTGGCCTTTTTTTCTCATAGACATACTATCTGCAGGTGTGCTAACTAAGTAATAAAGGAAATGTCCTCTTTTCTTAGCAGCCATAGTTGCAATATCATAACCTTCAGCTCTAAGGTCATGTAGTGTACCACCAAATCTAGTACATCTAAGGTCGAAAACGAACTCACCATTGCTAATTGGTTCCTCAAAACGATTTGTTTCTAAGGCCCAACGAATGAGTTCATGCTTTGATTTTATATCTTTAGGGACTGGAACGCCCCTAAACTCTGATACTATCAATTTAGTCTCCGTTTCTCCACCATATAGCGTGGACAACCTAAGTTAATACACGCTATGATACGGTGATTCTTTTTTGTAGTTTCTTCTAATAACTTGTTACAGTTATTACAAGTCTTATTGGACTTTCCCATCTAAGTTCCATTCTTGAGGAACATCGGAATTATCCAACCACCATGATTTTCGCCACTTGCCTGTATGCTGTGGGCATTCCTCTGGTGTTTTGCCTGAACATACAAAGTCAGGACTTCTCTCTGATTTCTTATTGCGTCTGTTATCCCATACCATTCTCTTGTTAGGACAAGGACACTTTAAGTCATCACGATATTTATTTTGATTAGCCATTTCAGTGACTAACTTATCTGTTATCTCAGACACTTCAGCATCTGGTTTAGGTGTTATGTCTTGCACTTCACCCATTATACTAGATACTTTATTTATGATGTCCATATCTTCAAAACTTTCTTGAGAAAATACTTCAGGCATATCTGCCAATTTCTCAATATAATCAAAGTATTTGTTTAATTGGTCATCATTGTAGTCAGTTAACTTTTCAGGAAACTTTCTTAACTTCGCATATTGTGAAGCAGATTGTATAATCTTTTGCTTAGTCTCCTGTTGTTTACCTTCTAACATTGTACCTATGGTAGCTCTTATGAATTCCATATCTTGCATTAGAATGGTGCCTCCGCAACAGTTCCATCATCATTTAAGAGGATGTCTTCCATTGGTCTAGCTACTTCTGCAACAGCTTCTTCTTCTGATTGCACTGAACCTGACCATAGTTCTACGCCTAATCCAAACCTCATACAAGCTCTCTTGAATGCGTCTGATTCTGCGTCTTTTAGATTTGTGCCATCGTTAAACTTATCATTGTTTAACTTGAAGGTATCTATATCTCCAAATCCGTCATAGCTTCCCATGCCGTCTATCGTTATAGTTCCTTTAGCACCTACTATACGGTTCTCTCCGTTATGTGTTCCATATATTGGTTCGCAATGCCAACTATATTTAATCCCACTGTCTCGTAGTCTTTCTACATAATTAGCATGTGGTACATAGTCTCCAAACTTCCCAGCTGGTGCTGAACGCACCAATTCACTAGGAAAAGGGGACAGTAGTTTACCGGTATCTATTTCTACCATGATTTCCTTCCTATATATTATAAAAGAGAAAAAGCATTTGGTATCCGTTAGGATACCTTCACTTATCCTACTTTTGCTTTGTCCAGTTTTGTAATACCTCTTTCAATAGGTACAAACTCTATCTCTCCTAGTTCATTTTGAACTATGAAGAGTGGTTGGCTACCCATTCCAGCGTATTCAACTCCAATTATCTTCATGTATTGACATACCTCTATCCATATATACTATACATTCTCTAACTTTACCAGATATTCTGCAGTTACGCCAGTACCATCCTTACAAAATAGTAACCATTGGCATGGCCTACCCATACTAGCTAGTTGTTCTAGTGCATAAGTATTGTAACTTTCTGTAGAACCATTAACCCATAACCTTATATCATTAAGATACATTGTTGTAGGTGTATGGAAATGGCCTGCAATAGCATTGTCAAAGTCTGGCATTAGTCCATTAGCTGCTAGTGTTTTCCAACCTTGTAGCTTCTTACCGAAACCATACCAAGGGAATCCACTAAATCCTCTAACATTGTCTCCATGCCATAGTAAGAACTTACATTCTTTACCTAAATCAGCTATATCGAACCAATGATTATCGCCTGTACTATCAGGGATAGTCCATTTAATACGCTTTTCATCTCTAAATATCATCTTCATAATGTTACCTAGCATTCTGTCAGCGTTAGAATCTGGATGATAGTCCTTACGACTACGCCCACCTAAGTGGCCATGATTACCTATAACCCAATGAACATCTACTTCATTAAAGTTAGCAAGTAATATATCAAAGAACTTTGTCATGATTCTAGGACCGTCAACTGTTACTTGTTTATACAAGCTACTATCAATTAAGTGTGATTGGCCTGGAAATATAAGCTCACCTTCTACTATATCTCCTACAGCAAATACAGCTACTTTATTAACTGGATGCGATTGTCTTTGTACATTAGTAATGTCAACTATCTTGTTAGCATAAGCGACTACTCTTTCTTCTGCTATTTCTGAATTGTATTCAGGTGTAACTTTAGCAAGTTGTATGTCACTTAATACTGCGATAGCTATTTCTTCATCCTTTGTTTTCTTTAAATTGCGTGGTTTAGGGATACTAGGTTTCTCCCATGTACGAAGATTGGCTGACACGGCCTCATAAACTGCGTCAACCATATCCTCTTTCTTCTTTTTAGCCTTCTCAAGTTGCTTTAATATATTTAAATTATCTTTTTTTAAATCTTGAACGACTTGAGATTCAACTTCGGCCATTAACTTTTCGATATCTTTAGGCATTATCCTTCTCCAATCTCTGCAAGTATCGTCTCATTGCAGACTCAGATATCGTAATGCCAAAGTTTTCTTCTAATAATCTACTTACAACATACGGTCTCATCTTAACTTTATCTTTAACTACCCTGTCTTTCAAAGCAATCCAAAAAGGTTCAGCGTCTGGCGTAATTTTGCTTTCCACATAGTTACCTTTTTTTCCGTTTTGTGCTTCTTCAAGCATGTCATTTATATTTGCCATACAGATAAGTATAGTAGATTTGAGATGTATGTAAAAGAATTTAAAAGAAATTGGTGGAGGTGGCCGGAATCGAACCGGCGTTAGGATAACAACGGGCAGTTGTTAAACCTCTAACCTGGACACCCCCAACAAAGATGGAATACCGTGCTTAAGGTCGGAAAGGAGTACAACCCACTGTTGCCAGTTGCACGGTACTCCTAATGTTCCTTCCTTATACTAGCTGATTTAATTGTAAAGCAAACTGTTTTACTTCATTTATATCTGCTAGTCTAGTTATTCCTGAACGCTTGCATATTTCTATACAATCCTTCAATAAGTTTTCTGAGTTATGATTATGTAATCCAAAGACATACATATCACTTACCCAGATTCTTTTTGGTGGTTGCTTAGATAACCACTGCAATGCAGGGCCATCAACTAAGTTACCACCACCGGACCAACGGCTAAGATATTCTTCCGAAACTCTTTTACCATTTCGTCCTATAATTCGTAATGCACCTTCACCCCATTCACCACCTCTATCGTTATACATAGCGATAGTAACTGCAGGAAGTAACTGCATTATATCTAATATATCTTGACCACTAAAGTTCATAGAACCTGATGCGTCAATCAATATTGTTCCTCCGTATACTCTTTGTTTTTGTTTGAATACTTTCTTATCCACACACCAACGATTCATATACTTTGGATTGACACCGTAATCCATTGGCCTGTATTCTCTACCACCCTTAATCTTGGATTGTAAGTTCACGCTAAGATGTGGTTTATATGTTCTCATCTTGCCCCACTTACCCATATTATTAGGTTCTGGTACATAATTCATAGCTGCAGTAGTATTTGATTTCTCAAACATTTCTACACGATTACGATTATTTAATTCATCAAGCGTCATAACATCTGGGCCATCACCTTCATCAGATGATTGCTTAGATTCAGTTTGTTTATTAGCTTGCATAGCTTTTTCTCTAGCCTCTTTTTCCAAGCGTGCTTTTTCTAAAACTTGATGTTCTTCAGGCTGTTCACTGAATTCTTCCATCAATTTATTTAGAATTTGTGCAGCTTTTCTAGTCTTATTATATTTAGTAGGCCTTCTACCCCATCCTCTGGTAGTAGTAATCAACCTATATAATGACGCTGCTTGTTTTTGAGCAAAGGCTAGTTGTTGCAACCTTAGTTTTGTCATCTGTAACGGATTACCTGGACTTTCTTCTTGCATATTTAACAACTCTTTCAGTACTTTCATGATAGCTATGTCTTCTAAGCTATCAGATTTAGAGTAGTAATATTCATTACGTGTTCCTGGTTTCATATTCATTAGTATCCAAGCAGTAACGTCAAATATGGAACCGTTATAGAATACTTGTTGTGTTTTTTCTATAAACTTAGATTCACATATTGTCCAGTCATCTAATGTTACATCCATACAAGATAAGTTATGATTAACACGAACCTCTTCGCATATCTCTATACATTTTTCTGATTCATTTGGTTTTAACTTACCTACAGTCTTAGGACTCCACTTGGCGTGGCCAAGTTCATGTCTTCTAATCATTTTGTTATGGTCACTACCACACAATACACATATCTCATCGCTTGTAGGGACATACATTTCATGTGATAATGTAGATGTTCTAGGTTGAACTTCGTCTTCAAATATTTTCCAAGGTCCTTCCCCAGAAGCTATCTCTGGGAAAGGTATCTTGTTATTCTTCTTCTTGTACATTTTTCAATGTAGTATCGTTAACATTAACATCAGATAATTTAATGGCGTCTAGTAGTTCACTACCTCTCTCACCAAATATCAATTCAGCTGCCATTTTCATGTCAACACCTTTTTGTTGAAGCTCAAAGTATTCTCTCCAAGCTCTAACAGATATTCTTTCATCCATATCTTCTGTTAATGATGTGTCACTTATGACTTGATGCCAAGTCTTAGGAAACATATTCAATGCCATTGGGTGAATGGTATCAACATGTATCTGCACTGGGAACCTATCTTTAAGTGCCATTGGTAGGCTCTCTGGTAGGCTGTTAGTAGTAGCAATAACATTAAAACCTTTCTTAGGTCTTACTGTTTCTTTGTCGTCATTATTTAATGTCAACTGTGCTATATCTTTGTCATCAAGTATCGCATGTAGGAATGTCATAGCGTCTGGTGAAGCGTGGTCAATCTCATTGACTACCAATCTTCCACCTTTTCTCCATGCTTGGATAGCTATACCATCATGCCATTCAAATCCACCATCTGAATTCGGCTTATAAAAGCCTTCAAGGTTTGCACTAGCAGTGTCCTCTGTCATGGTTATTTGATAAACATTAGGTTCACCATTCATGTTTAGTCCTACTTTATTTGTAGCAGCAGCATATGTCTTACCTGTTCCCGGAGGCCCATATAATAATATTCTATCTGCATTTCCGATAGCCGTAGCTACCTTATCCCAACAAGTCACCACTTTTGTGGTTGTATCTTCACTCATTGTTCTCCCTTCTAGAATGTATTGTCTACATCCCCTAGTTTTACGAAACGACAGTATATTTCTACAATCCCATCGTTATTTTTTCTTTGCTTAACTTCAAACATACCTTTATCTTTAAGATGTCTGATATTAGTTTGAGTCATACTTTCTATATTTTGTTTAACACCCGATATCCAATTAGTAGATTCAGCTATCATATACCATTCATTAGGTGTAGATAGTAATGTTTCTACTTTATCGTCTGTTAAAATTGTAGGTGACTTACCTTTCCTACTTTGATTAGAAGCTGGTGGCGTTTTTCGTATAAGTTTGTTACTTTGTATCGCCATTTTCGTCCTGCTCCTTAAGCCATTGCTCTGCTAGGTCACCTGTATGTTCAGTATGATTCATTACTTCAGTAATTGAACGATTAATCATTGAATCTTCGTTCTCTTTCATAACTACTTGAACACTTGTAGGTTCACTAAAGAACATTCTATTGAACAAACCACTGTTACCCATATTAGTTAGTATTGTAGCTTGGTCATCAAGTGTTGTGTCATCGTCTAATCCAGCTATCCAACCTGTCATTAAAGAAGCTTTACGATACGCATCAATTCTCATTGCAGCGTCCAATGCTTCCTTAGGTCCTACAGCTTGTACTTCATATCTAGTTGCGACTTCATCAAGTTCTTCTAAATTTATGAACTTGTCATCCCAAAAGGATACATGTTCGTCATCTCTTTGATATGTTATTATTACTATATAATCATATAGTTTTCCCATAGGCATTTTTATAGCATCCCTATGGCCGAACATAGCTGACATTATGAAGTCTTTATCTTCACAATTGTCACCACATGCACAAGAGTCTTCATTTTCACTCATATATTTTCCCTTCTTCTACTTCCCAAGGTTCAAAGTTAGCGTGACATCTATCACACCACCATAATTCTGAATGGTCATCATCAAATAGCAAGTCGCCATTACATAATGAACAATAGAATCCTTCGGGTATTTCTTCTTGTGTAGTTAGTGCAAGCATATCTTCTATAATACGCTGCTCTATAAGCAGCTGTTTTCTGTTATACTTCCACCATTTTATAATGTTGTAATTAAACTCACGCAGTCTTATATAGACTTGTAAGTAGAATCGTTTGTAATCGTTATATGTCATCCTCATTGTCAACCTTAATTTCTATTAAGTCAATTTGATGACTAGTAAATGTAAACAACTTATTGTTCTTAGCTAGTTTCGCAAGTTCATCAACTTGTTCATCTATCTGTTCACTAGTTGTATTTTCTGGGAATGTAAATGTAACCACTACATCTTTGTCCCATGTTCGTTTCATGGTGTTCTCATAAACATAAGGTTCACTCACTGTTCCTCCCTTCTAGCTTGTAACTGATACTCATTTGCTATAAGTATAGTTAACTTAGCATTTTTAATTTGATTGTGTATCCGTATTTCTTCTACAATATCATTGCCACTAAACTTATCATAATCTTCTCTAATCTTTTTGATTATTTTGATTAATGAACCTTTAGGTAGCATTTCTAATTGTTCGTCTAAAATAGCCATTACACTCCTTCCTCTATCTTTTTTTAATAGATAGCACGCAGCACACACTGTAGTATCACCATACAAGTATCCATTACTTATTAACAATATGCACTGCATGCTACCTATTTTCGGTCATATGACAGCAGGGTATCCACCATATTCCTACTATAGATAGCTCGATATGCTCAAGGGAAAGTATCTTAGGACACAAAGGAGGCCGGTTATGAATCCGGTCAAGAGAACCTCGATACTTATTACCACACAAACCTCAAGCATATCAAGCTACCTACAACTATATTCGCAAAGTAGATATTTATTTATTACTTCTGTTATAGATAGCTTGAAGCACACACTGTGCGGATTCCAACCGCAACCTATATATAAAGTTTGCTGGACCAAATCTTGTTATTCCCCTTGTGGGCAAGACTTTATAAGGTATCTATATATAGTTACGCATAGGTTTCTGTATGTACTTCAAGCTACGCACACTCTCGTATGCTGTAGCTCTGCTAGTTACAATGAATCTAATACTTTCTTAGTATCTTTCCAAGCTTTATTACCTGCCTCAACAGCAGTCTCTTCCATTGGATACTTATCAACACTCATTCCTTCTTCGAATTCATATGTAACATTATCTATTATAGTAATGTTATATTTTACTGCAATGTCGTGTAATAGTTTCCAAGGTGGTCCCCAAGCAGATTGAAATGTGATTATCTTTTTACCTTCATTAGTAGTAAGAATTTCTGTTTCACAATCTCCCCATTTGGTTCCCCAATTAGCATATTGCCAATCAATTGATTTGTATGTGCCATACTTCTCTATTAATTCTTCTTTACGAATGTCTAGCATTGGTCTAGCACCTTCATCATCTTCATACCAAGCGTCAACTCTAACACCATCAAATTCTCTACTACCTTGATGTATGTTTTTAAGCTCGTCTGGTATGGGCATAAGCTCCGTTAATAAGTTATTTTTTGATGAGAGTTCCGTAAAGAATGTTTTCACATTCTCTACGGGACCGTCAATGATTAGTAAGTTGTCTGTCCAATTAGGCATTTTCGTCTCCCTTAATATTCTTTTCAACTTCTGCAATATATTCATCAATCTTTTCATTGATTTCCATATTGGTTAATTTAACTTCATCAGGCACATCATCACTCTCGTTTAGAAACTTTGTAAAGTCATCTCTAAACATTTGATGTTGCATAACTGATGCTACTGCAGCAGCTCTGAAGTCTGATGATTTGTTACCTAAATACTCTACTGTTGCTTGTTGTATAGAACCGATAAGTTTTACTCTTGTTTTGAGTTCATTAATCTGTTTAACTAGCAAATCAATAGCCTCCTTGCTATCAAGTTCTAACTCTGTAACTTTAGCCTCGTATTCAGGTTTATCCTTTTTACTCATTCTTCCTCCAAATTAGTAAGTATGTAATTTATTATTTCTTTACCTTTATTTACTTGCATTTCTTTAAACGCAATGTAATCGGCCCACAATGTATCAAATACATTCTTTAAATCACCATTACCAATGTTATGTTCAACTTGTGATAATCTATCGTCAATTTGTCCATTACTATCTTCTGGTATTAATGTCAAATCAAAGTAATCATTAAAGTTATGTATTACCTTCCAATGTAGTGTTCTATTGTTTATTGTAATGTCAAACTCCATTCCTCCGTGATATTCTTGTAGTCTCTCACCTGTTGGATTGTTAGTAAGTATCATTACATTCTCTAACATTTCATACATACCTTGTGGCATTAAGTCTGTAATACTTCCTGCACTGTATGTATTAACTTCTTTTGTTATCATAGTGTCCTTTCTTCGTCTCATATGGGTGTTACAAGACAATTTTAGTTTCAAAAAAAAAGGTGCTAGGGGACTTTTCAGCCCCCCAACATTCCCTTTAGCTATTCGGAATAGCCCCAAAGTTCCTTAGTCATAGAAGGTGCCTTATAGATGCCTTTTATAACCAATTGGGTTCCTAAGTTACGCCATTTCCCTGTTTCTGGGTCTTTGTAGGATTGCTCCTGTGCGTATGCCTCAATTAGGACTGGCTCGGTCTTAGGTCTACCATTCTCGCCCTTAGGTGCGTTAGCAACCAATTCACTGAGTTGTGTAGCAGTGTCATTATCTGCATTGTTAAATGCTTTCGCAACACTACGATTGTTTTTACCTACGAACTTAACACCAAAGAAAACGCCTTTTCCCATAGTTCCTAATTCGTTAGGGTCTTTTGTTATAGTTGTAAAGAAGCCTACTTCTCTTAGTGTTCCTAAGTTCACTAGGGCTCCTTCGTATTCTTTTAAACTCATCATACTCCTTCCTATTAGTTATATTAATTGATATGATATTAATATAATGAGTTATAAAAGAGAAAAAACATTTGGTCCACGTTAGTGGGCCTACACTACATTTAATTTTATATAATGTATCCATTGGGGAACGAAAGAGTCTAAAGTATCTACAAATTAAAGCAGAACGAAAGCGTTAGCTTTCATATCGTTAGTAAGCGTTAGCAAAGGTCGTTAGACCTACGGATGTTAATCCGGCTGTTCGTTAGAACATATGTATCTAGTAAAAAATATGCTGGTAATTCAGTAATACAGTATAGGAGGAGAGCCTGTCAGGGCATGAGCGGGCCTATATATATTAATGTTTTTGATTTAGATATCTTTTTAATCCTTGAGTACTGTGTTTGTGTTTCTGCTTTACTGTTCCTATCAGTCCACAGCTTTCTGAGCCCCGGTCCCAACTTTACTTGTAATTAAATTCCTTCTAAATGTTTGTAATTAATGGAACTATAGCATATAATTAAATCTATGCAAATATCTAAGAAGGATTAGTTCAAATGTCTAACAAGCCTCATAAAGTATGTGCAGGAACTGGGTGTAAAAAATGGTTGAAAGGGAAGCAAAGACGCTTCTGTTCTACCACTTGTAATAAAAGAACCTGGGCACAAGAGAAAGCAGCAGGTAAAGAGAACATTACCAAGGCTATTAATAAAGAATTAAAGTCCGATACTGGTGACTATGCTTCTGTAAGGAGGGGTTCTTACTATGAAGAGTTTAAAGCAACCTACGCAGAAGACTTATCAGGGGGCCTTATCACCACAGCTGAAGTAGCAGAGGCCATTGGCACAAGCTCAGCTACTGTTTCCCGCATGCTCGCTGCCTACAAGATAGACAGAAATAATGAGATTGAGGCCGAAGACTGGCAACTAAGTGAAGCCCAGGCCGAAATATTAAAAAATTTTTCTAGCTTTCGCTCAAAGTATTTTGCTACAGAAACAGGAGAAAAATTCGAGACTGCAGACTTTCATGAAAACTGGATATATAACATAGAAGACGCTATACAGAATGGTAAGGAGCTATTAATACTGTCACCCCCCAGACATGGAAAGACAGAACTGTTAATACATTTTGCTATATATCAAATAATGAAGAACCCCAACATAAGAATCATGTGGGTTGGAGGTAACGAGGATATTGCCAAGAACGCATTAAGCTCTGTATTAGAACATCTTGATGATAACGAAAGATTGATAGAAGACTTCTGTCCTCCTGGCAAATCTTTTAAGCCAGATAACCGTTCAGGAAAGAACTGGTCACAGAATCAATTCACTGTAGGTACTAGAACAGTACCAGGTATTAAATCACCAACTATGGTTGCTGTAGGTAAGGGTGGAAAGATTCTCTCTCGTGACTGTGACTTGATTATTGCAGATGACATTGAGGACCATCAGACTACAATGCAACCTGGTG
>MDTE01196274.1_pt1 | contig 26791 bp, 25 predicted proteins | sample 811231 | NCBI WGS metagenome assembly MDTE01 (sample SAMN05326651, study PRJNA326480) | marine metagenome | isolation source: seawater | place: Indian Ocean: Red Sea | collected 2010
TGATTTTATTTTTTCAGCAGCCTTTTCAGGTCAAAAAATTTTAGAATACCCAGTACATTATAGAACTCGAAAGTATGGAAAAACACAGATCTCAAGATTTAAAGATGGATGGAAATTATTTTTTTATTTTATTTCTTCATACGTAAAATTTCATAGCTCAAACAAAGTATGAAAATAATAACAAGTAATTATTTTAAAGTATTTGTATTTCTTTTAATTTATATATACATATTCATTATCAATAATCTTTTTTATACATCAACATATAGTGCTGACTACCAAAAATATGTTGTATATCTTGAGTATTTTTATGGATTCATTAATTACACAAATCTAGATCAGGGCTCACTTTATTATTCTTTAGTTGCTATAACATTAAATTTTTTTTCTCAATTCACTAGTCCTGCAACACTACAATTTGATATAAGCTTTTCAATACAATTAACAAATAATTTATTAATACTATTTGGACTATTAGGAGTTTATAAATTATTAAATCAACTAGAGATTAAATTTAATAATTCGATTTTAATTTTGATTATTGTTAACTTTTTTCCTCCTCTTCAGTCTCTTAAGTTGGCGATGAAACCAGAAATTTTAATATTTTCATTATTACCTTGGTTAATTTATCTTTTAAAAAATTATCTAGACAATGACAATCATATAAATCTTGTTGTTGCAATAATACCTATTGTATTAATTGGTTTATCTAAAGGAACTGGTTTTGCAATTACTTCCTTATTTTTATTGTATGTCTTTTTTGAAATATTAGTAAAACTTAATTTGAAGCAATTTTTAGGAATATTTGTTATTTTTCTAATATTCCTCACACCCGTAATGTTTGAGAACTATGAAGTAAATAATACACATTTTCTAACGAGAAATGACATCACAGAGAACTATAAAAATCGGGCATCTTTAGATATATTATTTAAAAATGATCGTGGAAAAACTTTTCAAACTCCTTTTGGTGAAATAGATGTCTCAACTGTTTTTGGTGTGACTTTATTAGATACTTTTGATGATCATTTTTTACTAGATTGGAATAAAGATGTTAGCTTATTCAAAAAACACAGAAAAGATTTGTTGATACCTTATGATGGGGATCAAATAATAAGTATAGATTTGAAGAATAGAGAAATAAAATACAATGGTATTTTCAAAAATAGTATTATTAATTTTCGTGTTTACTTAGGGATAATCCTTACTTTTATTTTTTATATTTTATTATTCAGGTTTAGGCACGAAAAAAAAATAAATAAAAAAATTGTTCGATCACCAATTTTAGGTATTTTTATTTTATATTTTCACTCACTAGGTATTCCCCAGGAAGACTTTGATCCCTTGGTAGCAGATACTTTCAAAACATTTTATTACAGTCCCTTCTTGGTAATTAGTTTTATTTTTATTCTTTCAAAATTATTAGATAATATAAATAGACAAACTATTGTTATTACAATCATCTTTATTTTTTCAACATTGCATATAAACGGATTCCCAAAAAAAGATAGTTCTGAATATTATGGCTATCTAGATGAATTGAATCAAAACAGTGTACTATGTGAAATTAACAGTTTTATTATTTTTGATATTAAAAATACTTCAAAATGTTCAAATAAAATAGAAGAATTATGTAAATTTTATACTAATAAAGAAGAGTTTGAATTAGAAACTTCTAAATTTCTAATTATTGATAATGTTTCACACGGCAAAGATAAATTCCAAACAGTAAATCAATGTATAAATGAAATTAATAAAGGAAAACAGTTAGATACGGCAAAGTTGCCTATATACAACTTGAGTATTTTTTTTATATTTATATTTATTAACTTATATGCATTATTAAGGCCTAATAATTTTCCATTTAGGATATGGCTCTCCAATAATTGAAAATATCATTGCTAATGCCCAAGTCAATAAAGTAGTTCCGTGTATATCTGCTTCATCGTAGCCATTGGTAATTTTTACTCCGTAATAATATTCTTGTGATTTATTTTTATAATATGCAAAACCCCCATCTATCTCCTTATAATGACTCATAATTAGTGGAATCAAACTTTCTACATAATTTTGAACCTCTGCCTCTCGGTGTTTTGTTTGACTTAAACATTTGTACAGTACATAAACAACATCTACTAAATCACAACCTTCATTATTTGGAACATGTTCAAGACATATATCAATTAATTCTTTTGGTTTATGAATTGGTATAGATAACCACTCAAGTCCAGTGATAACTTTCATAGCTCCATTTATTTTTTCCGAATTGTTTTTTAATTCACCTGAATAATAAGCACCATCAATTTGGACATAATCTTTTAAAGCTAAATTAATATAATTACTTAAAATATGTGATTTGTCATCAAAACTTGTAAACACACAAATACCAGAAACTTGAGCTCCTGCATTCCATGGATATCTCCAATCTAAATTATGAATAAAATTATTAATTTCTTCTTCACTTTTTGGATATTTATTAAACGTTAATTGTGGATTTAAATTGAACTCTGAAATAGTTGCGATAGATTGTTTTGTTTCCGCTCTAATAAATTCATAAAATTTTTTACTAGGGTTTATTTCGCTAAGTCTTATTCTTCCTATCAAGAATTTGATCAAATTTTTTATAAAAATTAAGGGATATTTTTTTTTGTATGCACTTGCATATTCTTGATCAATAAAATAACTTTCATAATTTGAATTATTGTCTATTTGATATGAATTAATTTTAGTTTTTATTTTTTTGATAAATTCTTTACTGTGTATTTTCTCATCATTCAAAGTAAGTAGAGTTTTTAGTGCGTAACAAAAAAATCCTAATTGTAATTTTTGACCGTTTTTGTTGTACCCTTTTTTTGAAGGAATATAATTTAAATCATTTAGATTTAAATCATTGATAAATTCTTTTATTTCTTGTTCTATTTTGTAAAAATTATAATTATTCATTTTTATATAAAGCTATCAACCTTTCTTTATTGATATCAATAAGTTGAAAATTATGATTTAATAAAAAATTATTTACTTTTATAAAAGTAGTATTTTGATCGATACCTCTTTCGGGACCACAATCAACAGAGATATATTCAATATTTTTTAGTATTTTTAAACCTCCCTCTAAAACTTCAAATTCGTGTCCCTCGGCATCTATCTTCAATAACTTTATTTTTTTGTTTTTAAAAGCACTATCCAAAGTTATAGAGTTTATTACTTTTTTATCATAAGTTGTTGACGACTCGTGGATGGAAGAATTGGCTCCTAATTCATCTATGAAAAATTCAACTTTACCTTCCTTGTTTGATAGGCACAGATTCAAATTTTCATTATTTGTATTTTTATTCAAACAATAAAAAGCATTTTTATCAGGCTCTATGCCACAATAATTTATCTCTGTCTTTTTATTTTTAAAGGATAAAAATAATTCACCAATATTTGATCCACAGTCTATTACAAAGTCATTATTTGCAAATTTTATATTATTCAAAAGGTAAGAATCAAATAGATGGTCTAAAAATTTATCCTGGTCAATTAAAATCCTTGTGATTCTATTATTTGGATAATAAATTTTTTGGCTATTTATTTTTTTAATATAAAAATTATTTTCATGTATCAACTTCCCATCAAAATGAAAAAAGTTGTTTAAATAGAAGCATATTATTTTTTTTGAATTTAATTTCAAAACAAAAATAGTTAATTTACCTTTTAATATTAAATATAACTTTTGGAAAAAACCCAAATTATCAATATCAATGAACTTAGTCATAAAAGCTGGTATTTTTATTAATTGAGGATAAAGGTTTACCATTTATATAAATACTAATGTAAAGATAATGAAGGTGAAAATAGTTTGAAAATATTAATTTTTGGTTCAAAAGGAATGGTTGGAAGTTCACTTGTTAAAATTTTAGGTAATGAAAAATTATTTCAAATATATCCTTCCTCAAGAAAAGATACAGACTTGTTTTCTCTAGATGAAACAATAAAAAAAATCGACAGTGAAAAACCTGACATAATTATTAACGCAGCCGCAATGGTGGGGGGAATATACGCAAATAATACAAAAAGAGTAGATTTCATCATCAATAATTTAAAAATAAATATGAATATTTTAGAAGCAAGTATTTCATTCCCAGAAACTAAAATTATAAACTTAGGAAGTAGCTGTATTTATCCATTAAATGCTGAGAACCCCATAGAAGAATCTTCTATTATGACAGGGAAACTTGAACCAACAAATTCACCATATGCTATGGCCAAATTATCCGCAATTGAAATTGGTGATGCAATTTTCCAAGAATATGGACATAGCATAACAAATTTGATGCCAACTAATCTTTATGGTCCTCATGATCATTTTTCTGAAAATGATAGTCATGTAATTCCTGGTATGATTCATAAAATGCATATCGCAAAAAAAGAAAATAAAGAGAGTTTTGATATTTGGGGTTCTGGTAACCCATTAAGAGAATTTTTATATGTTGATGACTTGTCTTTAGCAATTAAAAAAATAATTGAGGAAAGACCTGAGGATCCTCTAATTAATATTGGAAGTGGAGAAGAAATATCTATATCTGAATTAGCACATATGGTAAAAGAAGTAATTGGATATCAAGGGGAACTAAAATTTGACAAAAGTATGCCTGATGGAAATCCTAGAAAACTATTAAATTCGGAAATAATCAAAAGTCTGGGATGGTCTCCTGAATATAAATTACAAGAAGGTTTGAATCTAACTTACGAATGGTATTTAAATAATAACTAATTTATTTTGGATTATCCCACGTAGGCTTTAGTAAATTTTTATCAAGTAAGACTTTTTCTTGTTCAGCTAACAACATGTCACTCTCAACCATCATTTTTACTAATTTTTTAATTGATGTTTTTGGTTTCCATCCAAGGTCTTTTTTAGCCTTTGAGTAATCACCTAATAAAAAATCAACTTCATTTGGTCTTAAATACTTGTCTGAAACTTCAACATAGTCTTCCCAATTAAGTTCAGCTTCACTGAAGGCAAAATTAGCAAACTCTTTTACACTAATTGATTCACCTGTTGCCAGCACCCAGTCATCTGCTTTTTTATTTTGAAGCATCATCCACATTCCTTCAACATAATCACCAGCAAACCCCCAGTCTCTTGAGGCATCTAGATTTCCTAATAAAACTTTTTCCTGGATCCCCATTTTTATTCTTCCCACAGCTCTTGTTATTTTTCTTGTTACAAAAGTTTCCCCTCTCATAGGTGATTCATGATTAAACAAAATACCATTTACACAAAACATATCATAGGATTCTCTATAGAGCTTTGTTACGTTGTGTGCAAAAACCTTCGAAGCTGCATATGGACTTTTTGGATCAAAGGGTGATTTCTCATTAAGTTTTTCTTTCGAAGACCCTCCATACATTTCTGAAGAAGATGCTTGATAAAATTTTATATCTTTTTCAGTATTTCTTATTGCTTCAAGTAATGAAATTGATCCCAATGTTCCAACTTGTGTTGTATAAATTGGGTTTTTAAACGAAACTGATACATGAGATTGTGCAGCCAAATTATATACTTCATCTGGAAGAATCTTGTTTAGTAAATTGGTTAAAGAGGATGAATCTAGCAGATCAGAATAATGCAAAAAGAGTTGATCATTTCCATATTCTGAGATAAGTGTATCAATTCTTCCAGTGTTTATAAGTGATGCCCTTCTAATTGTCCCATGAACAATATATCCATTTTCCAAGAGAAACTTAGATAAGTAGTATCCGTCTTGCCCTGTAATGCCTGTTATAAACGCGGTTTTCATATGAACATACTATATAGATTTCAATCTTATTCCAGTTGTAAGTAGATATCCGTATGTTAAGTAAAAATTAATTGGAAACTGAACACCTTCCATGGAGATATCTGTCATTGAATTAAATAGTGAAGGAAATATCAACATCAAAATATAGTGGTTCTTATATTTTTTAAAATAGAATAAATAAAGACTTACATGAAAAGCTAGAAAAAGAAAAAGCTGTAAAAAGCCTCCTCTGCCAAATATGTTTACAAAATAATTGTGTATTTGTTCATTACTTTGATCATGACCAATATTAAATTTATTCTGACTGTCATACTCTAGTAAAAATACTGGAAGCTTATCTGTAGTTCCGTATCCAAACAAAAGTTTATTTTCGTCATCTTGAAAATAATATAGTTCTTGCCACATATCTAGTCTCCAGTTGAAGGTTCCGTCAGTTGAAATTAGCTTCATATGTTTACCGGTAACATGTTCTCTTTCTTCAAAATATAGAGTAAGAAAAGGATCTACTTCATTTCCCTCTCTGTCTAATCGTCTTATTTTCTCAATTTCTTCATCAAATGATTCAATTAAAACTTGATCCAGTTCATCTGTTGGTATTGCTGAAAGATCAAATTGTGTAACTCTATAAGTAGAGACTACAAATACTAAAGGAACTAATAATACAAAAATTACTATGTTTTTTAAATTAAAAAATATATATCTAAAATCAAAAATAATATACATAATTGCAAACATAATTAATGCAACCGCAGAGCCCCTACTCATTTGAACGATGAGTGGCAAGAACATTGTCACTGAAACCAAAAAATAAATATATGATATTTCTTTTCGTATGAAATTTAAAATAATAAGATTTGAAATTATTATTGCTAAAACCATATCTGATGCTTTAACAAAAGTAAATTTGTCAGATATATCTTTGAAGATGTTAATTAAATCATCGGGATAATTTCCGGTACCAAAAACATATATAACTACTATTCCAAACATAAGAATCAAAGCCTTGTTTTTCGATAAATTATCTTTGAATAAAAAATACCCAATAAACACAAATGAGGCCGTCCAAATGAATGATGTGACCCTGTAAGTGTAGGTCCATGTAAGATCTGATCCGGTTATCAATATTGTTGTTATAAATGCAAGGATGATAAGTTTAAAAATATTTAAAGTATATTTATCAAAATCGAATCTTTTTTGATTAATAAATACAATGCCAAAGCTTATCAAGAGACCAAAAGCGACAAGATACTCACCAAGTCTATATTCAAATACATAAATACCTGCAAAAGATCGCGTAAAAACAATTAGTAAAAAAAACACTGCAAATAGAAAGTTAGATGATAATTTTTTCATTTTAAAATTATGATACATATGTTTATTTGTTAATTTTTAAATTCTTTAGTCTAAACAAGTATTGATTTGTTGTTTTAAGGTTCTTAATGTTTCTTTTTTCTAATATTTGATTTTTTCTTTTTTTAAGGTCATTAAATAGTGTTAAATATTCACTACACATTTTTATTGCATTAAATGGGTAGCTTAAAATTTTGTTGTAATATATTTCATAATTCTCATAGATTTCATCTAATTTATTTTCAAAGTTGTTTTCTTCAAAAATTAATCCATAGTCATTACAGTATTCAGGAATTCCACCTGAATTTATAAAAAGTATTGGTATTGAACATTGTGCTGCTTCTATATGGTGGTTTCCAGATGGCTCATTTTTGGAAGCTGTTATATAGAGATGGTTTTCTTTTAACTTTGAGGCAAGTTTAACACCAGATAACGGAGGTATATGTATAGAATTTTTGAATTCAAAGTTTTTTGGTAAATTGCCAATATATGAAAATTCAATTCTGTTACTCCAATAAGTATCATTTAACAATCTGTCAAGTTTTTGATAAATATCAAAACCTTTGTTCCAATTTGCACCCCAATGATGTGTAACAATTTTTAATTTCTGTTTTCGATCCCATGGTAAAAAATTTTCACTATTAAATATTTCTTGATTTGCTCCAGCTAATATAACTTTTTTATTCTGCTGTGTTAATCCTTCTCTTTCAAATAATTGCATTAACCAAGTACTAACAAATATTGTGTAGTCCGCTGACTTATTTACACCTACTAAATAATCATTTACAAAATCTGTTCCTTTTCTTTCATCACATTCATTAACTCTATGAATAACAAGTGATTTATCATTAACATAATTCAAATAATTATTTACATCAATATGTGTAAAAGCAGAAGATTCAGATGTTTTTCTTGGTTCAGTTAATAATATAATATCAATATCATCATCTTTTAAATCAGAAACAACTTCATGACCTTCGCTATGTAGATAATTTGTTAAGTTTATTGCAAAAAGATTTCCTCCACCCCATGGACCATCTTTAACGTTTGTACCTATGCTAATTTTCATGTATTTCTTCGAACATTTTTTCAAATTTTTTAATGCCGTTTGGTAGAGTAAATTCTTTTGCCATTTTATATGCATGACTTATGTCTGGTTTTGCATCTAATATATTTTCATCAAATATTGAGGATTCATTTAGTATTTGACTGGCAATTCCTACATTTGTTGAAATTATTGGTACTTTTATTAATGCACATTCCATTATTGACTGTGGACCTCCTTCAACTCTTGATCCGACAATATATAAATCCAATAAATTATAAAGCTCATTCAAAATTTTTATTGAAGGTCGTTCAATATATTTATATTGAATATTAAGTTTATTTAATTCATTTATTATAAACTGCCTCCGATACCCAGAAAGCAATATAAATAATTTCTCCTCTTTACTTTTATATAATTTAAAATACTCGGCAAGTTTATCTGGACCTTTTGAAAGTTTTGGTGATATAAGATCAGAACCTTCTGTATCTCTTTGAAATGAACCAACTACAAATGATTTTTCAGGAATTCCATATTTTTTTTTGATTGAATATTTATCATTTATACTAAAATATTTTTCTTGATCAATCCAAAATGGAATTGGGTAAATTTTTTTTTCAGTATAATTTATCAATTGATTTTGTGTGCTTTTTGAGGGAACATGATAAGCATCTACAAATTTATCCCTTGAATAGAATTGTTTTAATTCTTTATCATTAAATTTATCAATATCTATATGGTGAATGGTACAGACTACTTTTTTTGTTTCTAATATAGAAGTATCTAATTTTTGCCAAGTCCATGGTGAGATTATCCAAACAATGTCTGAATTTCTTAAGAACTTCGTTTTCAACTTGCTGTTTTTATACCATTCATGTCTAAACCTATCAGCAACCCAGGACTCACCAGCTTTGTTTAAATATATTTTAATTTTATTCGCCATTTGGTTCTAAACCTTTTTTTACACATTTTGCATAATATGCTTGTTGATCTTTCTTTAATGTTGAAATGTTACCATTCATATTTAATTCATATAGTGGATCTTTTATCATTAAGAATTGTATATTTTGTTTTAAAAGTCTTGAAAATAATTCATAATCTTGGGCATAAATGTATCTTTCATTATATTTTCCGACTTCGACCAACAAACTTTTTTTTATCAACAATGTTCCATGAATAAAGGGGTTCTTAAATTTCATTACTTGTTTCACTGGAAGATAGTAAGAAAGACCAGGAATTAGCTTTCTAGTATTCATTATCATTGCCCTAGATGTACAAAAGTCTAAATTCATTTCATTTAAGATAGTTAATTGTTTTTCAAATCTATTAGGAAAACTAATATCATCAGAATCATGTCTTGCTATTAATTCTCCATTTGCATAATTTATAAGTTTGTTTAGTGATTTTGTTAATCCAATATTTGCTTCATTAAAAAAAGGTCTTATATTTTCATATTTTTCAGAAAGATAATTTATTTTTTCTTTTGTGTCATCGCTTGATTTATCGTCAAGCAGCAATATTTCTAAATTTTTATAAGTTTGAATCTGCAAGCTTTCAATTGAATCTATGATCGATTCACTATTGTTATAAGAGCAAACTAACACAGAAATTAAAGCTTTTTTATTCATCAATTATATTTTTAAATTTTTCTAAAAGATTTTCTTGATCAATCATCAAATTGATAAATTCTTTGTTATCATTTCCAATTTGGTTTAAATCTTTTGAAACGTAAATTTCATTTAATTTTTTAGTCAATTCTTGATAATTATATTGCTCAAATTTAAATCGGTAATCATTTTTAAAGAATTCTGGCATTCCTCCAAAATCAGGGAATATGGATGGTATTCCTAATAATGATGCTTCACATAAAAGAGTAGGTTGACCTTCGTATAATTTTGTAGCAGATACAACAGCTTTCGAATGTTTAATTAATTCAATAACTTCAGAATTATCTTTTGGTCCTAAAAAATCTACTCTTGGATTTTTATACTTATCTTTTAATGTATTTAATTCTGGACCGTCTCCAACAATTTTTAATTTTAAATTATGAGTTTCAGACTTTAAAAAAGAAGTTATTAGTTCCTCAACACCTTTTTGTTTCGAAATCCTTCCAGCATAAATTAAATAATTTTCACTGATTAGGTTTAATTTATCTACATGACTTAAAAAATTAGGATATACAGTTATCTTTTTTTTATCTATACCAAGATTTGAAAGAAAAGATTTATGAAACTCTGTTAAAACTAATAACTTAAATTTATAATTTTTTAATATTTTAAAATAAGCTTTTCCATAAATAATCATGAAAACTGACTTGATAAATGATTCTGGGAAATATTTATTAAAAATTAGTGATTGAGATTTTTCAAATCCACAAGCTTCACAGTAATCATTTTTTTTCAAATGATTTTTTTTAGTCCAAGATTTAGTACAAAAGTATCTAAAATTATGAAGTTTAATTAGTACTTTAAAATTTCTATTGTTTAATACTCTGAATATTCCAATTGATGCTTTAAACCATGAATTATGAATATATACAATGTCAGGCTCAAAATTATTTAAAACTTGTTTCAATTTCTTTTCACTTTCAAGATTTCTGTTTAGTAGAAAATAAAGAAACTGAAGCAAAGGGTTCTGAATTTCATTATTGAAAATTAGTGTTTCAACATTGTAAAAACTTTTAAGAAATTGAATTTCATTTTTTACAGCAACATCTTCTCCACCAATTTCTCTATACGTGTTGTGAATTAAAAGAATTTTTTTCATAAATATAGTTATTTTAAATAATTGCTACCAAGTTAATATTAACTCAATGAATATAATTCTTATTTTTACATACGGAATTTCTTTAAAAAATTGGAAAGAAAGTGGACTTTTATCAAGAGAAATCAAACTTTATGATGAATTAAATAAAAAATACCAAATTAAATTTACTTTTTTAACTTTTGGTGGTTCTGAAGATAAATTCATTTTAGATAATTACAAATTTATTGATGTGATTCCTATTCAGTCAATAATTAGTTTTACAAATATCAGATTTATTAATTTTATAAAAAGTTTATTCATCCCATTTAAATTGAAAAAAAACCTCCAGCATATTGATTTAATTAAAACTAATCAACTACATGGGAGTTGGATTGGAATTATTTTAAAAATATTATTAAAAAAACCTCTCATGATAAGAACAGGATATGACGTTCTACAGTTTAAAATTTACCAAAAAAAACCCAATTATATTATTTTTTTCTATCGTTTTTTAACACAGTTAGGACTTATATTTTCTGATATATTTACCGTAACTTCAAATACTGATATGGCTAACATTCAAAAAAAATTTTCAAGAACAAAGAAAATATTTATTCATCAAAATTATGTAACTAAAGAAACTAGCAATATTTTTGAAAAGAGGCATGAGAATAAACTAATTTCTGTGGGAAGACTTGAAGAACAGAAAAATTATTTGGAATTATTAAAGACTATTAAAAATACGAATATACAAATTGATATTGTTGGTAGTGGGAGTCAGAAAAAAGAGCTTATCAAATATGCCGAAGATAATTCAATAGTTTTAAATATATTTGAAAATATGCCAAATGAAGAATTATTAAATTTATATAAAAAATATAAAATTTTTATTTCGTCATCAAAATATGAAGGAAATCCAAAGGCTATTTTAGAAGCAATGGCTTCAGGAACTCTTGTAATTGCTTTAGAAAACGAGAATATTTCTGAGATTATATATGATTCCGAAAACGGTATTTTGTTAAAAAATTTAGATCATCTTCCAATTGTGTTTAATGAATATATTTCCAATAAAGAAAAATTTTTGAAAATAACAAATAAAGCTTCAGAAACTATTAGTGACACATTTAGCCTCGAAAGTGCCACAAATAGGGAATATATGATTTATAAAAAAATAATTTCCACACAAAATTAATTTTTTCTTTAAGATTTCAATATATTAATTATTATTGAAATGTGAAAACCAAACCAAATATTGGAATTGTAATTCCTGTATATAACGAATCAAAGACAATATCTAAAATTATTGATGATTTGAATAAACTAAACTACCTTAAAGACAATTTTGAGAATTATAAAATATTAGTAGTCAATGATGGTAGCAGTGATAATACTTCAGAAATTTTAAAAAATATTGATGGAATTGAGACTTTAACCCATGGTTATAATATGGGCGTTGGTGCAGCTGTAAGAAATGGTCTGAAATATTTCGAATCAAAGCAATATGATATAGTTGTAAAAATTGATGGTGACAATCAACATGACATATCTGAAATAAAGAATCTAGTAGAACCTGTACTTACAAATCAAGCAGATATAGTTTATGGTGATAGATTTAGTGGCGATATTCAGTACAAAATGCCCAAATACAGAGTGCTAGGAAATAAATTTTTCTCTTACGTATTAAAAAAACTTACTGGTTATAAGATTAGTGATTCTCAACCTGGCTTTTTTGCAGGAAACACAAGATTTTTAAAAAGTTTTTATATATTAACAAATTACAATTACACCCAACAAGTACTATATTCATCTTATCTTGGGGGTTTAAGATTTTTGCAAGTTCCTATCACATTCAAATCAAGAGTAGCAGGTGAAAGCTTTGTTAAATTTTCTTATCCCTTTAAAGCGATTTTACAAATTCTTTTGATGATTGTTTTAAAGAAACCTTTATTAATTTTTGGAAATAGTGGATTATTTTTTATTCTTGTTGCCTTAATTACATCAATAAACCAATTAATTATTTATTTCAATAATAATTCATTAAAACCTATTCAAAATGTAAATCTTGTTTTGGGACTGGGTATAACAGGTATTATTCTTCTTATTACGGGAGTACTTTTAAAAGCCATTCAAAACCTTGAAGAGTCAAAAAGAAATTAAGTTATTTGAAAATATATTTTTTTTGTAGAAAAAAACGAAATATATAAAGCACTATTGATATCAAAAGTGAAAGATAGACTTTCAAATCAAACATACTTTGAAAATACAAAAAAATATAGTTTTCTAGAATTAAAATAGAAATCATGACAATTGACCACTTAATTAAATAATTCAATTTAAATTCATATCCAAAACCTATTTTTAAATTACTGAAAAAAGAAAAAACTAAAATAAGAATTAGGATATAAATGTATGATTTTTCGGGATTTGCATTAAACACATCGATAATAATAAAAACAAGCAATATTTTAAAAATTAAATTTATAAATGACGAAAATAAAATTCTTATATTTTTATTTTTGAATATATTGTTGGATATATATTTTGTTAAGAACATTAATTTTCAAGCTCTATTACTTTTCTATCATTTTTACTCGAAATAATTCTAAGATGTTTATCGTAGTTAAAATCTTCGTAATTATGGGTTGAATTCAATATTGTTATTTTTTTCAAATTTAATATATCAAAAATCATTTTTTTCGTTTCAATATCGAGATTTGATGTTGACTCATCCAAAAGCAAAAGGTCATTTTTATTTAGTAAAGCTCTCATAAATGCAATTTTTTGCATTTGTCCAGAAGATAAAGAAGTATTGCTAACTTCATTTTCTAATGAAAAATTTTCTGATTTATATAGTTCAAACTCATCAACTAAATCCATAATTTCCTTATCCGAAATAGAGTAGTTATTACCATAAAGTATATTCTCCCTCAGAGATGCACGGAAAATTAAAGGTGTAACACCTACATATCCAATTGAATCAGTATTTAATTTTATTTCACCCGACTGTGGATAAAAGACTTTTGCAATTAAACCAAGTAATGTACTTTTGCCTGATCCATTTTCTCCAGTAATAACAACATGTTGGTCCTTGGGTATATTCAAATTAAGATTATTGAATATTTTTTCACTTGAATTGAAATATGTAAAATTTAAATCTTTTATTTCAATTGCATTATTCATCTCTTTGTCAATTACGTAATAGTTATTTGGTATGACTAATTTATCTTTATCTATTTCGATAAATTTTTCGAGATGTATATGAGAATTAATCATCATATTTATATGGTTAATTAAAGAACCAATTGTTTGCACCATTCTTAGTGTCACACCTAAGAAATCAAGAGTAAGAGTTTTTAAAAGCCCAAAAAATATAATGAGAATTGAAATTGTAAGTCCAGTAGTAAAGTTCGGTAAAAGTGAATTTATAGTTCCAAATATCTGATTTTTTTGGTTGGCATCTTGAACTTTATCAATCGTGTTTTTAAAATTTTGTAGTTCTTTAATTGTTGTATTGAGAATCTTAATTATGAATATATTTTCAATTACACTTTGAATTTCTTTTTGAGCTATTTGACCGTTCTCCCATGCTTCATGCATATACTTACGCGCTAACACTAACAATGTTCTTATTGGAAAAAAGAGAATAAAGGCACCACCCAGAAAAACGGAAACAGTACTCAAATTGGTGTAGAACAAAAAAGAGGAATAAACAGCAACTTGGATTACTCCATTAATCACATTGCTCAAAGCACCATAAAAATAGCCAATGTGACCACTCAAAGTATTAATAAAATAAGTTGAGTCAGCAATTGAATAATTTCCTTTTTTATATATCTCTTCCAACAAATACACTTTTATATTTTTTTCAATATTTAGTTGCAAATTAACTATGTTGGTTGTCTGGGCAAAGGAATTTAAAAATCTAAAAACAATTAATAAAGGGAGTAGGTAAATATTTTTTATAATTTGGTTAACTATTTTTATATCCGTAACTTCTCCAACTAACAAGTTTGTAAAAAATAGAATTATTAAGATATCAGCCAAGACGCCTAAGTTTGAAAGAATTACTGAAAGAAAGATTCTAATTTTCTTTTTTCCAACTTTTGTTTTTTTAGAAACTATAAAGACTTGTTTGACAATTTCCTTAAATTGCTCCATAAAAAGATACTAGTTAGATATTGATAATTTGTTAACAATTGTTATTTGATTATCAATTATTTTGAAAAATGTTATTGTGTCCAACCCCAAATAAATAATTTAATTTTTTATCTTTGATCAATTCTTCAAACAATTTTGAAGGACCTTCATGCCCTTTAAATGTACTAATATCCTTGTGAATCAAATTAAAATCTGTATAAAGGGATGAATCATCAAGTATTAAAAGACCTTTTTTGTTTAGTGACTTAATACAATTAGCCACATCTTTCTTTACAGTTTCATATTCATGGCTGCCATCAATGTATATTAAATCCCATTTTTTAGATTGAATAAATTTTTTTCCTGTATCGCTGTCTGAGTGACCAATAAATATATTGGGTTTTTTCAAATTAAATTTATTAAAATTAAACTCAATATCTTCTTCATAATTTATATCAATATAATTAGAAACGTTATCTCCAACAGATGTCAAAGGAGCAACTCCCCAAACTTCAGATTTTACTTTATAATAGTTTGATAAATAATTGAACAAAGACAAAGTTTGCCCCCTGTATACTCCAATTTCTAAAACTAATTTTGGTTTATAGTTAAAAAATAAAAAATCCCACATTCCGTGAAAAGCATCCTCTCCAAATCCTCTTTTATTTATTTTGAAATAGTTTCTATGCTTCCTTATAAAAGATTTTGAATAAAAATAAAAATAATCTAAAAAATACATATAGATTTGATTTCTTGAAAGTTTGTTAATTTCGTCAATAGTTTTTGTTTTAAATGTAAATATTTTATACAAATTTTTGAATCTGTAACGATTGTAAATAAGGTAACTTTGAAAATTCATAACAACCAATCTACCTTAACTCCATTTCAAATTTTCATCTAATCGTTTTTGCTTAATAAGTTGATTAAGCAATTGAACCCTTCTCTCATTGCCTTTTATTTTGTAATCCTTAAAGTTTTCTACAAGATCTAAAATTCCTTTTCTAAGATCAAAATTAATTTTAAATTCTGGAAAATATTCTTTTAATTTCACAAAACTTAATTCATATGACCTTTGATCTGAATCAAACTTTCCAATAGATATATCATCAACTCCTAAAACTGAACTAACAGTTTCCGCAATTTCTCTTATAGAATAATTTAAACTTTCATCACCTACATTAAATATTTCTTTGTCTAAATTTCTTTTTTCATTTATTAAGACATCAATAAATTTACATATATCATGTATGTGAATAATAGGTCTCTTTGGAGAACCATCAGATAATAAAACTATTTTATTTTCATTAAACGCAGAATAAGTCAAATCATTAACTACTAAATCTAGCCTCAAATTTTTTGAAAACCCAAATGCCGTTGAATTTCTCAAAATTATTGTCTCAAAGTTGAATTTATTATTAAGTATATAATTTTCATTTCTGACTTTTGCCTTTGAATACTCTGTCAAAGGTGAAACTTTATCTTTTTCTTTGAGAATCTTTTCTGAAAATCCATAAACACTTGCAGAGGACATATAAATAAATTTTTTTATATTTGCCCTATTTGCAATTTCAAGCAAATCTAAAGTTGCCAAATGATTTATCTTATTTGTCAGATTTTTATCTAAGTCTCCTAGTGGGTCATTTGATAATTCTGCCATGTGAACTACAAAATCAATATCAATTAAATCATTTTGATTAATGTTTCTTATGTCCTTGTAAACTATGTTTTGATTTTCATCAAAACCTTTAAAGTAATTTGTATCAATTATCCTAAAGTTATAATTACTACAATATTTTTCATAAAAGTAAGAACCAATAAATCCAAGGCCTCCGGTAAGTAGTATTTTTTTCATTTCTTAAAAATTATAAGTTGACCAATATGGTTCGGAACTGCAAAATACTCTCTATTTTCGATTAATTCTTTGCCAAACTCTGTAACTCCGTCCGTAAACCACCCCCCATAGTCATCAAGCACAATAACAGCCCCGTTTATTGAATTCTTTGAAATGAATTCAAAGCTTTCTTTTGCAGAGATATATGTATCAACATCAATATGGGCAAATGATATTGGTTTTTTGATTTTAATATTTTTCATTGATTCTGGAAAGATACCACTAATTACTTCAAAACTCTGATTAGTCTGACGCTGAAGTTTTTTTATGTTTTCTATGCTTGCATCACTGTACTCATTTCCCCTAAAAAAAGTATCTTGGTCAGAAGCATTTGCAACCCCTGTAAAAGTATCACATAGAAAAAAATCATTTTTTTTATGTTTATTTGCTAACGCTACTAAAGCTGAAGCTCCTCCATTCCAGCAACCAACTTCTATAAACGTTGTATTGTGATCTAGATGTCTTTTTGAGAAATCATACAATGTGAAAAGTCTTGATTTTGGATTTAGCGTATAGTCACTTACGATATTGTAATATTTATTAAATTCTGGGTCTGCTCTCCATGGTAAATAAAAATATTCAAATATTTCTATTCCGTAATCATTTCTACTTTCTTTGTATCTTAAATTAAGTTGAAATAGTTTAAATAAAAAATCTGTTATTTTTTGTAATCTTTTTCTTGCTTTTTTTACTTTTTTAAGATTAAACATACTTATGACTTTGGACAGAATCGAACTGCTTACTCCTTATTTTTATATCATAGTTTATTTATTTAAATTACTCTTTTTTAACAATGATAAATTTTTTACACAAAATAGTTCATAAATAAAAAGTAAGTTTGAAATACCAGTATGAAATTTTAGACCCTAAATTTGGTTTGCTAATATATCATTATTCAATTTGCAAATAAAACATGAAATCATATTTTTTAATTTATTAATCAAAGCAATTCACACTTTATTTTTTATTTTTTTATTTTTTAGTAATTTTTTAATTGACTTTCTTTCATCCTTCAGAATAATTCCTGATTGATATTCAAGTATTTCATTCTGAAGTTCTAAATTACTATTTACTGATTTAATAATTTTCATAAAATTATCAACATCTTCAGTTTTTAATTCAGAATCTTCCTTAAAAACTTTTGAAATATAACAGTTTTCATGAATTAATTCTTTTTTCCAAGCGTTTCCAATATTAATTACACCTACAACGGCAGAATCCTGAAGTTGTTGACCAAGCCTACAGGTTAGATCTAAATAGTATTTGGAACTAGATAGATTTATCCAATAATTTACTGCATTGTTTTTATCTTTTTTATCAAAGGGATTTACTCCTGTAAAATATGGTTCTAAATTTATTTTATTAAGTTCTTGTAAAAAATACTCTTTTGTCTTTTTGCTCATCAGGTTAGAGGTTCTCCATCCAATAAAAACTTTATCCTTTTCAACCATATAATTTTTAAAAATACTTCGCATGTTGTCAAGTGAAGTAAGGTAAGGTCTGTTAAAACTTTTCTTTGCAGACCTTAATTCTTTTGTTGGAATCTGATGTTTTGCTGCTTTAGGTGTATGATTCCACATTAAATCATACGAGTTGTCATATAGATATATGCTTTCATCCCAATGCTCTGCTGGCTCAGAGATAAATAATTTAGACTTATTTTTTTCTATTATACTTTTTGGAATAAAGGGATTTGAAGTAAAAATTAAATCATAATCATCAAAATTTATTTCATGTATTGAAGGAATAGTGATCCCTTCGTAAAAATTGTTTATTTCTTTTATTCGATTATCTTTGATTAAATTTGCTTTTCCTTGCCATGAAAATAACTTGTGGTTTTCAACAATTTTAAAATCAAAATTTAATTGTAAGCCTAATTGGAAAGGATGGCCAGATTTCCATTTGAATAATTTAAGTATATCAAGAGGTTGTTCTGCATTAAAACTACAGTCATATACAGGACCAGTGATATCATATTTTTGCTTTACAAATAGTGTTTTCATATATTTACGATTTATAAATTTAATTATATACAAAGGTGCTTTATTTTAAACGACGCAAATCTAAATCACTATAAGACAACCTTAACATTATCATTAAATCGGAGGTTGTTATGAATGCTTTAGTTCTTGGTGCAGGTGGCTTTATAGGAAGCCATATGGTAAGTCGTCTAGCATCAGAAGGCTTCAATGTAGTTGGGGTAGATTTAAAAAAACCTGAATACTCTGAGACTAATGCATCCGAATTTATCATTGGTGATTTAACCAACCAAGAGTTCGTAGAGAGTCTTGTGTCTAAGAAAGAATATGATGAAATATATCAATATGCAGCTGATATGGGTGGTGCCGGATATATATTTACTGGTGAGAATGATGCTTCTGTCATGTATAACTCTGGAATAATCAACTTGAACATTCTTAATTCTCTCGTAAAATTTGACAGGGTAAATAAAACAAAAATATTTTACTCAAGTTCTGCCTGTATTTATCCTGAACATATTCAAACTGAGTCAGACAATCCCGGCTTAAAAGAAAGTGATGCCTATCCTGCAGCACCTGATTCAGAATATGGTTGGGAAAAACTTTTTTCTGAGAGATTATATTTAACTTTTTGTAAAAATTTTGGTTTGGATGTTAAGATAGCAAGATTTCATAATATATATGGACCCTTGGGCACGTGGGATGGCGGTAAAGAAAAAGCTCCAGCTGCAATATGTAGAAAAGTTGCACAAGCCGAACTAACTGATAATGTTATTGAAGTCTGGGGTGATGGTTTACAAACTCGTTCCTTTTTGTTTATTGATGACTGTATTGAAGCTACAAGAAGGTTTATGAATTCAAGTTATAATGGTCCAATAAATATTGGTTCTGAAGAAATGATTTCAATTAATAACTTAGTAGTACTTGTAGCTAAGATTGCAGGCAAGGATGTAGAAATAAATAATATTGATGGACCACTTGGGGTTCGTGGAAGAAACTCAAATAATAAATTGATAAAAGAAATTTTAAATTGGGATTATGAATACAGCCTAAAAGATGGAATATCAAAAACTTACAGTTGGATTAACGACCAAGTTTTAAAACATAATTAAAATAAGCTAAATTTTAGAAACAGCAAATTATTTTTGTTGAATGCATGCCATAAGTATTTTGGTATTATTAAAAATTTTATTGTTTAAAATAAGTAAAAAATTAATAAAAGACTGTTAGGAGAACTATTGAATATTTCGTTTATAGGCTTAGGGAAATTAGGCCTCCCGTTAGCAACTCTCCTAGCAAAGGGTAATGAACTCATCTGTATAGATAAAGATAAAAATATTATTAATTCTTTGATTGAAAATAATTTTGAATTTAATGAACCTGGACTAGAAGAACTTTTTGCAAAAAATAAAAAAAATATGCAATTTACACATGAGGTAAATGCAGAAATTTTTGAAAAAACTGATTCAACTATAATTTTAGTTAATACACAACTGGGTAATGACGGGTACTCTAGTAAATCAGTAGATGTAGTATTTGAACAAATAGGTAGTGTGTTTAGTAAAGTTGAAAAAAAATATCATCATTTCATTCTTTCTTCTACTGTTCTTCCCGGATCAATAAAAAGCTTAATAAGCAATCTTGAAAGTTACTCTGGAAAAGAATATCTTGCAGACTTTGGATTTACCTATGTACCAGATTTTGTAAAGCTTGGTAGTGTTATAAAAGACTTCCAAAGTCCTGATTTTTTTTTAGTAGGGAGCTCAAATACTGATGAGTATGAAAACGCAAAAAAGATATGGAGCCCAATACATTTAAATTCTCCTAACTCAAGTAATTTAACCCTAGAAGAAGTTGAAATTGCAAAAATCTCTCTAAATGCTTTTATTGTAAACAAAATTTCTTTTGCCAATTATTTATCTGTACTGTGTAAAAATATTGAAAATGTAAATGTTGATAATATAACTAGCACTATAGGAATGGACGAAAGAATTGGAAATAAATTTTTTTCAGCTGGGCCGCCATTTGGTGGCACCTGTTTCCCACGAGACACTTATGCATTTTTAAGTTTTGCGAAAAAGATGAATTCTGATGCCAAGCATGTTGAATTTTCAAACTCTATTAACGAAATGATATATGAGCAATTAATAATAGAAATAAAGCCATTTAAAAGTGTATCTATACTCGGTCTTTCTTTTAAAGAAAATACAGACGTTCTTATTGGATCTCCAAGTATAGAAATTATAAAATCCCTCGGAGAAACATATAAATTTTACATTTTTGATTACTTGGTGGAGCCATTCCAGGATTTAGGGGATAATTTAGTATTTTGTGATTCTATTGAAGATGCTTTAGATAAAAGTGAAGCTGTAATAATTATGCATAACGATAAAAGATTCAAAAATCTTGACCTCCAAGAAAAAAAACTTATAGATCCATGGAATTTATATAAAAATTCATAAATTAAGATTTTTCATAATCAATTAATACATTCATAATTTTCTTGAGAACTTCACTACCTCCTAAGGTTATTCTTAAACAATCTGAAAGTAATACTTCATTAGATTTGTCTCTAATTAGTATTTTATTTTTGTAAAATATTTTTTTTAATTTTTCACTATTTTCAGCTTTTAATAAAACAAAGTTTGATTCTGAATCAAATATTTTTAATTTTTTAAAATTTTTTGTATTTTGGATTAGCAAATCTCTAGATGCATTAACTTCTTGAATATGTTGTTGAAAAAGTTCTTTGTTTTCTAAAACTAACTTAGCGGCCTTTATTGCAATATCATTAACACTTTTTATATTCTTAATTTTTTTTAGTATATTAATTACATCAATATCTGCAATAACATATCCTACTCTTAAGCCAGCAAGAGAAAAAGCTTTAGAAAATGTTCTGGTAATTATTAAGTTTTTATATGTATTAACCTCTTCAGCCATCGTATTTCTAGAATATTCAAAATAAGCTTCATCGATAACAAATAGCTTTTCTGGATTACTACTTATATCCCTCTCAATTTCATCCTTAGGAAAAGACCTGCCAGTAGGATTGTTTGGATTGGCAAAATAAATTACATTTGAACGATTTAAATTATTTTTATCAATTCTTAACTCATGTGTAGAAAATGGATTGAGGATTTCGTCCAAAATAATATTACTAGTGTTAGGCAAAATATAAGTAAAGACTTGAGTATACGTTGGAACTTTTACTAAACACGATTTTGATGAATCTAAAAATATTGTAAAGATATCTTTTAAAGCCTCGTCTGAACCAGCATAAATTAGAATATTATCTTGTTGAACGTTGTTATATTTTGCTATGGAACTTATAAGTTCATCTTGATTTTGATTTGGATACGTATTGGTATTAAAAGTTTCAATATTTAATTCTTTTATGATTTTTTCAGGTAAAGGAAAAGTTGATTCATTCCAATCTAACTTAAGCCATGTTTCATCTTTGTCAGATCTCGATTCAGAAGAATATGGACTAAGTGCCTCTAAAGATTCTTTATATTTGTATTTCATTTTTAATTAATTTTAATTTACCAGTTAACAGATCTCTTTTTATTTCTTTTTCAACTATAACCTTTATTGGCAAGTTGCCTACTCTTTGTTGTAAACCATTTATTATTTTATTTTCATCTACAAATTTTTGACCATCAGGTACATAATGAAATTCTATAGTTTTATTTAAATTTTGAATAATCTGATACAAACTGACATTCTCAATATTTTTATCAATCCAACTAAAAAAATTAACACCCGGAAGCAAGGTTCCATTTTCGGAAATTAATATATCACTTGTTCTTCCTAAAATGTCAGTTACGATACTTGAATTTTCTTTATTCGCATTCTCTGCATAATCTCCTGTTTCATATCTTAAAAAAGGCATATAGTAATTTAAAAACCCAGTACCTAAAATTTTATTTTGATAATTATTGTCAACAACAAGCTCCGTTACACCATATTCATGTATGTACTTATAGTCAGTACTTTCGTGTGTTTGATGCATAAATGAAACTTTTTCAATTTGGCCATAATGAGCTAGGGGCTTTATTTTGAAAACATTATTAATTTCTTCTGCCCATGAGTTTTGCATCTTTTCTGATGCAACTCTAATTTGTTTTATATTTTTAAAATTTAGATTATTTTTCTTTGCTAACTTAGCAAGAATATATGCACTTGATGGATAAGTAACTAAAGTGGAAGCTTCAATAGAGTTAATTATTTTAAAGTACTCAAATATTGTTTCTTGATTGATGTGGTAAGCAGATATATATAATCTTTTTAATTCATCATCAAAGTACCAAAGTCGAGAATTACTATCTTCTGGTACATATCTTCTTAGCCAAATTGAAGGTTTATCGTACATTTCAGCTCCTGTTTGTATGAAATACCTAAGAATAAATGCTGCTTCTTTTTTAAAAACTTCATCAGTACCAAAGAATTGAAGCTTTTCGCCAGTTGAACCACTTGTAGAGAATGTATACTTTTTTTTATTATTATCCATGTTGGTAGCTTTAAGTTTATTGAGATTTTTTCTTATAATTTCTTTATTTAAAATTGGAAGTTTTTTTATATCATCTACAGATTGTATACTTTTTGGTCTTATTCCATATTCCGCAAACTTTTCTTGATAATATGGTACGTTTTTATAGCAGTGCATCACAAGTTTTAAAAACTCTTCATTTTGATACTGTTTTAACTTGTCTTCACTCCATTCTGATGATTGCAATAAAAATTTAAAAAAAGTATTGAAACCTTTTCCATAACGATAACGAAAAGGAATTAGACTATAGTAAGTTTTTTTGAAAATATTTGGCGAAGTTGGAATATTTGATTTATTGCTAGACATCAAAGAAATCTTCTGAATTTATTGCTTTATCATCAATGTAATAATCTGAAGCAAATTTGACTCCTGATCTAAGTTCATGATAGCTGAGACCCCATTTGTTTAATTGATTCTCTGTTAATTCATAAAAATCTTTACCAGAACCTGACCCTCTTGCTGTATCAATGATTATGTAATTGCCTTCGTAAAAAAGCTTATTTACATATTCAATTCTCTTTTTAAATGGTGTTGATTGCTCATACTCCCAAAATCCATTAGAGTTTTTTACTGTTTTGCAAAGTGTATTATCTAAATCGAATACATAAGTTTTAATATATTTACTCACAATTAAATATTAATAAATTGTTTTAATTCTTTTCTATCGTGGTCATAAAAATATTGATTTGACATGATTAAAATACAAAACATGTTCATAAACAATGTTTCTGCAGACGGCTTTGGTAGTGAGGGACTTGGTTCTGTAATGTCATTTAAGTTAATGTCGTATGGGTTGTCTAGAGCTCTAAATTTAAAATACGTAGATAACCAATTATCAAATATAGTTGGAAATACCTATGAAAATTTAGAAATTGATGAGTATGCCTATAAATTAAATTCTCAATTTAAATTTAACTATAAAAATACTATTGAATCAGAGGTTATTCCTTTTGATATGTTTTTTAATTATCCAACTAAAAGTAAACAAGGTAGGCTGCAGTTTAAAATCTCCCAATCAAAAAAGGATTTGTTTTTTTGGTTGCTTAAAAAAAATATAAAAAAAATTGAAAATAAAAATTATATAAAGGACTTACTAAAAGAAAGAGAATTTATTAATCGTGATATATATTTCAAAGAAGGAAAAAATATTGTAATTCACTTGAGAACTCCTAGACAAGACATTGATAAACGCTTTGAAAATTCACGTAACTTGTTTTATGGTTCATACTCTGATGTAGATAATATCAACAATACTATAAGACAAATTGAGCATAGCGAAAAAGTCAATAAGCTTAATTTTCATATTGTGTCTACAGGAGATGAAAAACTTTTTAACAATATAGATACAATGTTTGACAGAAATAATATTTATTTACATTTAAATGTAAACATTTTTGATAGTTTTGAAATGATGTTGTATGCAGATATATTGCGAATCTGTGGAAGTGGTCTAAGTTATTCAGCTCATTTGTTAAACAATAATAAAGTACTGGCTCCAGCAAATACTAATTTAGGGAAAAGACCACTTTATGGAAATATTATTTCACTTGATGAAAAGGGGTTAATAGGAAGACTTAATTACAAAGATAAACTTTTCTAATTTTACTTTGTGTTCAGATACAGAATTAAGCTTTAGAACCGATATTAGTTTAATAAATTTATTTATCATTATCACTCAATATATTATGGCTTTATACATATAGGACAATTCAAAACTTGTACATTAAAAGATTGAAAATTTAAATAGTGATACTTGAAAGAAATTTTCAAACGTTAACACATTTTTTGTATATAAGATAAGTCTATATAAAAGATTTATGACAGAAGAGTAAATTTGACTTATCAATTTGGGTTTTAAGAATATAGTCGTATTTTGATAGAAAATTTTTTGTTCTGCTAATATTTCTTGATTCAATTAATAAGTACTGTATCTTATATTTATCAAAATTAAAACCATTTAAAACTTCTATTTCCGCACCTTCAACGTCTAATGAAAAAAAGTTAATCAATTTAGGAGAATTTGATGAATCTAAAAGTTTACTTATGGATATAGTTTTTACATTATATGATTTTTCATTTTTTGAAAATTTATCAAGAATGATTTTTGCGTTCTTGTGATGTTCTAAATAATCATTGTCTGAATTAGCAAATTTAGAATAACTCATCGCTCCCATATCATAAAATAAATATTCCTTGCCTTCATTGTCGTATGATGAGCATAGAAAATTGAAGACTTTCGAAGTTGGTCTATTTTCTACACACATTTCATATTCAGCAATTGACGGTTCAACTAAAATACCAGTCCAGTTTTTGTATTTTTCTAAATGAAGCGTGTTTGAGTAAGTTATTCCATCCATTGCCCCCATTTCAATAAAAAAACCTTTTTTAAAATTTAAATATTTCCTTAAATCAAAATCAATGAATCTTTGACCAAAATACTTTCTTCTTCTGTATAGATACATCTTTGTATACAACTTTTCTGGAACAAAAAATCTTAATATTTCTTTAATTTTTAATAACATCTTATTGACCAAATATTTTTTTGAATGCTAATTGAATTAGCTCTCTCATATTTTTAATTTACATTAAAAAAAATAATTTATCACCACAACGAATATTAATTTTTTCAATTAGAAGTGTTAATTTTTAAAAGAATATCGAATAATTGAATATATATATCTAAATCCATCAATCAATTTTATTTTTTTTCCTTCTTCATAACTTCGAGCTGTGTAACTTATAGGAAATTCTTTAAAATTATCTGATTTTGAAAGAGTCTTTGCTAAGATTTCAACCTCTATTGAAAATCCATTTGCTTTTAAATCAATAGAATCAAATAAAGTTTTTCTGAAGACCTTAAGACAAGTTGCAATATCTGTAACTTTCTCTCTGTGAATTATTGAAAAAAACATACTTAAGAATTTATTTGCAAGATAAGTCCTAACATATATATTATCCCTCTTAAAATCACCTATAAATCTAGATCCACAAACGATATCTAAGTTATTAATGTCAATTTCTTTAAATAAATTTTTTAAATCGTTAGGGGAATATTCTAAATCAGCATCAAGTACCCCAATATATTTCTTGCTTGCTACATTAATACCAAGTTTTAGAGCATGGCCCTTTCCTTTATTTTCTTTTGATTCGATTAACTTTACAAATTCGTGCTTATTTTGAAGACGTGAGGCAATTTCGTATGATTTGTCGTTAGATCCGTCATTTACCAATATAATTTCACTTGCAAAATCTTCATTTACTAGATTTGTAACTGCTATTTCTAATGTGTTTTCTTCATTAAAAAAA
>MDTE01033824.1_pt1 | contig 26786 bp, 21 predicted proteins | sample 811231 | NCBI WGS metagenome assembly MDTE01 (sample SAMN05326651, study PRJNA326480) | marine metagenome | isolation source: seawater | place: Indian Ocean: Red Sea | collected 2010
AGGGGGGCTGAAGTCACCTGGTGACACACAGCGCGTTGCGTAATTTCGAACGACATGAATACATGTCGATTCAGATTTGCCTGCATGGGACGTAGTGGTCGGCGACATCCGTATCAGGGAGACAATTCCTTGATGCGAATGTCCTTGTAGGAAGCTTCCGAAGCTGCTCCGCCGTGAATCTGCAGACCAATCACGCCGCGTCGGTTAATCCGCTTGTCCGGCTCGGAGTAGTCAATGGTTTGCACGCCGTTGAGCCAAATTTGAATGCGTTGGCCCTGGCAACGAATTCGCAGCTCATTCCAGTCGTTGGGCTTGAATAGATGGGCAGCTTTGTTGCCAGCCGGTCGTGCCAGAAATGTACGTCTACGAGACTCGTCGTAGAGCCACCCCCAGATGTTCTTGAATTCGGAAGTGCTTCCCATGTCACATTGGTAGCCAATGACTTCGTGATTGTTGGGGATTCTGCGGCTGCGAAATTGAATGCCTGCGTTGTTTCCTTTCCCTCGGAGGCGTGCTTGCAGACGCAATTCAAAGTTCTCATAGGTTTTGCGAGTACAGAGGAATTCATTTCGCGGGATCGGTTGTTTCAGACTGCCTGCGACAATCACACCATCGACGACTCGAAATAGTTTTTGGTCCCCCTCCCAGCCGGACAGGGTTTTGCCATCGAACAGTCGGGTAAACCCTTGATTCGTTGTTGCGGTGTCCGGGGCAGGTGCGATGGTCAGTAATGCAAAGCTTAGTAGGCTTGAGTGAACCAGCAGCATGATCAATTCCTGCGCATTGTGTCTCGAGGAAAAGGGGCGTATTGACGAAAAGAGGCGGCGAGCGAAGGTGTTTTCAAACGCCTTTGCAGAACTGCGATTGTAGTCTGTGGCACCCTTTTGGGTACTGCGCCTGCGCTGTCTGGTGCAAAAAGTAGGTGCGTAAACTCATCTGCAGGCGGATCCGTAGTGTCAGGTCGGGTTGGCGAAATCGAGGTCCGGCGTTTCGCGGACGACGGTTTCGTTGTCCAAAGATGTAGCACGTCAGAGATGTTGGTGAGATGCAGGTTGGTGCTGCCGATTGTACGAGAACAGGTAAGTTGGCCTTATAATAAAACCGGACTCGGACAAGACCGTGGTCCGAGTGGGTCTCACCAGGAGCTATCAATGTGCCCCGACAGCGTTCGTACCGATCCAGATACTAACTCTGCAGCCGAAGGCTCCTTTGCGGAAACTGCGTTGCGGCTTGGCGGCAAGAGTGTGGAGGAGGCAAGCCGGACAGGGGCGATCGATCGCGCTGACGACAGCGTTGAAAAGTTATTTCAACCGCAGTACCAGACTGTAAACAGCCCTGTACATCGGGCCGTTTGGGAACGCAGCGTGCCAGTCGAACTGTTCCGGGCACAATCTGTCGAGGCTGATGCGTCGATCGTTGCAGCGATGGACGCGTCGATAGATGTCGTGCGACGTCATCTAGAGGCGAAAACTCTCCTGGATGAATACGGTAAGACGTCTGAATCCGTGTTGCGAGAACTGGGGGATGTTGGGTATTGGGGATTTCTGGTGAGTCGCCAATACGGTGGGATGGAAGTTCCGTTTCGTAGCTTCTCAGCGTTCATTACCAGGATGGCGACGATTGATCCTACGGTCGCCGGCATGGCATCCGTACACGGATGTATTGGTGCGGTCGATCCTGTTCAGACTTTTGGCACCCCGGCCCAGAAAGAACGCTTTCTGCCATCTCTAGCGAGCGGAGAACGTTTGTCCGGTTTTGCACTTACTGAGCCGAATGCTGGTTCGGATATGACGGCATTAAGAACGCGAGCTGAACGCGACGGCGATGAGTTTCTGGTGACCGGTGAAAAACTCTTTATTACCAATGTCGTGCCGGGACGCACAATTGGTTTAGTTTGTCTTGTCGAGGAGAAGCCGGCCGTTCTGATCTGTGAACTTCCGAATACTGAAAATCCGCATTTCCAGTTGAAGAAGTATGGTCTTTGGGCGCTGCGACAGTCCTATAACCAAGGCATTGTGTTTGATCGTTTTCGCGTCCCTGCGGAGAACTTGTTGATATCGCCGCGGGGCAACGGACTGACTATTGCCTACCATGGTCTGAATCTGGGACGCATTGCATTGTGTGCTAACGCGGCAGGTACAATGCGGATGATGATGGCCAGTATGCTCCCCTGGGCTCGATTTCGCACAACCTATGGCGCACCGATTTCCCAACGCGAACTGGTTCGCCGTCGCTTGGCAAGATTGTCAGGATTAATTGTCGGTTGCGATGCATTGTCGGCCTGGTGCTCTACGTTGATTGACCTTGGGTATCGTGGAGAAATGGAGTGTATTGTCGCGAAGATTTTCGGCAGTGAGGCTCAGAAGGAAGCTGCGATTGAGTTGTTGATGAAAACACATGGGGGACGATCGTTCTTGCACGGCCATCTGTTTGGCGACAACGTCCACGAATATCTCGCCCCTTGTATCTACGAAGGAGAAGGGGAAATGTTGGGGATGGCATTTCTCAAATCGTTGGTGAAACAGCACGGCACAACATTTTTTGAGCCGATAGGACGGGCACTTGCTGAGATGGGAGTGCAGCGTCCGCGTTTGGGGGATCCACGCCATTTATGGAATTTGCGGCGCCCGTTGACCGCGTATGCGGCTTGGTGGGCAGGGCGCTGGATTCCAGGCTCGGCGACACCAACACCAGCATTGCCCCCTGAGTTACAAGAGCATGTTTCGTTTGCGACGACACAGTTGCCCCGTGCAGCACGGGAAATTAGTGGAATGATGCGCAAGCATCAGCTTAAATTAGCGGACCGGCAGTGCCGCATGTCGGAAATGTCATCCCGCGTTCAAAAACTTGTGGTGATGTTGTGTACCGCTCTGTACGGAGCAGATCAGGAGGACGAGATTGTGCGCGCCGCTGCTGATGTCCTATGTCAGGACTTGCGGCGCGAATTGACGGGTGAGCGTCCCACGGATCGTTACTACCGACAAGTGACCCGCTTAGGTGAGTCGATTGTCGATGGTGGCTTTCGATCAATTGCCAGCTTGCAGGCGGAGGAAATCCTGATGCCGTATGAAAAATTAGACGCACGCCAGGCAACGTGTTGAGGGTTTCAATCGCACGACAGGATTTCAGGAGTTCTCACGCGATGTGCTAAGAAACGCCCGCCACTGGGATTCCAGCAGAGCAAGATTTCCAGGGAATGAAGAGGTGAAATCCCTTCGCCTGGTCGCTGCCGCGTAGGGAGTGAAGCGGGGACGCGCGGCAACGCGTTTGAGAAAGCCCTGGTAACGCATGGGATAAGTTCGTATCAGGAATCGAGTCAGGGTCGCGGACTGCGTGTACGCTAGGTCTGGCATCTGCTGAAATACAGCGTCGCTGCTGATGAGTAGTTCCAGGGACAGCTTGCCGAATCCAGGGCTGTTGCTTTTGTTGAGCAAAACAGTTTTCAGCGGGGAGGACTCGGATTGACTGTCTCTTGTTTGAAAATCCACAGGTTGCTGAGGCATCTCGAAAAGCATGGCCAATCCCTCCGCCAGCCACCTGGGGGTTGTTCCGAAGCGTTGGTGAATCCCGGTATTGAATGCCAATTGGTGGGTTGCTTCGTGACGCAGGGTGACGTGAGCAGGGAGAGTAAGTTGTCGGGCTTGTCGGGGGGAGTCATGAATCCAGATGCGGTTTGACCGATCGCAATAGTAGCCGGCAATTTTCCGCGGATCCGTATGGCCATTCAGGGCCGCAGCTTGTAACAGAGCTGCTCTGTTGGGCAATACGATCACCACCAAGGGGAAACGTGTTTTCGAAAGTGGGTATTCGTGATTTTGAAAGAAACCATGGAAGTCGGAGTAGAGACGTTCCAGTGGTTTGCTCCAGCGGTTGACACTGTTTGCGGGATGCACGACCAGGTAGTGTTCAGTCGCCGTGATCAAGAACCGTGAATTGAATTCGGTGCGTAGTTGTTGCCAAACCTGTTGTTGTGTGGAGGCAATCAGTTCGCCATTGAGTTGCCCAAATCGTTGGACCGTATTGGGTGAGAAGTCCCTGCGTGCGCCATTTGCGGTTAGCATCGTGACACGTTGGGTGGACCAATGGAGCGGTGTGCCTGTGATTCGGTCGTTCTGGAGATGAACTTCAATCAACGGTTCGGCAGATGAACCAGCCTGTAAGAGCAGGCAGACGGTAAAGAAATGCCAGGTTGTTATGCCAGCCAGGTATTTCATGCGGGCTTCGTGTTGGAATGGTTGAAAGAGTGCGGGGCACAGGTCCCGTTCGAAGTCTACCTCGCAGATTGGCGTCAGGTTTGCGAATTCTTGAGAGTTCCCTGGCGTTTGCGGTATCTCAAGTTGCGAAGCAATGCCCGGGGTTACAGCTAGAGGTCGCGCTTGCTGGAACATTCTCGAATCCGTTCGTAAGATGATTGTGTTGAGATGGCAGGGAGTCCGGCGTGCCTGGGGGCTGCTGCCAGTATGAGTCTCCTGGAGCGAGGAGCCAATTCTGTGAAGAACTTGTTGTTGATCACTTGTTTAATGTGGGGACAGGGAGTCACCGTAGTACCTGAACGTGATGCGGGGAAACGCGTTCGCGAATTGGTTCGGCAATTGAATGCGGCGCAACGTGCACAACGACAAAGTGCGGAGCGTGCACTACTGGAATTGGGGCCCGAGATACTCAGTCATTTGCCGGAAGCCGACCGTCGATTGCCTGCTGAAACACAAGTGCGACTCAGACGTATTGTCAAAGAGCTAGAACGTCTTGTTACTGTCAGGAGTTCTGTTGCATCGCTTGTCACGCTGCAAGGACGCATGCCGCTCGCAAAAGCGTGGGCGAGTCTGGAAAAACAAACGGGGAATCGCATGTGCGATTCCATAGGCCAGGAGATAGAGGTAGAAGTCGATTGTGAGCAGTTGCCGTATTGGCATGTCGTGGATCGTGTACTCGACAAAGCGGGGCTTGGCTTAGACCCCTACGCCGGTAATCGATTTGCGTTGACAACTCAGCGTCGAGCAGCCAATGGACCAGGTCGATTCGGGATGGCGGCCTATGCAGGCCTGTTTCGGCTCGAGGCAACCCGCCTGCAGGCGGTTCGAGAACTGCGAAATCCTGGCTCGGATCATTTGCAAGTTGTGCTTGAAGTAGCCTGGGAACCGAGGGTGACGCCACTTTCACTGTCTTTGCCACTCAGTGAGGTCGAAGCTCGGTCTGAATCGGGGGAGCGATTCAATCTGCCGTTGAAAGGAGTTCGGTTTGCCCGACCGATTCCGGACATGTCATCCGTTGAACTTGATCTACCGATGCCATTGCCATCTCGCGCCGCGCGACAGATTGCGTCACTGCGAGGAAACATCGTGGCTTTGATTCCGGGGAGTTTTACGACTTTTGAATTTGTTGACTTGCTTGTGTCTCAGGGAAAGAGCCAAACTCGCGCCGGTATCAGAGTTACCTTTGATGACCTTCTCAAGAGTAACGATTCCGGTGTTGTTGAAGTGCGGGTTCGGCTGCGGTTCGAGCAGCCCAATCAGGCATTAGAGAGTCATCGCGGCTGGGTGCATCGTAATGAAATCGAGTTGCTGGACCGGCAAGGAAATAAAGCGGAACTGGTCTCTTCAGAGGAGTACTTGCAGGGACGTAGTGAGACGGGGGTCGGTTACTTTTTTGCCGTCAAAGGCCAGCTGTCCTCCTACCGGCTGGTCTACAAGGCTCCCGCGTTAATGATCCCTGTGCGGTTGCCGTTTGAACTAAAAGACCTGCCACTTCCGTGAATAGATATATGATGACAGGGCAGCGACGCGATTTACTGCAATTACTGTGAAACCAGGTATTGATGAGCAAAGTCGGGAGTAGCTGACCGTGGGTTTGTTGATTGGGACCGATGAAGCGGGGTACGGCCCCAATTTAGGACCACTGGTTGTCGCCGCGACGATTTGGCGGACTTCCGAAGCGGCAGGTTGTCAGGATCTTTACGAGCAATTAGACGACATCGTGTGTCGAAAACCTTTGTCAGGTACCCGACAGGATCAACGACTTGCTGTTGCGGATTCGAAACAGCTCTATCGGCCGGGATCCGATTGGGGGCATTTGGAGCGTGCGGTACTGGCAGCTCTGGCGCTTACTGGCAAGCCAGTAAGCAGTTGGACGAATGTATGGCCGGCTGTCGCTCCGGATCGCGACATGGTGTTCCCTGCCCTGCCCTGGCACACGGGGTTTGAGCTCGCATTACCGCGTGATATTGCCACGTCGGACGTTGATTGGTGGCAGATGCGTTTGGGTGAAGCGTTGCCCGCTCGGGAAGTTGAACTGGTTGGCGTACTGGCTCGTGTAGTTTTTCCAGAAGAATTCAATAGGCGCGTCGATGCGGTGGGTTCAAAAGGCACTCTGCTTTCCGAGGTAACTCTGGAGCTCATCAAAAGGTGTGGAGAGTGGGGGATTGGCGAGTTGGTGACAATTCGTTGTGATAAGCATGGAGGTCGGAGCCGCTACGGTCCACTGCTGCAAGCGACATTTCCTGAATATCTCATTGAAGTGGTTCATGAAGGCCGAGCGCAAAGCGTGTACCGCTGGGGCCCCGCGAATGAACGTGTGGATATCAGTTTTGTTGCAGGAGGAGAGCAGTTTCTGCCGACGGCTCTGGCCTCGATGACCGCCAAGTACCTGCGTGAACTTGCAATGCTGGCGTTCAATCACTTTTGGACTTGCCAGCTTCCGGGTTTGCGTCCGACTGCCGGCTACCCTGTGGATGCGAAACGATTCAAGGCTGAGATCACGACGACCCAGCGGCGACTTGGTATTACGGACGAGTCGTTATGGAGAAAACGTTAGGACAATAGAGAACGTGAGTAGTCGTTGTTGTATTCCTTGTCTTGCTATTCAAGGTGCTGCAGTAGTCGTGTAGAACTGTCACAATGATGGGCGTGCGGATGACGCCAGGGCTCGTCAGAGGCCATGCGTGAGGGAGGTGCTGCAGCCGGTCGACTGTATGATGTGGTGCTGGTGTCGAGGTAGTCGGAGTTCTCATCTGAAGGATTGTGAATTCATGCAAGAAATGGTTTGCCGGTGACTCAAAGAAGTGCGGTGGTCGTGGTTGTGGATCGGCTTGGCGCAGGATGGCTAGGCCCGTATGGCAACACCTGGATCGAGACTCCGGGGTTTAACCGATTGGCCAGCCAGTCATTACTGTTTGAGACGGCACTAAGTGATAGCGCTGAACTGTCATCTTATTACCGCAGTGTTTGGGCTGGACAGCATGCGCGTGCCAACTCCTGCGATGGCTCGAATAGCCTCAGTGCATTGCTGACATCGACCGCAGTTGAAACTCATTTGCTGACAGATTGCCAGCAGCTTACAGGCTTTCCATTTGTCTCGGATTTTGATCGTCTCACCGAAGTTCCCTGCATGGCTGTTGACTCCAACGCGGAGACGATGGGGGACACCCAACTCGCGCGATTATTTGCAACCGCGGCAGATGCGGTTCTGGACAGTCAAGAACCGTTTTGCTTGTGGGTGCATGCGACCGGGCTAAGTGGGCCCTGGGACGGACCTCTGGAGCTGCGAGAGCAATTCGCGGAGGATGACGACCCTTCGGCTCCTGGCTTTGTAGAGGTTCCGGAGCGTCGCCTGGACCACGGATTTGATCCAGATTGGCTGCTAGGGATACAGCATGCATGCGCGGGGCAGGTCGTCTTGTTGGACGCATGTCTGGAAGTCCTGGTTGACGCCATCGACGCATCTCGAGTAGCGGATAACTCGTTGTTGATCGTGACTTCCCCCCGCGGATTTCCGTTAGGAGAGCACCATCGTGTCGGAGCTTGTGACCACGCGCTCTTTGGAGAGCTGATTCAGGTCCCACTCTTGTGCCGACTTCCGGAAGGAAAATCGGCATCAGTCCGGGAGCGTGGATTGATTCAACCAACGAGTTTGTACGACACACTGGCAGATTGGTTTGATGTGCTGGAGCGTCCTCCATCTCATTGGGCAAATAGCATGCTGTTGCCGAGTGAAGAGATCGCCACTTTCCGCGACAGAGGATTCAGTGTGGCGACAGGGCACCAGGCGGTTCGCACTCCCGGGTGGTTTCTTTCCACTTCACAGGAAGGGCAGCATCAGTTGTTTGTCAAACCAGATGACCGATGGGAAGTCAATGACGTTGCCAGTCGCCGTGAGGATGTTGTGGAACTGTTACTGGAAGTGCTCCATGACGCACGGCGTAAACGCCATGGTGAACCATTAGAGGAGTTGGCTCAGGTTCTGGTCGATGGCCCGGAATAACCGCGAGTGACTTGAATCGCAGTGTGTTGCTTGACATGGAAGTGAGAAACGAGGGGCAGGCTGCTACTGCAGATGGGAGGGAGCGCGGCAGGATGTCAATCTAGAGGTACATGCCGACGTAACCACCTGATGCGTCACTCGACGCCTCGAGTTCCTCAATCCTTTGCTTTGTTTTCTCCAGGTCGCCGGCTTCGATGTAGCGGTCGAATTCGCATTTGACGCTGTGGGTGACCGTTGTTGCAAACCAGTCCACCATCGGTTCGGTAAGCCAACTGCATGTTTCCGCAGCAAGTGTGACTTCCAGGTCACAACTCTCCGCACGCACGTCTGACGCATCAGTCAGGATTGTGCCCTCGAAACGGAAGGAAAGTGATCCCAGATCTGCCTGGTTCGTCAGGTGGTAGGTGCAGGTGGCTTGATGCAGGTAGTACGTGTTATGGCGGCCGTGTTTGTCGATCGCCTGTTTGACACGTAGGCACTGCTCTTGGAATTTCGGTGAAGCGTCAAGCGGTATATCGAGACGCCCTACGCTGCGCAAAGGCAGACACTCGAAGTCGATTAGCACCCAGCGGTTCATGGTTTTTGTGCGACCTTAGGATCGGTTTTTGTACCAGGCTGACGTATCCAGTTGAGTACGAGCCAGCCAGTCGAGACCTGTGAATTCTTGAGTCTCAAATTGCCAGCTTGTCGCCAACGCTCAGGGAGCACAATATCTTGCACTTCCAATTCTGGTTTATAAAGAGAGTTAAATTTCTTCAGCAGCATTGTCTTGATCGCGATTTGCGGGACCCCCAGGGTTCGGCGGTTGACGTAGTCCACTTCTACGTCCCCTTGGCGGCTGAGCTTGAGCCCTGTCGGTGTCATATTTACGGCGTAACGTGCTGTAATATCGATGACATTGCCAACGACCGTGTCGCCACGTGTAAAACGGCGTCCACGAATCGATATCGAGGTGACGTTATCCTGGAATGAGACCCGAATAGGGCGATTGGAAGAAAAGGTAATTGACCAGGGTTCTCCGGCATCGCCTTGCAACTCTGCAGGTACTTCGGCCCCCAGGTCTTCCAGCAGACCTTGCAGGATTTCGCCGGTAAGTACCGTACTTCCGAGTATCGCTTCGGACAAGTTGCCGATTAGCGACTCATGGATTTTGATGCCAACGTCCGGAGTGCCATCATGCTTCGGGGCAGGTCCCGGAGCCGCCATCTGACGATCGTTGCTCTGCTGCATCCGTAATTTCAGGTGGCCGTCGATGGTTGCAAATTCAAATAACCTGGGAAATGCGTTGCGACGAATCAGCGGTTGCCGAAACTGCTCTTGCAGGAAATGATTGGCGTCTTTGAGCATGTCTGTCGTTTGTTGATCGACACGCTCAGCAACTTGCTCTTCAGCGCGTCGGGATGCCATTTGCTCACCTTGAGATTGGCTGGCCAACGCCCGTCGCCAGGCGATCTTTTCAATGCAGCGTGAACGGGCAGAGATGGAGTCAATTGAAGACTCGGTTTCACAAGTTGCAGATGCTGGTTGTGGGTGCAGTCCAAATGCATCGAGATGAATAAGCTTGCTGGCATCGATTGTCGTATTGCCTGTCGTATGTACAGTGACACCCAGGTTGGTGCCGATGCTCTTGGATTTGGCACTTCCCTGAAGTCGGACCCTGAGATTTCCGCGGGAGGGATTGTCGACGAGTTCTACTGTGACATCGCCAACGGTGTGAACGGTTCCACGTAGTGTTGTCCCGTTGATTCGATCTTCCAGCGGCATCGTATCTTCGACTTGTTGCGATAGCAGACGCGTGATCAGGTCCTGGGAGATGGACAGCATGAGATTGGGGTGTGAATAGTGGTGGTGGATCGAAGCGACCAGAGAGTCCGCCTGTCCCCCTTGTTGCAGGAACCCGCTCAGCCGCCCAATCAGAAATCCATCATCAGCCGTCGACGTTTCCGAGTACGCCGTCAATCGGTCAGCGAGTTGCTTGACACGTTGTTGATAGACTTTGGTGATTTGTGAATTCGAGTAGAGGATGGTGTTGGTCAGTATTTCTAGCTTGTCACGTACTCTCGTGAACGGTTTGCGTTCGATACCGGGAATATCTTGGCGATAACGCTGCAGGATTTCCCGCAACGTTCGTAATTCGGGGACTTTTTCCCGCGCTAAAAGTTTTGTGGTGTCTTCCCACCTTAAATGCATTTTCCAGTCCACTGTGGGGGCAGCGTCTTTCGCCAGAAACTTTTCCAGAGATTGCCTTGCGACTTGCAGCTGTTCAATAGCTCCCGCGACGTCTTCTGCGGTTTTGGGTTGGAAGTTGCGGCCTGCCGCGAGTGCGTGCTCAGCAAGTGCATCGCGTTTGAGCACGACGGCCGCTGGCGGCGACGTAGCATCTTTTGGTGTGCCTTCCGACTCTACGTCTGTTTGCTCTCGGCCAGGAAGGAGTGTCCGTAACAGAGCACCAAGACGTCCAGGGTTGGCTGCTGGCGCCGCCTGGGTGCTTGCGAATAAGGACAGGGTCACTAGCAGAACGGCCTGGGATTTCCTGGCGAACACGTCTGAACTCCTTGTTTGAACCACGGCAGGGCATCAGCAGGATTTGCAATGAGGGTTCCTGCTTGAGCAGTAGACTTGTCTGACGGATTCCTTTGCCGTTTATTCGGATATCTAGATTGACGCGACAAAGTCCGAAACAAGCTTGAAATCAACATTCGCAAGTCTACCTAATGGGTAGACCTGCACTATTTCCCACTTTCTTCCACCTTGACGGATCTGACTCAAATGCCCCATTTTCCACCTTTTCGCTGGTGATCACAACAGCAAAATCCGTGAAACGTACTGGAAACACGGGCCCTTCAGTGGCTGAGGTCTGCGTAGCATGCCGAACAGCGGTTGGCGTGGTGAGAATGGCGTTCGTTTGGCCGTTCGCCGTACCCTGGGCCGTGGTTTGCGGTGCACTGGCCGGACTCTTTCGAATTGGCCGGTCAGGCAAGGCGTGGCTGCAGAGGTCTGCGTTTGCTGTGGTCAGCAGAATAACCAGATTGACGCTGTTCTGTGTTGTGTCCTGGTCGCTGGTGGCTTGTACAAGTTCGCACACTAGCTATAAACTGCCAGCATGGGGCTGCTGGCGCCAGCGAAGCTCGGGCTCGATGACGAACTTGAGGTTGGGATGTCCGGCGACTACCGAGAAATTCACATTCGAGGATGATTGGGCAACCCACGATGATGGCATCACCACTGGAAGATCGGCGGCGAGCTTTGGAGGAGTCCTTTTTCTCCAAAAAGAACAAACAGCTGCTCGATGCGTTACGTGAAGAAATATCGCAGGCGGATCGCAAGCAGGCCTTGTCTGCTGCAGTGCAGATTGATGATGAAGGCACACTTGATCTGTTGATCCAGGCTGACATTACCGTCGAGTCGTTACTGGCCTTCAAGTTGTTGCCGTTGGTCGAAGTCGCTTGGGCGGATGCCACGATCGCCCAGCCCGAACGCGAAGCGATTTTGGCGGCTGCCGAGTCGAAGGGTATTCGACCGTCGGATGTGGCGTACCAGCTTTTGCAGAATTGGCTTGCAGAGCCTTTGACTGAAGAAGTCAAGGCTGCCTGGAGGGCTTACGCTAGTGGGCTCGCGGAATCTCTGGGCGCTGAGCGCTGTGCTGCGATTCGTGCCGAAGTGCTTGGCAAGGCGCGTGAGGTTGCCCAGTCGGCGGGTGGCATTCTTGGAATCGGCAACAAGATCTCTTCCGTCGAAGAGCAGGTGATCGCCGAGTTAACGCAGGCGTTTGGTGATTCCGAATAGGCCCGCGGCTGATCTTGTGCAGCGCCCTTTGGTAGGTGCGGAATGTGACTCTGCTCGTCGCTTGTCACCGCTCGAAGATTGCGCAGATTGCAGGGGTTCGCTACGCGCAGTGCGATGCGGCGGGCCGGCGTGTGGAGGTCAGCCAGTTCCGAGAAAGCCGGGCAACCACTGTTGGTGTGGCGGGTGGATCTGCAGGAGATACTGTCCGCGGTAACGCTCGGCAAGATTGACCATCAGTTCGAGAACGAGCATGTCGGCTCGATTCATAACGTGCCGCGCGCTACGATTGCCCAGGCTAACGACCATTTCTTCAAGCACCTTCAGGTGCAAGAGCATCGCCTGTCGAGCACTGACTTTCGATGCCGCCAGGACTTCGGCGAGTTGGCTCATTTCTGGAGCGAGATTTCCGGATCCCATAATCACATAGGCTCGCAGCAACTCCTGGTAATGTTCAACGAGTTGTCTCGGTAGCGAGGGTGTGGATTCCAGGGTGCTTTCGCTGTTGCCGCCCGCCAAGTCAATCCCTGGCGTTTCGTCAAGCTGGTCTGCGTCAAGCTGGTGCAGCATTTTGCGTTGTTGTTGAAGCAGGCGGATGGCTTCATTGCCGTCCGCTTCCAGGTGGTGTCGTTGGCTGTTCTGCAGGTGGCGGTTGTCACGCAATAAGCGGTGACGTTCCATGGCCCGCGCGATAACCCAGAGGAGCGATCGAACCGTGGCGGTGCTTGCACAGACATAAGCATCCGCGCCCGATTCGAGGCAAACCGCTGTCATTTCCTGTTCGCTTTGTTGACCTAGTACGATGACCGGTTGTTCGTCGCTACTTCCAGCACGCACGGCGTCCAGGAGTTCGAGTGCATCAAACCCCTCGACTTCATGGCTCAAGAGAACCGCATCAAAGACTTCGTTACGAAGGCGCGCCAGCCCGGCTGCCATGCCGGTAGATTTTTCCAGCAGGACTTCGGATGCGCTGTCTGTAGCAATGGACTCGGCCAGCCATTCCCCAGAACGCTGACGCCCTGATACAAACAGGATTCGCATTCGGGCTGGGAGGCAGCCCCAGGGAGTCGTGGACAGCTTCCTGGCTGGACGCTCGGTTTGTACGGAATTTGTACTGACCGCCAGACTCATAGCGACGTTCCGGGTTAAGGTCTATTCGCCCAATTTCTCAACGCTTTCAAATTCCTTGTATCGTTCACGCTGTGCAGGCGTCAACGTCAGTTTTTGCCGCGGTGGGTAGTTCTGGATACTGTCCATCGACCCTAACTGGTGAGAGCCAGGGTCCTTCAGGGGGATGGGGCCGAAACGGTTTCTCACCAGCAAGGATGGGCAGTAAGATACCTAGTGTGGGGATTGTCGTTGGTCAGTGCCGACACAACAAGATCTCCGTGTGTTCTCGACCAGGCGGCATGGCAGCCGGATACAGTCTGGTGTTCTGTTCTAGCATGATGGGGATGAGGCAGCGAATGAGCTCGCTAGTATCCATTGAGCGATGCGGTGATTCCGTGAAGCGGAACCGAATAGCCAGCGTGACTGCTGTTCTTTGTGCTGGATGGCTGTGTCTGGTAGATGGTTTGGCAGAAGAGCCGGCGGCAGTGCAAGGCACGCAGGTGCAACGCACCGTCCTGGGCGGCAAGTTGTTTCGCAGTAAGGTTCGTTATCTGCTCATTCATCAATGTCTCCACTGTCACAATCCAGAATCGCGTGAGGGGGGGCTCGACCTCAGCACGCGAGAGGCGCTGATGCAGGGTGGGGACAGTGGAGCTGCAGTCGATGCGCGAGGTTCCAGAGACAGTCGACTCTATCGAATGATTGCCCATCAAGCGAAGCCCTATATGCCCAAGGGTGGGCCACGGCTTGATGCCGCAGATGTGCAGGTAGTGGCTCGCTGGCTGGACGCAGGATTTCCTTATCTGGAACCGTTGACAGCGGAGACTGGCACGCAGCAGCCACGAGAAATCACCGAGCAGGATCGCCGCTTCTGGTCTTTTCGGCCGCTTGACTTGAAACCGCCTGCGGTTCTGGCATTGACTGCCTCACCGGTGGGACGTTCCTGGATCCAGCAACCGGTTGACCTGTTTATCCTCAGTCGTTTACAGCAGGCAGGGTTATTGCCAGCACCGCGCGGACGTCGCTTGCAACTGCTTCGTCGAGGCATGTTGGATTTGTTGGGACTTCCGCCATCGGTACTTGAGCAGGAGGGATTTTCTGGCCGCGATGCACCGGATGCCTGGCCCCGTGTTGTCGATCAGATGTTGGCGAGTCCACATTACGGGGAACGATGGGGACGCCATTGGCTCGATGTAGTTCGTTTTGCCGAGAGTTATGGATTTGAACACGATTTGGACAATCCGAACGCGTTTCATTTTCGTGATTTCGTTGTGCGGTCATTGAATCAGAGCTTGCCGTTTGACAAGTTTATTCAGTGGCAGATCGCAGGTGACGAGTTAGCGCCCGATGAACCACTTGCCAGGATGGCAACAGGATTTCTCGCGGCCGGCGTCAGGAACGCAGATATTGCCAAAGTACGCGTTGAGCAGGAGAGGTATGACGAATTGGACGATATGGCGTCTACCATCAGTAATGCGATGCTCGGTCTGTCTTTGGGATGCGCACGATGCCACGACCACAAGTTCGATCCTCTCCGGCAGGAGGACTATTATCGATTCGTGGCGACTTTTGAGAGGACAATTCGTGGCGAGACCGAGATGTCAATCTGGCCTGGCGAAACGCCCGTTACGGTGTTGGTAGCAGGCGAAGGGCTCAAGCCCTTGGCGCGTATTTACAATCCTCCTCCCGCCTTTTACGAACAGACCTGGTTTCTCCGACGAGGGGACGCTCGCCTTAAGGACCACACTGTTTTGCCCGAAGTGCCGGCGGTTCTCGCACAGCCAGGAACGTCATTGAAGGACTGGGCACGCCCAGCAGCAGAGAACAGTAGTTCGACGTTTCGCAGGGCGCGACTAGCCTATTGGATGACAGATGTGTCGCTGGGAGCCGGTATTTTGTTGGCGCGGGTGATGGCGAATCGGCTCTGGCAATACCATTTTGGTAGAGGCGTTGTTGCTACGCCCAACGATTTTGGCAAGCGGGGAAGTCCGCCTACGCACCCGTACCTGCTTGATCAGTTGGCGCATGAGTTGATTCGGGGTGACTGGGATCTGAAGCGGCTGCATCGGCAGATTTTGTGCAGTGCTACATGGCAGCAAGACGTACTTGGAGCACCGCGCACAGCACGTGATGATCAATTGTTTCGTGGCCATCGAGTTCGCAGGCTCGAGGCAGAGATTGTCCGTGACCAGATGTTGGCGGTTAGCGATACGTTTGATCGCCGCATGTTTGGCGAAGGAACACTCGATGAGCAGCAGCCAAGGCGTAGTATTTATTTCCGTGTCAAACGTAGTCAACAGATTCCTTTCCTGGGCGTATTCGATGCACCAGACACGCTTCAGTCAACGCCGGTGCGAGTTTCGACGACGGTGGCGCCCCAGGCATTGGCGATGATGAATTCCGGGACGGTTCGCCATCTGGCAGAATCTTTTGCACGCCGTTTGTGTCGCCGTGGGCAGGGTTTGCCGGAGGTGCTCGCGTTGGCATACGCCGAAGCGCTGGGGCGGATGCCAACCGATACGGAGGTGCTCGATGCAGCCGCCTTTGTTACCAGCCAACAGGCGGAGTACCGTCAGGCCAAGCCGAGAATCATGGTGCCTCCGGCCCAAGATGCGACGGTGTTGTGGCTCGATGCGACGCGAGTCGGGCAGGAAGCAGTGGGAGGCACTTCCTTGTCGCGGTGGCTTGGTCGAAACAGTTCTGCAGAAGTGCACGCGATCGAAGGCCAGGCACCTCATTGGGAGTCGGCCGCAACCACGCTCAAACAGCCTGCGGTCAGATTCGGGCCGCTGCCGACGGTTATGCGGATGCCCGGCCGGCAGACGCTGCAGTTTGGTACCGGTGATTTCACAATCAGTGTTCTGTTTCGTGTGGACCCTGCGGCAGGCGGAGATAACCAAATCCTGGGCAAAGATAGTTTTTCCGGCGGCAATTCTTACACGGGATTCTTTTTTCAGCACCGCGCGGAACAGTTGCGATTTTCTACCCGTGATTTGAAATCCGGCAAGGGGCCGGTTAATTATCTGGACTCGAAATCGAGACTGCGCAAAGGGGCCTGGCATCGCGTAACGGGGTTGCGGCGGGCCGGTGTGTTGAGCCTGTTTCTCGGTGAGGGGGACAATGCCGACGCAACGATGCGCGAGGCAGTTGAGACCAATGTCAATAATTCACAGGACTTCAAGCTTGGCGACATGGATGAGACCATGTCGGGGGCGATGAATGGACAGATTGCCGAGGTGTTGGTATTCAAGCGAGCGCTGACTCCAGAAGAAGTGTATCAGGTGCATCAGTATTTGCAGCAAAAGTACCTGGTCGTTGATGATGTCGCTCCGCTCGAGAAGGCAATGGCCGATTTTTGCCAGGCGCTCTTTTGTTTAAATGAGTTTATTTATGTCGAATGAGAAACTGTCCCCGGTGGGGCCGTGCTTCCCTGCCGGTTTGTTGTCCCCAGTGACAATGTTTCCGTCAGGTCGCCGCGACTTCTTGCGGCGCATGGGCATGGGTTTGGGAGCTACGGCGCTCTCGACCATGCTTTCTCCAGAGGCAAACCTGGCGTCAGCCATTGACCCTGCGCAGCCACTTGCAGTTCGTCCCTCGCACTATGCTGGCCAGGCGAGGTCGGTGATCTGGGTGTTCATGCACGGGGCACCCAGCCACATTGATACATGGGACTACAAGCCAGAGCTTTCCAGACGCAACGGTCAGACGCTGGCTGGATTTGACCAGAGTACCGGATTTTTTGCCGGAGCGGGTGGTCCTATTTTCAAGTCGCCATTTCAGTTTTATCAACATGGTGAGAGTGGGACTTGGGGCTCGGAACTCTTTCCGCACTTGTCTTCCCATGTGGACGATATGGCGTTTATGTATTCGTGTTTCGCCCACGAAAATAACCATTCACCGGCTCAGTTCCAGATGAACACCGGGATGGCGCGGATGGGATTTCCCTGCGTAGGTTCCTGGGTAACATATGGTCTTGGGAGCGAGAATCAGAATCTGCCAGGGTTTATGGTGATGTACGATTCACGTGGCCGCGGCTTGCCAAAGTCGCGAGCCCCTGCGTGGGGAGCTGGATTCTTGCCAGGCGTGTATCAGGGCACCGCGATTAGTAGCAACGGCCCACCGATCGCGCATTTGGCATCACGCCATCGGTCGGTGAGCGCACAACGCCGCCAACTTGACTTTGTCAGACGTCGCAACCAGATACAGGCCGCACGTCTGCCGGGTGAGGAAGTGCTGGAAGCACGTATCGAGAGTTTTGAGTTGGCATACCGGATGCAGATGGCAGCTCCGGAGACGCTTGACCTGGCACAGGAAACGGTAGCGACCCATCGCTTGTATGGTACAGATGAGCCCCGCTGCAACGCATTCGCGCGTCAGGCATTAATTGCGCGCAGGCTTGTGGAACGAGGTGTTCGGTTTGTTCAGATTTACAGTGGCGGGTTTGATAACAAGGACTGTTGGGATGGGCATAATAACATCGATGCCAATCACCGTCAGTTTGCAGGGGAGACGGATCAGCCGATTGCAGCGTTGCTGACGGACCTGAAGCAGCGCGGGCTATTGGAGACGACGCTCGTAGTTTGTTGTGGAGAGTTCGGGCGACTGCCGCTGGTCCAGAAGGGAGGGACCGGACGAGACCACAACCCACACGCATTTACAACCTGGATGGCTGGCGGCGGGGTTCGTGGAGGTGCTCGGCACGGAGCAACCGATGAGATTGGGCTCAAGGCAGTGGAGAAGCGAGTTAGCGTGCACGACATCCACGCAACGATCCTGCATGCCATGGGTTTGGATCACACACGATTGACTTATCGCAAGAACGGTCGTGACTTCCGTTTGACGGATGTGGCGGGCAATGCGGTTCGTGAAATTATGGCGTGAAGCGGTTTCCAGTTCCGGGAGAAGGCGACCCATTGGGCCGCCAGAATTACCTGGATTTCATGGCGGGTTCTGGAGGACCGTCAGGAAGTTGGAGCGAACGTTTCGGAAGAGTCGGTGTGGTCACGATAGAAACGATTCGCCAGAAAGTGCTCGATGGCAAGAACCAGTACCAACGCCAGGATCAGTAAGGGATAAAGCTCTCGGCCCTCCCTGGCCTGGCGAATGCCCACTTCGATTTCTTCTTTCTTTCGGGCCAGGTGAAAACGGTCTGGTCCTAGCCAGCCGGCGAGTGCGTCGTCCTCGAGTCGCTGCAGATCCGTTTCCTGGGCTGGGATGTTTACTGAGAAACCTCTCAATACGAGTCCCCCGCGCTGGCCCTTGAGACGGTAGGTGCCGTGTTGTTGGGTATAGCGAATGGAGATCTTGTCGCGCTGGGCAAGCGTTTCGTAGGGTTCATCATCCGAGACGAAGAGCTGGTAGCGGTCTGGCTGTCGTGCTGAATCGTTGTTCAGGACGACGTGGTCGCCGACCTGATAATTCAATGCCGGGATAGTATCGTGCTGGGACAGGTAATTCGCCAGGTCGTTAATCAAGGCGAAACGCGGCCAATCGTTTGCACCGGCAAGCTCATTCCACGGATCCCGGCCATTGGGCCTTGGGGGTTCCGATATCGGGGTTGCCATTGCCAGGACACGCCCTTGTCCAACTGGTCGTTCGACCAGAGCGGGCAACTTGTTGCCAAACCGGATGATCACGCTTGCTGCAGGGTGGACGGGTTCCAGATCCCAGTGGCGAAAGACGGGGTAGAGTTGCCAGGGGACATTCTCTGGGGGGATGGTTCGAAACGTCGCCAATACTGGATGCTGAAGCTGCTCTGGTTGCAGGAACAGCTGCCGGTCGCCGGCGCGTGTCTGCCTGGCAAGTTTTCCCGGCAGAAGCTCCTGGGCGACTGGGTGGTTGAACAGGTCTGCTGGATTTGCGTTTGGCCCCAGGAAAAACGCCGTGTTGCCGCCATCGCGGACATAACCTGCCAGGGCTTGCCACAATTCTGGAGAGAGTGGCTTGGGATCCAGAAAGAGAACTGCGGCAAAATCTGCCAATTGTTCCGCGGTCAGCGCGGCTTGTGGAACCGCCACGCAGTTGTAGCTTGAGTTGCCGCGAGACGCTTCTTGTTGCGGGCTCAATGCCTCAGTGAAAAGGTGGGTATTTACGTTTTGGGGTGCAACAACCAGGACAGACCATGGGTCGCGGACCTCGAAGGAGAAGAACCGTTGGTTATCAGCAGTCAGGCCATCGGGGTCGACCAGGCGGATACGTCCATGGTGGATACCAATAGGCAGTTGGGGCAAAGAAAAAGTCGTGGTGGGATTGCGCTCATCGTTGACATCTACGAGCCGCTGCCCCCTGGTTTGGGAGGTCGGCAAAATGGTCTTTTCACCTTGCACCAACGGACCGGTTGAATTGGCTTCTTCGACGGTGAGTTCCAGCGTACGTTGGCCTGATAACCCAATTGCGTGAAGGCTAACGCTGACATCCAAAGGCTGGTGGAGGGCTGTGGTTTGAGTGGAAAGTTCAAGATTGCCGAGTCGTATGTTTTTCGGATCGGTAACGCCAACATCGATGATATGCAGCACGATGTGTTCTTGCTCGCGAAGCAGTTCTCCAATACGACGTGCCTCCTCTTCACGTAGCCATGCCGAACGAGTGAAATCGGTAAAGACAAAAATCTCCTGCTGGGATAACTCGCTACGTGCCAGCAAGTTGATGCTCTCTTCAATGACACGCCATAGAGTACGAGTGTGACCGGTTGTTTGCAGACGTTCGATGGCTCGCTCTGCCCCGGAAAGGTTCAGGCAGAATCCAGGTGCCTCGAATTGCTTGTTTTGTCCAGCCGGCATTCTGGATTCGAGGACAGCTACCTGGCTATCCGGCGGTAAATGTTCAACAACCCAATTGCCCATCTCACAGGCCACTTCCAGCCGTGTTTGATTACGGGTCCGATAGTCCATTCGCAATGATGTGTCAAAGATCAGAGCCGTTGCCACAGGCGCCAGACGATTTCCTGTTAAAAAGATGCTGCGACCTCGTAACGCGTACACCACGGAGCTACCCAGCAAGATGAACAAGACCGCGGTAGTTGCCGCCATGGTCAAGACGATTACCCGATGTTTCTGATGCAAGTGTGCTGCGATGCTCAAGGTCGTGGATAGCAGTAACAGCCCGCACAAGAATCCACTGACCAGCCAGCGGCCGTACGCTGCTGCGACTACCGAGGGCCTGGCGAGTGAAAGTGCCAATAGCACAATAATCAGGCAACGCAGTGCGAGCAGGAGCCAGTGCCGTAATTGCAACTTGCGGACGTTTGACTCTTGGCGGTTGAGGACGAAGCGGACCGCTGGGAACACCATTGATTGCGGCTTGGGCCGCATCAGTAAATGCAGCGCGATCGGCACTGCTGCGAGTAGGCCACCAACAATCAATGACGCGTTGACCAGTCCCATAGACTAGAACCTCGCGCGTCGACTGAAGAGGTACTCTACCAACGCCTTGTCAAACTGCATGCTGGTGTCCAGGCCAACATAGTCGATGCCAGATTGAAAGCACTCGCGTCGGTACTCATCGCAGAATGCGGCCACTTCGGCACGGTAATCTTGCTGGAATGCGGTGGCGTCGATCTGTAGTCGATCATTCGTTTCCGGATCTTCCAGCTCTACTACTCCCTGAAACGGAAAGCTGGTTTCGGCTTCGTCGAGAATGTGGAACAGGATCACGTCATGTCCCGCATGCCGTAGACGCCTGAGAGATTGCAGTACTGGTTTTGGGTCAGCCAGGAGGTCGGAGAAAATCATCACCAGGCTGCGTTGTCGGAGCATTGCCGCTATTTGCGTCAAGCTCCGAGCGATGTTGGTTTTTCCACTCGGTTTTAGTTGGGTCAAGTGGGACAGTATTGTGGCGATCTGTTGGCGTTTCGATTTTGGAGCAAGACTGTGGCAAATTGCTTCATCGAAGGTGATCAGGCCAACGGGATCCTGCTGATGGATCATGAGATAGCAGATTGCCGCTGCCAGGCAAATGGAGTAATCGAACTTGGTTAAATCTTGCCGGTACGTGTACGCCATGGATTGGCTCAAGTCCATGACCAGCAAGCCCGTAATGTTTGTTTCCGCCTCAAATTTCTTGACGTAATACTTGTCTGTTTTGGCGTAGACCAGCCAGTCGATATCTTTCGGGTCGTCGCCGGAAGAATATTTGCGATGTTCACTGAATTCGACCGAGAAGCCCTGGAATGGGCTGGCGTGTAATCCCTGCAGAAAGCCTTTGACGACGAACTGGGCACGCAGGTCCAGTCGCTTGATTTGGTTAATAATTTCAGGCTTGAGGTATTTTTCAACAGCGGCCATGGGGAGACCCTGTGGTTTGTGGGCCGCAATTTCGCGGCGGTTGCCTGTGGATACCTGCAGGGGGCGGACACCGGTCGCCAGTCGTGTTCAGTGTAGCCCAGCTACGGTGCTTCACAAACGCCGAATTCTTCTTCTGCTTTTCCGTACTAGGAAATGGTGGTGTGGTCGTTCATTTGGTTGCGACGTGAGGGGGAATGGGGGGCTTGGCAATGCTGGCTTGATGTTGGAGCTAAAACGGTTCGGTTGCAAAGAAATTCGTGAAGGGATAGGCTTACACACACGTCCGGCAAGTTTGGCCACGAATTTTGGGTTTGGTTGCCGGAGGCTCAATCTCGTCCCAAATATCTCTAGAGGGAGTCCTAGCTCGATGTCTGAGCGTCGCCGCATTACAGTGAACACCGTGGGCGATGTGCATGTCGTACGTTTTAACGACCGCAAGATCCTGGATACCACGTACATTGGGGAGTTAGGCGAAGAGTTGTTTTCCCTGCTCGAGGAGCCTGGGAGCCACAAGTTACTATTGAATTTTGACGGGGTTGAATTTCTTTCCAGTGGCGCGTTGAACAAGCTGATTTTTCTGGACAGGCGAGTCAAGGAAGTCAGTGGGAGTTTACGGCTTACGAATCTGCGTCCGGAATTGAACGAAGTTTTCATGATTACTCGATTGCATGAGTTGTTCCAAATATTTGAGGATGAAGTCGAGGCCTTGGCGGATCTCAACTCCGATGATTGAGTGGTATTCGGGGGGCTTTTTATGTTTTGCCCCAGTAGCACCACTTGTGATGCGCGGGGAATAGCGTGTCTCAAACTTTGTTCTCGAGAATCCGATGCCGGTGATTGGAGAACGGGAGCTGCGCTGCTATGATGGTTCCGCGTGTGAGCTCTCTGGAAATCTGAGTGCCGTGGGGTCGTCCCGTTGTGCCAGAGTTCCGGTGTTTGAGTAGAACGCGTTTGTGGTTGTCTTTTCGCCTTTTCTACGCACGAAGCAGTCGCTTCCCCCAGAACAATGTCAGATGACCACAGTTGGAGTTGGTCAAAAGAGCAGAGCATCCCGAGCGACACGGCAGCAGGCCGTGTGCTGCTGGAGGAGCTGCTCGACGAGTTGCGACGCCAGGATTGGGAAGAAAGAGACGTCTTTGGCGTGCATCTGGCGGTTGAGGAGGCATTGGTCAATGCCATCAAGCACGGCAACCAAGAGGACCCGGCGAAGCAGGTGATGGTGCAAACGCACGTATCGGCCACTGCCGTCAAGATTGAAGTCACTGATGAAGGGGGTGGGTTTGATCCAGAGGCCGTGCCAGACCCTACCGATGATGAGAACCTGGAGGCTCCGTCGGGACGCGGTTTGATGCTCATGAAGTCATTTATGAGTTCGGTCGAATTCAACGATGCCGGAAATCATGTGGCCATGACCAAGGTCAAGGGAGAAGAGGATTGATTTCCGCAGCTGTGCCGTTACCGGCATGGCTGGTGCCACTCCCAGCCAGGTCTTCAGCACCCGGTTTTTCGGCTATCAGATCGATGCGGTTCCAGGCCGCGGTTCGATTCAGTTGCGGTTGCGGACCGCAAGTAAGGCAGTATACTGACTGGCTGGTGGCTGTTTTGGCGATCAGTGCTGCTTTAGTCTTTTGGGAAAAGCGAAAGAGGTGTTCCAATGGCGCGGGTCTGCGAAGTCTGCGGTAAAAAGTCCCAGATGGGAAACTCCGTCGAGACGCGAGGAAAGGCCAAGTATCTGGGGGGCGTTGGAACCAAGATTACGGGAATCTCGCGGCGTAAATTCAAGCCGAATTTACAACGTATCAAGGTGACAACTCCGGGCGGATCAAATCAGACGATGCGAGTATGTACCAGCTGCATCCGCAGTGGAGCGGTACGCAAAGTTATCCATCAGCGCCCCTTCAAGCTTCCTGGGTCTGCTTGAATTCTCTGTGTTTCATCGTCTCCGTGGATGAAGGGGGGTCAGGTGAGTCTGTCGCTCGCGGATGTCAAGAAGGTCGCAATGCTCGCTCGGTTGCAGCTTTCGGATACAGAGCTTGAACGGATGACGCACCAACTGGGCCAGATCGTTGATTATGTAAATCAGCTGGCCGAACTCGACACGGAGAGCGTCACCCCCCTCTCACATGCCGGTGAGCTGGTCAACGTGTTTGCGGAAGACAAGCCTCGTCCTGGGTTGTCACGCGCTGAAGTTCTCTCTGGTGCGCCGAAACAGGATGATGAGTGTTATCGAGTTCCGGCAGTTCTAGGTGAGTAACGCGAGGCCCCTTCGCTGGAGAAGCTGTGCGCAGGTCGTGTTTCTGGAATTCCAAGAATCGTGGTCAAGTGACGAAGATTGTGTTTCTTGTCCGGTGCTTCCAGTGCTGCTGGGAACGTGTGCTGCAGCGGATGTGTGGTGCGACATGCCCCTGTCTGTGCCGTAGTACGATCTGGTTTACACAAGGTGCTTAGATGAATCTCCTGGCGGCGTCGGCAACTGACTTGGTGAGGCTTCTTGAATCAGGAGATGTTTCATCCGTTGATTTGACGCGCGTGTTTCTCGAAAGAATCAAGTCGTGTGACACAGCGGTGCATGCGTTTGCTAGCGTGACACAAGAGGCAGCACTAGCCCAAGCCCGGGAACTGGATGAGTTACGGGCAGGCGGGAAGCCTGTCGGAAAATTGGCCGGGGTTCCGGTCGCAGTTAAGGATGTCCTCTGTACGAAAGGTCAACTGACGACCTGTGGTTCTCGCATGCTGGCGAGTTACGCTCCACCTTACGATGCGACTGTGATCACGCGGCTGCGCGCGGCGGGTGCGGTATTGTTGGGCAAGACCAACATGGATGAGTTTGCCATGGGCAGCTCAACAGAGACCTCTTTTCATGGACCTACGGAAAACCCGTGGGATCGACAGCGAACTCCCGGCGGTTCAAGCGGCGGCGCTGCAGCCGCAGTTGCGGCATCGATGGCCTCACTTTCAGTGGGTAGTGATACCGGGGGGTCGATTCGTCAGCCAGCAGCCTTTTGTGGTGTGGTAGGTCTCAAGCCGACCTATGGGCGAGTCAGTCGATACGGCCTTGTGGCCTTCGCGAGTAGTCTTGACCAGGTGGGCCCACTGGCGTCGACGGCAGAGGATGTTGCGTTGTTGTTGGAAGTGATCGCGGGTCATGACGAACGGGATTCGACTTCAGCGGACTTGCCGGTGCCCTCCTATGGTGAACTGCTGAGTGAACCGCTGCAAGGTTTGCGTATCGGGATTGTGGAATCGCATTTTGCCGAGGGGCTCGATGGCGAAATCGAAGAATCGGTTCGGCGTGCTGTAGCGATCTACGAACAACTAGGGGCGACCGTACATCCCGTAGAATTGCCCCACAGCCGCTATGCGATCGCGACCTATTACATCATCGCGTCTTGTGAAGCGTCAGGAAATCTCGCACGTTATGACGGTGCACATTACGGGCACCGAACCGACGAAGGACGCATGCTTGAGGAACTGGCTGAGGAACGCCGGCTTCTGGTCGAATCTGGTGATGCCGACGGCGCGGAGCAACTCGACGGGCCTCTTGTGCGTATGTATCGGAGAACGCGAGCAGAAGGGTTTGGTGATGAGGTCAAGCGTCGCATCATGCTTGGGACCTACGCCCTCAGCGCCGGTTACTACGACGCATATTACCTGAAAGCGTTAAAAGTGCGGCGCCGTATTCGCGATGACTTTGATGCGGCATTTCAGCAGGTGGACGTCATTGCCGGTCCGGTAACGCCTACCCCTGCGTTTCCATTGGGAGAGCGAACGGACGATCCGTTGTCTATGTATTTGGGTGATCTTTATACGGTCAGTGCGAATCTCGCCGGGATACCTGCTTTGTCTTTGCCGTGCGGCTTGACCGCGTCGGGACTACCGATTGCCTTGCAGTTACAATCGCCGCCATTTGAGGAGGCGCGCTTGTTGCGTGCGGCACACCAGTTTCAAGGGGAAACAGATTGGCACACGAGACGGCCCAGCCTTGTCGAGGAATCTTGATGGTCAGGCCAATCGAGGTGTCGACGATGCAACTCGTTCGATGCGATAACCGACCTGGCCGGAAACAGCGAACGACGAACCTGTGACAGAAATGACTATGCGCGAGCAGCCTTACGAAATCGTGATCGGCCTGGAGGTTCATGTTCAGTTGCGGACTCGCACTAAGCTGTTTTGCCGCTGCTCGACCGAGTTTGGTCAGCCGGCAAATACACAAACATGCCCAGTCTGCACCGGACAGCCGGGTTCTCTGCCAGTAATGAATCGCGATGCGTTTCAATTGTCAATGAAAACTGCGTTGGCGCTTCACTGTCAGATACCGGAATTCACTCGCTGGGATCGCAAACAGTACTATTATCCCGACCTCCCTAAGGGATATCAAATCAGTCAGTATGACCTTCCGATGTCTTGTGATGGTTGGCTGGAGATTTGCGATTCAGAGGGTGTATTTGATCCTAAACGTGTCGGCATCATTCGCGCGCATCTGGAAGAAGATGCGGGTAAAAGTATGCACGACGAAACGTCTGGTCGGGCAGACAGTCGTATTGACTTGAATCGGACCGGTACTCCATTGTTGGAGATTGTCAGTCAACCAGACTTGCGATCCGCCGCTGAGGCGCGTGCTTATCTCGACGAGCTCAAGCTGCTGCTGCAGTATTTGGATGTTTCAGACTGCAATATGCAGGAAGGCAGCCTGCGTGTCGACGCGAACGTCAATCTGCACTTGGACGAACCGGGAGGGGTGATTGCGACCCCCATCGTAGAAATCAAAAACCTCAATAGCTTTCGAGCTGTAGAACGAGCACTCGAGTATGAGAGTCAGCGTCAGTATGAAGTCTGGCTGGAAAAGGGGGTGAAAAAGGGTGACATTCCCAAACAGACACGCGGCTGGGATGACCAGCTCGAAGTGACTCGAGCACAGCGGCATAAGGAAGAGTCGTCGGATTATCGCTATTTCCCCGATCCCGATTTGGTACCGGTTGTTGTGAATCCTGACGAAGTCGAGCGTGTGCGCGCCACGGTGGGCGAACTTCCGGCGGCATTGCGTTTACGACTGCAAGAGGAATACGATGTGTCAGAGTACGACGCAAATGTGATCGTAAATCAAGGCCGTGATTTTGTCGGATATTTCGTCGAGGTTGCTGACGCATCCGGGGATGCGAGGCGGACGAGTAACTGGATCCAACAGGAAATCTTGCGGCGGCTGAATGAACTACAGATGTCTATCCGCCAGTTTCCAGTCACTGCTGCCGCCCTGGCCGGCCTTGTCAAGGCAATCGCGAGCGGAGAACTTGATGGCTCTCGCGGACGCGATGTTTTTGGCCGCATGTTTGAACATGGAGAATCGGCTGCGGAAGC
>MDTE01012935.1_pt1 | contig 26785 bp, 23 predicted proteins | sample 811231 | NCBI WGS metagenome assembly MDTE01 (sample SAMN05326651, study PRJNA326480) | marine metagenome | isolation source: seawater | place: Indian Ocean: Red Sea | collected 2010
CGGGGTTTAGCTGAAGAAATTCTTCGCGCCGTTCCCAAACCGGTTCAACGACCATTTCGTATTCAAGCCGCTTCTCCTCGAGGACCAGTCGGACCGTGCGGCAGAACGGAGACAGCCAGATGTGGAAAAGCCTGCGCATGCGGCGCCAATATAACTCGAACGCGAATACGAAACCGAACTTGATCTACGCGGTGGCGGCGGCAATCTGGTCACTGAGAGGATGCTCGAGCCGGTCGACCATTTCGATCGGACACACCTGCCAGAAATGGCCGATTTCTGCTTCCCATTCCGCAAGCAACTTGTGGGCAAATGCAGACTGTGTCGCGCTGGCGTGTCGTGCAATCAGCTCCCGGCAATGCGCCTCCCAGTGCGCCGATTCGAGGCGCTGGAACACCACGCTGTCACTGTTTATATGCGCTGGAAGCGACTCCTCCGGATCATAAACAAAGGCGATTCCGCCCGTCATTCCGGCAGCGAAGTTGTCGCCAACCGAACCGAGGATGACTGCCGTGCCGCCCGTCATGTACTCGCACCCGTTGTCACCACAACCTTCGACAACTGCCACCGCACCCGAATTCCGCACGGCAAAGCGATCGCCCGCCTGCCCCGCTACGAATAGGGTGCCGCCCGTGGCGCCATACAGAACGACGTTTCCGACGATCACGTTCTCATTCGATACCAGCGGACTGGATGTCATGGGCCGAACAACGAGGTCGCCCCCGGATAAACCCTTGCCCACGTAATCGTTGGCATCACCGAACACCTCGAGCTTGAGGCCTTGCACAGCGAAAGCCCCGAGCGATTGGCCGGCCGACCCACGCAACCGCACTGTCAGGTGACCGGGTTGCAGACCCGTCATGCCGAACCGGCGTACCAGATGCGATGAAAGCCGTGCCCCAATGGCCCGCTGCGTGTTGCGGATATTGTAGGAGAGTTGCATTTTCTCGCCGTCGTCGAAGACGGCTTGGGCATCGTCGATCATCTGGGCGTCAAGGGTGTCCGGAACTTCGTTGCGGCCTTCCAGAGTGCAGAACCGCGGGGCATCACCGGGATCCGCCTGTACCAAGAGCGGATTCAGGTCGAGATCATCGAGGTGAGGGCTGCCGCGACTGACCTGGGTCAACATATCGGTGCGACCGACGACATCCTCGATGGAGCGAACGCCAAGTGAAGCCAGGACTTCGCGCACCTCTTCAGCAATAAAGCTGAAGAGGTTCACCACTTTCTCGGGGGTCCCCGTGAACTTCTCCCGCAAAGCAGGATCCTGCGTGCAGACACCAACCGGACAGGTGTTCGAGTGACACTGACGTACCAGAATACATCCCATCGCCACCAAAGATGTGGTTCCGATGCCGAATTCCTCGGCACCGAGCATCGCGGCAATGACAATATCGCGGCCAGATTTCAGCCCGCCGTCCACCCGCAATCGAACCCGATGGCGCAATCGATTCAAGGTGAGGACTTGATTGACCTCGGCCAGTCCCATTTCCCAGGGCGTTCCTGCGAACTTAATGCTGGACTGAGGACTGGCACCGGTTCCACCCGAGTGTCCCGACACAAGGATAACGTCGGCCTTGGCCTTCGCCACGCCGGCCGCAATGGTCCCAATACCCGATTCGGACACCAGCTTTACGCAGACCTGTGCAGTGGGGTTGATCTGCTTGAGGTCGTAGATGAGCTGGGCCAGGTCCTCAATCGAATAGATGTCATGATGCGGTGGCGGTGAGATCAGCGTGACACCCGGCGTGGATAGCCGCAGACGTGCAATCTCCTCCGTAACCTTGAAGCCGGGCAGCTGACCGCCTTCTCCCGGCTTGGCGCCCTGGGCAATCTTAATCTCAATCTCGACGCAGTTGTTCAGGTACTCGGCGGTAACCCCGAATCGCCCGGATGCAATCTGTTTGATCGCCGAGTTTGCATTGTCGCCATTGGGGCGCGGACGGGCGCGACTACTGTCCTCACCGCCCTCGCCACTGCACGAGGCCGCGCTGATGCGATTCATGGCGATGGCCAGAGTTTCGTGCGCCTCCCGCGACAAGGCACCGTGCGACATGCTGCCGCTGGAAAATCTCTTGCGGATTCCCGTAACCGATTCGACTTCGTCCAGAGGCAGCGGGTCGTTCTTGGGCTCAAAATCCAGCAGATCCCTGAGGTGGATGGGACCCATTTCGCGAAGACCCTGACTGTAGCGACGATAAAGGCCGTACGAGTCGCTGGCGACGGCCGATTGGAGAATGTGGATCAACTGCCCGTCGAACGCGTGCAATTCTTCACCGCGGCGATATCGATACAGGCCGCCAAGCGTCATGGGTACGACTTCGCCGGATTGGTACGCTTCGCCGTGCAGCGCCAGTAGATTGCGCTTGATTCCCGACAAGCCGATTCCCGAAATCCGCGAGGGCATGCCGGGAAAGAATTCAGCTACCAGAGAGCGGGACAGCCCGACCGCTTCACAGTAATACCCGCCTCGGTAACTACTCAGCACGGAGATACCAATTTTCGACATGATCTTGAGCAGACCCTGGTCGATGGCGCTCATGTAGCGTTCAAGGCAGGCCTTGAGTGTGGAGCCGGGGAACAGGCCGCGCGTGTAACGATCGCAAATAGCTGCCTCTGCGAGGTAGGGATTGATCGTCGTCGATCCCACCCCGATCAACACAGCGCAGTAGTGAACGTCCATGCATTCCGCCGAACGCACGTTGAGTGAGGTATAGGTGCGCAAGCCGTGGCGGACGAGATGGGTGTGCACACTACCTGCCGCCAGGATCATCGGGATTGCGGCCCGCTCGGGGCCGATGTTCTCGTCGCTCAACACCAAGTGCGTCTTGCCGCCCCGCACTGCATCCTCGGCCTCCTGCCGGATACGATCGAGAGCGGCCGTCAGCGGCTTGTCTGCGTCGACTACGCTAAAGGTGGCATCAATCGTCGCGACCGAATCACCCATCCGGTCGACCATTCCGTTGAATTCGCTGGTCGAAAGCACGGGAGACTCGAGAACCAGAATGTCCGTTTGCGTCTGGTCTTCGTCGAAAACATTTCCGAGATTGCCAAGGCGCGTTTTCAAGGTCATGACCCGCTGTTCCCGAAGCGAGTCGATCGGCGGATTGGTCACCTGACTGAATACCTGACGAAAGTAGTGGTGCAGCTGACGGTTATGATTTGAGAGAACCGCCAACGGCGTGTCGTCGCCCATGGACCCTGTCGGTTCTTTGCCTTCTCCCGCCATCGGATGAAGGATGAGTTCCAGATCTTCTGTCGAATAGCCGCTGGCGGCCAGCCGCCGACGCAGATCGCGTTCTCCGTAGAGTGGCTGGGCCAATGGTTCGACATCAATCACGTTCTCGAGGGCGACGATGTCTTTGACCCATTCCTCGTAGGGATTGCCACCGACAAGGTGATCAACAAGCTCATCGTTGTGGAAGAACTGGCCGCGCTCGAGATCAACGCCGATCATCTGCCCCGGCCCAACCCGCCCCTTCTTCACCAGGTTGGTTTCGGGAAGCGGAATCATTCCCGCCTCGGATCCGACGATCAGAACGCCGTCGTCGGTAATCGTGTAGCGGAGCGGCCGAAGGCCGTTACGGTCCATACCGGCCACAACCCAACGGCCGTCTGTCGCTGCAATAGCTGCAGGACCGTCCCAGGGCTCTATGACACCGTTCGCGTATGAATAGAGCGCCTGGTGTGCCACGGGCATTGCCGGACGTGGCCACGAATCAGGAATCATCAACACCTTTGCCATAGGAGCGGAGCGACCCGCCATAACGAGGGCTTCATAGACCGCATCGAGGGCAGCGGAGTCGGAGCTGCCCGGTTGGATGATGGGCTTGATTTCTTCGGCCTGCTCAGCGAAGAAATCCGACGCGAGGCGCATCTCGTGACTCTTCATCCAATTGACATTGCCCCGCAACGTATTGATTTCACCATTGTGGGCGAGCAGGCGAAATGGTTGTGCCATCCGCCAGGTTGGAAACGTGTTGGTCGAATAGCGCTGATGGTAGATGGCGAAGTTCGAGGTGAAGCGGTGATCGAGCAGATCGGGATAGAAATCCGTGAGCTGCTCGGCCAGAAACATTCCCTTGTAGATAAGTGACCGGCACGAGAGCGAACAGAAATAGAAATCGGCGATCTGCTCCTGCAGCAGACGGCGTTCGATGCGCCGCCGAACGAGGAACAAATCCCGCTCAAACTGTACATCGTCTATTTCGCGCCGATTATCGATCATGATCTGTTCGATCTCGGGTCGCGTTGCATTGGCCTTTTCGCCGATCACGGACGTATCGATCGGCACCTGGCGCCAACCGTAGATCTGATAGCCGAAGTTCAGTATTTCGGTTTCAACGATCTCGCGGCATCGTTCCTGCGCAGAGAAATCCGTTTTCGGCAAAAACACGGTTCCTACGGCGAGCCGCCCTTCGCTCGGCTCGTGACCCGTACGGGCGATGTGTTCCTTGAAGAAATCCTGAGGTATCTGGACGTGGATGCCGGCGCCGTCGCCGGTCTTGCCATCTGCATCGACGGCCCCCCGATGCCAAACCGCTTTCAGGGCGTTGATGCCCGCCTCCACCACCGATCGGCGTGGCTTTCCATCTATCGCGGCGATCAGGCCGACACCACAGGCCTCGTGCTCGTTGGCGGGATCGTAAAGACCCTGACACTCCAATAGACGGGCCCGATCGGGCCATGTCCTGGCGAATTCGGCGGCTGGTTCCTCTCGATCTTCAATTGCGCTCATTGCAGTACTCCGTCCCCGCTAGCCCGCCAGGGCCACCTCGGCCAGTTCTGGTTCGCGTTTTGCCCGCAGGTACGAGTCCATGCTGGCTGCTGCGTCGCGCGCGTCACGAATGGCCCAAACAACGAGGGATGCACCGCGCACGATATCTCCGGCCGCAAAGACTCCATCCATACTGGTCATCATGGTTCTGAAATCGATCTGAATGGTTCCCCACTGGCTTACCGCAAGATCCGGTGCCCCGAACATTCCGGGAATGTCTTCGGGATCAAAACCCAAAGCGTTGATCGCCAAATCGGCATCGACGACATGGCTGGAACCGGCCATGGGCCGAGGCGTTTGCCGGCCCGATGAATCCGGTGACCCCAACCGCATACGAATTGCACGAACACCCTCGAGTCTGCCGTCACCCAGAAACGCCTCGGGTGACGTCAGCCAGACAAATTCCACGCCTTCCTCTTCGGCATGGGATACTTCACGCATGCTGCCTGGCATGTTCTCCCGGTCACGGCGGTACAGGCATTTCACTGACTCCGCACCTTGACGCACGGCAGTCCTGACACAGTCCATCGCCGTGTCGCCCCCGCCGATAACGACGACGCGCTTACCGGCCGCATTCAATAATCCGGAATCGAAGTCCGGCACCTGATCCCCAAGGCCCTTCCGGTTCGATGCAGTGAGATAATCGAGTGCCTGTTTGATTTCCGGGAATCCCACTCCGGGCACGGAGATGTCCCGGAACTTATAGACACCCGTACAGATCAAGATGGCGTCATGCTTGGTTCGCAATTCCTCGAGCGGAGCGTCCCGACCGACTTCGAACTCGAGATGGAATCGAATGCCGCCCTCCCGAAGCAATTGGGCCCGGCGCTCCACGACAGGTTTCTCCAGTTTGAAGCCCGGGATACCGTAGACCAGAAGACCGCCGACCCGATCGTAACGATCGTATACGTCGACTTGGTAACCCGCTCGCCGCAGTTGCTCCGCTGCGGCCATACCGGCGGGGCCCGCGCCGATGATACCCACGGACTGCTCGAGTTCCTGCTTGGGCATCGGCGGCTTGACCCAGCCATTGGCGAAGGCGGTTTCCGTGATGTACGTCTCCACCGACCCAATCGTTACGGTCCCGTGACCCGCCTGCTCGATGACGCAATTGCCCTCGCAAAGGCGGTCCTGAGGACAGATCCGGCCGCACACTTCGGGCAGATTGTTCGTTCGGGAGGAAAGCTCATACGCCTCCTCCATTCGACCCTCGACCGTCAGCTTCAGCCAGTCAGGGATGTGGTTGTGTACCGGGCAATGAATCTGACAATACGGGATGCCGCATTGTGAACACCGCGACGCCTGCTCTGCAGCGGGCTCTAGTTTAAAGGTCGCGAAAATCTCATCAAAATCACGAACGCGCTTCTCCGCAAGCCGCTTTTCCGGCATGCGTCTGCCCGTGTTTACAAATTTCAGCATCTGCTCCGACATGGAGCTACCCCGATTTCATTGTATTTTTGCCGATGTCCCCCCAATGGGCATCCGGGTGTTGCTGAGACTGATACCTGATAACTTCTTAAAGCGCCAGAAAAAGTCGAATTTAAGTCACCATTACTGACTTATGAACCATGGCCCCATTTCTATCTATATTTCAATAATTTGCGCCGGGACTTCGGATGTGAATTTAGTACCAATTCTGTCCTATATGTAATCTTGGGGTGTCTGGGATGTGGTGTTATAAGCGTATTGCCCATTCAAGGCCCATCAGGCACAGCATGCGTGAACATCTAATTCCTCGGCTGCCCAGAGTCCCGCAACGCTGATGTCGCCGCTTCACATTGCCATCCTGGCCTCCGTGCAGGGGATCACAGAGTTCCTGCCAATTTCTTCTTCCGGCCATCTAGCGTTGGTGCCGATTTTGACCGGCTGGCACGATCAAGGTCTCGAGATCGATATTGCTGTCCACGTCGGCACCCTGGGTGCTGTGGTGTGCTATTTCTGGCGAGACTCCTGGTCCGCCCTCAGGGGGCTGATTCGCCTGTTTGGCGGCCGCTCTTCTGCGGATACCCGATTGGCAGCGAACTTGATCATTGCCACGATACCGATCATCGGTGCGGGCGCCGGCGTGATCTACTTCGACATGACAGGCTTGTGGCGCAGCGCCGAGGTCATCGGATGGAGCATGCTGGGTTTTGGGATCCTGTTGTTCATTGCCGATCGCATCGGCATGACAGCGCGCCGCGTCGAGCACATGCAGATGGGAGCGGCCCTGGCGATCGGGATCGCCCAGATCGCGGCACTTATCCCTGGGACGAGCCGGTCCGGTATCACAATAACGGCTGCCCGGCTGCTGGGATTCGAGCGAGGCGAGTCGGCTCGCTTCTCGATGCTCCTCTCGATCCCCACGATCCTTGCTGCGGGAAGCATTAGCGTCTACGGCATCATGACCTCGCCGAGCGGTACCCTGAGTTCTGATGCAGTGGTGGCCGCGGCTTGTGCCCTAGCTGCCGCACTCCTTGCCATCTCACTTTTCATGGCATGGCTTCGACACCAGAACTTTACGCCGTTCGTCGTCTACCGAATTTTGCTGGGAGCTGGACTGCTTTACTGGGTGTACTCTTAGGACACCTTCCGGCCTCAGCGAACTGTTCTGTTAATTTCGTTCTGCATCATCAGCGACGCATTGCGCCGGCGCACGGGGAACGCCGCATGGAACTGATCGCGACCCGGCAGAACGCGTGACTTCGCTTGATCAGTTTGGGGGCTGCGTAAATTGCCCCAGCCGGTTCTCCGGCCGTCAGGCTTTTCCAGCAGTGTCCGATTCAGGTTTATTCAGGACGATGTCACCGGGCTACGAGTTGCACGACGCCGGTATCGTTCAAGGTACCGAGGCACGATGGCTTCTACCGAGCTGGGCATTAGTCCCAAATCAGACAAGCCCTTCGCATGGTCGCTGAGCACGTTGTCAGTCGCCAGCAATTCGAGCTGGTCACGCGTTAACGGTGGCGTTGGCAGCAGCTCCAAAACTGCCGCTTTGATCTTTCCTGCCCAGAACGGGACCGGAACCAGCAGGCGTTGTCGGCCGGTTTCCTGCAGTACCAGTTCCATAATCTCCTTATAGGTATAGGTTCGAGGACCGCCGAGTTCGAAGGTTTCGCCCATTGTCGAGCCGTCATCCAATATGCGGACAATAGCCTCGGCAACATCACCGACGTAAACCGGTTGCAATCGAGCGCTACCTGCATCGAACAGACCGTGGCCAAAAATGGGCAGCGCCGGCGCCAACCGGGCCAGGGCGGCAAATCGGTTAAAGAATTGGTCTTCGGCTCCGAATACCACACCCGGTCGCACCACGGTGGCCCCGGGGAAAGCCTCCCGGACTCGTGCCTCGCCCTCCGCCTTGGAACGTGCATACGCCGATGACGACTCCGGATCCGCGCCCAAAGCAGAAACGTGCACCAGCCTTTTGGCTCCCGCAGAGGCGGCAGCTTTCGCGACTCGCTCAGCGCCGTCCACATGGATCGATCCGAACGTTTGATGCCCACGATTGAAGAGGACGCCAACCGACGTGACGACAGCGTCAGCTCCCTGAACGGCGGCATTCACACTGTCGTCGTCGCGAATATTGGCGAGTACCGGGACCACCTGGCCCACATCGCCCATAGGTTTGAGGAAGCGTGCACTCTCGACGTCCCTGACCGCCACACAGACCCGATCCCCCGACGCGGCGAGACGCTTCACAAGATGTCGTCCGATGAATCCCGATCCACCGAAAACCGTTACCAACCGATTGGCCACATTCCTACTCCCGGCACATGCAACAAGCAGTTACAGCGCAATGGAATTAATGCCCCCAGTACCCCACTTCCATATGGGATTGAGGACCTCCAGTTCTGCGATCACACGCGGTCAGGCAGTTGATCCAGCATTCTCATCGGATCAGAAACGCGCGCCACGCTGAACTTCAACGCCGCAATTCTCCTATCCAAGACACTAGTATTGTCGTTTGCGAAACCATCAGGCAAGCGTTGAAGGAGGGCCTCAATCCATCAAAGCGGGCAAACACCTGATTCTGTGCCGTTGACATCGCTCGTACACAACGGTAACGACTGGTGACGCTGAGCCCAGGTGGCGGAATTGGTAGACGCGCTAGCTTCAGGTGCTAGTGGCCGTATGGTCGTGGAAGTTCGAGTCTTCTCCTGGGCACCACCCGCCTGTCGTGAATCCGGGCGGGAACTTGCAAGGCAACATCATGGCGATCGAACTCCATAAGGGCGATATTCCCGCTGATCTTGATTTTGGATCGAGTGTCGCCGTTGACACGGAAACGCTGGGGCTCAATCCCAAACGCGACAGGCTGTGCGTGGTGCAACTGTCGGCCGGAGATGGCGACAGCCATCTCGTCCAGTTTGATCGCAATGGGTTCAATGCGCCCAACCTCGCCGCCCTTTTTACCAATCCTGACGTAACCAAGATTTTTCACTTTGCCCGATTCGACCTGGCCGCAATCCGCCAGCATCTGAACATTCTCTGTTCTCCGGTCTACTGCACAAAGATCGCGTCGAAACTCACACGAACCTATACGGATCGGCACGGTCTCAAGGATATCTGTAGGGAACTCCTGAGGGTCGATCTCAGCAAGCAACAGCAGTCATCGGACTGGGGCGCCGATTCCCTAAGTCAGGAGCAGTTGGAGTATGCGGCCTCGGACGTCCTGCATCTGCACAAATTAAAAATGCGGCTCGACGAAATGCTGGAGCGAGAAGGTCGAACGCATTTCGCTAATTCCTGTTTTGCATTTCTTCCGGTACGAGCCGAACTCGACCTCGCCGGCTGGTCCGAAGACGATATATTTGCGCATTGAAATCTCAGCGACGGTGTGCATTTGAATTTTACAATGCCCTCAACCAGGCATAATGAATTTCTAGTTCCGCTTTTTAGGACATGGCACCGTCCCGCGAAGTCGGGGCCTTGATAAGGAAGCCGTTTGCGGTCATGAACACCGAACAGGTCCCAACCGCCTCAGATTCGAAGCGTGAAGCCGATCTGAATGCCGCCAGGCGGGTACTCTCCATCGAAATTCAGGGGCTCGAGGCCCTGAATCACCACTTGGACAGTGCGTTTACGGCCGCCATCGAGGCGCTGGCGGGCACCTCAGGCCGGATCGTTGTTACCGGTATGGGAAAGAGTGGACACATTGCCCGCAAGATCGCGTCCACGCTGTCTTCGACCGGGTCACCTGCCCTGTACGTCCATCCGGGAGAGGCCGGACACGGGGATCTGGGCATGATCGCCAAGGACGATGTCGTTGTGGCGCTCTCGAATTCAGGTGAAACACCCGAGCTCTCAGCAATTATCTCTTTTTCGCGTCGATTCCAGTTACCGCTCATCGGGATCGTCAGCGAGGCTGACAGCGCACTCGGTGCGGCAGCTGACATCGTTCTGACCCTGCCCTCTGTTCCTGAAGCCTGTCCTATGGGATTGGCACCAACAACCTCCAGCACCATGATGCTGGCTCTGGGGGATGCCCTCGCCGTCGCGCTGTTAGAGCGCAGAGGGTTCTCGCCCGACGATTTTCACGTGCTGCATCCCGACGGAAAACTCGGTCAGCGCCTTATCCGGGTGTCCGAGATCATGCACACGGGGGACTCAATCCCCCTGGTGTCGCCGGACATGGCCATGACCGAAGTGATCGTTGCCATGACAGCGAAGAGTTTTGGCTGTGTAGGTATCGTCAATCCGGCCGACGGCCGGTTGATGGGCATCATCACCGACGGCGACCTGCGACGTCACATGGATGACAGGCTTCTCGACCTATCGGCCAAGGATGTGATGACACCTGACCCCCGGTCTATTCGCCCGCAAGCCCTTGCTGCTGAGGCCGTCCGTGCCATGAATGCGCATGCCAAGCCGGTCACAAGCCTGTTTGTTGTTGATGAACAAGAGGTCGTGGGCATCGTCCACATTCACGATTGTCTTCGTGCCGGTGTGGTATGAGCAATCGCGCACCTGTTCAAAGGATGGTTCGCTCGGAGCGTCATGCCCGCACCGCGGCGGCCCTCACGCCTTCGACCACCGGGACACGAAGGCTTGGGGCATTTTACAGCCGCTTTGTGGGCACCATGAAAATCGTTCTGCCATTGTCGGCGGCTGCCATTGCAGGACTTATCCTCGCCTGGCCCGCCGCACATGATGATCCGCAGGAGATCGCATTGACGTTCGCGGAAACAAACTCAACCGAAGCTGAGACGCCCGGCATGGCAAACGCGCGCTACGTCGGCACGGACGCCAACAATCGGCCTTTTCTCGTAACGGCGAACCAGGCGACCCAAGAACCGGGAAGCCCGGACCTGATTGAGATGGTGGCGCTGCAGGCTGACATGACGCTCGACAATGGCGTGTGGATGTCTGTGATGGCTTCAAGCGGGCGCTATAATCGCGCCCGACAGACTCTGCAGCTTGCCGGACCCGTAAATATATTCTCCGACATCGGATATGAGTTTCATGCGGAGACTGCACACATCGACCTGCAAAACAGCATCGCAGAGAGTGACGCACCCGTGCAGGGACACGGACCTTTCGGCACGTTGCACGCAGACAGCTTCCGCGTCGTCGATCAGGGCAAACGACTGCTGTTTCGCGATAACGTGCGCATGACCATCCGGCCACACGATGACGGATGATGTCCGTTAGTCAATCACGATTCGGCAGTGTTGCGTCGGTCCGCACATTGCTTACTGCCTTGCTGGCAATGAGTATCTGGGTATTGGCAACGGGGCCCGGTGCCGGACAAACCACACCGCTATCCAAACTGGATACGGATCAGCCCATCGAAATCACCGCTGACTCCCTGGAGGTCAAGCAGGATCAAAATATCGCGATTTTCCGCGGGAACGTGGACGCCCTCCAGGGCGAGATGCGTCTCCGGGCGGACCAGCTCACCGTGCACTATCGGAGCTCGGAGAATAGTGAGGCAGGTGTCAATGCGATCAGCCGAATAGATGCAGAGGGCTCTGTGTTCCTTGCTTCAAGTCAAGAGACGGCACAGGGAGATGTCGGTGTCTATGACGTGGAAAACGGCTTGATCACGCTCACGCAAAATGTCGTCCTGACCAGGGGTGAGAACGTAATTCGCGGCAATCGACTGCTTCTCAATCTGGTTACCGGACAGAGCGTGGTGGACGGCGGGGTGGGTGCAACCCGGTCGGGTGGCCGAGTTCGCAGTCTGTTCGTTCCAAAGAGATAAGCGAACTGATATATGAAATGTGATGGTTTCGTTAACAATTCGTAGACTGTTTCGGGCGGACAGTAACGCCTATCGAGTGCTAAATGTCTGATCAAATGCCCATGCCCCACAACAACGATGGGGCAGGAACTCCGGGTTCGGCGCCAAAACTGGTTTCCGACAACCAGGGGCTCCTTGCCAGCAACATCGGAAAACGCTTCAAAAAGCGTCCGGTGCTGCGTGACGTCACGTTAACCGTGCAACGTGGAGAAGCGGTTGGGCTGCTGGGTCCCAATGGTGCTGGAAAGACCACCTGTTTCTACATAATCACAGGGCTCGTTTCACCTGACTACGGGTCGATCATCCTGGACGGCCACGATCTTACCGATTTACCCATGTACAGACGCGCGCGCCTCGGTATCGGGTATCTGCCCCAGGAGGCTTCCATATTTCGAGGTCTTACGGTCGAGAACAACATTCGTGCCGTCCTCGAGGTCGTCGAGCCCGTACGTGATACGCGCGAAGCCATGCTGGACGACCTGCTCGCGGAATTTTCGATTTCGCATCTACGGCGGACACCGGCAGTCGCCTTGTCGGGCGGCGAACGGCGAAGGGTGGAAATCGCCCGCGCCCTGGCTTCCCGTCCAAGCTTTATGATGCTCGACGAGCCGTTGGCCGGAATCGATCCGATCGCCGTCGGCGATATCCGAGACCTGGTGTCGCATCTCAAACACCGCGGAATCGGGGTGCTGATCACCGACCACAATGTTCGCGAGACCCTCGACATCATTGATCGCGCTTATATTCTTCATGAGGGTCAACTTCTGCTCGAAGGCGTACCGTCCGACATCGTCGCCCATGAAGACGTCCGTCGCGTCTATCTCGGGGATCGTTTTAGTTTGTAGGGTAAGTCATGGCTCTTTCTCCAAAACTGGAAATGCGGCAAAGCCATGCGTTGGTGATGACGCCGCAGTTGCAGCGAGCGATCAAACTGCTCCAGCTTACAAACCTCGAACTTGTCGCTTACGTGGAGCAAGAAGTAGAGCAGAACCCACTTCTGGAACATGCGGACCCTGAGACCCCCCAGCGGGGCGACAATGACGGCATGGATCAGGATCGAGGTTCCGAGAGCTCTGAAGACACCGCGCCCGAGACTTTCGATGACCAGGACACCGTTGTCCCTGACGCAGCCCAGCTTTCGGAAGCGGAGATATTTGCCGAAACGTCCGATGCACCGCTCGACATGAACTATGAGGAGGTGTTCGAAGCCGACGCGGCTCCGAGGCAGCTTGGCCCACAAAACGAGTTTGCCACGCTCCGCAGCACCTCCCGCCGCAACGACTTTGACGAAGATGCCATCGGGCTCGAGCAGACGCTCAGCCGGGATATTTCGCTGAAAGAACACTTGCTCAACCAACTGGGCGTGGATGTCGACGATCCCGTCGATCGAATCATCGGCATGCATGTCATCGATACTGTCGATGAGGCCGGGTATATCGCCGGTGACCTCGACGGCATTGGCGAAATGGTCGGGTGTTCCCGTGAACGCGTCGAGGCAACGCTGAGCGTTCTCCAGACGTTCGACCCGCCGGGTGTACTGGCCCGGGATCTCAGTGAGTGTCTCGCGGCGCAATTGCGTGAACTGGATCGCCTCGACCCGGCGATGCAGTGTTTCCTGGACAATCTGGATCTGCTCGCCCGACATGATTATTCGGGTCTCGCCAAACTCTGCAGTGTCGACACTGAAGACATAACGGAGATGGCTTCAGAGATCCGGGCGCTCAATCCGAAGCCTGGGCTGTTGTTTGGCAGTGAAGTTGTTCAGCCTGTCGTGCCAGATGTGTTTGTTCGTCCAAACCCGGGTGGCGGGTGGCAGATCGAACTCAACAACGACACTCTGCCAAACGTCCTCGTCAACACGCGCTATTACGCTGAGATAAATGATCAAGCCAAGAGCCAGAAAGAGAAGGAGTATCTTTCAGAGCGTCTGAATTCAGCCAACTGGCTGGTCAAATCTCTTGATCAACGTGCCAATACGATTCTGCGAGTGGCGACAGAGCTCATCCGTCAGCAGGATACATTCCTTGTATTCGGCATCGAATATCTCCGCCCTCTCAACCTCCGCGATATCGCCTCTGCCATCGAGATGCACGAAAGCACCGTGAGCCGGGTTACCGCCAACAAGTACATCAGTACGCCGCGTGGCATCTTCCCGATGAAGTATTTCTTTACGTCGGCGCTTTCTTCGTCATCGGGTGGCCAAGCCCATTCGGCAGAGTCCGTACGGCACCGGATCCGGGAACTTATCGACAACGAGAAAATCGATAGCGTCCTGTCAGATGACAAAATTGTGGACATCCTGAATTCGTCCGACATCGACATTGCCCGACGCACGGTGGCAAAGTATCGGGAGGCCATGCGAATACCGTCTTCGGTGGAGCGTCGGCGCCAAAAACGGGCGGCTGGGTAACGAGCCATTGCGCGAGCGACTGGCCCAAGGTTGACAGGGAGTAATCCCTGACCCTAATGTCCCGCCGCCCTGTTCGCGGGGCTGAATTTTTCCGTGAGTTCGGAGATGGAAATTCCGAAACGCGGACCAGATGAGTTACTCATGCACATCACCGTTACCGGGAAACAAGTCGACGTCGGCGACTCCCTCAGAGACCATGTCAAAGATCGAATCACCGCGGGCACCGAAAAGTACTTCGGTGATCCAATAGACGCCCAGGTCGTCTTTTCGCGTGAAGGCCCGCTTCACCGCGTGGATTGCTCAGTTCACGTCGGTGCAGGAATCTATGTGAAGTCTCACGCGCCCGCTGATGACGCCTATGCGGGTTTCGATGCTGCCGCGGAGCGGGTAGAGAAGAGACTACGTCGGTACAAGCGGCGCCTGAGGAATCATCACAGGTCGGCCCCCATCGAGAATATTGAAGTGCCAAGCTACGTGTTGTCGCCGGAAGATGAGGTTCAGGAACCGACGGAAGATTCGCAACCGATAATCGTCGCGGAATCGACGACCAATGTTCCAACTGTCACTGTCAGCGAAGCTGTGATGCGGCTGGACCTTGCGAATGCCCCGGTTCTGATGTTCCGGAACCGCGCCCACGGTGGTTTGAGCGTTGTCTATCGCCGTGAAGACCGCAACATCGGCTGGATCGATCCCAAGAATCCCGTCTAACAGATTGAGACTCCCATTGGAGTGTTACTGAATGGAATTTGCTGAGTTACTAACGCCGGAAGCCGTCATTCCTCAGATGAAGGCGGAGAGCAAGAAGCAGGCGCTGCAGGAACTATCTGGATTCGCCGCTGAGCTGACCGGCGTCGAAGAGAGAACGATCTTCGAAGTGCTCCTGGAGCGCGAACGTCTTGGCACGACAGGGGTGGGTAACGGCATCGCAATCCCTCACGGCAAACTCGAAGACGTGAAGCAGCTATGCGGTATGTTCGCCAGGCTGGACACGCCCGTCGACTTTGATGCCATCGACGACCAGCCGGTGGACCTCATCTTCGTTTTGCTTGCGCCCGAGTCTGCGGGCGCAGATCATTTGAAGGCACTGGCCTGGGTGTCCCGTCTGCTCAGAGACAACTCGATTTGCGAGAAAATTCGGGGCTCAGAAGATCGAGAAGCCATTCTCGAACTCATCTGCGGATCAACGACGCCCCACGCAGCATAACGGCAGGCCTTCAGGCCTTGAACTTGGTCGCCGGTCCTTCATGAGCGACCTTCAGAATAAATGGATGATTGCGAAACCACGCAAGGTGTCTTGGCGACATGCAGCGATCAGTGGACGCTCACCGGCAGATACTCGTGCTGAAGCGCTGCGGCAAAAGCGACGTCACGGTCATCAACCACAGCCAGCTCGGTCCCATCCGATGCAAAAATTGCATAGGCGTCCTGTCCCTCGACATGGACCTGTTTGATGTACGCGACATATGGAGTCTCGAATGCCGCGGCAATCGCATGGGGTGTGAGGTTCGAATTATGCGTGTTCATGATGATCTAACCTTTCTACCAAACAGCCTCTAGTCCAAGGACTCGTCAGTCATGGAAGCCGACGCCTATGTTTCGCCCGTCACGTCTACCGCGATACCTGAGCCCGACGAACCGTCCGGAATATCCGTCGCCGACTTGATCTCGATACTGCGCGCCACAGTGGCTGGTTGCGGCCGTACCAAATCGACATGCAACAGTCCGTTCTCCAGTTCTGCGCCTTCGACTTCAATCCCATCCGCCAGCACAAATGCGCGTTGAAACTGACGCGCTGCGATGCCGCGGTGGACGTAGACCCGGTCATCGTCCTTCGCCTGCCGGCCACGAATTACGAGCTGATTTTCCTCCAGGACGATACTGAGATCGTCGCGAGCAAACCCTGCCACTGCCAGAGTGATTCGGAGCGCGTCCTCCGCCACCTTTTCGATGTTGTACGGAGGATAGCCATCACTTGCGGCCCGGTTGGCACGGTCCAGGGTACGTTCGAAGTGTTCGAATCCGAGCAGGAGGGGACTGTTGAATAGAGACATGCGGCCCATGTGACGGTCTCCTCAGTATGAGCGAGCGTTGCGTCAATCTGCCGCGGGTCGGTCCAATTGTGGCACCTTCCCACGCCGTAGCGGCCCTTCCGGCACCGCCAAGGTATATGTAGGACCTAATCGCCTTGGTTCAAGATGTATTTAAGTCATTCCAAAATATAGGGAATTTCTCCATCCGTGCCCTGCGCATCGATCAAGCCAACAGATCCTGCACACACGTTGGCAGCGCGAAAGAGGCGACGTGCACGCCACTATTGTAATAGCGCGTTTCCAGCGAACGCGACTGAAGCCGCGACCGAATCGTTGCCTCGTCAATACCAGACAAATTCGTATGATCGCTTGCCCACCCGAATGCCATATGCCCACCGACGTACATTGGAACTGGAGACGCAAAAAACCCGGAATGCGTAAATATGCTTCTGAGATGGCGGTGCGTCTGAGTGACTTCCTCTGCCTGAAAAAACGGAACTCCGTTCTGAGTGGCAATCACTCCGCCCACATTCAAGATGTCATGACACGCTTGGTAGAATGGCCGCCTGAATAACGCTTCACCTGGCCCGATCGGATCGGTCGAATCTACTATGATGAGGTCGAACCGCAGTTCGGTCGACGCGACGAATTCCTTGCCATCCCCGATGACAAGCTCAGAACGCGGATCGCTGAATGCATTCCCACAAACAGACGGCAAATGCTGGCGACAAATGTCGACAACCTCGCCATCGATATCAACAAGGACGACCTTGTCCACCGGATGTTTCAGAACTTCTTCGAGCATACCTCCGTCGCCACCACCAACGATAAGAACAGAGCGAACGGCGCCGTGACCGACGATCGGCACGTGACTTAACATCTCATGGTAGTAAAACTCGTCTGCTTCGGTGGTCTGAACGACATCGTCGAGCACCAGTACGCGTCCGAGAAACTCATTCTCGAATATAAGAACATCCTGAAACTCAGTCTTGGACTGATGAATGATCCTGTCGATACGCAAGGATTGCCTGACTGACGGATATAGGGTTTCGTGAAACCACTCCGTCAAGTCACCAGGCCTCGCTTGTGCTCGGTTACCTGGACGCGATCGGGCTGAAACACCTCCTTGAGAATGGGAATCGCATGGTAGGCATCACAACGGCCGCAAAGAAACAGGTCGACGGCCGCGAATTGCGTCTCGGGCCAGGTATGAATGCTCATGTGCGACTCGGCGAGGATCGCGACACCGGATATGCCGCCTTGCGGGGTAAAGTGATGCAAATCGATGTCGAGCAGTGTGGCGCCTGTTGCCGAGACGGCGCGTCGAAGGGCGTCTTCAACCGTCTCGAGTTCGCTCAAACGGCTGGCACCATTCAAATCGATCAGCAGATGCGTTCCAGCGTACCGCAAAACATCTTTCTCGACATAAAAATCGTATCCGTCTTCCGGATCCTGAGTCGCCGACACGTCGGCCAACAATGCTTGGGAATTCATTCGAGCCCTCCCCGCCTGAGTGGCGGTTTAAACCTCCGCGATATCTGCCCGCAAGGGTGGCGTTGTGTGACTCATGGCACTATGAATTGCAAGCGGAATCTACGTATTCGTTAACCATTTTTTGGCTCATTCCTTGGGTTAGCGCGCAAATACTGGTCAAGGCCGCCCAAACATCCTATACTTCGCGTATCTGCAGATAGAACGCTGTATTTGATAGGCTAGAAAGGCGTCCGCGGTGAGTCCGCCGGGACGCTTTTTTTACGTCTCCCGGCGGCTGATTGGGTCGCAACAACGTCCCGACTTGCAGGAACCGATTCCAGGAGTCCGCGTGGCTCAGGAATGGGGTCCGGGAGATGGGCATGGTCGACAGCGTTGGCACTGCAGGCTTATCGGGTCTGCAACAGCTAAACTTTGTCAGCGGATTGGTTCGCGCCGATTCGTTGGGCAGGGTTGATCCGCCCTCAGGGCGGAACGAACCCGCTGTCGAACTCGTCAAACGACAATTCGCCAATGTCGCGGGTGCTCGATTTGTAAAAGACTCTATGGGAACCGCAGAGGTTCAAGTCACATCTGCGGTCAACGCCGCCAGTCGGATTCGCGACATCCTCCTGGATCTGAGAGAGCTCGCCTCGCGTGCTCAGGATGGAAATCTGACCACCGCAGAGCGTAGGCGCATTTCTTCCCGTTTCGGAGAACTGATCGGCCAGGTTGATAAGATTGTCGAGTCGGCGGGCGTTCAGGGACGCAATCTCATCGCGCCGGGATCGTCCAACGTCACGGTGCAGTCCGCGGAAGAGGGTCGGACGCTCCAAATCGAGGCGCAGGACCTGAGCATTTCGGGCCTTGGATTCGACGAGTCTCGCTTTGTCGCACAGGTGCGCGTCGCCGCCGTCGTGCTTCGCGATGAACTCGGTTCCTTCCGCCCGCCCATCGCGAATGTGGACGGACAAAGTATTGTCGGGCTGTTCTCGGACCGAGGTCCCGTTCAGGCAACGGGGAACACACCACCGCCACTGGACAGTGGCGAAGACTAGCGAGTAATCGTGTGGACGCTGCCGGAATCGCAAGGAAGGGTGGGCACAGCGAAAGGGCGGTCAGCCTTCTTTACGATCGGATGAATCCGTTGACTTGATGATTTCGTCGAGACGTATTTTCAGTCGGTCTGTTTTGGAACGAGGCAGCCGGAAAGCCCAGCCCTCAAGTTCCGTTTTGATCCGTTCAGCCTCTTTCACGGCGTCTTCCGTGGCCTCAAATTCCTTGGCCACATCCGCGTCGAACTGCGCCCAGATGGATTCGTCCTCCTCGGGTTGCGCGGTACGCAACATGACAACCAGTCCATCGGTCGACATTACAGTCGCCGTATATCCGCCTTCCTTTTCGAAACTCACTTGGTCTGCCGGTTTGGCGTCGAGAAATGAGACCTCGTCCAGGAGATTAGACATGAAGTCGATCTGATACTGGTGCTCGACCTCTGCGTTCTGGGGAAGATTTTTGACCGTCAAATCCGCGTCGTCGACACCCTTGCGGTAAATTTCGACAACCTCACCGTCGGGATGCGACACGCTCAGGACACCGACCTTGCTTGCCCTGACATGAACAACGCGGCGCTCAGACCAGTCGACGGCATCGTACCGTATGTCGAGCGAGCCCTCCGCCAGCCACGCCCGTTCTTCACCGGGCAGCCGGACATACACGCCATCACGATCCAGGCCGGCCACACCCGACTTCGCGTTCCCGACAATGATATCCGCCACAACAGCTCCGACCTCGTCCTTGACGGTCAGGCGCGTTGATTTGGCACCATCCGAGACATCCTCGACGCCGATCTTTGGATAAAGGCCGGAACGCTCGGTTTTCGGCTCGAAGTAGGAGAGGCCCACGAGGCCGCCGATCATCTTCTCGATCCTTGCCTGCCGTGCGGGGTATCCCCCCGCACCCAAGTTGGCCCAGCCATCCGCCTGACGCCGAAGGACGAAGTTGCCGGCGGCGCGCGAGATCTCGACAGTTGATATATCGCCGACCTTCTCCTGCAGGCCGGCGAATACCACTCCGCCCTCCTGCTGTTCCAGCGCAACTGTGCTGTAGCGTTCGCTGACAGACCACGCGGCGGCAATGACGGTGACAGCTGTCACGCCGGCGAGGATGACGAGTCCGTTGCTTCTTGGCATATCGATCCCTTTCCTAACCGCCCCTGTAGCTGCGCCGCCGGCGCGCAACCTGAACGGTGCCAAGGATGATCGCGATCGCAGCAACGATCAGCGGGACCAGACCGATGTTCACGAACTGAAGCCAGGTTTCGAGATTCTCCACGTCCTCCCGCAAGCCGCGCTGAACGTCACGCAGTTGCTTCCGAATGGAAAGCATCTCGCGGCGCAGGGTTTCCAGAGCATCCGTTTGCTCTGCGGTCAATGACAGCTCGACCTTGATCTCACCGGTGGCCGCATCAGTCTGGGTCTCAACGCCCTCGAGCTGGGCGATCTTGTCCTCCAGCTCCTTCAACTTATCCTGAAGTTCACGCTCGGTATCGCGCAAGCGCAGTTCGGCCTGTTTCTGCAGGTCGTTGACCAACGTGAAGGGGCGTTGTGAAACACCTCGCGATCGCAGGCCGATCAGTTCATCGCTCCCGCCAAGATTGCTGAGGGCATTGATAACGAAGTTGGCGTTGCTCGCGATCGGCTGCGCCACGTCGCGACCGAAGAAGCTTTGCTTGCGAATCCAAAATCGGTCTTCGAGAAGATCGGAATCTGTGACGACCATGAGATTGATCGGACCCTCTGACTTCATCAGTTGCGGCTGATCCGGTTCCTCCTTCAGCTCCTCTTCGGTCTTCTTGATCACCCTGTCCGGCGGTCCATCCGGAAATGCGGTCTCCACATCACCCGTGACTCGCGCGGCGATAACGTATGAATTCTCGTCCGGCTTGAATTTCTTGAGAACACCGAGGATATCCGGGTTGAGGCCCTTGACATCTTCGACACTGACCGGAGCTGAATTCTGGGACGACGTGATCAGAGGATCGATTGTCAGCGGCGAGTCCTCTGCGCTTTTGAGATAACCGGCGCTCGCGATATTTAGCAGAGGAAGCTGACTGCTTATCGGGTCGTCCTGATCCATATTCTCGCCAGTCACCGCCAGCCAGACTAAATAGTCGGCGGGCACAACGCGTTGGGCGGTGCCGGCATTGACGCGCCAGGCCATCGTCCGGTCACCCGTCAACTGGCCGTCGGGGATTTCTATTCCCCACTTATCGAACAACGTCTTCAGGCTGTTGGCCGATGTGGAGATATCGTTCGGGCCAATTGAGCTGTCGGACTCGGACCTGGGGTCGAGAAACAGCATCGCCCGGCCGCCCCGGAACAGGAATTGCTCGAGTTCGTACTGAACGCGGGCGCTCAGGGTGTGGGGATGGATCACCATCATGACGTCGATGCGCTCGGGCAAATCGTCGATTGATTCTGGCAGATTGATGACGTCGAAAAACGTCCGCAGCTGCCCCGCTATTCCCCACGGGATCGAAACACTACCCTGCATATGTGCCCGCATGTCACCCATGATTGGCAGCGAGCTCATCACTCCGACAACGGTTGGCTCCGGGTTGGACAAGGCATGGAACATTTGTGCCAGGTCGTATTCCAGGAGGTTTTCGCGTTCCGGTTGGAAGAACGGGACGAGTTCCACATCATCCACCGAATTCACGCCGGCCAGCCCGAAATAGACGAGTTCCCCACCCTGATCCACTGGAATACCTTGGACGCCCAGAGCTACGGCGCGGTCCTCTTCATCTGAAAATGGCTGAGGATTGGACTCGTTGAGAATAACCTTGCCGCCAGAGGCTGCCACGACTTCCGCCAAGAGATCTCGAACGCGACGGCTGTAACTCGCATAGAAAGGCAATTCGCGTCCGAGACGTTCCGAATAAAAGAAGTAGAGTTCGATCGGCTCATCGATCTCGGCGAGAACCTGATGCGTACCTTCCGACAGCGTGAACAACCGGTCTTCTGTCAGGTCGATCCGGGCTCCGGGCACGGAGCCGTCAAACAGGGCGTTGGTGGCGATGAATAGAATTGCCGCGAGCACGAAACCCGTGAGTGATATGACGCCGGCACGCGCAATCTGTCTTCCTCCAAACATGGCGCTCACCCGCCCTTCTTGTATTCAACGGCGACGACATTGGCGAACAGGAAGAACACGATCATGGAAAGGAAAAACACGACATCGCGTATGTCGATCACGCCCCGCGCAATATCTTTGAAATGCTCAAGGAAACTGAACCCGGCCACCATGTCCAATAGGGCTCGCGGCGCCCAGCCGCTGAAGAACTCGAGGACCACGCCCAACCCACTTGCCGTGAACACAAAGCAGATGGCCGCGGCAATGATGAACGCAATCACCTGATTCCGGGTGAGTGCGGAAACGAACGCGCCGATCGCGAGATACCCTCCCGCCATGAAGAAACTGCCCAGATACCCGGCCAGGATGGCGCCATTGTCGGGAGACCCCAAGTAGTTGACGGTTATCCAGATAGGCGCCGTCAATATCAGACTGACCCCCGCCACGGACCACGCCGCGAGAAACTTGCCGACCACCGCGCTCAGCGTCGTGATCGGCAGCGTCAGCAGCAATTCTATGGAACCCGATTTCCGCTCTTCAGCCCACAGACGCATGGCGATTGCGGGGATCAGGAACAGGTAGAGCCACGGATGAAACAGGAAGAACGCATCCAGATTGGCCTGGCCTTGTACGAAGAAATTACCGAAGAAGAATGTGAAAGCACCGACGGAAGCCAGGAATATGACGATGAAGACGTAGGCGAGCGGTGTCGCAAAATAGCCGCTGAACTCGCGCCGGCAGATGATCCAAGTGTCATGCATGATCGCCTGCCGTCTGTTCAGATGATTCACCGGTCGTGATGGTTCGGAACACTTCATCAAGATGACCGCGTTCGAGCCTGATCTGGTCAACTGCCCAGCCGCTCTCGCGTACCAAACGAGACACGTCCCCCAGAATGTCACTGCCGCCATCTGCCAGCGCGACAAGTTCCACGTCTCCGCCCTTGGCATCGCGTTGCTCGACATCTACGACGCCGGCCAATCCGTTCAATGCGCCTCGGATGGTTTCGACGTCATCAGACGCCAACATCAGCGATACTGCATTGTAATAGCGCGATCTGTTTTCGAGATTCTCCGGCGTTCCATCCGCAACGACTCGCCCCTCGGAAATGATCACCGCCCGGCTGCACACCGCCTCTACTTCCTCAAGAATATGAGTCGAGATGACAATCGCCTTTTCTCCCGACATCTCCTGGATGAGGGTCCGCACTTCAAACTTCTGGTTGGGATCCAGTCCGTCGGTTGGCTCGTCCAATATCAGCACGTCCGGATCGTGCAAAAGCGCCTGAGCCAAACCGACCCGCCGTTTGTAGCCCTTCGACAAGGTGTCAATTGGCTGATAGAGCACTCGGTCCAAGTGCGTCAGTTCCACGGCCCGAGATATGGCCGACCGACGGAGTTCTCCGGACAGCCTGCGGACATCGGCGATGAACCCCAAATACGCTTCCGGTGTCATATCACCATAAGCAGGCGCGCCCTCGGGAAGGTAACCGATGTGGCGTTGTGCCTGTATAGGATCGTCCAGTACATCGACACCACAAACCTCTGCCGTCCCGGATGTCGGCGTAAGGAATCCCGTGACCATCTTCATGGTCGTTGATTTGCCGGACCCGTTGGGACCCAGAAATCCAAGGACTTCCCCTTGCGCGACCTCAAGGCTGATGTCGTCAACTGCCAAGAGGTGACCGAACCTCTTGGTCAAATTCTTGATGGCGACCATTGTCGTCATGGCGCTTCTTAGTCCTCCCCGCGCGTCCAAGAAACTGTATGTTTTTTGCGCCGCCTGGAAATGCGGTGCCCCTTTTAGCACTCGTGGTCCGTGAGTGCCACACCGGAGCGATTGGTGATTTAGGTGGCAATTCGAACAATTTCAATCCCCGAATCATAAATTCCCTCGGGTCACGAAATTATGAAGGCATACCTTCGCTCACCTGACTTCAACGCCCAACCCCGAAGAGGTCAAAATTTGCAGTCCCGCTGCCAATTCCCTTGGACAGGCACCACATGACTCACATAAAGGTTTACGGTCTCGCCGACTCATGGACGGCGCGGTAACATGGCCGTCCTACCGAAACCGGAGTTTTCACAAACATGGCAAAGATCACCCGGAGCAACGGGCATCGACTGGATAGCATCGCCCATATTCAATTGGGGGTGGGCACGCTGGAGCGACCCAATCCCGAAGATCTTGGCTTCAGTCTCGATGCAGTGAGTGATGCGGTGGTATCACTCAGTGCGGAGATTCCGGCCGACGCCATGACCGCCCAGACACTGGGAACTGAGCGCGCCGGCAATGGCGTCATCATCGACGAGCACGGTCTCGTGCTAACCATCGGATATCTCATCAGTGAGGCCACTGCGATCACCTTGAAGACGGCGCACGGCGAGGAAATCCCGGGGGAGACGGTCGCGTACGACTACGAGACGGGTTTCGGCTTGATTCGAGCGCTCGCGCCCCTTGGTGTCGCGCCCGTCGAGATCGGCGAGGCGGGCACCGTCATGCCCGGAGACCCTGTGGTTGTCGCAGGACACGCGGACGGTGGCGGCGCGATCGCCGCCCAGGTTGTCGCGAAGCGTGAGTTCGCTGGATATTGGGAATACCTGCTCGACGAAGCGATCTTTACCAGCCCACCGCACCCAAACTGGGGGGGAACGGCCCTGATCGACAAGGACGGCCGCCTGGTGGGGATCGGGTCGCTGTTCGTCCAGGAAACCAGAACACCTGATGAGCACGAACCGGGCAATATGTTCGTGCCGATTGACCTCTTACATCCGGTTTATCACGACCTCGTGACACTGGGGCGCGCCAATCGAGAATCCCGGCCCTGGCTCGGCATGTTCACGACGGAAAGTTCGGGGCATCTGATCGTCGCCGGTCTCTACTCGAACGGACCAGCAGAGCGGGCCGGGTTGGAGCAACTCGACGTCATCCTTCGGGTGGACAACCATCCCGTCAAAGGCCTGGCAGACATGTACCGCAAAGTGTGGGGTGCCGGTGACGCGGGCACGCGGGTCGGCATGACTGTGCTCAGGGACGGCAAGATCGTCGATGTGGTGATCGAAACGGCTGACCGCTACACGTTGATGCGCGTCTCCCGGCCTCACTGACGCATTTGATCCGGGAGTTTGCCCCACACGGCCATGGCGCGGCGAACGCGCAGAACCAGAATTTGCCGCGGCTTACCCGAATTCTCGATCAGACGGATCGCGACATCGGTCTCAAGGGCGAACCGTCGCTGAACCTGGAAAACCGGAAAGGTTTTGGATCGACGCGGGGAGATTCACCGCGAACCAGGTCCGACATCAGATATCCGGCACCGGGACCGATACCGAATCCATGACCGGAAAATCCGGAGATCAGAAACAGGCCGCTCAGCGATGTCACTTCCGAGATAACCGGTACGGCATCGGGCGTTGCATCAATGGTTCCCGCCCATCCTTGTTCGACGATCCGGTTCTCGAATATCGGGAAGGTCCGGGACAGTGCCTTGCGTGCGGAGTCCAAGGCCTCCTGGGAGGGGGCCGGGTCTAGAATCCTTACCCGCTCGAACGGGCTGATCTCATCCAATTCCCATGACTTGGGTTGACGGGCCTGGTCTATAAACGCTCGACCGAGTCGAAATCTCAGGCTGCCCCACTCGTTCCTCAACGCCGACATGAATTGCCTCGCAAACCTGAAACTGTCGGGCACCAGATCCACATCATTCCAACCACCGTTGGCCACGCTGTAACCCCCATCCAATCGCTTGCGATAGGCGAAATCCTGGCCCCAGGCAGCGGTCTCCGGCCCGCCGTCGAATGCTTCCGTTCGTAAGACCGAAGACACGACATGCAATTGCGGGAAGCGCACCCCCAAACTTCTGCAGAACAGGCCGGACCAGGCACCCGCCGCGACGACCACCGAGTCGCAGGCGATGTGCCCTCGCTCTGTCACGACACCGGATATACGTCCGCCGGTCGTCTCAACCCCGCGTACGGCGCAATTGGTTACCACACTGGCGCCAAGGCGTTGCGCCGCCCGGGCGATTGCGGGGGTCGCCTTTTGAGGCTCCGCTCTGGCATCGGTCGGGGTATAGAACGCGCCCTGCCAGTCGCCCTGACACCCGGGCAACACGTGGTCGATCTCCGCCCTTGAAACAAGACGAGAATCGACCTGAAATTCCCGCACCTGTTCAAGCCAGTCCTCGTAGCGTTCCACATCCGCAGCAGTCCTGCAGAGGTAGGCAATGCCCGAACGACGAAATCCGGTGTCCACGTCCAAGGTCTTTTCAAACCCCTCCCAGATCCTCAGCGACTCCAGCATCAATGGCAGTTCGCGTGGATCGCGGTGCATTTTGCGAACCCAGCCCCAGTTCCGGCTGGATTGCTCACCCGCCACGATGCCCTTTTCGCAAAGCACCGTGCGCAGTCCAGCATCCGCCAACGCGAGCGCCGTACTAGCACCGGCAATTCCGGCACCGACGACAACAACGTCGCAATACGAAGGTAATTGGATATCTGCCACTACAGGATCCGGAATTGGAGACTGCCGCTTCAAGCGCGTATCCTCCGTTCTACGGCTCCAGACCCAGCGCGGATTGCCTGGAACGCCACTACATCCAATCAGACATTCGCGATAATCGGCCCGGCCCGATTCGTTGGGCAACCCAAAAGCAAAGGGGTCAGGCCAGTTCCGACCTAACCCCTCGACTGTTTGGTGGAGCCAGGGGGAGTCGAACCCCCGACCTCTTGAATGCCATTCAA
>MDTE01186135.1_pt1 | contig 26771 bp, 27 predicted proteins | sample 811231 | NCBI WGS metagenome assembly MDTE01 (sample SAMN05326651, study PRJNA326480) | marine metagenome | isolation source: seawater | place: Indian Ocean: Red Sea | collected 2010
AGAAGCAAGATAATTTTAGCTTTAGAACAAAAAAAAATGAACTCAGTAATTTTTTTGCTTTCGTTTCAAACAAAGAACCTTCAAAAAAAGATAGACTTATATCTGGTAATCAAAATGTTTTAAAGGCAAGATTCACTGATGCTCAATTTTTTTTAGATGAAGATAAAAAAATCAGTTTTAAGGATAGATATCCAAAACTTTCAACAATTATTTTTTACGATAATCTTGGAACATTGTATGAAAGGTCATTGAGAATCTCTGAATTTTGTGAAATTTTAGCAAAATCAATGCATTATGATATAAAGGGTTTCAAAGAAAAATTAATTTTTTCAAATATTGATTTAACTACAGAAATTGTAAAGGAGTTTCCTTCTCTTCAGGGGAAAATTGGGGGATATTATGCCAAAGATGAAGGTTTTAAAATTGAACTATGCAATGCTTTTTCTTCACAATATCAAAATTCAATAATTAATCCAAAGTCTGACTTATCAATTGTTTTATCTTTAGCGCAAAAAATTGATAGTATATTTGGTTTTTTTTCTGCAAAAAAAAAAGTCTCAGGTTCAGGTGATCCATTTGGAGTTAGAAGAATTGTTTTATCAATAATGAAGATATTAATTGAAAACAAAATTAATCTAGATTTGAATATTTTATTAGAAAAATGTAAATCAATTTATAAAAAACAAAATATTGAATCTAATGCTGAATTAAAAAATATATATGATTTCTTCAATAAAAGGATTGAAGTTTATTTCAAAGAACAAGGTTTTAGACATTCAATAATAAGAGCGAATCTAAAAGAAAAAGTGATTAACCCTTATGCAACATTTATTAAGATAAAAAGGTTAAAAGTTTTTTTAGATTCAAGCAAAGGAAAGTTTTTTATGAGTGCCTTTAAACGACTAAATTCTATAGTAGAAAGTTCAGGAGAATTTAATTCTATTAAGGAATCTATGTTTAAAGAAAAAGAAGAAAATGCACTTTACGAAAAAATAAAAAGTTTTAAGGCAAAGGTTGGGAAAAGTCAAGACAACCACAATTTTGATTTTTATTCAGAAATTACAAAACCAATTAACGATTTTCTTGACAATGTTATTGTAAATGTAAGTGATGAAAAAATAAAAAAAAATAGAAAAAACCTTTTATTAGAATGTAAAAATTCTCTTAATTACGACTTTAATTTTTCAATTCTAGATTGATAGTTATGAGAAGTTTAAAAAAGAAAATTGAATTATCAAGAATATTAGAATTAATAGAAATTAATAAAAATTCTGAAGAAATGATTGCAATATTAGATAATTATCATTCAATGCCAAAATCTCATGTGATCGGGATGACGGGTCCACCGGGAGTTGGAAAATCTTCATTAATAGATAAGCTCATAAGGGATTTTAGAAAGAAAAAGAAATCAGTTGGAGTAATAGCAGTTGACCCGTCTTCTCATAACTCTGGTGGTGCATTGCTTGGTGATAGAACTAGATTTCAATTAGATCCAAATGATGAGGGTGTTTTTGTAAGATCAATGGCTGCAAAAGATTATTTAGGAGGTATCTCAGAACTTACTTTTCCGTCTATGATAGTTATGAGGTCAAAATTTGATTATATAATAATTGAAACTGTTGGTGTTGGTCAATCTGAAACAAGTATAAAGGATATGGTTGATACAGTTGTTTTATGTGTACAACCTGGTGGAGGTGACACAATTCAATTTATGAAATCAGGTGTTTTTGAAATTCCTGACATAATAACAATTACCAAAAGTGATATAGAAAATTTGTCTAATTTAACTTACTCTGATCTATTAGGTAGCAAGAATTATTTTGAAAAGATCAATGATTGGCCAATAAATATTATACCAACATCTTCCCACAAAAATATTGGTTTAGAAGATTTGCTTAAAGAAATTGAAAAGAGATGGAGTTGGTTAAAAAAAGAAAAAAGATTAAAAAAAAGAAGATTAAACCAAGATCTTGAATGGATTAAAAAAAGTTTGCTTACGGAATTTGGAGTTAGTGGATTGAATAAATTAAGAAATAAATATGACTATAAAGGGACTCCTTTTTCTTCACTCCTAAAGCTTAAGAAAAAGATAAAGATCTAGTTATTTTTTTTTACACCACCACGGACTTGATACTTTTATTACTGAATCACCACAAATTATCTTGTCTTTATTTTCTTTAATTAGAAAGTCCGTATTAATATAGCCAATCCCATATCTATTTGTATGACTAAGTAATGAACCTATTATTTTTTGATTACAAATAATCTCGGCTCCTAACTTTGAATTAAAATCAATAGAGATGGAAATCAATTTTTTTTTAATAATATTTCTATACTTCATCCTGGCAGTAATTTCTTGTCCCATAAAACAACCTTTTTCCCAGGATATACCATTTAATTCGTCAAATCTCATTTCCATTAGTAGAGATTTGTTCTTGAATGAATCTAACTTAAAGTCAGGAATACAATTTTCAATTCTAATTTCATTATATTTTTTTTTATTAATTTCTTGAAAATCTTCATTTTCGTTAATTTCACTAAAGTTTTTATTTTTTAAATAAATCCTTTTAAAAAAATTTGTAAATCTTGGGTCAAAAAAGTCTAAAGACTTATTTTTACTTATTTTCTTGATTTTTAAAGAATTATTTTCATTAGTTAAAATTATTGTTAAGTCTTTGTCTACTTGGAATTCAACATTTGATCTTAACTTGTATAGATTTAGCTTCTGTAGAATTTCACTCGTATTTTTACTATTGCATTCTAAGTATAGTTGGTCATTAAAGTTGGTTATAAAAAAATCATATAAAAATTTTCCCTGCGGGGTGAGCATAGATGAAAAAATTGATGTTTTTTTTTTTAAAATATTAATATCATTTGATATAATTCCTTGAATGAAATTAAATTTATCAATGCCATTAATTTTTATCAGATTATTTTCGGCACATTTGAAGAATTCTTTTTTTTCAAACATTATGTTAACTTTATAAAATTTTAGATTTTAGACAAGAATATATTTTATGAAAAAAATTTTAATAATTTCTTCTAACAGATTAGGTGATTGCCTTCTTACATCAGGCATTAATAAGTTTTTTAAAGATTCTTTCTCCAACTCAGATATTACATTTGTATGTGGCCCTATGCCTGCAACATTGTTTAGGTTTTGTAAAAACATAAATAAACTTATTGTTCTGAAAAAAAGAAAAAGATCTATTCATTGGATTTACTTGTGGTTTTTAACTTTTTTTGGAATATGGGATGATGTGATTGATCTTCGTGGAAGTGTAATAACTTATTTTTTAATCTCTAAAAGAAGATTTGTTTATAGGGAAAAAAAAAGTTTGGATGGTCATATTGTTAAAAAAATATCAAATTTTTTTGGAAAAAATAATCTTGAACCTTCTATAAATTTTAATGAAAAATTAGAGTTAAAAAAAATACATCTTAACAAAATTAAAAAACTTAAAATTAAACATAAAATTATAATTATAGCCCCAAGTGCTAATTGGATTGGAAAAATATGGCCTATTGAAAGATTTTCAGAACTAATTGACAAAATAAGAAAAAGTAAAAAGTTCAAAAATCCTTTTTTTATAATTTTAGGTTCTCGTGAGGAAAGATCAGGTATCTCGACACTATTTAAAATTAATAATTCATCATTGTATGATTTGGTTGGGAAAACAAATTTGGCAGAGATTTTTCTAATAATGAAAGAATCAAATTTTTTCATAGGAAATGATTCGGGTTTGATGCACCTGGCTGCATTAGCAGGTATCCCAACGGTCGGACTTTTTGGTCCAAGTGATTCAGAAAAATATCATCCATGGGGGAAAAAAACTTTAGCAATCAAAAGTCCAAAAACTTATCAACAATTAATGGGCTTTAAAGGATTTGACCCTAAAAAAATTGGTTCGCTAATGTTGGATATTGATGTTAATTATGTATTAAAAAAAATAATCAATTTTTTAAAAAAATAATAATGAATAAATTATCTGTGCTTATTATTGTTAATAATGAAGAAAAACAATTAGAAAGTTGTCTTAAAACCATAAATTTTGCAGATGAAATAATAGTAATCTTAGATAAATGCAATGATAATTCTAGTAAGATTGCCAAAAAATATACAAAGAAAATTTTCTCTGGTAGATGGAATATAGAAGGGGATCGAAGAAACTTTGGTTTAAAAAAATGTAAAAACCAATGGATTCTGGAAGTTGATGCTGATGAAAGAGTTTCAATTAAGCTTAAAAATGAAATTCTTAAAACTGTCAAAGAGAGCAGATATGATTGGCATTTAATCAAAGTAAAGAATTTTTTAGGTAAAGAAGTTATAAATTATGGTTGGGGAGCTTATTTTGGAAAATCTTCATATGCTGGTTTGTTTAGAAATAATATTAAAAAATGGGGCAGGCAAAGAGTTCATCCAAAAATTTTAATGAATGGAAAAAAAGGTCCAGATTTAAAAAACCAACTAGATCATTTTTACTGTAAGTCAATATCAGATTTAATTTCGAAATTAGACAGTTATTCAACTGCAAGAGCAATGGATTTAAAAGAATCTAAAAATAGAGAATCACTTTTAATTAATATCAGAAGATTGTTCTCAAGGTTTTGGAAGTGTTTTGTTCTTAGAAAAGGTTATAAAGAAAAAAAAGTAGGTTTCATTATTGCTTTAGTAGCCTCCTTGTATCCTTTAATATCATATTTGAAATATAAAATTGAGTTAGATGACTAAATTGCTTTTTGTTGATAACGGAATTGAATTTGATTCAACTTTATTCAGAAAAATACCTTTGGGTGGAGCTGAAGTGGCTTTTGTATGTCTAGTTGAGGAACTAGCTAAATTAGATTATGAAGTGGTAGTTTATAATAATTGTAAGAATCAAGGTCTTATTAATAATGTTAATTGGAAAAAACTTGATGAGCGAATTTTTGCTGAAAAATTTGATGTTTTAATTATTAATAGGGGAGATAAATTTTTGAATTTAAAGAGAAATTGTAAAAAAAGGATCTTTTGGATTCATAATCCAGCAAGTTATTTAATAAAGTACAGGTATTTGTCAAAACTTTTCTTTAATGATTTTAAAATTATTTTTTCTAGTAATTATCATAAGAAAACATATCCTTGGTGGGCTCCCTCTAAAGAAAGAATTGTAATACCCTATGGAGTGGACAATTTTTTATTTAAGAATAAAAAAAGAAAAGTAGTACCAAATCCATACGCAATTTTTACCTCAAATCCAATGCGAGGATTAAGCTGGTTATTAGATAGATGGGAATCCGAAATCCATCCTAAAATAAATAAGGCAAAACTTTTATTGTTTACAGGTAGTGAAACCTACGGTAAATTTGGGAAAAAACATTCAAAAGAAATTTCCTTAATTTTAAAAAGAGCAAAATCATTGGAAAAAAAAGGTGTTAGATTAAATCCTCCAATCGATAGAACAAAGCTTTTTAAAAAAATAGCTGATTCAAGAGTTTTTCTTTACAGAGGTAGTAAAGAAGAAACTTTTTGTATGTCAGCAGCTGAGTCACAAGTAATTGGAACGCCTGCAGTAGTATGCAATTTCGGATGTTTACAAGAAAGAGTAGAACACGGAAAAACAGGATTTATTTGCGAAAATGATCAAGAATTCAGTTTTAATACCATAAATGTCTTGAATGATAATAATATTTGGATGAGAATGCATAAAAAATTAATAAAAGATAATAATCATCTCGCTTGGTCTGAAGTAGCTCAAATATGGAAAAAAATAATAGATTAAAAATCTTAAATATTTTGGGGGGTTCCAAAGAAGGTGGTGCGGAAAAATTTTTTGAAAGATTAGCAATTGGAATAGAAAAAAAAAAAGGAATAAGTCAAAAATTAATAATTAGAAAAAGTCCTTCAAGGTTTTCAATACTTAAATCAGTTGTAAAGGATATTAATCAAATAAAATATTTTTATTTTTTTAACCCATTTTTTCATTCTAAGATTAAAGAAATAATAAACGGATTTAAACCCAATGTAATTCTTACTTGGATGAATAGGGCGTCGAGAGTTTTACCTGGCAAAAATAATTTAAATTTTACAACTGTTGGTAGAATTGGTGGTTATTATAAAATTAAAAATTATGTAAATTGTGATTACCTTATTACAAATACTATGGATTTAAAAAAATATGTTATAGATTTTGGATGGGATCCTAATAAGGTTGAGTTTATTCCAAATTTTGTCAATAAAAATAATAATAGCATTGTTAAATCTAATTCAGATAAAAAGGTTGTTTTATGTATGGGAAGGTTTCACAAAAATAAAGGTATCGACCTACTTTTAAAAGGAATGACATTTCTTCCAAATTATGAATTGTGGATAGTTGGAAAAGGAAAAGAGAGAGAGCATTATAATGAAGTCATCAATGAACTTAAGATTAATAATAGAGTATCATTCTTTGAGTGGACAAATAATGTTTCTCAATATTTAAATTCAGCAGATATATTAGTTTGCCCTTCAAGACATGAACCATTTGGTAATGTCGTCGTAGATGGATGGGCGCACAAGCTGCCAGTAGTGGTTTCTGATGTTGGTGGACCTAAAGTAATCGTTAAGCACAAGGTGAATGGTCTAAAATTTAAAAATGAGGATTATTTTGATTTAGTAGAACAAATTAAAATGATTGAGCAAGATTTGATACTAAAGAAAAAAATCATAAAAAATGGATTCAATGAATATAAATCTTCCTATTCTGAGGAAATAATTATTGAGAAATATATTAATTTCTTTGAAAAAATATCAAAATAATGTGTGGTATAGCCGGAGTTTTTTTAAAAAAACCAGACAAGAGAATAATAAAAGAAGTCTCAAGAATGGGAAAAGCATTGTCTCATAGAGGACCGGATTCTTCAGGTCACTATTCTAACAAATTCCTTAAACTTGTTCATACAAGATTGTCTGTTGTAGATTTAGATGGAGGAAATCAGCCGATTGAAGATAAAAATTATGTATTAATAGCTAATGGAGAAATTTATAATGATTTAGAAATAAGAAAAAAAATAAAAAAATATTCCTATAAATCTAAATCAGATTCGGAATCAATAATTGCGGTCTACTCGGAGTTTGGTATTTCAGGTTTTGAGAAGTTGAGAGGGATGTACGCTTTTGCCTTGTACGATAAACAAAAAAAAATACTAATCTTGAACAGAGACATTTTTGGAATAAAACCTCTATATTTTTCAATAAAAGAAAATGGAATAATTTTTAGTTCTGAGATAAGTGCATTAAAAGAAATAAATTTTAAAAATCTTAGTATTTCGAAGAACAAACTAATGGAAACACTCCAATTGCAGTATTCATCTGGTAAACACACAATTTATAATGGCATTCAAAGATTAAGGCCTGGTGAGTTAATTATTTTAGAGGAAGGTAGAATAAAAAGAAGTGTAATTAAAAAACTTTACAATGAAAACAAAAATCCAACTAAGATAAGTGAAAAATATATTTATGATGCTATTTTAGAAAGTGTTTCCACTCATTTGCGAAGCGATGTTCCTTACTGTCTATTTTTTTCAGGTGGAATTGATTCGATGTTAATAATGTATTTTATGAATCTTCTCAAATTAAAGAATAAAACCACTACATATAAAATTTCTATTGAGGGAAAAAATGAGGATAGAAAAAGTTTTATTAATGAAATATCAAAAGATTTTAATGTTGAATTCAATGAAATTTTTTTCTCAAAAAAAGATTTCTGGGATTTATTACCTTTTGCTGCAAAAAATATAGACGAACCAATTGCTGATTATGCTGTAATACCTACATTTAAACTCGCATCAGAAGCTTCAAAGAAATTTAAAGTTGCATTAACTGGTGAGGGTGGAGATGAATTGTTTGGAGGGTATGGAAGATATAGGTCAAAAATAAGACTCTTGAGAAGAAAATATTTTAAGGGTGCTTTTGACAACTTTAAATCGTTCAGAAAATATGACTGGGATTTTGAAATAAGCCAATTCAAATATAAATATCCTGATCTAACAAATTTACAAAAATTTCAAGCTTTTGACTATGAAAATTGGCTTCCTAATGATCTACTTGTAAAACTTGATAGATGCTTAATGACATTTGGAATGGAAGGAAGGACACCATTAATAGATAAAGAACTATTTAGAAAATTTTTTTACATAAATGATAGAGAAAAAATAAATAAGGGGTTTGGCAAATACTTTATAAGAAAATTTTTATCTACAAGGATAAAAAAATATAATTCCTTTTCAAAGAAAGAAGGTTTTACAATTCCAATAGCTAAATGGATATCAGAAAAGTCAAAGATTCTTGAACAATTACTTCCCAAAGTTGAGATTTTGAATGAATTCATTAAGAAAGATGATATTAGAACTATGTGCAAAAATATCGAATACAATAAAAGATTGGCTAGACCTCTATGGAATATAATATTTATTTCTATCTGGTATTATATGAATGAGAAAAATGTTAATGAAAATGGAAATTTTTTTGAAATAATCTCGGAGTATTCCTAAAATGAATAATGTTGACGATAATTATGATCTAATTTTATTGGGAGGTGATGTGGTTCTTCCAAACCTAAAAATTGAAAAATTAGATATCGGTATTGTTAATTCAAAAATTGTTTTTTTAGGAGATTTGTCAAGAAAATCAGCCGAAAAAATCCTCAAAATAAATGGTTTGTTAGTATTGCCTGGAGCAATTGACACTCAAGTCCATTTTCGAGAGCCTGGACTTACCCACAAAGAAGATATTTTTTATGGCACAAGAGGGGCAGTCCTCGGTGGAACCACCTCCATATTTGAAATGCCAAATACTAAGCCACCTACAACTAATAAAAATGAATTAAAAAAAAAATTTGAAATAGGTAATAAAAATGGTTTCTGCAATTTTAGTTTTTTCATTGGAGCAACCAAAGAAAATATTGATGAGATAAATGAATTAGAAAAAATTTCAGGTTGTTGTGGTGTAAAGATTTTTATGGGTTCTTCAACTGGAGATCTTTTAGTCGAAGATGATGAAAATATAATAAAAATTTTGAAAAAAGCAAAAAAGATGGTTGCTATTCATAGCGAAGACGAGTTTAGACTTAGAGAAAGAAAGGAGTTATTTTCAAGGAAAGAAATCACAGTCTCTGATCACCCAGAATTAAGAGATGTGACTTCTGCAGTTCGAAGTACCAAAAGACTTTTAAGTTCAGCTCAGAAAGCAAAAAAGAAAATCCATATTCTTCATTTGTCAACTGTCGACGAAGTTACTTTATTGGAATCAAATAAGGACATAGCTACTTGTGAAGTTACTCCACAGCATCTTTTTTTTAGTTCACCAGAATGTTACAATAAATTAGGAACTTTAGCACAAATGAACCCTCCAATAAGAGACCAAACTCATACTGATGGTTTATGGGCGGGTGTGTCTAGGGGGATAATCGATGTGATTGGTTCAGACCATGCACCGCATACTCTAGATGAAAAAAATGAAAAATACCCGAATTCACCATCAGGAATGACGGGTGTTCAAACACTGTTACCAATAATGTTAAACTTTGTTAATCAGGGTAAATTGTCAATATTTGATCTTGTTAGAATGGTGTGTCAAAACCCTTGTAAAATTTATGGAGTTGCTGATAAAGGTGAAATAAAAATTGGTTATGATGCAGACTTGACTATAGTTGATATGGAAAAAGAGTTTAAAATTACTAACAATTGGATGCAAAGTAAATCAAAATGGACACCTTATGACAATTTTACTGTAAAAGGAATTCCTATTTTTACAATTGTCAATGGTCATATTGTAATGTCAGAGCATGAAATTATTTCAAAGCCTAAAGGTAGAAAAATAAATTTTAATACTTAATTTCTTTTATCTTTGTTACAAATATGTTTTCTTTTCCAAAATTATAATTAATCTCTGTCCTTCTTATGGCGATAATTTTCGCATTTTCTTGGTCTGTGGCTTGCACCGTTTCAAAATTTTTACCATAAATAGGCATTTCTAACTCTACTTCATACCATTTCATTATTTTTCTGTTTTATTTATAACTATTGAAACCATCGCATCACCAGAAATGTTTACTGATGTTCTTAACATATCCAGGAATCTATCAACGCCCATTACAATTGCGATCCCTTCTAGAGGTAATCCAACTTGACTTAAAACCATACCTAACATTATTATCCCAACTCCTGGAACACCTGCAGTACCAATCGATGCCAATGTAGCTGTAAGAATTATCGAAAGATAATCAGGAAAAAACAAATCAATTCCATATAAATTAGCAATAAAAACTGTAGCTACTCCCTGCATTATAGCTGTTCCATCCATGTTTATTGTTGCACCAAGGGGAACTGTAAAAGACGCTACATTTTGTTTGACTGCAAAGTTTTTTTTAATACATTCTAATGTTATTGGTATTGTTGCACTACTGCTTGAGGTTGAAAAAGCAAATAACAATGCTTCTTTAATTCCTGAGAAAAACTTTTTGTAACCTATTTTTCCAAAAAATTTAACAATGGGTAAATACACGAACAACATATGTATTATCAATACCGCCACAACCAAAATAAAATATTTTAACAACTCAAGAATTGATGAAAGTCCCTGGGTTGCAAAGGTTTTGGCGATCAAGCAAAAGATCCCAATTGGTGCAATTATCATAATAATCGAAAGGATTTTCATTATAACTTCATTGAAATCAAAAAAGAATTTTTTCAGAGCAATTGTTTTTTTTGACATTGACAATGCACTACCAATTAGAATTGCAAAAAATATAACTTGTAACATTTCTCCTTCAACTAATGATTGAAAAGGATTACTTGGAATGATATTTAATAAAATTTCAAAAAAAGAAGGAGGATCAGAAACTTTTATATTTTCAACTTCAAAATTAGTGTCTAACCCTTTCCCAGGTTGAATTAAATTTGCAAAAAACAAAGATATTGTTATTGCTAAGAATGTGGTTGTTATGTAAATGGATATGGACTTTATTCCTATTCTTCCTAATGAACCAATATTATTTAAATTTGCTACACCATTTATAAGAGAAAAAAAAACTATTGGTACTACAAGCATTTTTATGGTTTTAAGAAAAACATCCCCTCCAAATGTTATTGCTGATATGATTGTTTGATTTAAGTAAGAATTTAGAGAAATTGAGCTTAATAGGATTCCAAAAAAAATACCTAAAGTGAAACCAATAAAAATTTTTTGAGTCAAACTTTTTACCATTCTGGTGCCCTCTACTGGTTACGCTCCAGTGGCTGAGTCTTACCAAGACCCTGTTTTGCTATTAAACTAAGAGGGCAATCATTGAGAATTCTTGGTTTTAAACTAAAAGATTTTTTAAGTTTTAAGTTTTGTATGAAAAACATTTGCACTATTGATTAAAATTTTAATTTCAAAGTTTTAAAGTTTTTTAAATTGACCCGGGTAAATAATTAAAACTTCTTGATGAAACCTTGTTCCAATAAACATTTAATCTTGGATCCGAAATTTCTTTTTTCCCTTTTTTTAATAATTCTCCTTTTTCAGCTCGCGGATAAATTTGATCAGCTAATCTGATTTCACTTTCAGATAATCTCCTCACAATATGCCTCCTATTTAATTCACTAGGATGATTTACACCAACAGATTCTAATAATTCTTTTAAAACAAATAGAGTGTTTTTATGAAAATTAGCAGCTCTTGTTGACCTATCCTCGATATCAATGGCTCTATATCTCATAGGATCCATCGTAGCGATACCAGTTGGGCATTCACCTGTATGACAAGATCTACATTGGATGCAACCAATGGAAAACATAAATGGTCTTGCCATATTTACCCAGTCAGCACCTAATGCACATATATGAGCAATGTCAAATGCGGAAACTATTTTACCTGAAGCACCGATTTTTACTCTCTCTCTTAAACCGGCCCCAACAAGTGCATTATCAACAAAAACTAAAGCATCTTTCAATGGACAACCAATGTGGTCTGTAAACTCTACTGGTGCTGCACCTGTACCACCCTCTGACCCATCAACCGTTATAAAATCAATTATTTTTTTGGTATCAACCATAGTTCTTACTATAGAGATAAGTTCCCAAGGATGGCCAACACACATTTTTATTCCAACCGGTTTGTTACCAGAGAGTTTTCTGAGTTTTTCAACAAACTTTAATAATTCTATTGGGTTAGAAAACTCCTTGTGATGTGAGGGAGAAATACAATCGACACCAGTTTGTATTCCTCTAGTTTTAGCAATTTCTGGTGTAACCTTTGGTGCTAAAAGCATACCTCCGTGTCCAGGTTTTGCTCCTTGACTTAATTTTATTTCAATCATTTTTACTTGATTTTTTTTTGCTTTTTCCGAGAAAGTTTTAGAACAGAAATTTCCATTCCTGTCACGACAGCCAAAATATCCTGTGGATATCTGCCAAATTGCATCCCCACCACCATCTTCATGATACGAAGATAATGATCCTTCACCTGTATTGTGAGCAAAATTCCCAATTTTTGCTGCTTTGTTCAATGAAGTTATCGCTGGTGGAGAAATTGCTCCAAATGAAGTTCCAGAAATATTAAGTACAGACATATCATATGAATTTTTCCCAGTTCCAACTTTAGTTCTAAAGTTTTGTGATTTTATATGTGATGGGGAAATTGAATGATTTAACCAAACAAAGTCATTTTCATAAAACTTTTCTAAAGATCCAAAGGGCCTCACTCCTCCTTCATTTTTTGATCTTTGATAAACCATAGTTCTTTGGTTTCTAGAATATGGAACTTCATCATCATCAGATTCCCAGTAGTACTGTCTTAACTCTGGTCTTATACTTTCTAAAAAAAACCTGAATCTACCCAATAAAGGAAAGTTTGAAAGCACAGACCTTTTTTTTTGAAGAAAATCTTTTAATGAAATTCCAAAAAGAATTAGACTAGGCAGAAAGAATAGAATGAATACTGGAATATAAAAACTTAATATAAGAGTAAAAAGTGAAAATATTGCAGTGTATACAAGTAAAGAATATCTTCCCCAAATAATTTCTTTCATAGATATATTTATATCAATTTTAAAAAAAAAAAAAAAGATCGAATCTATTCATCACGAAATGAAAAAACATTTGCTAAAACTTTTCGTGGAAGTGATTCTTAATTCCATTAGCAATTAAGATATTAATTAAGTATAGTAAGCAAATAAAAAATCTATCCTTAAGATGAATGAAAATAAGAAAAATCTGGAAGAAAAACTTGCAAAGGCACTCAGAAAGAACTTGAAAAAAAGAAAGGAAAAAAATTATGGGAATAATGCCTGATTCTTGGATAAAAAAAATGGCAAAAGAAAAAGAAATGATAAAACCTTTCGTAGAAAATTTAGTTAAGCAGAATGTTTTATCCTATGGATTGTCATCTTATGGATATGATGCCAGAGTATCAAAAGAATTTAAAATATTTACTAATGTTAATTCTGCTACTGTTGACCCAAAAAATTTTTTAGAATCGAGTTTCGTTGATAGAAATGTTGATTGCTGTATAATTCCACCAAATAGTTTTGCTTTGGCTAAAACAGTTGAATATTTTAAGATTCCAAAAGAAACCTTGGTGATTTGTGTTGGAAAATCAACATATGCGAGATGTGGAATTATCGTTAATGTTACCCCATTAGAGCCGGAATGGGAAGGGCATGTTACACTGGAATTTTCTAATACAACACCTTTGCCTGCTAAAATTTATGCTAATGAGGGTGCAGCTCAATTTCTATTTTTGCATGGGCAAGAAATTTGTGAAAAATCTTATGCTGATAGAAAAGGCAAATATATGTATCAAAAAAATGTAACATTGCCAAAGCTTTGATATGGATAGAATTGAGATTGAGGGAGGAGTCCAATTAAAAGGCAACATAAAAATTAGTGGATCAAAAAATGCATCTTTGCCAATTTTAGCTGCTACTTTACTCACAGACGAGATGTTAAAGATTAGTAATGTGCCAGAATTAGCTGATGTTTTTTCAATGATTAATTTACTAAGATCACTTAACGCAGACATTAGTTTTTCTAAGAATAATTGTTTAGTAAAACCTAAAAAGCCCAAATCATTGAATGTTTCTTACGATCTTGTAAGAAAAATGAGAGCTTCTTTTTTGATTTTAGGGCCACTTCTTTCAAGATATGGATATGCAGAGGTTTCATTGCCAGGAGGTTGTGCGATTGGCACTAGACCTGTTGATATCCATTTGGACGGATTGGAAAGTATGGGTGCAAAATTTAAAATTGAGAACGGTTATGTTAAAGGAAAAGTAGAGGGGAAACTTAAAGGTGCAGTTATCAAATTAAAGAAAATTTCTGTTGGTGCTACAGAAAATCTAATGATGGCTGCCACCCTTGCTGAGGGTACTTCAGTTCTCAGAAATGCTGCTAAGGAACCGGAAATAGTTGATTTAGCAAATTTTTTAATAAAAATGGGAGCTGATATAAAGGGTTTCGGAACCAATGAAATAGTAGTTAAAGGGAAAAAAAAATTAGAAGGATGTAAATTTAATGTTATGCCAGACAGAATAGAGGCAGGGACTTTTGCACTAATTGTTCTAGGTTGTTCTGGAAATATAATCTTAGAGAATATTAATGATGATGTTTCAGATCATCTTATAAAGATTTTTTCACCACTAAAAAATCTTAAATTAGAAAAACGGCAATACGGAAAAAAATTATATATAGAAAAAATAAATAAAAAAAAAATAAATGTAAAAATTAGTACAAAAGAATATCCGGGTTTCCCAACGGATCTCCAAGCTCAACTAACCGCTTCTTTAATAAAGTTTGCAGGAGAATCAGAAATTAAAGAAAATATTTTTGAGAATAGATTTATGCATATAAGTGAATTAAAACGAATGGGGGCTAATTTGACTTTAAAAGGTTCAAAAATTTTGATAAATGGAGTAAAAGAGATCTATGGGGCAGAGTTAATGGCTACGGATTTAAGGGCTTCCTCTTGTTTGATAATCGCTGGATTAATGGCAAAAGGAAAAACTAAAATTAATAGAGTATATCATTTAGATAGAGGATATGAGAATATTGAAAAAAAACTACGAAATTGTGGTGCAAAGATAAAACGTATAAGTAAATGAAGAAAATAATTATGGCAGTTCCAAAAGGTAGGATTCTATTGGAACTTATCCCACTTCTTAAAAAAATTCAAATAATCCCTGAACCTGAATTTTTTAATGATAAATCAAGAAAATTAATGTTTGAAACTAATCATAATGATTTGTCTTTAATTAGAGTAAGAGCATTTGATGTTGCAACTTTCGTTGCTTTAGGTGCTGCACAGATTGGCATTGCAGGAGATGATGTGTTAAATGAATTTAACTATGAAGAGATTTATGATGTCTTGGATTTGAAAATTGGAAAATGTAGGTTATCAGTAGCAAAAAAGAAAGAAAAAAAAATTGATGAAGTTAATCAAGGTCACATTATGGTTGCAACAAAATATAAGAATACAGTAACAAATTACTTTGCGAAGAAAGGTATAAGAGCTGAGTGTATAAAATTGAATGGTGCGGTTGAATTAGCGCCTAAGTTAGGTATATGTTCTACCATTGTTGATTTGATATCAACGGGCAAGACAATCAAAGAAAATAATTTAGTAGAATCCGAAGTAATATTAAATATAACTTCTAAACTTATAATTAATAAAATTGCTTATAAATTGTTGAACGATAAAATTACTAAAATATCAAAAAGATTTAAAAAGGTACTGAATGGTTAAGGTTCTTAGAGATTCGCAAACTGATTTTCAACTTGAATTCCAGAGGTTAATAACCAAAAGAGAACAAAGTGACAAATCAGTTGAAAAGATTGTAGATAAAATTATTGAAGATATAAAAAAAGAATCAGATTCAGCTTTAATTTCTTATACAAGAAGTCTTGACAAATTTCAGGTTAAAAAAGTTGAAGATTTAAGGATAAGTAAAAAAGAACTTTCAGACTCAATCAAGGCAATAGATGAAAAGGTTTTAAAAGCTCTAAAGACTGCCATAAAAAGAATAAAAGATTATCATAAAAGACAAATTCCTAAGAATGATATTTATAAAGATAATAAAGGCGTAGTTTTAGGAGGAATCTGGAATGCAATTGAATCGGTTTGTTTGTATGTTCCTGGCGGGACAGCTTCTTATCCTTCTTCTTTAATAATGAATGCTATTCCAGCAATTGTTGCAGGAGTAAAAAGAATAGTAATAACTGTTCCAGCAGTAAATGGGACTTTGAATCCAATAATTTTGGCATGTGCAAAATTATTGGGTATTGATGAAATATATAAAATTGGAGGAGCGCAAGCAATTGCTGCTTTGGCTTTAGGCACAAAAACAATTAAGAAAGTTGACAAAATCGTAGGCCCTGGAAATGCTTATGTTGCAACTGCAAAAAAAAAATTATTTGGAAAAGTTGGCATAGATATGATAGCCGGACCATCAGAAATTTTGGTAATTGCAGATAATAAAAACAATCCTAAACATATAGCGATTGACCTTTTATCTCAAGCAGAGCACGATGTGCTTGCTCAATCAATTTTAGTAACAGATGATGAGAATTTTGCAAAGGAAGTAATTTTAAATGTTGACGAAGTTCTTGTGAATTTAGAAAGAAGAGAAATTGCAAAAAAAAGTTGGACTGATTACGGAGCAGTAATAATCTGTAAAAATTTGAAAAATTCTGTAGATCTTGTAAATCAAATTGCACCGGAGCATTTGGAAATTGCAACTTCAAAAGCAGAAAGTTTTCTAAAAAAAATTAAAAATGCAGGTGCAATTTTTTTAGGAAGATATACACCAGAGGCAATTGGCGATTATATTGCTGGGCCTAACCATGTTCTTCCAACAGATCGAACTGCTAAGTTTTCTTCTGGATTGAATGTTTTGGATTTTTTCAAAAGAACTTCAATTGTGAGTTGTAATAAAAAAAATATTAAAATAATTGGCAAAGATGCAATTATCCTTGCTTATCAAGAGGGTTTACAAGCACATGCTTTATCAATAGAATGCAGAATTAAACAATAGGGGTTTTATGGCAAAAGAAGAATTGATGGAATTTAACGGAATAGTTAAAGAATTATTACCTAATGCCATGTTCAGAGTTTTATTAGACAATAATCACGAAATCATAGCTCATACTGCTGGTAAAATGAGAAAGTTTAGAATAAGAGTGCTCGCTGGAGATCGGGTGACTGTGGAAATGACTCCATACGACCTTACAAAGGGAAGAATAACCTTCAGACATAAGTAATTTTTGTCAGAGAACCAAAAAATAATTTTAGCTTCATCTTCTAAAAGGAGAGAGCAATTATTAAAACAATTAGGAATTAAAAATTTTAAAATTGTAAAACCAAAGTTTTCTGAAGAAAATTATAAAAATGACTTACCTATTACAAAAAAAGTTGTACAATTTTCATATTTAAAAGCAAAGTCAGTCATAGAGAAAAGTACAGACAAAAATCTCATTATAATCTCCGGAGATACAGAGGTTTATAGATGTGGAAAGACTTTTTCAAAAACATTTTCTCACAAAAAGGTTAAGGAATATTTAATTAGTCTTTCGGGAAGGAAACATTATGTTTTGGGTGGAATTTGTGTAATAGATCCAAAAGGAAATGTTTTTAAAAAATTAGTTAAAACTGAAGTATATTTCAACAAAATATCGTTACAAGAACTTAAAAATGAACCGTTAATCAACGAAGGCAAAGGAAAAGCTGGAGGCTATGCGATACAGGGTTATGCAGCTAAATTCGTCAAAAAAATTAGAGGATCATATTCTAATGTAGTTGGTCTCTCAATTTCTGATTTATATTTAATTTTAAAAGGCATAGGATTTAAAAATTGAATTTTTTCTCAACCTATTGTAATAACTAATCTTGTAAATCAAAATTATTATATGCCCAGGTAGCTCAGTTGGTAGAGCAAGCGACTGAAAATCGCTGTGTCGGTGGTTCAATTCCTCCCCTGGGCACCGTTAAATGAAATTATTTTTTTTCTTAATATTTTTAACCATTTCGTGTGATTCTAAGCAGGGGGAGTATTTTCCTTCTAAACTAGGTCTAAAGTGGATTTACTCTGTAATTATTAATTCATCATATACTGGGAAAAGTTACGAGAAAAGGATTATGATTCTGAATGCAAAGAATAAAAAAAGAGGAAATATTCACGAACTTTCAAGATTATATTCTGATGGTAGTTATTACATTTATGAAATTAATTGGAATAAAAAAAAGATAACAAGAATGTCTGTTATTTTAAATTTTAATGAAGGAATTGTTGAGCCAGTAAAAAAAGTAATTTATCCAGATATAAATTTCAATGTTAAAGAGTGGGAAGTTAAAGAACAACTTTTTTTAGTTAAAGGGTTTCAACCCCCTCTTTTGAATGTTAAGCCTAGAAGTCAATTTGATATGAAATATAAAATTTTAAAAAAACATAAAAGATTTAGAATGAATGGAAAACTTTTTAAGAATTGTATTGAGATTTCTGGAAACGGAGAAACTAATTTCATAGCAGATACTAGATCAGGTCCAATTAAAGTAAAAATTATAAATAATGAAATTTTATGTGATGGCATTGGTGTTATAAAACAAGAAAGATATGAAAATACAGATGCTTCTGCTTTCGGCAATATGACTCTTAAAAAGAAATTGATAACTTTTAATTAAAATTATGAGATCAGTATCATTTATAATTCCAGTTTTCAACAAATCTTCATATCTTAAAACAGTTATAAATTCTTTAAAAAAGCAAAAGGGAGACTTTGAAAGAGAGTATATTTTCATTGACGATGGTTCTACGGATAATTCACTGCATATAATAAAAGAAGAAACCAGAAATCTAAAAAAATGCAGAATTTTTTCACAAAAAAACAAAGGATCAGCAAATGCTACTAACAGGGGCATTAAATCTGCAAAAATGAAGTATATAAAATTTCTTGATGCTGATGATGTGATATTAAGTGATTCAACTGATATATTGCTTGAAATTCTTGAAAGTAACCCAAGTTATAATTTAGCATATGGTCTTCAGAGAAAAGTAGTTAGCATTAAAGATGTTGATTTAAGTGAAAAAATCAATGTAGAAAATTTATCCTTTATCAAGAAACCAACAAAGTTAGCAATGAGAAACTCTATGTTTAATCCATCACAATTTCTCGTTAGAACAGATTTATGTAAGAAAATTAATGGATGTGATGAAAGGGTGAAATTTAGCCAAGAATATTCATTGACATTAAAACTCTCAATGTTGGGAGGATTTGTGAGGCTAAATCATCCTATAGCAATCCTTCCATTCAAAGCTCCAGGTCAAATATCAGAAAAAAAAAATAATCAAATTTTTAGAGTTTCAAAAGCTCTTGAATTCTTTTTGAAAGAGAATTCAAATTTATCACTAGGATTAAAATTATATGCACAAAGGCGTTTGACTGCAAGGTCTTGGAGATTTGCCAAAAGATTTTTGAATTCCAATTTTTTTTCAAAATGGTTTTTTTTCTATTTTGTTGGTTTGCTTAGGGTTCCATTTAATATCGTTAAGGTTTGTGAAGAAGCAAATAGAGTTTATGAAAGTAAATTAGATTAGAAAACTTTTCCTGGATTAAAAATATTATTTGGATCAAACGCATCTTTTATTGACTGCATTCTTTTGATTTCGGTTTTATCTCTAAATTTTAAAAGTTCTTTCTTATGGAGTTGACCAATGCCATGTTCAGCACTAATTGCACCTTTACATTTTTTTACATTATCAAATATAATTTCATTTACATCTTTTTCAGTTTTACTTTTTTTTATTTTTTCTGGATCTTTGATCATTACATTGTAATGCAGATTATTATCTCCTAGATGTCCAAAATTTATTATCTCTGCATTTTCATCATATTTTTTAATTTCTGATTCAGAGTTTTTGATGAATTCTTCCATTCTCTCCAAAGGTAAAGAAATATCGTGTTTAACTATGTAACCTTGTTTTTTCTCTTCAATGGGTATTGATTCTCTTATTCTCCATATTTTTTGATTCTCAGATTCTGATTTTGAAATTATCATGTCAGCATTACTAAAATCTATGTTACTTAGCTGATCAACAATATAATTCTGAAAATTCTTTATTCCTTGGAAATTAGATATTTCTACTAGACAGAATAATTCATATTTTTTTAAATCAAATTTAAATTCGGGATATTCAATTATTGAAATTGATTTTTTGTTCATTAACTCAAAGCTAGTAATTTGATCATTAAAAACTTTTGTGATTAATGAATATAATCTTAATGTGTGTTTGATGTTTTTTAATGCTAACCATAAAACAGTTCTTTCCTTTGGTTTGTTGAATATTCTAATTGTGGCAGCAGTTATTATGCCGAGTATACCCTCAGAGCCAATGAATAATTGCTTTAGATCTAATCCAGTATTATTTTTTTTTACTTCTTTTAAGTCAGAAATGACCTTCCCATCACAAGTAACTATTTCTAGTCCTAATACATTGCTTCTTAATGATCCATATTTGACTACATTTACTCCACCAGCATTGGTTGCAATGTTTCCACCAATTTGACAACTACCTTTTGAACCCATTGATAGGGGAAATACCATATCGTGGTTATCTAATTCCTTCTTAATATTTTCTAAAATACACCCACTTTCTAATGTTATTACCTTGTCTGTAAAGTTAATTTTTCTAATCTTATTTAGTTTTGACAAATTTAATATTATCTCACTTCTATTTTTTCTTGGAACAGATCCACCAACTAGACTTGTATTGCCCCCTTGAGGAATAATGGGTATTTTGTTTTTATTACAAATCTTTACGATTCTCGAAATTTTTTTTGTTGAGCTTGGAAAAAGGATTAAATCAGATGTTCCTTCAAAATCTCCTCTCCAATCAATGCAATGATTTTTAATTAAATCTTGATCTGTGGAGTATTCATTTGTTAGAAGTTCATTGATTATTTCTTTTTTTATTTTTTTTTGCATATTACAAGGAAGCCCTATTTAGCCTTTCATTAATTGTTTTTCCAAGCCCTTGATCGGGAATTGGAGTCACAACAATCCTATTCATGCTTAATTTGTCAAGTCTTCTCAGAAAATCAAATAGATTTTGTGCTGCTTCTTCAAGATTTCCATCCATAGATAAGTTTAATGATGGTTTATGATTGTTAATGCAATCTTTTCCAAAATTTAAAAAAGCATCACCTTGCTCAGGTTTTTTTATATTCATCATAAGCGGTGTTCTGGGAGCATAGTGTTTTTCTATTTGCCCTGGAGAATTTGGTTTTTTTAATTTATTTTTCTTATCTGCAATTTTAATATTTATTCCAGTTTCATTGAAAATTTTTTCAACATTAAGTATTCCAAGCCTTCGAACTAAATAAGGTTTTATGCATAAATCAATTATCGTTGACTCTAGTCCAAGTTCACATTTACCTGAGTCAATTACCAAATCTATTTTTTTACCAAATGAATCTATAACATGCTGAGCATTGGTTGAAGAGATATAACCACTTTCATTTGCACTTGGTGCAGCAATTGGATTGCCAAAACTCTTAATTATATCTAGAAAAATTTTTGAATCAGGAATTCTTACAGCAATTGTGTTGAGGCCAGAAATTGAAAATTCATTGATTAAATTATTTTTTATTTTTGGAAGTATTAGAGTCAAAGGTCCGGGCCAAAATTTTTTTGCAATTCTTTTTGCATCTTCGTTAAAAACAACAAAATTTGATGCCATACTTATTGAGTCAACATGAATTATCAGTGGGTTGAAAACTGGGCGATTTTTCAACTCATAAAGTTTTTTTATAGCATTAATATCTGAGGGGTTACAAGCAATGCCATAGACAGTTTCTGTTTTAATTGATACAAGTTTTCCATTTTTCAAATAGTTAGTTGCTATTTTTACGGCATTATTTGACTCTTTTAGAAAATTCTTACTCATTTGTGTTAATATATGAAAAAACAAAAAAACTTTAAAGCACTGAATTTAGTAAATTACTTAATCTGTACAATTATTTATTATTTAATATAATTTTATTTATGGACCCAAAGTTTAATAAAATAATGTATCTTATTGCTTTTTTAGCTTTAATTGTTGCTGTAATTACTATTTATGAAGTTCTAAATGAAATTAACCTGTTTTTTACTGAGAGAATTAAAATCTAATTACTAACGATTTTTTTTAAATCAATAATATTTCCAATTTCGACATCCACAAATTCTAAATCATCCTTGTTACCGTATCCATAAGATACAAAAGTTGACAACATTCCTAGTTTTTTTGCAGGAATTAGATCATTGTTGCTATCTCCAACAAATATTGAGTTTTCGGGTTTTACATTTACTTCTTCCAAACATTTTTTTGGCATTTCAATGTTTGGCTTTAATAACATACCTTTTCTTGATCCTAGAATAAAATCAAAAAAGGATGAGATTTTAAAATTTTCTAAGATTTTTTCTGCTAAGTTTTGTCTTTTATTTGTACATAAACAAATCAAGAAATTATTTGATCTTAAATATTTTAAGATTTCCAAAACATTGGGATAGAGTTTTGTTTTCTTAGTACAATTATCAGTGTAATATTTAATGAAATTCATAATCAAAAATGGTAATTCTTTTTCATCCAAATCTTTTTTTAAATATTTGAAACCTTTTCTAATCATTGCTTCTGCTCCTCCACCAACTAAATTACCTATTACAGATTTACTTATTGGTTTCAGCTTTTTTGAGGTTAAAGTATGATTTAAAGAATCTAATAAATCAGGTCCGCTATCAATTAATGTTCCGTCAAGGTCAAATAATACACATTTAAAATTTTTATTCATAAATAGGCAAATGTCTGTTAGAAAGAGTTATAATATCATTTTTTTTTTAAGAGTCTAAGGAAGTTAATGTCACTTTCCATAATTATTTTAGCAGCTGGCAAGGGAACAAGAATGAAGTCGGAGATTCCCAAGATTTTTCACAAAGTTGGAAACTACCCAATGTTATTTCATGTATTAGACACATCAGAAAGTTTAAGACCAACAAACATAACTTTGGTGATATCAGAAAATATTAAAGAATTTTTGAATCAAATATCTAAAAAGTACAAAAAAATAAACTTTGCTTTCCAAAAAAATCAACTTGGGACTGGTGATGCTGTTTTAGCTGCTTTTAGTAATAAACAATCATTGAAAGCTGATTTAACACTTATTTTGTATGCAGATACTCCCCTTATTACAAAAAATACACTAAGCAAGTGTTTAAGAAATTTTAAAAATAAAAAATCAGACTTGTCTGTTTTATCAATGGATCCAAATAATCTTGATCATTCTTATGGAAGATTAGTAACTTTTGGTGGAAAATTAGAAAAAATCGTTGAGAAGTCAGAATTAAAAAATGCAGAAAAAAAAATAAAACTATGTAATTCTGGAATTATGATCATAAGGACAAAGTTTCTTTATGAAAAATTGAAGAAAATAAAAAATAAAAATAATAAGAAAGAATTTTATCTAACTGACATTGTTGAAATAATGAATGATGAAAATTTAAAAGTATCTCATACTCAGGTAAACTTGGATGAAACTTTGGGAGTTAACGACAAAAAAGACCTAGCAAAAGTTGAAAATCAATTTCAAGAAAATTTTCGAAGTTCCGTTCTCGACCAAGGTACTGTGATGATGGACCCGAAGACAGTTTATTTTAGTGCTGATACAAAAATTGGAAATGATGTGGTTATTCATCCCAATGTATTTATTGGACCTGGTGTTCACCTTGGTAATAATGTTGAAATAAAAAGTTATTGTCATTTAGAAGAATCTAAAATATCCGATAATGTCAGCATTGGTCCATTTGCAAGACTTAGAAATGAAACAATAATAGATAAAGATACGAAAATTGGAAATTTTGTGGAAATAAAAAAATCAAAGATTTCTAAAAATGTAAAAATTTCCCACTTATCATATATTGGAGATGCCGAGTTAGGTAACGATGTAAATATAGGTGCTGGTTCAATTACCTGTAATTATGATGGATTTAAAAAAAATAAAACTTTTATAGGGGATGATTGTTTTATTGGCTCCAATACATCATTAATTGCCCCCATTAAAATAAAAAATAATTCAATCATTGGTGCCGGAACAGTTGTAGACAAAAATGTCAAAGAGGATACTGTTGTATATAGGAAGTCAGAATTAATCAAAAAAAATAAAAAAAAATAATGTGCGGAATTTTTGGTGTTATAGCTAACGAACCTGTGATAAAGCCAATTTTGGATGGACTTTCAAAGTTAGAATATAGAGGGTATGATTCTTCGGGTATATCAATATTGGATACGAGTAAAAATATTGAAACAGTCAGGGCTAAGGGAAAGTTAAGTAATCTAAGAAAAAAATTAAAAGGAAATAAACCAAAAGGTAAGATCGGTATTGGTCATACCAGATGGGCAACTCACGGAGTACCTTCAACCGATAATGCACATCCACATTCATCTGATAATGTCTCAATTGTTCATAATGGCATTATTGAAAATTATTCGATTTTGAAAAAAGATTTATCAAAGAAAGGTTATAAATTTCATTCACAAACGGATAGTGAAGTCATCGCTCATCTTTTAGATTTTGAATTAAAAAAAAATGATCCCGATGTTGCTCTCAAGAGAACTCTTTCAAAACTTGAAGGAGCTTTTGCCATAGCAATTATTTTTAAGAATTTCGATTTACTTGCAGGTGCTAGAAAAGGTAGTCCACTAGCTATAGGATTGTCAGATGATTCAGTATACTTAGGCTCCGATTCACTTGCGTTAGCTCCTTTTACGCAAAAAATAATTTACTTAGAAGAGGGGGATAGCGTCTTAATTAAAGATCATTCATACCAGATATATGATGATGATTTCAAAAAAGTAAAAAGGCAAATTAGCATTTCATCTTATACGGGAGTAAATTTAGGTAAAGGTAACTTTAGTCATTTTATGCAGAAAGAAATATACGAACAGCCCCACATAATTGGTGATTCTCTCTCTAGGTATTTAGATCCAGTAAACAAAAAAATAAATATTCCTGATTTAAAACTTGATTGGTCAAAAGTATCAAAGGTTGATTTGATTGCTTGTGGTACATCATTTTATGCCTGTCAGGTTGCAACATATTGGATTGAAAAATATGCAAAGATTAATGCAGTTGCACATTTGGCGTCGGAGTTTAGGTACAAGCCTTTCATTGCTGATAAAAATAATCTTTCAATATTTATTTCGCAATCCGGTGAAACTGCAGATACTCTGGCCGCTTTAAAGTATGCAAAATCTATGAAAAGTAAAATTTTAAGCATAGTAAATGTTAGTGAAAGTAGCATTTCAAGAGAATCAGATTTTGTCTTATCGATAGCTGCTGGACCGGAAATTGGAGTTGCCTCTACTAAAGCTTTTTCAGCACAGCTCAGTGTTTTGGCATCTTTGTGTTTAGTAATGGGACGTGAAAAAAAAACAATTCCAAAATCTTTGGAATCAGAATTGACTGAGAGTCTAATTGAAGTTCCATCAAATATGTCTATGGCTCTTGAGTTAAGTGAAAAAATAAAATTACTAAGTAATGAAGTAGTAAATGCAAAAAGTGCATTGTTTCTTGGAAGAGGAGTTTCCTTTCCAATAGCGATGGAAGGGGCATTAAAGTTGAAAGAGATTTCATACATTCACGCTGAGGGATATGCATCTGGTGAAATGAAGCACGGTCCTATAGCCTTAGTTGATGATAAAGTCCCAGTCATAATAATTTTACCCAAAGATTCTTTGTTTGAAAAAAACATTTCTAATATGCAAGAGATTATGGCTAGAGGTGGAGATGTTATTGTAATTACAGATAAGGAAGGAGAAAAGAAAATTGATGATAAATCTCTTAAAAAAATTGTTATGCCTTCTTTAAATGAATTTGTTCAACCTATTGTATATAGTGTGCCAGTTCAACTTCTTGCATATTTTGTAGCTGTTATTAAGGGAACGGATGTTGATCAACCCAGAAATCTTGCAAAATCTGTGACTGTGGAATAGAGTCGTTTTGGGGGTTTGTAAATGAATTTTTCATCTTATTTAGTTTTTTTAATTTTTACTTTTTTAGGATTTAATATTTATTCTTCAGTTTTGGTTCTAATATTATGGAAAATATATGAAAAACATAAACACCCAAAATGTATTAACTCGGTGACTGTGGAGTAGTGAATTAATGGATTTGCAAAGAGCGTTAGAAATTGCAATTGAAGCACATAAAGGTTCCAAAGATAAAGGTGGAAATAATTATATTTTGCACCCTTTAAGAGTTATGTTATCAATGAATACAAATGATGAAATGATTGTTGCTATTCTTCATGATGTTATTGAAGATACCAAATGGTCGTTTGAAGATTTAGAAAAAGAGGGGTTTTCTAAAAAAATTATTCTTGGTTTGAGGAGTGTTACAAAAAAGTCAGATGAAGAAAAATATGAAGATTTTATTCAAAGAGCAAAAAAAAATTATTTAGGAAGAAAAGTTAAAATTTCAGATATAAAAGATAATTTGGATGTATCAAGATTAAAATTAATTACCGAAAAAGATAAAAATCGTCTAAAGAAATATGAGAATGCTCTTAAGATATTAAAAAATGAAAATTAATAAATTCACTTTTCCAAAATATTCCGTCACTGTGGAATAGAATCGTTTTGGGGGTTATGGAAAAAATAAAAAGAATTCTTTTAGGATTAATAGGATTAGTTATTGGAGTTTCTTTTGGTATCCTATCTATCCTTCTAGTCTTTTATTTTCTGAGTGAA
>MDTE01019552.1_pt1 | contig 26768 bp, 31 predicted proteins | sample 811231 | NCBI WGS metagenome assembly MDTE01 (sample SAMN05326651, study PRJNA326480) | marine metagenome | isolation source: seawater | place: Indian Ocean: Red Sea | collected 2010
TAATTTCAAGTGCTTCATCTGCATTTAACATTTCATTATCTTGTACTCTTGAAGAGAATTTTAAATCACGAGCAATTAAAGCAAATAATTTTTTAGCTGGGTATTCTCTACTACTTAAATCTAGTTGTTCATTTAATTTACCTTCAGCTAAATATTTTCTTAAATCAAAGTTAGGGGTATGAAATGGCATCATAATTTCTATTAATTAGGGGTTGATAAATAATTTTGGAAAATTTTAACTAATTCACCAAATTGAGTATCAGTAATACCTGAAATTATATCCGGGGAATATTGTTTAATAAAAGATGGTGTAACAAAAGTATAAGTATCTTTATGAATTTTTAAATTTGTACGCACATTACTTTCTTTAAAGCATGGTCCTAATTGGAATGTTTCCGCATTTTCAACTGAACAAGCAGTTATCACAATTGCACTTATAACGGGCATACCCATTAAATATTCACATACAAAAATAATATTACCTACTCTAGTATCTTGTTTATCAGATTGGAATCCTAAATTAAATCCAGCTTCACCTATGGAATTAACCATGGCTTGAGCAAATGCTAATTCACCTCCTCCTGTAGCTAAACCTAAAACAGCTTCTAATAATTCCTTAGAAAAATTAGCACCAAATTGTTCAGTAGTTACATTCATATCTTCTTCATTAACTTGAATAAAACATCCTGATTCATCTATTACTCTTTTTAGGTTTTGATAATCATATAATGAAAAGTTTTTCTTTACTAAATTTCCTTTAGCTGGTGCAACCGCTCCGGTACCACTAGGTACAGATGGGGATGGAGTTGGATGCCAATAGAAAAATGGAGATTTTCTACCATCTTTAGGGGCAGCATTAGCTTTAGTTAAGCCTTTTGAATTATAATAATTTATAGCGTTATTTTCTAATGCCTTAGTCATTGCTGCAAAAAATACTTGTACTTCAGCAAAACATTGTCTTACACTTTCCTCAATTTGAGAATTAGCAAAATCTGTTGTTGACATCATAACATTACCTGTTTCATTAAAAACATATTGTTTTTTAGCAGGTATATTATACGGGTTTTTAGCCGGTATATATTTACCTAAATCCGCGGGATTTGGTTTTCCATAAGTTGAATTAGTAGACATAATCTTAATTTATTTTAATTTTTAAATCTGTTGTACCTTTTAGTACGCGGTGAATCTCACCTTTTGTTATAAATATAATTTCTCCTTGTTTCATTGCTCTAGGTAACATATTATCTCTTTGAATACACCACCCTTCACCTTCAAGGATTTCTATTTTTCTATCTTCATCATCTTGATGCCAAACCAATTCCATTGGGTCAACATCTTTAGAGAAGGTTCTTATATTAGAACTATCTTTATATGGTTTCATACTACCAAAAAGTATTCATATTAGCACCTAAACCAAGAGCCTTAGCATATCTGGGTAATCTACATGACCAATAACGAGCTGTTGTTCTATCTTTTGCCTGGGCACATCTATGACGAGCTGCAAATGCTTTTCTTGCTTTAGGGTTTCTAATTTTTGCTCTTAAACCACCTGAACCAAATGTTACTTTTTTAATTCTTTTTGTTTTAGGATCTCTAACATAAACATAATATGCTTTAGGTCCTCCTCTTTTTGGTTTTCCTATTGGTGGGTCTTTTTTCTTTTTTTTCTTTTCATTTAGCATAGGTAAATCTAAAGGTACAGCTTCACCTTCGTAAACACCAAATTCACCTAAATGTGTTTTAATTAATCCTTCATCTTCTTCACTTAAACTAATTACATTACGTGAATATAACCTTCTGGCTTCCTTAATTAAGGATAAATGTTTATTTGATCCAATACGGTATACTGTTTCAAATAAAGGAATATTTTTATCTATATGATACTGTAAACCTTCAGATAATAAAGATTTTACTTTACTTTCTGTAAGTAAAGGACCTTTTGTTTCACAAGTATTACATCCACATCCACACATAATTATTTTCTTAATACATATCTAGGTACATCATCTGAGGGACCAGATATAGCAATGGAAGAACCTATTCCATCAATTAAATTATCTCCTGATAAATATTCTAATTTACCATTTTTATCTATAAAAAGTAAGCCGTCAAATCCTTCATATTGTTGATATTCATCAACTAACTCTTTAGCTAAATCAATTGAAAATTGGCTAGAATTAAACCCATCTCCACTAAAATATGAATTTAAATTAAAGTTTTTTCCGGAAGGATACCAATTAGATTTATTATAAATTTTACTTAGAATATCCTCTATTCCTTTTATAAATTTATCTTTAGAAAAATTAGGATTATCTTTATAATAATTATAAATAACTTCTAGTTTAGTAGGCCATTTAACTTTTTTATCAAGCATAGATAAAGCTTCTTTTTCTTCAGCTTCTTCCATACCTAAAGATTTAACAAACTCATCAAATCTACCTTTTCTTCTTGTACTGGACCATTCTCCTCTATTATATCCTTTAGCTATTACTGCTCCAGCTCCTTTAGTAGATCCTTTTAATTCAACATTTTGACCCCCTACATCTAAATCTCCCTTAGATTCTCTTTTTTTAACATTATTAAATAAAATAGAAAATAAAATTTCTCCAGGACCTATGGAAACAGTACCTTCTATAGTACCACCCATTAATCTAAAAAGATCTATTAATTTATCAGATGGAATTCCAGGTACTTGGGAAGTAAAATCTGGTTTAGACATATCTAATGAAGAAGGATTTTTTATATAATCAGCAAATTCTTTTTGAATATCTAAATCATCTAATAAATCCTGAAATTTTACTATTTGACCCCTAGAAATATTAGATTCTTTAGCTTTTTGAGCTAAATATTGTTCTATGGGTGCGGTAAAAGTAATTTTACCTATTATTGAATTTAGTTTTTTTAATTGAATAGGACTTAATTCAGTTGAGTCAATTAATTTTTTAATATCATCTTTTGATATTTCTTCTTCCTCTTGTTCCTTAATTATACTTTCTATTATGGTTTTTAAATAACTAAAATCTTCCTCAGTACTAGGATAGCCTTTATCAAATCTCCAACAATTTTCTCTTATAATTTTTTCTATAGGATCCATATTATGCCTCTTCAGTTTCCGTTTCTTCTGTTTCGGTTTCTATTTCTTCTGCTCCTTCAACATCTGCTCCTGCCCCAGTTGCTGTTTTACCTCCATAAGCTAAAATACGAGCAATAGCTTTAGCGGCCATTTCTTCTTCATCTAAATTAAGTAAAAAATATTTTTTACCTGATACTTGACAAATCCAGCTTCTAGGATCAAATATAAGAACAAAATTTTCACCATTCAACAAATTTATACGAAAAGTTGAAGGACGTGGTGCTATCCAATCTACTGACTCTAAAAATTTATCAAAGTCAACAGTTAATAAATCTATAATAATTGCTTTAAGTTCTGGGAATTTAACTAATTCATCATATGCTATAGCAGCATCATCTCCCTTAGTTCTTTCTTTATATACTTTTTTTACAAGTACTTTTATTTTTTCCTTGAGTTCTGAAGCTGTCATTATTGGTCATTTTTTTCTGCTAATTTTTTAGCTCTATCAGTAGCTACAGCATAATCAACAGGTTCAAGTTTTTTCTTACCACCTTTTTGTTTTGCAATGCCTTTAATTATATCTTCTTTTTTATTTTTTTCAGCGGCAGTTAATTTTTTTTCACCAACTATTTCTTTAACATGTTTTTTAATTAAATGTTTTAATGGTAAAACAAATTCTGTATCGGCATCTACCTCAATTTTTTCTTCATCTATTCTCCCAACGGCCTTGAATATATCTTCAACATGCATATCTATGTAACCTACATCCGCTTTAGAAATACCTAGGTTTTCAACCATATCTTTAATTTCGTCAGCTATATATTCTACTTCACCTGATGTAGTAATTTTTTTAGCATAATTAGGATCTTTTAAAGCCTTTAATTTTCTCATGAAAAGTAAATCATGTAATTTAGCTACTCTTATAATTTCTTCCTTTTTTTCAGACATGTCACCATAACCACCATTTACTACTTTTCTCATAAATTCTTGAGCACCTGGACATACTTTATAATATTTAGTTTGGTAACCAAATACATTAACATTATCTTTATCAGCTGCTCTTTCTTCATCTATAGTATCAATCATAGCATCTATTTTAGCTACACTTTCTTTACCATCTAAATAATCAAATGCACTATCTAACATTGCATTTGCTTGAATAATTTTTTTCTGCCACCATTGTGGAAAATCTACCTCACCTTTACCATCATATTTATCAATTGCTCTATAAAGCATTTGAATCATTTTTCCAGCTCTAGCTAATTCAGATTTTAACATTCCCGGCTCATCATCAATATGACCTACATCTAAATCATCCATAGACATCATATCACCTTCATTTACATACACTTGACCATCTTCAATTTCATATCCTTCTTCTTCTAATCTCTCTACAAACTTGCCTAAAGTAACATCATATCTGTTATTAGAATAAGTCATATTAAAAGCACCATAACTATCTAATCTTGATAATTCATTTGGGAATATATCTCTAACTATATTTCTAGCTTCATCTGCTTTTTCATCAATATCTCTAATGATATCTCCAAGTTCTCCAATAGCGCTATCAACTTCAAAATCTTTAATGTCTTCCTTAATATCAGTTTTGATTGTTACAGGGTGCATTTTGCCACTGCCTTTTGGAAATTCAAATTCTTTTTTACCTGCATCTCTTGCAGCGTCAGCTGCTAATACAAATGGGGATTGCTCTTTCACAGGTTGTGTAAGAGCATCTTTTATCATTGAGCGTAAATTTTCTAAATTCATTTTTTCAATTTTTTTCTTTGCCTGTTTAGTGGCTATACCATACATAACTTTTTCCGCATCTGCACCATATTTTTTCACTAGAGCACGTTTATTTTTCAATAAACCTTTTAGAGCGATTTTTCTTTGCTCTAGCTCATTTTCAGTGAGTTTGCGTTCGTTTAGCATTTTATCTTTCTACAACGTGAGTTCTAGTAAAGAATGTAATTGAATTACCAATTTGGTCAGCTAATTTTTGATCACCCATTGCTACAGCATTATCATAGGCAATCTTTAATGAATCTTGAATTTCTTTTTCATCTTGAGTAAGACCATCTTGAGCATCCGCTGCATCCATTTTTGGTTCTTCAGCATCCACGTCCATTTCAATTTCATCTTCTACATCAATTTCATCTTCTTGTTCAGATAAAACATCAATTATATCTTCTCTAATTTTAGCTTTAAGTTCTGATACTTTCATTTTAAACTTTATAGTATCATCACCTTTTTTTACTTCACCATCTTTATGAAGATTATCCATTTCATCTTGTGAAAGTTCAATTTCAGCTTCCTCAATTTCTTCTTCCTTCATGTTTTTGGCATCTGCTTTGGCTTTAGCAGCTTTAGACATTTCAACATCAGGTTTTTTATTACCTTTTCTATCAATGCCCATTACTTCTTCTACATCATCTTCTTCGTATTTAGAGTGAGAATGTGATTCTGATGTTAATATTTTTAATTCGTTTACGGGAATTTTTTCTACTATTTCACCACTTTTAAACATTACGTCATAGTGAGTTACTTCAGCATGGCCATCAGTAGTTTCCACTAATGTATGTCTTCCTTCTAGACATAAGCCATATCCATGAGATTCGTGCATTACGTGAGCAGCACAATCATGTTTAAAACCTGGTGCTGATTCTTCAATGTCTTTATCTTTTGCTTCCGTAATTAGTTTATCCTCTGTTACTTCTTCTTGAAGTAAAGGATTGTTTCTTAAATAATCTTGATAATTAAAATCGCTCATTATAGTATATTTTTATTTATAAATATTAGTTTCTTCCTCTAGAGTTACCCCCTCTTGAACTGCCTCCATTGGATGATGAACTACCTCTAGAGATATTACTAGATGGTGGAGGAGAATAAGATCTATTTATTGAATTTGATCTGGGTTTTATATTGTTGTTGATAATATTATTGTTATAGTTAGGTACTATAGGTCTATTATTATTATTCCTAATTATATTATTATTAGGTATATTATTAGGGTTACTATAAACTCTAGGCTTAATATTATAATTATCTCTTAATTCATTAACAATATTATTAAGATTACTATTATCTATATTTTTTCTAGGGTTATTATACCTTCTAACTATATTATTTTCTATATTACTATTGTTATTTGAAATAATATTTCTACTTCCTCTTCTGCCACTTACATAAACTATATTATTATTATAGTTAGTATTCCAATTTATATTATTCCAAGGTCTATAAGGGCGATTCCATCCATAAAAATAATAAGGTCTATTCCAATCATACCAGCCCCATGAGTGATAGTTAAAAGGGTAGTTCCAAGCCCAATCAGTCCAGAACCAATGACTATGAAAATAAACATCAAATCTATTATAAGGTCTCCATATACCGTCTAATCTTGGATTATTCCAATACCAAGAATAAGGTTGATTCATAGCATATTGAGCAAAATCCCATCTAAAATTAAAGTCGGTTCTAAGTTTATATCTTAATTGAAAGTAGGAATTAATTGTATCTATTTTTGTTTCATTAGATACTGGGATAGTAAAGTCCACTGGGTACATATCATCACTAACAGTAGCTAGTCTATATGTGCTACAGCCAGTAACCATAAGATAAATTAATAGTGCAACAATTGCACCCAAAAATCTACCTAAGTATTCAGGGCCTTTTCTGTCTTCCATTATTTTTTCTTAAATTCGGCTTTATCAGTATTTTTTACAAACTGTTTGCCTTTTTTACTACCACGTACTTTTTTAGCTACTGTAGCTTTTCTTTCCGCTTTAGTAAGGGATTGAGCTTTTTTTCTAGGTAGGCATCTAGTGGTAGGTTTTCCTTTTTTCATTGTACCACAAGGACCGGTTATATTACCTGATGTGTTAATTCTTACCCAATCCTCTTTTTTAAACCAGTCTCTTAAAGATTCTAGTACTGCTTTTTTATATGCTGAACCAAATGGTGCTGCTTTACCTTTATGTTGTTTTTGTGCTTTGGGATCTATATTTTCTTTCATTGGACTAAGATAGTCACTAATTTTTTTCATAGCTTCTTCGGCTGTGATATTTCCTCCCATCCAGTTATTATGGACATAATATAAAAGATCTTCTTCATCAGAACTACCTACATTAATTCTTTTTATACCTCTTTTAATAATCTTTTCCATATCCTCATTATAATCACTAAGATTAATAGATTCTTTTAATATGTCAGGATTATAATAACTAGTATTTCCATCTTTATACATTCTCATGGCATCAACAATATCATCTAAAATATTTTCATCCTTTAACATTAAAATGGTTTTGGCAAACTCCTCGAAGCCAATATCCATAGCAAGTTGATTTAATTTATCTCTAGATACGTTAAGTGCCATTATTTTTTCTTTTTCTTTTTTCTACCACTCATTTGACCTTTACAAACCTTTACAGCACGACCAGATAAGTAAGCAGATGATTTTTCACCAGCAGCCATTCTTCTTTTTCTATATGCTTCACCTTTAGGGCAAAGTTTTTCTTCTAATTGACTGCCTAATTTTTTAATTTCTTTTAATTCAGTAGCTATTTCTTCTACTGTAAATTCTGGATTATTTTCTTTAATAAATTTAATAGTTTCTTTTATTTCATCTATAGTACCTGATACTGGGCCTCTTCTAGCATAATAAGCTTGTTGAGCATCTGCTTCTCTATCTAAACCACCCATTACATGATCAACTATATCTTTTAAACCTTTAATTGAAATAGGTGTTGGTGAATAATTACCATCTACCATATAAGCATCCATTCCTACTCCAGCTAAGCTACTTGTTTCTCTCATTCCAGCTTTCATAGCTTTTGATCTATCAATTTGATAACCACCTAATTGTCTGATTTGGAATTGATCTTTATCTTTATCATAATCAAATATTACATATTGATCTTTTCCAGATGGTTCTCTTTTAACAATGTAGCTATCATCACTATGGAAGTGATCATCTACTATATATTTTTTATTAAAATAATCAAATAAAGTACCACCATCTATTGCTTCATCTAAACCAAAATTAGTTCTTTGTCTAATTTTATCTAATGCCGCCGCCTTAGATTGAATATATCCCTCTTGATCTTTCTTAAATTCTTTATCTAAAATATCAAATTTATCACTATCAAAATAACCTTGATTATCTAGTTTAACATCTACATCACCAAATCTTTTCATAATACCCTCTTTCCAATCTTCCCATTGTCCCTGGCTATAGATTGTTCTTGAGCTATCATCAGGATTAGGGGCATTAAATCTTTCACTGCTAAAATACCCTGATAGAAAATCATAAGTTAAATCAGAAAGTTTACCTTTTATTTCCCTATCATTAATACCCTCATTAAGGTATCTATTTTTATTCCATTCATATACATTAAAATCAGGAACATTTTTGGAAGACTGGTTTTCATTTTGCTTCCATTTATATATGTCAAAGTTGTCCATAGTAAAAAATATATTTGGTTATAAATATATGTTATTTTTCCTTAAGTGACTCTAGGTAATCTACAACTTGATTTAGATATTCTTCTGCCTGTTCTTTATTTATTTTTCCAATCCATTTTTCAAGTTCCCCAGATTCGGAAATAAAACCATCATTGGATTCATTCATTCTTTCTTTAAAATAAATTTTAAATTCCTTTATGCGATTATCTAATTCATTATTTTTTATATTACGTTCGTACTCTTCCCACTTACCATCTTTTTTTAATTGTATTTCCATGTCTATAACACAATCAAAGCATTTTTTATGTATCTTATAAAATGGTTTATCATTACGTTTTTTCATTACTCTATTACAATTTGGACAAAATAAAGGCATTAAATGTGCTTTTTTAGCCTTATCTAATTTAGTAATATTTTGTTTAATTCCATCCTTAATAGTCCAAGTACGACCATCTACCTCCCAAATATCCCCCTCTTTATGGGATTCTTCAGTTTTAGAAAAACCAACACTGGAACGTGTTTTTTCTCCATGTTTTCCCTTTATAATATTTCTTAAACGTTCAACGTCTTTTTCTTGAAATTCTTTTTTTAAAATACTGTCTTTACTCATAAACCTAATTTTGATAAATCGCTTAATACTTGACTTATATTTCTATAATGAATACCCGTACCACCAGCTGCATTCCATCTATCTATAGTATCTTCTCTATCATCTATTAAAATATCTTTTTCGGATAATTGGGGTTTAATTAAATGTTTTTCCTTAGCTTTTTTAAAATTTATTCTTGGTTTGCCACCAAATAAGTCACTATGGTTTCTTACCCAAAGTATTTTTCCTAAATATGATTGTTTTTTAGTTGAAGGAGAAGTTAGTAATTCAAAATTATAATTTTTAACAGCTTGTACTAAATCTCTAGCACCAGGCATTTCTTCTATACCTACCCAAAAGCTTACTTTATGGTCTTCATCTATAAAATCCCAAAATTTATTTTTTCCATATTTAGATTCAAATTCGGAAGGTGTCATACCTGATAAATCTTCAAATCGTTTATTAAAATTAGCTAATACACCATCCATATCAAGATAAACTTTATATTCACTAATTTGTTCTTCTAATCCTCTAGCTAATTCTAGGGCATAAGCATTTAACCCAAATGGGTCTTTTTTCTTTTTTTCTGTAATTAATTTTCTAGTAGCTTCTTCTAATCTATTACCTGTAAGAGAATCTGTCCAACTTCTAAACATTATATTTCCTGTTTCATATGCTTCTCTTTCTAGTTGCTCTAAATAATCATCATCATTTACATTAGTAGTATCTATATTATGTAATCTATTTTCCATGTTTTGATGAACATGAACTAATTCATGGGCGTAAGATCTTAAAATGTCTTTAGGATGTCTACCATAAGTAAAAAGTACAACTTTATTAGCTTCAGGTAAATAATAAGCGGTTTTTCCAAATAAATCTTCTCCATTATCAATATCATCATGTATAAATTCAATTTGTGGTAATGGTTCTAATTTCATACCATTATCAGTCATATGTTGAGTTAATGATGCTATATAAGGTCTAAAATCAAATTTACTTGAATCTATAGCTTCTTTAATATTTTTTTTAGATTTTCTAATTAAACCCCATTTAGGTAATTTTTTACCTTTATATTCACCATCCATTTCAAAGTTTCTAACTGAATATTTTTTGCCATTATTATCTTCTAAAGATAATTTATATCTATTAACCCCTTCTCTAGAATTTTTAATAACTTTTAATTCTAAAGATTTTTCTAATTTTTTACCTCCTAATGGAAAACCTTTAGGTGCCCTTAAAACATCACCAGGTAATATTTGTCCTGAGTAGTTAGATAAATCTATACCAATTTCTTTTACAATATCAGGTTTTCTACCCTGAGCTGATCTAGTTTTACCTTTTTTAGGTCTAAAATCTTTTTTCTGTTTACCATCAACACCACTCATTTGCCCTTTACATACTTTTACTGCCCTACCGGCTAAAAATGGATTATGTTTTTCACCCTCTCTTTTTCTTTTAGCTATATAAGCTTTACCTCTTTTACATAACTTTTCAGTTAAGTCTCTGTAACTAGTACCAGGAGGAAATGATTGCATTTTTCTTTTAGCTGCTGCTTTAGTTTTATAAGGACCAAATTCCTGTCTTATACCAGGTGAAAAGGGATTATCTTGCATAAAATAAAACTTACCATCTTTTTTATAAATGGATCTATATCTATACCCTGCTGATTTACCAAATCCTTTTTTTTCTTTTAATTTTTTATTTTTTAAACGTTGGGTTTTAGCTTTAGATGCTTCTTTACGTTTTTTAATATATTTAAATCCCGTTTGTAATTTAGCTTTTTTCTTAGGGTCTTTAGTTCTTGATAATGCTGCTCTTACTCTTTGATGTATCAAATTAATAATTTGAGATTGCCTAGCATGGGATTTGGCTTTAAATGATTTTTTATTTAGAGTATTAACTATATCTTGTCTTGTACTAAATTTTACACCTACAGTATCTTTTGGATCTTCATCAGTGTATAATCTTCTACTTGAACCTTCCGGTTTTTTACCTGTGCCTTTTTTAGGATCTCTTTTCTTTTTTCTACCTTCAGTTATTTTACCAGCTACTATATTAAATACTTCTTCTGTTTCTTCATCTGATAATTCATCAGGAACAAATTTTTTAAATTTATCTAATGATACTAATGATGCTTCCCTGGCAGCCGTTCCAGATACTCCTCCTTTTGTTATTGTAGTTCTTAGTTCTAAATTAGGATAATCTGAAATAGATTTAGTTCTATTTTTTATATCATCAAAATCAGCATCATTTCCTTCTCTTGCACCTATTACCCATAAAACTTCTTCTGTTGGGTGATTTCTAGAATAATCATATACGGCTTTTATAGGTGGTATTGATATTAATTCTATTTTAACTTTTAAAGGTAAATAATTATTATATATTTCCCATACTAATAATGATTCAGCTTGTGAAATACCATTTCTTTCCTTATTTCCTATAAAAATTATAAATTCTTCTATTTCAGGGTTTTTTTCTAATGCTTGCTTTACAACTTCAAAATGTCCAGAAGTAGGTGGTTTAAAACCTCCTGCATATACTGCTACAGTTTTCTTTTTTTCCTGTTCAGGTAGTAATCCTTTTATTATCTCTTTTACTAAACTCATTTTCCTAAAAACGTCCTAATTTTATTTTGTACTTCTTCCTTGGAAACTATATTAGGTATTATTTTATCTATATTATCTTTTTTCATTAACTTAATAACCTGTTGTTTTAAAGCCTCTCTATTTTTTTCACTTCTAGCTTTTTGAGCTGGAGTTTTAGGTTTTGTATTAGTAGGTTTATAAGGTGTAATATACTTATCTGTAATATCTTCTAAACTTTGTGAATCTGCTAATTTTTTATCTTTAGTAGTAGCAACAAAATTATCTCCAAATAATTCCATGTACGGAAAGAAATTTTTAGTTACTTCACTCCATGTTCTCATCACTATAGCAGGGGCTAAACTTCTATCTTTACCCTTAGATCTTTCAAATCTATCATCATTCTTTTTTAACGATTTTTTTAATGAAGCATAAACATAAACCATTAATACCTTATATCCAGCATTCTCTAAATTATCCTTTAATTGTTTAGTTTTATTATAAGAAGCAGCTGTACCATCTATTACTATATTTTCTAATTTATCTATATCAGTTGCTAATTGTTTATCATAGGTTTTTTTAGCTTGTTGCATAGCAATAGCTGCTTTACTCCTAGAAGTAGCATCACCTCTTTTTAGATCTAAAGATACACCAGCATCCTTTAAATTTTGAATATAATAATCATCAATATTTAAAACTTTAATACCAGAAATAATATCACCTACTATGGATGACTTACCAGCACCCGGAGCCCCTGCTAAAATTATAGCTTTAGGACTTCCTACTTGTTCAGTAAGTAAATCATAGAGTTTAATCATAAAAATAGTTTGTTATAAATATACGAAAAATAACCCGGGTAGCCTAATTTTTACACGGTTCTCTTGATAATAGTAGGAAAAGAAGTAGTAGAGGGTTTATGTTTAGGATTTTCTAAATCAAATAAACGTTTTACGGATTTAAATATTTCCAAATTTTCCTCTTGTGTTCTAGGAGATTCATACATTTCCCATTTTTTACCCTTTATTTTTTTGCCTGATTTATCTACTCCCCTGGATTTAGATTTTAACCATAATACTCCTACACGATCAGCTTCCTTACCAAAACATTCCTTGTACATTTGAGTATAAACAGCACTTTGTAAGTCATAAGTAGTTTGTAAATGATTAGACGTTTTAAAGTCTATAACCCATAGTTTATCATCTATTTCACAAATTAGATCACAAGTACCAGCTACTTTTAATTCATCTGAAAATAAATGTACTTCAGTTTCAATTAATGTAGGTTTATAGGTTTCCCAAAAATCAACAAATCGTAAAAACATTTGCCATACTAAGGGATCCATTTTAGGGTAACCATGTTCATTAAGATATTTTAATTCCTTGCCATTAAAATATTTTTCTATAAGTAAATGTACAGCGGTTCCTTCTTCCGAAGCTTTTTTTACTATCCAGTCAGCACTGTAGCCAACTTTTTTAAGCCAATCTTCAAAATGTTTACCCTTAGGGTAAGAATTTAGAACATAAGTTACTGAGGGATAAAATTCACCATGTCTTCTATAATATCTAGAATCTGGTAAGGTTATTTGTTTGTGATCATCAGATAATTCTATTATCCTATTATATGTTTTTTTGATCATACTGCTAATTTATGCTCCAATAAAGATGAATAAGTTAAAGGAGCAGTTTTTTGGATTAGTTTTGTGAAATTTCTAAAACCCATTTCACTTGGGTCCTTATCTTGCATATCAACAAGATAGACTTCTTTACCTTCCATCATTAATTGTTCACAAAAGTGTAAAGCTTGTTTTATAGCATCCTTATCTAATGCTATATAAATTTTTTGTACAAATGAACTTACTATTTTTTTCATTAGTTCCACTTGTATGTTTTTTCCTAATAAAGGTATTGCATTTCTTTTTATAGCTATTGCATCAAATAAACCTTCACATAATATAATAGGAACTCTCCAATTTATTAAATGTTCATTAGGTATTATATTCCTACTAGCCGAGGGATTTCTATATTTTATGTAAGGGTCTTTTTCAAAACTACGAGCTGTAAAATAATTTAATTGACCATTTTCATTATATGTAGGAATAATTATCATGTTAGCATATAAACCATTTTTACAATAACCTATATTATACTTTATTATATCGTATTTACTAATATTTCTATTCCTTAAATATGCTAATGCATGGCGAGCAGAAATATCGCTTAAATCACCTGAAGATAGGCTAATATATTCATGTGGTAGTTGGACAGTAGTCTTAATTTTAGTATCTTTTATGGATTTAGAAGTAGATACTAAACTTTTTAATTCAGAAAATTTTTCACCTGCTACTTTTAGTTGTTTAAATAAGGAATAAACAGTAGTACCTCTTACATCACAAGCCCAACAATGCCAAGGATTTTTGCCCTCTTTATTTTCTGTTAAATTTACTTCTAATTTAGGTTTATGATGATTACAAAAAGGACAATGATATGCATAATTGTTTCGGGCAGTAGGTTTGCCTGAACCCAATACAGAATTCACTAATGTAACCAAAAGTTGATTAACCATAATTATCAATATATAAAACTACTTACGCTCTGCCACGAGATCCTCAAATTCTATATTTTGTAAATCTTTAGTATAAAATTTACCTAAAATATTATCATTAAAGAATTCATCAGGTTTTTCCAATACTTGATATAGCATTTGATATTTTACTTCAAAATAAGTTAATGTTTTTTTATCAGGGCACATCTTTAAAATAGTGCGTTTAAATTCATCTTTTTTACCTTCAAGTAATAGTTGTTTAATATCTTTTTGAGAACCATAATATGTTTTCCAATCTGATTCTTTTACTTCTAATTTATATGCAGGACGCCTCCCAACTATACCTTGTAGTTTTTCTAATTCTCTCTTTCCAAGTTTTTTCTTTTTATTATGAAATAAGACTTTTTTCCCAATATATGATTTTCCAGATGGGTTATGAGTAACAATGTAGACGAAACCAAATGTATTTTCTGGAAATTGAGTAATGTCGCCTATTTGATGTGTTTTATAGGTCCAACTCATAATTTATAATTTAGTATAAATATATTAAAATTTATGTTCATTAAGATTATCTGAATCTCTTGAAATATTTATTGCACCACAAGATGGATAAGGATTAGTAGGAGAAAAATCATTAATTACCGTTCTTTTTGAATGATTTAATCCCATTATTATTTTATCATATGGTATATTATGTTCTTTTAATTCTTCCTCTGTAATAGACTGGTATTTTGAGGGTCTACTAGTAGTAATAACAATTTGAGTATTTTCTTTATAATATAAATCTTGAAGCCACTTAATATTTTTCTTTAAAGGTTTTCCATTTCCTATATAAGGTGGAAATTTATATGAAGTATTTTCTACTAAAGTACCATCTAAATCAATAAATAAAGTATTATATTGAGATTTATATTTGTTCCAATCTTCTAAAGTACCCCAATCTTTATAATTAGAACCCTTATTACCTAAAAACTTTTTACCTTTTAAAATTAAATCAAATATAATATTACTTACATAACATTCATCTTCTACATCTTCCATTTCTTCAAAGCTTGAAATAAAATCCTCAGTTGAATTAAAACAATAACCCCCTATTGAAAAAGTTGAACTAATAACTTTTTTTTCTACAATATTAGATATAATATTATATTCATCTATTTGTAAATAACTTTTATTACTAGGATTAATAAATTGTGTGTCATTTAAATCATAAAAACAAACCTGATTATCTGTAGAAGTAAGATTGCATTCAAAATAATTATCAGAATCTTTAATCATTATAAATCCTTTTATTTCACATTCTTTTATAGCTTTATATACTGTTTCAGATTGTGAGGAAGTATTAGAATCCAGGTATACTATTTGTGATTTAGATTTTAAATTTAATTTTTCTAATTCTTCATAAAAACCCATTTCAAATTCAAATTTTTTGGAATGCTCTTTTAATGCTACAAAATATATTTTATCAAAAAAATCTAAGTTAATTCCTCTTATACTTTCTAAAACCATAAATAAACCACTTTTAGGATGTGTTAGCATCCATTTAGGTCTAATATTAGGAAATCTACTAGATTTACCTGCTATGGGTACTATTAAATTTTTCATAATATTCTAAACTAGTAATAATTTTATTTAAAACTTTAATTTGTTTCTTATCCTTTAAATATGGTTCTATCCTTAACCAATTCAATATATTAATAATTTTTGTAAATTCCAAATTGTAATATATTTTATATTTTTGATAAAGATTGTTCCATAAATAATTAAAACTTTGGTGCATCCTTAAACTACTACCATGTGCATTTAATGCCCATTTAAACCGTAGATCCTGTTGTAACTTAACTAAATCTACAATAAATGTATCAATCGCTGAATCTAAAAAGTCGATTAAGTATAAACCGTTTCTACGGAAAATAATATTTGTAATAGATAAATCTCCATGACAAAAGGTTTTAGGTATATTATTATATTCACTATTTTTTACAGTTCTTATTATATATTTTATAAATTTTTTATAATTAGAATTAAAATACAATGAATCTAATTTATTTAATAATTTAGTTTTTAATACATTAGAATTATATATTTTTTTATGTTCTTGAGTATTATTAAAATATACTTCAAAATTATTTAATATTCTATCTAAATCGTCCTTGGAACATTTATTAAAAAAAGTATTATAACTTTCCCCAGGGATATATTCCATATCAAAATAGTTTTTTCCTATATTATATATTTTAGGAGTATAAATGTAAGGATAAACATTATTTGAAAATGCTAATTGTTTTTCAATTTGTTTATGTAAACGTTTATTAAAAGATTTTTTTGAGGAGGTTTTTTTAATAGTAGAATTATCTATTAATTCTAATTTACAACCTGATAGTCCAATCTTAATATCCGTCTTCGTCCCATCTTTCATTAAATCTGCTATATTGTGAATCATAAGGATATTTTTCCCACCCATATTTAGGCCATTCTAAGTCTATATTTTGTTTAGGAAAAGATTTAAATACTTGTTTAGATAAAACATTACTTAATACTAGTGCATGTTCATAATAAGGAGAATCATCATATAAGTATTGTTCTGGTTTTAATAACCATTTTTTTATTTTTTCATTAAATTTAGAGCAATAATGACTACCAATATAAGATTCAGTTCTAATGTAACAATCATAATATTTCCAGTAATCTTCTCTTTTCATTTTTACTTTATCTTCTATACCTAAGGGTTCTAGTGGCATATCAAATATATCAATTAAGTCTTCTTTGTGACCCCAAAAAACATGGTCTCTGGGATGGAATGGGAATCCTTCAAACATACCTGCTACTAATACTCTATTTTTAGGTTTAGTTTCATCTCCTTCATATGTAATTATTCTTTCTTTATTTTTATGGAAAAATTCATACATAATATTCATGCTATTTAGATCATATCTTTGATCATTTCTCATTTTAATAGCAAATTTTGTTTTTACCTTTTTTAAACCATTTAATGAAGATACTATTTGTAAATTTCTATTTCCTGTACCATTTACATTAGGTAAATTATTTTTAACAATTTTAATTTTTAAATTATTATTAAAAGGTATATCATCATCTTCCCAACAAGAAAGGATTACATTATTTACAAAATTTAATTGTAAATAATGATTAGCAGTATCTAAAACATATTGGGAGCATTTTCCCTGCAAAACAATATCTATTTTAGAATCATCTACATTATCTTCAGATGTAAGAGAGGAAATAAATTCATCCGTAAACCCAAAATTTCTTAAATTATTAATACAAATTTTAGCATAGGGTTCTGTGATATTAGGGTGTTGTAAAGTTTCTTTCCATAATTCTCTACATAAATCTCTTTGACCTACATACCAACTACTAAAAGCTTTTTGAAATAGTAAACTAAAGTCCCCAGGATATTGTACATCTGTTCTACACTTTTTAGTATTATGTTCAGTTAATTCTAGTCCTACTTTAGCAAAGTAATAACATGATTTCCATTCTTTTTTATCACCATGATTTTTGCTTAATAAATAGTAAGCTTCAGGTCGTTTAGGATCATGGGTAATAGCTGTAATTAATTGTTGATATTCATACCAAGGTCTTCTACCAGATTTATTAACACATGACCATGTTTTTAGTAAACATTCATATATTAAATCCTTATCCTCACTCATTTCTGCGCACCTTAAATAATAGGATAATGCAGAAGCGTTTTGACCAATTTGTTCATATTCCCAACCTAACCAAAAATTAATTTCGGGATCCAGGGGGTTTTCAATATACTGGTTTAATAAAGGTTGTATTTTATTCTCGTTCATTATCTATTAAATATTCTAATTTATCTAGAGTTTTTATTGGCATTCTTAAAATATAAGCTGCATTATCTTGGTATCCAAAAGTAATTAATAAATCATTATCTTTTTTAGCTAAACCTACACCAAACTCTATTTCAGCATCCATAAATTTAAATGGTTCTGTTAATTTTATAATATTCCAATCTTTATCCCAATAAATAAATCTATGATAATATTTAGCATCTTTACATTCGTTTTGGTTATACCAAAATTTACATTCATGTAATAATGCTAATCTTCCTTTTTTAAATGGTATAACTTGAGAACCACCTCTTTGTGGTCTAATATCTGGTATGAAAAATTCTTTTGTAATAGCTACTTCACTAGGTATAATTGTTATTTCACCGTTAGGAGCTTGTTCTTTTTTCTTTTGTGTGGGATCTACTTTTACTATTTCCAAAGGATTAGTCCATTTTATATAATGATAGGGCATATCTAAAATGGGCATCCAATTTTTTTCTAAATAAGAATGAGTAGGGGGTTGAATTCTATCTCTAGTGACTTCTTTACAATGATTATCTGTCCAATCAATTTCACATAATTCCATTCTTCCTTCTCCATCATCTTTAATATCTCTTCTTACACCGGATATAAATAATTTACCATCCCACCTCATTACTCTAGCATCCTCTAATCCAACAAATTCCCAATTAGGTGTAATATCATTTTTAGATGTATCTACTTTTTTAAATTCTTTAACATATAAAGTATCTGGATCTAACTTACATAAATAATTTCCAGTTATTAATCTACAATCATCTTCAGGGTTTAGATATGCTAAACAACCCCAACCACAATAAAATTGTTGTTTAAATTCAGAATGATATAATAAATAATGTACATGTCTTATATTTAAAATAATGTCTCCATTTTCTTCAATATAAACAGAAGAATTACATAACCCAGTACCATCTATTAATTCTCCTGGAATTAAAGAAGGGGATATTTGTCCTCCATTTTCAATTGATAATTTTGCTAAATTTCTTATCATATTATCTATAATGTGAACCTCCTACCCATAATACAAAAGATTTTCTTACTCCTCTAGTAACAGGAGTAACTCTGTGCATCATATAGGAGGGAAATATAAATACAGAACCCGCTCCTTTATATGCCTTAACTGCACTATCCTGGGGTCCTCCTTGCCACATTTCTAATACTCCACCATCATACTCACTAGGATCTGAAAGTTGTACAGTTATTGAAATTTTTCTTTTACTTAAAATACCAGGTCCTATATCTTGATGCCAAGTGTAATGTCCATTTTCCGTTGCATAATATTCTGTGAATTGAATTTGTTCAGGCATTGAATGTAGATCAAATTTCCATAATTCATTATTAGCCGTAACTATCATATCAGATAACTTATTATATAACCACCACCACTCTTCATTTTGTGGAATCCATCTAATTTGAGAAGAACGTATATCATCTTTTCCATTACCCGCTGTTTGGGCTTTTTGCAGTTTAAGTTTTTTTATACCTTCATCTATAGTTTTTAATTCATCACTATTAAATCCAGTTTGCCAATAGTATGAATTTTGGGGGTCATTTTCTAAAGCATCAAAATTATAACTTGAATACATATTATTTATTTTTTTTTATTTTAGGCCATATTCTTTCAAATATAAAATAACCTATAGTTTTAACAATTACTTCTATACTACCTATAGCTAATCCAAATTTAAAATTTCCTGTAACTAACCAGCCTGTAAGTATAGTTAAAATGGTAGCTATAGTTCTCCATATAATAGTTTTAATTAAAGTACTTTTATAGCTTTCCATCTTTTCTCATTTGGGCTCTAATTTTAGTAGCAGATATTTCTTTTACATTATTAGGAGGGATATGTTCAATTACTTCATATCCTACTCCTCTTCCATAATTTATAGATTCAATATCAGGTATTATTATTATTTTTACTTTACCTTTTTGTATTAAATCATCTAATTCTTTAGATACATTTACTAAAACTTCTTGTGCGGTCCAAGGTTGTTTTTCACTTGGTTCTACATCTCTAATACAAATTAATACGTTTTTACCTTCATTTAAGCGTTGATCTATCAACCAACGATGGCCTTGGTGCCAAGGTTGCCAACGTCCTATAAACATACTATATTGTTTCATATTTTTAATTCTTCTCTTATTATATCCAAACTTTGGTTAGGAGAATCATCTGATGTATCTACATCCACAAAATTAAATTGAGGGTTTTGATATCCTAAAACATGATACTCCTCCCTGCCTCTAATTCTATTACTATAATGTACAAAAATTTCTTTGATTTGCCAATCTAATTTATTTTTAAATTCCTCTCTTTGATCCAAATAAGGAGAAACTAAAGATACAATTACATCTTTTCCTTGATTATGTAAATAATGAGCTATTTTTTGTGCTGCATCAATATTAGCTATTCTACCTTTAATAGAATAATCTTTATTATCAAATAATTCTCGCATTTCATCCCCATCTATTCTATAAGCATGGGGAAGTGCTTTTTCTTTTAATAAGTCAGCTAAAACTGTTTTTCCAGAACCGGGTTGACCTGTAAACCAATATATCATATTATTTTGTATTTCTTTTATGTTCTTTCATTGTAAAAAGTTCTTCATTATTTATTCCGTTCCAATTAATTTCTTCCGGAGATAAATGTACACAGTAAGTATTTAAAGCCACTACTTTAGTAAACATTTTTGAAAAAATCCAATCATCGGCTCCTGCATTTTTTGAGTGGGTTGGATAAATATCCCGTAAATTATTAGAATAATATAAATTAAGAGCTGGGTTATGCCATAATTGAAAATATCCATAACCTTTATGACGTTGTACTATTTTATTATCCTGATCAAAATATTTTTGGATATTTAAAGTTTTTAAATCCTCCCCCTCTTCTACATTTACTCTTCCCATACTATATAATATAGGTGCTTCTGGGGGTTTATCTAAATATTTTCTGTACCCATGGGTTGTATATAATTTACCCTTACCTTCAGGCCAATTCAGGTATGTACCTCTTATTAATGGTCTTCCATGTATATCTTCTTTAAAAACATTTGGAAAATTTTGAGGTAATACTATATCCGCATCTATATGCAAAATCCAGTCTACATCCCCTAAATAATCTATAGCTTCATTTATAGCGCCACTTTTAAAAAAAGTTCTATTATAAAGGGATTTTGAAAAAATATATTCTAAATTGTGTTTTTTACACAATTCAATAGTATCTGAGTCTGTTTCGTGGGTTACTATTATCCATCTTTTAAAAAAATGTCTATTAGCCTCTATTGTATATTTAAATAAATGTGAATAATTCACACATACTGTTATAGCATGTATATCTAAATTCATAACTTTTTTAATAATCAATTACTTAATAACTATTCCACCCAGAATAATCCAAATCTGGGTATAGTGCTTTTACTAGGGTAACATCATTTTTAAAATAATCTTTACACCAATTTAATGACTGTGAATCTATAGAACCTGTATAATCAGATACATTAGCCATAATAAATCCAGGGTCTGTTGGTAAATCAAATGTACCTAAAAAATTAAAAATTTTATTATACTCTACTAACGGATTAGCTACTATAGATTCTTGTGTAACCACATATACATTATCACCACCAAATGTACTTCTAAAAGAGGCTAAATTATTTGCATATAAACTTCTTCCTAAAATAGCATTTTTCTGAGCTGGGTTTGATGCTTGCTCTGTACATTCATTAAATGTTTTTCCATTGTAACGTTGACCAAAAGTTGTACCTGGTTGTTGTATATGGTTCCAATGACTATATGCTCTAGTAATAGGATCTCTTAAAAATACAATAATTTTAGTATTTTCTGTATCTAAACCTTCAGCCATTCTTGCCATACAACCACTATACCTATTTTCATCTAAACAAAAATAGTTAGGAGATGATTCACCTCTATTGGGAACAGAATTTATAGGGAAAAAACTTTTGTATACATCTATACCATGATCATAATTAGTTTTTAGATTAAAGAAATCCATTTCTTTACTATTTTCATTAGACATTCCACCTACAAAAGAACCAGTGTTATAACTATATTTTTCTATCATTCTTTTTTTCCAATAGGGTGTTATGCAATATATTTCAGGATGCATGTTTAGATTTAATGCGGCTCCTGATGTGCCGGCTTTCATTACTCCGACTACTAAAAAATTTGGCAATTTACTCATAATTAATTTATTTAGTTATAAATATATTTATTTTTTTAAATCTTTATATACTTTATAATATTGTTGAGATAATTTATCCCAATCAAATTGTTTAGCTATTTTTTGTCCCTTTTCTTTTCTAATATTTAATTCTTCCTCTGGTATATTTGCATAATCATATAAAGCATTACTAATAGACCAAGAATTAAAACCACAATTAATACCTATATCTTCTGTAAGGTAATCTGTAATTCCATCTACAAAAGATGAAATCAATATACAGTTGGAAGCTAATGCTTCCAAACCTACTATACCAAAGGGTTCATGAATTGAAGGTAATATAACAGCATCAGCAGATTTAAGTACATCTATTTTATCCTGTCCCCTTAGGTAACCTAAATAATGGACATTAGGTTCTTGACATTTATCTAACATTAATTGAAAAATATATTTTTCTCCCCCTCTATCATCTCCAATAAAATATAAATCAATATTTTCAGGTATTGATGCTTTACATAATTCAGTAATATTTTTCATAGCGGCAAAACGCCCTATATAAACTACTTTACGTTTACCATTTCCAGGGAATTTAAATTTATTATAATTACCCTGAAATGATTTATAATCAATTCCATTAGGAATAATTACTGATTTATTTTGAAAATCAAAAAATCTTTTAGCATAACTATTAGAAACATGAATTATTTTATCTGCTTCTTTTAAACCTAAGTATTCTGTTTCTTCATGAGTTTGATGTATCCAAAACCCATCATGAGTATCATAATTTGAGGTATAGGTTATACCACATTCTCTTAAACCCTTTGCCGATAATTGCATTGAACATAATAATGGAACTTTCCAGTATCTGGCTGCATAAATGGAAGGTAAATAACTTGTCCAATCATAAGCATGAATTAAGTCAGGTTTAACTTTACAATTAATACTTTCAAATGCCCAACTCATATAATTTGATATTGATGCTAAACTAGCATGACCAATATTGGGTAAAATATTATCTACGGAGTAATATCCCTTCATGGGTTTATCCTCAGGTTGACCCATTATTTGAAAATTTATTTTATGTTTTAATCGTGAATATATATGTCCAAATTGTTCACCTAAACCACCAACTGGCTTTTGGATTCTATCTGGGAATATAACATGTACTACCATTTAAATTGAATTTAAAATATGTCCTACATCAAACATTTCGTCAGGAGAACTATAAGGACATTCAAAATCATTATCTTGAAAATTATAATCAAATAAATAAGAATTTACTAATTGAGATGCATGTTTTGGTTTATTAGCAATTATATTTTTATGGATATTATAACCAAATTGTTTTGGAGAAGTTCCAACCCATAATACAGTAGATGGTTTATTAAATACAGCGGCTGCATGTTGCAAACATGAATCAATTAATATTCGTTTTTGGGAAGCTACAACTAAAGAAATTAATTGAAAATTATTTAATGGGTTATCTATTCTTTCAACTCCATTTAATTGATACCCACTAGGCCTTGTCACTTGTATAATATAATAATCATTTATAAAATTATTAACTATTTCATTAGCTAATTCGGGGGGCATATCTCTTGTCCAAGAATAGGATGTTCCTTGATAATCTACAGGACCTCCCCCAGTATGTAATAACATTATAGGTTTTTCTCTAACCCACATATCTGTATATTTGCTTTGTGGATAATTTATTGCTATAAATGGTTGTTGATTATTAAATTTTAATCCTAAAATATCACACCAACTTTTTATAATATGTTGTTCTTGTTTAATGTGTCCTTCTTCAAAATAGGGCTCTTGTCTAAAAATAATTGTATCTTTATTTTTTATGTAAGTGGGATAAAAATAGGGAGAATTACCTAAATTGTATACTTTATGAATATAAGGATTATTTAAAAATATTTGAGGGTGAGATGCTACTATAATTAATTTTCTATCAAAATATTTTTGTTTTAGGTCCGAAATTAAAGCAGTAGAAGCTATATTTTTTCCTAGTCCTCCATCAATATGCCATATAATATATTTTTCTTTATTTTGTAAGTCTTTCATAATTTATTCCTGATAGATTAATTTCATCCCCAAAAGAACCATCTGTTATACAATTTACAGATAAACTTACTCTTGGTTTTTTGGATTGATTTGCTAGAACTCCATGTCTTAACCATGAAGGGAATACTATAAAACTATTTTTTCTTGGAGGATAATAATATATTTCTTGTGAAAAAGTATGTTCTTGATAATCTTGTTCTCTTAGAGGACGTAAAGCACTATGATGTTGGTTTAATGTTTCTTTACAAAAATATATAGGGGGAGAATTTTCATTGTAATCATCAAAATAAAATACACCTGAATATAATGAATTAGAGTGTTGGTGAGTTTGATGAACCTGTCCTTGAAGTTTTACAGATATCCAGGATTGTAACAATTGTATTTTTGAGGTTTGAACTCTATCTACTACTTTAGCATAATCCAAAAATGCTGATTCTATAAATTGTTTTAGAGGTTTTAATTCAGGATGATCTAAAACATAAGTATCTACTGAGGTTTTACCAAATCCATTACCTCCATCTTTTAATTGTAAGGTTTTTAAATAATAGGATATTTCTTCTATACCATTTTCATATGGAAAATCCATAATCCCTATAGGAAAAATAGGATAAACCTTAGCTTGTGGGAAACTTAATTTATACTCTTCCATTAAAACCAACTTGTATTACCAGGTTTTTTATAATCCATGTTTGGGACATTTTCATCCAATAATTGATTATCAGGTTGTTCTAAATTTTCAGTAATTATCTGACCCTCATATAATTCCTTTTCATATTTAAGAATATTATCTATCCCTTTTTCTATATTTTTAAAATTAGGAGGAGTTAATTTAGGTGGAGAATTATCAACTTCATTAAAAGGAAGAACCTTATTATCTTCTGTAGTTAATTTTTCAGATGCAATATAGGAACCCAAAGCATTTATAATTTCAGCAGGACCGGATTCGGAATGGAGAGCTTTAACTCTATTTGCCCAGTAATGTTTATATGTTTCTCCCAAATCAGTGTCTGGGTTTGTTGTATCAAATGAGCCATCATCTAATTCTGCTTTAATTTTAGACCATTGTTCTAATTCTTTAATTCTCCACTTTAAACTTCTTTTAACATTATTTAATTCAGCTTTTTTAGTATCTCTATCATACTCTTTTTTCCAAATTTTTAATTCATGAGCACCTTTTTTCTTTAATTTAGCAATTTTTAATTCTAATTCATAAATTTGAAGATTTAAATGACGAATGTGATATGATTCACCAACCGCCTCCTCGAAATGTAAATTTTGTTCTCTTACTGATTGCCAATATTTAGCTGCTGGTGTGGGAAATTTAATATCATTAAGAATTGATATTCTAGCTTCTGTTTCTGTTCTATAAACTTGGGATTTATGAAAAGTATCCTCTAATTCCTCTTGCAATCTTATAATCGTTTTAGTATCTTTTTCATCTAAAACATTTAATATATTACCTAAAGATGATGTTTTATCTAAAAAGGGAATAAGATCTTGTTGTTTTTTAACTAGTTGGTTTTTCTTTTTTGCCATAACTATAATTTAGTCTTACCTACAATATAAATAACTTTTATTTAAAATCCAAATTATCTTATACTTAAGATGCAGAGGATGATGCATTCCATAAGGTTTGAGCTTGGGATTGAGATAATTCAATTCCACCTACTCTTGTTACCCATGGTTGATTTTTTGTTCTATATAGTGTAGTTGTCCATTCTTCAATAGGTTGTGAACCTGATAAGTATTCTTGATCTGAGTGTTCTATTTCTGCTCCAGATCCCGATATTTCTCTTACATAATAATATTTTATAACATTACTGTAATCAGATGGTAAATCAGATGAACTATAATTAGTATTCCAAATATCAGTTGCCTGTGAAGCGGATACTGGGGTTGCATTGTGTCTATTTACCCAATTAGTAACTTCAGTTTGATATATATCACACCCCCAAATTATAATATCTCCAATTACACTTTCACTAGGTAATACTAAATCCTTACCTGAACCTGTGTATATAAAATGATAATAATTTGAACCTGTTAATTGCATTTTATTATAAATATTAAGGTAGAGGAAACGATACATTAGTGTTTCGCTTACTATTTTCACACCATGTAAAAGTAGAACATACAGCATATCCACTTGTATTATTTTTTACTCCACCTGCTGAAATAGCACAATCACCGAAAAAATAAAAAGCTGCTGTACCTGCACCAGCGTGGAAATTTCCTGCAACACAAACGGGGTGATTATTTCTAGTTGACCATGAAGAACCATTATAATCTTCAGTTACTTGATTTGTACAAGTATATGTTTGACATTTTAGCCCTCCCCAAACACATGCTCTACCAAAAGTTGGACTACCTGCTTGACCTTCAGTTCCCACTCCAAAATGAAATCTTCTTGTA
>MDTE01011141.1_pt1 | contig 26762 bp, 25 predicted proteins | sample 811231 | NCBI WGS metagenome assembly MDTE01 (sample SAMN05326651, study PRJNA326480) | marine metagenome | isolation source: seawater | place: Indian Ocean: Red Sea | collected 2010
GAGGGATGCAAAAAAAATTATACCTGGCGGTAATATGTTATTATCAAAGAATCCTGACAATTTTTTGCCTACAAAGTGGCCTTCTTATTATAGCAGAACAAAAGGATGCAAAGTATGGGATTTAGATAATAATTGCTATACAGATATGAGCATAATGGGAATAGGTACAAACATATTAGGATATAACAATGAAGAAGTTGATAATGAAGTGTATAAAGTAATTCAAAAAGGAAATATGTCTACTTTCAATTGTCCTGAGGAAGTTGAACTTGCAAAAAATCTTATCAATATTCATCCCTGGGCGGAAATGGCAAAATTTGCAAGAACTGGCGGTGAAGCTAATGCAGTTGCTATTAGAATTGCAAGAATAAGTGCAAAAAATGATAAGATTGCCGTTTGTGGTTATCATGGTTGGCATGACTGGTACCTAGCTGCTAATATAAGTGATAAGGAAAATTTAGCAGAACACTTGATGCCTGGATTACCGGCAAGGGGAGTTCCTAAAGAATTAAAGAAGTTAATATTTCCATTTAAGTATAATAATATTGAGGAGCTTGAGGAAATAATTAAAAAAAATGACATCGGCATTATAAAAATGGAGGTCTCAAGAACAGATAGACCAAAAGATGATTTTCTAAAAAATGTCAGAAATTTAGCTAACGAAAATAACATAATACTAATATTTGATGAATGTACATCTGGTTTTAGAGAGACATTTGGTGGCCTACATCTAAAATATAATGTATCACCCGATATTGCAATTTTCGGTAAGGCACTGGGGAATGGATATGCCATCACATCAATAATAGGAAAGAAAGATATTATGAGACATGCTGAGAATACATTTATCAGTAGTACATTTTGGACTGAAAGAATAGGACCTGTAGCTGCTCTTAAAACGCTTGAAATTATGAAACGTTCAGAATCATGGAAAAAAATTACTAACATTGGGAAAAAAATACAAGATCAAATTAGAATATTATCGAAAAAATATGACTTAGATGTAGGTATAACAGGACTACCATCATTGACTAACTTTAGTTTTAATTCAAAGGATAATAACAAATATAAGACTTTAATTACTCAAGAAATGTTAAAAGAAAATTTTTTAGCTTCAAATATAATTTATGTTTGTACTGAACATAATGATGAAATTATTTCTCAATATTTTTCTCATTTAGATAAAATATTTGAGAAAATTAAAGAATGTGAAGATGGAAGAAACATAGACGACCTATTAGAAACTAAACCTGCTAATTCGGGATTTAAGAGATTAAATTAAATAAATGAGTTATCAAATTTTAAATATTGATCAGGATAAAAAAAAATTTAAACAATATTGGAGTTACTTTATTAATAATTACACGGCAAGTACAAGATATACAGAGAATTTTATTTCCTTTTATCTTTCACTTGCAAATACTCAAAATAAAAGTTTCGTAGTAATTAAAGAAAATAAAGTAGTTGGAATCTCATTTTTACCAATTGAAGAAATTGAAGGAAAGAACTCTATAAGCATAAACAATGAATTTGTGATTGCTCCATTATCAAATGATATTAAAACTGAAGAATTTATATATGCTCAGATAGACAAAATAGCCAAAAAAAATAAAGTTTCTAAAATTAAACTAGAAATTGATCCACTAATTTCTATTTATGAGCATCATTATAACAAGTTAACTGATTATAAATATTTGAACGTAAATAGCACAAGCTATTTAATAGATCTTAGAATTACTAAAAATCAATTTTTACTAAACTTAAATCAAAGTACTCGGCATAGTATTAAAAAATTTATTGAAAGAAACGAATATGAAGTAAAATTCATCAAAGGCAAAGACTCGTCAAAAAAAATATTTGATGCTTATCAAAATGCACATTTTAGATCTGCAGGCAGAAAAACAAGATCGCAAGCAACTTTTGATTTACAGTTTAAAATGATGCAAAATGACGAGGCATTTCTTACAGTTTTAAACCTAAAGGGTATAGATATGGGCTTTCTTTTCACTTCCACTTTTCAAAATACTGCATGTTTATTTAGTATTGCTAATTTACCAGAATATGAAAAGGAATATCCCATATATAAAATAATGATATATGAAATTTTTAATTATTTAAAAAAACATAGATACCAATATGCACTTTTCGGAAGACCTTCAACAAAAAACCTTGTTCAAGGATTTTTAGACTATACTGATGAAAAGGGTTTAAGTATTTCAAAGTATAAGAGAGGTTATGGGCCAAATATTTTAGAAAATTTTAGAGGTATAAAATATTTTGACAAAGATTGTCTAATCGAAGATTTAGATAATTTTAAAAGTAGAACTTTAGAGGTTATAAAATGAAATTGAATTTACAGCAGAAAAATAAATTTAAGAAAAATGGTTTTTTAGTAGTTGACATATTTTCAAAGAAAGAATTACAACAATTTGAGAATGCAGTTTTATATTTAATCGAAACTCAAGCATTAAAGGCAAATAAACGTAATGCAAAAATAAAATTGAGTAAAAGTAAATTAACTTCTTCTGTTTTGATGGAGTTAGATAAATTCAATCATGATTTTATTGCTGATATCAGTGATTTTTTGCCAAATATGACTGAAAGCATACAATTACTTGCAAATAAAAAATTAAAGAAACTCATCAATTATTTGCTAGATAACAATATTAGTGATCCACTTTATGTTACAAATGGTGGGCCTATCATAGCAATGCCGAATGATAGAGACCATAAGTACAGCTTTCATAAAGATACATTTTATACTTTACCAGAAAGTGATTTCATTCAAATTTGGGCACCTTTGATTAGAAGTGCAACTACTGTAAATGGTGCTTTACAAATTTGTATAAATAGTCATTTAAATGGTTCTAATGGTCAAATAGCCGTAGAAAATGTGGCAAACAGGCATCGATATCAGGTTAAAAAAAGTGAGACAAAAAAATATAAAATCAAAAACTGCTCTATTAAATTAGGTCAAGTATTAATATTTAGTCCATACTTAGCACATCAAAGTGGCACTAACACATCTAAGAATGCGAGATTTTCATTAGTAGGATGTTATCATAAAATAAATAATCATAAGATAAGACCATTATTACCCCAGTTTAAATTTAAAGGTAAGACTCCAGAAGAATATTACAAAGAACTGATCTCATAGAGAAAAAAATGGAAACTATTTTAGAGAAACACGGCAAATTGGCTCTTAAAATTAAGAATTCTACATTAAATGCTGGAAGGTACAGCTTTCAGGTAAAATCAGAAAGAAAAATACATCGAGAAGTGATTAGTAAGTTAAACATAATCAATAAAGATAAATGTTTAGATGTTGGCTGTAATGTTGGGGCAAATCTTATACCTATATCAAAAAAGGTAAAACATATAACGGGAATAGATCAAATAAATTGTATAGAAATATTACGAAACAAGATCAAATCTAAAAATGTTACACTTATATCAGGAAATTTCTTAGATCATGATTTTAAGAAAAATAAATATGATAAAATAATTATCTACAGCGTCTTGCATGTACTAAAAAATAAAAAAGAAGCATATTTTGCAATTAATAAAGCATTAAAATTACTAAATCCAGGTGGCAAAATCTTAATAGGTGATCTTCCAAATATTTCTCTAAAAAATAAATTTACAAGTTCGAAATCTGGTAAGTTATTTTTAAAAAATTGGAATAAAAATAAAAAGACAAAGAAAGACATTGAAGCTCAGAATATGTTAGTTAAAGATCCAAATTGTAATTTAATAATAAATGATCTATTTATTATAAATTTAGTGAGTTATCTAAGAAAAAAAGGTTTAAGTGTATTTATTTTACCTCAAAATAAAGATCTTCCATTCGGCCACACAAGAGAAGATATTGTCATAGAGTTGATTGATTGATGAGCAATTATTTTGAGCAAGATTACAAAAAATATGGCAAAAGTGCTCAGAGAACTTATCCAAATACTGAGTTAATAAGTTTTATAAAGACAAAAATAAAAAGTACAAACAGCAACAAAAAAAGAATTAAGGTTCTTGAAGTTGGAAGTGGAACAGGAGCAAATATTTGGATGCTTTCAAAGGAAAAATTAGATACTTTTGGTATTGACAATTCAATAACTGCCATTGATCTTTGTAAAAAAAACCTCCATAAAAAAAAATTAAAAGCTAAATTATACTTGGGTTCAATGACCAAATTACCCTTTAAGGAAAATTACTTTGATTTAATTGTAGATGTTGTTTCTATGCAAAATATGTCTTTTGAAAATCATAAAAAATCATGGAAATCTATATACAACTGTTTAAAACCTGGAGGTTATTTTTTTTCATTTCATCTTGGTCAAGGTTCAACTTCTTTCAAAGAATTAAAAAAAAATAAAAATAATTTGATTGACAAATGTACATTAAAGAATATTCCAAAAAAATATCCACTATCACACAAAGGCGAGGTATGTTTTTTAAATTTTAGACAAACAAGCAAGGAATTAGAAAAAATTGGTTTTAAAAATATAAATTGTGAAAAGAATACAAGGACATATCAATCAGAAACATATTTAATTGAATATTTAGTTTTGACTTCAAAAAAATAATTAAGATAGATGGCCAGAAGTATTTGCATAATTGGAACTTCACCTCTGATGGTTTTAATTTTTTATAGACTTTATAAAAATTATAATATTACAGTTTATGATAAAAAAGACTTTATCGGCGGGGCTTGGTCTTATAATTCATTTAAAAATATTAGATATTCAAATTTTAATAACATAATAATACCAGATAATCACACTGAGGATTGTGCTGTAAATGAAATTAATAAAGAGTTAGAAAAATACAGTTGTAAAATTATTTCACCAACAGTACCTTCAAAACCAAAATATGATTACGATGCTAAAAATATTTACCTCCATGATTTTTCTCTATTTTATGAAACTCTTAAAATCGAAGACGCAATTATTAAAGAAGAAGTAAATGAATTATTTATCGAAAATAAAAAAGTTTTAATAAATAAAAAATCTTATGATTTTCTTTTCTTACCAACATGCTTCAATATTGAAAGTATATTCTTAGATAATAAACAGATAAATATAGATGCTAAAATGACTAAAAGTTGTCATGTATCAGTTTTATTCAATTCAAAAGAAATTCCACTTTGCACATATGATGATAATTTTGATAATATATTTGATAGAGCTCAAGTTAGAGAGATAGATAACAATTTGATATTTACAGGTAGAGTGAGAAAGGAATTTAAAGAAAAAAATAAAAATTTTTTTTTAAAGAATTCAAAATTCCTAGATTATTTTAGTCACCATATTTCAGATAGCAAGCTTGTTTATTATCAGCATGATATTCTTAATCAGGATGAACTAAAATTGTTTAATAACAGTCTAATAAAATATCCAGTATCAATTGTAGAAACTAAACAATTAAATCATGGATATTTATTTTTAGAACAGAGCATTCAAAAATTAATTAATATTAATTTGATATAACATGAGTATTTTCACTATTGACCATAATAATATTAATCATATTGATAAATATTATAATGAACCAAAAAATAAAAAATTCGAGAATGAGATAAATTTAATTGTTGATACTTTCTGGAAAAATACCGGAACAATAGAAAACTACTTTAAGCCTTTGCTTATTTCTCATTTAAATTTAAATTGGTTAAGACGGTTTTATATTTATTACTTTGCATTGAAATCATTATCACAAGAATATGATGAAATCTATGTGAACGAAAGTATGATTATTATTGATTTGTTAGAAAATGAATTTAACTTAAAGTTAAAACATAAAAGGAAAGATCATAGTAAAAGATTTTTTCTTAAGGACAATTTAAACTGGTTTAAAAAAAAGAATTTTATGTCCTTAAAAGGAACATTACTAAAAATCTTATCGTTTATTGAATTAAAAAAAAGAAAGAAAATAATTTATTTAAACGCAGGAAAATTAGATACTGATTTTAAAACTTTAGAAGCGTCACTTAATGCAAAATACGTTCCTATTTTAAATTTTAGAGAAAACGTTAATAAAGCAAATACCATAAGAGAAACAATTAAATCAAATCTTCATAATTTAGAACTATCAGTTCCTAATAAACTAATTGTAGAGTTCATTGATAAAACGACTCTAGTTTTTCTCAAGGATGTATTTGATTACATTGACTCATTAGTTAAAATTATTTCAGAAAAAAGAATTAAATTAGCAATAATTTCCACCCCAAGCCACGATATGCACTTATCTTTGTTTGTGGCTGCAAATATATCAAAAATACCATGCTTACTTGTTGGCCACGGACTAGCGGCTACTAAAAATCCATTCCTAAATGAATTTTATTTTCATAATGGCAAGAGTTCAAATTATGAGTACAAATACTTGAAATCAATTAATTACAATTTTTATCCGGATTGGCTTAATGAGTAAAAAATACGATTATATTTTATTACCACCAGATGGGTTTCATCAGACCTTTGACGATTTGTTATCTTCAAGTATTTCAAATTTTCTTGATTTAGAAAAAAAACTAAAACTGTTAACAAGTCGGGAAAATAAAACTTTTTTAGTGAAATATAGAACACAATTGCAAAAATTGAATTTTCAGTGTGAGGGTAATTACATTGTATCTTATGGAGAATTATTAAATCTATGCCATAAAAGAACTAGAGTCATTGGTCCTTGCGGAACTGCAATGCTTCAAGTATTAAAAAAAGAAATCGAATATTACCCATATGATTTTATAAAAGGTTATAAACAAAATAGGATGCTTCATAATGACTTTTCAGAAATTTTATACGTTGCAAGCTCTACAAGGGACTTAATAACTAATATTAAGAATGAAAGAATTTTTAACGTTAACGCCTCAATTAAGGACTTAATAATATTAGATGGCATTTCACTTAAAGAAATAATTGGTAAGATTTTAAAATAAAAGTTTTAATCAAATAATTATGAGTAAAAGTCATTTAGATTTTATAATTGTAGGTATTCAAAAATCAGGTACAACCATGTTGCATTCGTATTTATCAAAATCTGACAAAATTTTTATGCCTTATGAAAAGGAATTACCCTATTTCTTGGAAGAAAAACTTAACTCAGGCGGATGGGATGCATTTCTTAAATTATACTTTAATCAGGCAAATAATAATCAGATATGGGGCACAGCAACACCACAATATATGATGTATCCAGAGTCACTAAAAAAAATATATAATAAGTTACCTAACATAAAAATTATTATTATTTATAGAGATCCCATAAATCGATTTATAAGTCATTACGACATGTTAAAACGATTTAAAATAGAGAAAAGAGATATTAATAGTTTAATTATTGATCAATTAGCTAATATAGAAATATTACGAAGCACTCAATATAATAGCCCGTCTGATAAGTTTATTTCATCAGGTGAATATTTAAGGTTAAACAAGTATCTTGAGATTTTCCCAAAAGAAAATGTTTTAAAATTAGATTTTAAAAATTTAGCTAATGAGCCAGATAAAGTTTTAAATGAAATATCAAATTTTCTAAGTGTAGACTATAACTTTAAAAAAAATTTAAATATAAAAATGGAGGGTGGAAGTAAAAAAGTTATAGACGTAGACTTCGATAATATATTTAGAAAAATTAAACGCTTTTTGGTTGCCATACAAATATATAGATATTTACCACAAAATTTTATTAAATATTTTTACCGAATGTCTTATTGGATTGATCAGGTAAATGTAAATTACAAATCCAAAACAAGTATAAGAGATATAAATGACGATACTCTTTTTATGTTGAGAGAGCATTATAAAAAGGACATTTTGGAATATGAAAATATGTTTAAAAATGAAAAAAAATAAAGGAGATATTTTTGTTTGGTATGAATGTGATTATTCTGGCGGTCCTGACTGGTCATTAATTGATCTTGTTAAAAATTGGCCTGATAGAAAGCAAAAATTTGTGGTTTTTGTCAACAAAAATCATGAAGGAATAAAGCTGCTTCAAAGTAAGTCTGATAAAAATTTCATAGTAAAAATTATTCCAAAATATTTTTATTTTTCATATTGGAATAATGTCATTAAAAAAATTAATAATTCAATAATCAATAATTTATTTTCTTTACCAATTTTAATTATTTCCTCTATTTTTATTTTCATTATAAGTTTTGGAATTTTTTTAAACAAACATCCTAAGGCAATTTTATTTAGTAATGGAGGTTATCCAGGAGGTTTTTCAAATTTTCCCGCTATGCTATCGGCTTTTTTTTTAAGAAAAGAAAAAAGGTGGATGATTGTGAGAAGTCATGTAAACAAGATGATCTTTCTTTCATTTTTAAATATTATTAGCAAATTAACACTACATGGTATGGTAGCAATTTCTAAAATAATAAAACATGAACTTGTTAATAATAATTGTTTTGATAAAAAAAAAATTGTAGTTATTTATCCAGGAATTGATCACGAAAAAGAACAAGCCAAAATTGAAATAGAGTCATTAGAAAATAAGATAGTTATTGGTATTATAGGTCATTTATCAAAAAGAAAAGGTCATGAAGTATTATTAAATTCTATAGGAATGATAAATAATAAGTATAAGAATATAAAAATTTTAATAATTGGCAGTGATGTAAAAGAAGCTCAAGATGATTATTCAAGAAAGTATTATTTAAAAAAATTAGCTTATAGTCTGAATATTTCTGAAAATATAATCTGGGTAAACTATACAAAAGATATATTTAATTATATAAAATGTATGGATATTTTAGTTCTCCCTTCAGTCGAAGACGAAAGTTTTGGAAGAGTTATAGTTGAAGGTATGGCTCTTGGAGTGCCAGTAATAGGATCAAAAACTGGAGGCATACCAGAGATAATTCTACATAAGAAAAACGGACTTTTGTTTGAGATGGGCTCATCTCAAGATTTATCAAAGAATATTGAGCTTCTTATCAACGATAACAAACTTAAGGATCAGATTATAAAAAATGGAAATAAAACATTCTTTAAAAATTTTTTTGTAAAAGCTTATGTTAATAACTATTATAACATAATTAATTAAATATATTATATGACAAAAAAAGTAATTATTTTTGGCGGAGATGGTTTTTGTGGTTGGCCATCGTCATTATACCTTAGTAAAATGGGTTATGAAATTATAATTGTTGATAATTTCTCAAGAAGAAGAATTGATGGAGAGCTTGGTACTGCAAGTTTAACGCCTATTTCAACATTAAAAGAAAGATTGAAAAAATGGGAATCATTAACAAATTATAAAATTAGATATTTTGAAATGGATGTTTCTAAAGAGTATAAAAAGTTACTTCAACTTTTAATTAATGAGAAACCAGATGCAATAGTTCATTTTGCAGAACAAAGAGCCGCTCCTTATTCTATGATGAACTCAAAAACAAAAATTTACACAGTTGAGAACAATTTGTGCTGTACGCATAATATTTTATGCGCCATTACTGAGTCAAAGTTAGATATTCACGTTGTTCATTTGGGAACAATGGGTGTTTACGGGTATGGAACAGCTGGAGTATCTATACCTGAAGGTTATCTTAAAATAAACCTTAGTGAAAACGGCAAGCAATTGGAAATACCATATCCTCCAAATCCAGGAAGTATTTATCATATGACAAAAACTCAAGATGCTTTATTTTTTTATTTTTACAATAAGAATGACGGAATACGAATAACTGATCTTCATCAAGGCATTGTATGGGGAACGAATACAGAAGAAACAAGCATTGATGAAGTACTTATTAATAGATTTGATTATGATGGTGAGTATGGAACGGTACTTAACAGATTCTTAGTCCAATCAATTTTAGGTTTTCCACTTACGGTTTATGGATCAGGAAAGCAAACAAGAGCATTTATTCATATTAAAGATACCGTTAAATGTATTTATCTTGCCATTGAAAATCCACCAGCTAAAGGAGATCGTGTAAAAATATTTAATCAGGCAGCAGAGTCGCATACGCTTATTAATCTAGCAAATAAAGTATGTGAGCTAACAGGGGGTAGTATAGAATATTTAACAAATCCCAGAAATGAGTCAGCAGAAAATGAACTTTTGTTTGAAAATCTAAACTTTAAAAAATTAGGCTTAGATCCTATTAAACTTAGTGATCATTTAATTTTTGAGACAACTGACATTGTTAGTAGATATAAAAACCGATTTATTTCTGATAAAATAAAAAGTTTTTCAGCTTGGAATCATCAAAGGTTAGAAGCAATAAATAAAGAATAGTATATTTTTATTACTCACATTTGCATATAAGCTTATTTCTGTAAATAGATGAAATATTTACTAATATAATATAGTAAAAAGACTTGTTTAAATTATGTTGGCAGTAAATTTAATTATATTCAGTATTATCCCTCTTGTTGCAGCTTTTTATGATAGTCGAGTTTTTATCTTTCTACCTTCATTTTACTTATTTATAATATTTTTTTCATTAATTATTAGACACGGTAATTTCTTTTATATATCAAGAAGTTTTTTTTTATTATTAATTATTACTTTCTTCCATTTATTAATTCAGATACTAATGAATTTAGGGTATGGAAGTGGAGGTATAATTTTACTTTTAATCGAAACATTTTTTATTTATCAAATATTAAGTTTTTTTGAAATTCACAAAAATCTATCAAAATCATTAAGAGCTTTTATATTTCTTTTTATTTTTCATATAGCTTATTTGTTCCTTGAGTTTTTCTTGAGATTGAATGGATATGAATATTTGTACGTTGATTTATTTGGAAACGCTGAAAATGTTACCAAATTCAAAGTTTATAATACTGCTCCATATGCAATTCAATATTTAGGAATTAAGGGTTTAAACAGTTCAATTCTTGGAAGCCAAATTGCTGGAACACTATCATTGCTATCTTTAGTATTTTTCGTTGGTAAGAGATATTTTTTAAATGACAAGAGTAAATTTACATTTGTTCTTATGATATCAAGTTTTACAATTTACTTATTTTGTATGACACAAACTACTAATCTTTTACTATTAATTGTCTTTGTATTTTTGTTTTTTTGTTTTCCAAAATTTATTGGTATAAATAGTAAATTTTTCAAATTATCATTGTTTCTAGGTTTTATAATTATATTTCTTTTATTTTCTAGATATATTCTTTATGAGTTAGTATTTTTTAAATTTAATGAGCAAAAAGATGTAATTATTTATCTTAATTTATTTCTTGATCCTCTCAGAGAATTTTTAAATTTAGATTTTCAGTCATTAGTTTTTGGAATTGGAAGAGCTGATTGGAAATATGACGCTACTACTGATCTGGGCTTTTTTGCAATCATTTTTAGAGTTGGAGTTCCTTATTTCTTAATTATAAATATATTTTTTGTATATCTAATTATAAAGTCAGTGATAAAAATTAATAAAATTAATAAAATTAATAAGAATAACAATTTGTCATTCTTTATTTTACTGAATTGCCTTTTTGTATCTATATATTGGGGATCATTAATTCATTATACTGCCGCATTAGAACTTGGAGCTAGAGAATTATTCGCTTTTAATATTGCATTTTTATTAATATTACTGAGAGTTAAAGATCAATTACAAAAAAATAGTGATGTTAAATAGTAAAAAAAAAAATTACAAAATTAAGATTATTTTTGAATATTTATTGATTATATCTTCTTTTGCTAAAAGAAGAATTATCAAACAATTTAATTTAGAAAAGTATTTTTTTTATCCAAAAAAAATAAAAGCACTTTATAAACTAATAAAAAGACCAACAAATAATTATTCAAATTTATCTATTCAGGTATTAGATATAAATGAGAAGATATACATCTTTGACAAATATATAGAAATAAAAGAATTAACCGATTGGAAGATTGAATGTAATGACGAGGAAGAAAAAAATCTGCTTAATAGATGGCATTGGTTACTGATTAATTCAACAAACATTAATAAAAAATTTAATTACGAAAAAGGAGTCTCATTAATTTATTCATGGATGCTAAGTCAAGGAAATTTAAAAAATACTCCTAATAGCTACGATGCATCTGAAAGAATAGTAAATTTTTTGTTATTTCAAAATTATCATCAAAAAGATTTGAGCGAAATTCCGATAATTATTAAAAATTATCTTTTTGATATGGCATATCAAATAGCTAATAATCTGGAATTCAATAATAATGATCTTACAGGTAATCATTTGTTAAACAATGCGAGAGCATTACTTATTTTAGGGCTTGCATTTAAGTCAAAGAACCATACTGATTTAGGTATAGAAATACTAAAATATATTTTATCAAAGATTATAGTCGATAAATATTTTTTAAGAGAAGGTTCCAGTCACTATCAATATCTTATTACAAGCTGGCTTATCGAAATTCAGATATTTGCAAAAAAATATAAACAAAACAAATTGTATGATTTTATTAAATTTCACGTCAATAACATGGTAAACGGATGCAGATTTTTCCAAATTAATAAGAGTAACGATTTTGTAAAAATAGGCGATATATCTCCAGATAAAACACCTGAATGGCTGATAGGGGTAGTAGAATTTTACGAGAAAATAAATTTAAATTCTGATTTTAAAGTTGGAAAATCTTGGGCATCAGTAATGTCAGTCATCTGCAAAGATATTAAGTTTAAAAATAATTTTACTAAAGTAATGTTCGAAGATTCAAAGTATTTTAGAGAAGCAGGTTTTTTTAGGGGTACATATAAAGATTGGTGTATTTTTATGCATATAGAAACAGGTTGTGAGAGGGCTATTGCTAGCCATGCACATCATGATTTTGGAAGCTTTATTTTATTTCATAATAAAAAAGAAATATTATTAGATCCTGGAAGATACAATTATACTAAGTCGAACTTTGGTAGATATGGCAAAAGTGCAATTTCTCACAATACACTTTTAGTAAATAAGTATCACGCGGGCTGGTCTAAAACTGATAGAAATATTCCTCCTACAATAAAAAAGAAAAAGTTTCAATTCAATCATGATTGTACTGAAAATAAACTCACAATAATACTATCACACAATGGTTTTTTAAAATCAAAGGTATTAAATCATATAAGAAAGATTAGCATAAATAAAAATACAGTTGAAATAGCAGATGAATTAAAAGGGGATGGGAATATTGAAAGCGATATATATTTTCATTGGCCTGAAAATATATTACTTGGCAATAGTAACTCAAAATTACATTCAAGTAAGCAGGAAGGTCAAATACGTGTTAATATAGATTATCCAGAAAAAACTATTTATGATGAATTTAATATTGCTTTTTATAAAAAAACTCAGAGCCCATATCTTGGATGGCAATTTCCAAGTTATGGTGTAAAAAAACCTGCTTTATCTCAAAAAATAAGTATAAAATCTGACATGCCTTTAGAATCAAAATTTAAAATTTATTTAAACAAAGAGTAGGTCAAATGTGCGGTATATTTGGGATTTATAATTTTAATCAATCTCCAGTTGAATTAAAACTACTTAATAAAATTTCTGAACGAATGATCTTTAGAGGTCCTGATGACTCTGGAATTTTTATAAATGGTAATGTTGGAATAGGCATGAGACGATTAGCAATAATGGATCCTAATGGGCCATGTCAACCCATTCAAAATAGTAAAAAGAATATTCATCTTGTATTCAACGGCGAAATTTATAATTATTTGGAATTAAGGCAAGATCTCGAAGAAAAGGGATACAAATTTTACACTGATGGAGATGTAGAAGTGCTGATATATTTGTACGAAGAGGAAGGTGTTAAAGCAATAAATAAATTGAATGGGATGTTTGCTTTTTCGCTATATGATCAGAACAAAGATCTGTTATGGATTGCAAGAGACAGATTAGGTATAAAACCATTATATTATTTTAATGACAAAAATAAGTTTTTATTTTCTTCTGATCTACTTGCTCTTAATCAAATTTTAGATAAGCCTGTAAGTCAAAAAAGTATATTGAATTATTTATCATATTCATACATACCTGCTCCATATTCTATATTTTCTGAGATTCATAAATTATGTCCTGGTCAACAAATTATAATCAAAAATAATAAAATAAATAAAAATAACTATTGGAATTTAAGTTTGGAAGATAGGGCTTTTCAAAATTCAGAAGCAATTATTGAATTAGAGAAAAAACTATATAATTCGGTTAAATATCAGTTGAGATCAGATGTACCATTAGGTGTTTTATTAAGTGGAGGTTTGGATAGTAGTTCAATTGTAAAAATTATACGAGAATTATATACTAAAAAAGAAATCATAGCGTTTAACGCAAGTTTTGAAAATAAAGATGGTTTAGATAATAAGTTTGCTAAAATTATATCAAAAGAATTCAGTCTTAATCTTCAAAGTTTGCTGATAAATGATGAAAGTTTTGATAATGCATATTTAGAAATTTTACCTTTCCTAGATGAGCCATTAGCAGACAGTGCATTAATACCAAATTATTTATTATCTAAAAAAGCAAATACTATGGGCATCAAAGTGTTGATATCAGGTGCTGGGGGTGATGAAATATTTGGTGGATATTCAAGACACTTTGTTAATGAATTATTTACTGCGCCATGGTTAACTAACTCGAATTTAAAATGCTTTTTATTTAAAAACATTTTTAAATATCTGAGTAAAAATTTGTATTATAGGTTTTCTTCTCAAGCAAACAACTTTGTAAGTATGATATCTGGCACTAATTACGAGTTACTAGAAAGCATAATTATAGATAAAAAAAATTTTAGCTTTATTCTTGAGGATAATAAAAGGTTATTTAAAGACATAAATAATAACGTAAAAAAAAGAATGAAAGTTGACTTAGATAATTATCTACCAAACAACATATTGGCCTTAACGGATAAAGCAACGATGATTTCATCAATTGAAGGCAGGGTGCCACTTTTAGATCACGAACTAGTTGAGTATTGCTATTCGCTTCCTACAAAAATTAATAATGCAAATAATAGTCAGAAAGGACTATTCAAAAATTTAATGAAACATAAATTACCAAAAGAGCTAATCAATAGAAAGAAAGAGGGATTTAATGCACCAATTAATAATTGGCACACCAAGAATAAAAATAAATATATTAATTACTTAAAAAATAATAGAAGTAAAAGTTTAGAAAAAGTTATTAATTTTAGTAATTTAATTAGTATGTCTGATAAGAAAAAAATTGATAAGTCTTTTGGTCAATCGATTTATGCTATTTATCATCTTAATAGATGGCTTCTTCAACACGGACATTAATAATGGAATTAGACACATTTACAGTGGTAATTCCTTGTTATAATGTTGAAAAGTACATTAAGGAAACTATTAATTCTGTTATCAGACAAACAAGATCTGCTGATGAAATAATCATTATTGATGATGGGTCAACTGACAAAACAATCAACAAAATAAAGCATATAATGCGAAAATTAGATAATAGCATAAAAGAAAAAATCAAAATTCACTATTCACATAACAGAGGTCCAGGTTCAGCAAGAAATATTGGTATTAAAAATGCAAAGTCAAAATGGATATGTTTTCTTGACTCTGATGATACATGGGAATTGGAAAAATTAGAGACAGTAGAAAAATATATAAATCAAAATAGTGATATAAATTTTTTGTGTCACGACGAAATGGTCAAACAAGGAAAAAATTATTCAAAAAACCTTTATTCAAAAAAATATGCACCAAATTTAAGATTACAAAATCAATTGTATAAAAGAAACATTTTTTCAACTTCTGCAGTTACTTGTAAAAAAGACTTATTGACTAAGTATGGACTGTTCAATGAAGAGCTAATGTCAGCCCAAGATTACGAATTATGGCTAAGATTATCATCTAACATAAAGCCTTTATTTTTAAATGAAATATTAGGAACATACAATATGAGGGAGGGAAATATTACATCTGGAAATACCTATAGCAGAATGATAAATGAATACAAAATCGCAATAATGCATAGAGATAAAACTAGTACGTTGGGATTAATTAATCGTCTTATTAGAATTTCATCAATGTATTTATTTTACTTTATTAAGAGAAACATACATATATAAATTAATTAAATGATAACCACAAATCCCACATTAAGTCTGAGTGATTTTTTCGATATAATTTCAAAACACTATATTAAAAATGAAATAAATCTTAAGTCGAGTTTAAAATTTTGTTCTAGCGGAAGTGTGGCACTTATTAAAGTGTTAGAAGAATTAAAAATTAAAAGTGGTGATAAAATACTTTTACCGGCTTATATTTGTGAGAGTATACCTAAAATATTAAAACTTTATAATTATGAAGTAACATTTATTGATAGCAATAAAAATTTAGATTTTTCATATCATGATATTAATAAAATTATTTCTCTAAATAACATCAAAGTTATTTTATTAGTTGATTATTTTGGTTTTAAGAGGAAATCAAATCAAATTCTTGCAAGCAAACTAAAAAAACTTAAATGTAAGGTAGTTATTGATAGATGTCATACTATTGAGAAACCAAATAAGATTTATGAAGAAGAATGTGATGCAATAATTTATAGCTTCAGAAAAATCCTTCCTGTATATAATGCTGGTGCATATTGGTTAAAAAATTCAAATAAAGAAAAATTAAAAATAAACAAATTAGAAATAAACGATCTTTTTTTTGCGCTCTTTAATGTATCCATAAATATTTTAAAAAAAATTAAAGTATTGAAACTATTTTATATTTTGAAGTGGAATAGAAATAAATATTTTAAATCGGAAATAAAAAAAGAAAAATTAGGCGTTAACTTTTTATTACACTATTTCTATTTTAACCCTAATCTTATTGATCAGGTGATTGCAATCAGAAAGAAAAATTTTAACAAGATTGTCGATATTTGTTTTAAGAATAATATACAAAGTTTATATGATAAGTGTGAAAAAGATGAAGTACCTCAGTTGTACCCTGTTTTTAAAAATAGTAATTTAAATGTAAAAAAACTAAAATTACATGGAATAAATTCATTTATGTGGCCTGGGAAAGAGCTTCCTGATGAGGTTAGAAACTCAAGTGATTTTCCGATTGCAAATTATTTTAATCAAAACCTTTTAATGCTTCCAATACATCAAAAGCTTAATTATGAAGAGTTAGACTTAATAAAAAGCGTACTATCGAATGACAATTCTAGCTAGCGAAAAAAAAATTTATTCCTTTTGGGTAGATTTAGAAAGTTATAAAAGTCTTTTAATAAAAGAGAAAATAATTAAATTAAATTTTTACCAAAGTCCTGAATGGTTAAAACAAATATCAATAACGAATAGCCTTAAGATTTGTATATTAATATCAAAAAAAGAAAATAAAATTTTGTCAGCGACACCATTTACATTGAAAGAAAAATATTTTTTTAAGTTATATGGAAGCCCTCTTAGTGGATCATTTTCATTATATTGCGGTACTTTATTTTTTTCTTCAATAAGTGATAGAGAAAAAATTAACATTATAAAATCGGAAATTTCTACTTTATCAAAATTATCAAATTATGTTGAATACGTTTATGATAATATTGAAGACACTAATAATGCAATATCTGAATTGTTTTTAAATTTAGGATTTAAGAAATATCAGAAGCTAACAAGTGTTATTGATATTGTTCCTGATCAAGATTTATTATGGAATGGTTTGCAAAGTAGAGCAAGAAATATGATAAGAAAATCACTCAAACATAATATTACTGTAGAACAAACAAAAATAGATAATATGTGGCTGATTAAATTTTATGAAATGCTAACAAAAACATTTAATCGTCAAGGGATAAATATTCCGCATTCAAAAGAATTTTATTTAACTCTTGAAGAGCTTTTTAAAAAGGATAAACTTTTTTGTCTAACTGCTTATTGCTCAAGTGAAATTGTTGGAAAAGCAATTTTTCTCAAAAATGAGTATCAGTTAATTTATTTTTCAGGAACATCAACCAGTAAGGGTTTAAAGACTGCATCAAATTCACTATTACTTTGGGAAGCTATAAAATTTGCTTCAAATAATAATATACGAGTATTTGACTTAGGAGGTATTGGTATGAAAAGTATAGATAAATTTAAGAAAAGTTTTGGCGGTAAGAATAAAGAGTTTATGCATTTTAAGAAAAGTCCTCTATTTATTAGATTAGCTGAAGTTCTAATTAGATATCTGATGAAAAAAAGATTAATAACATTTCAGTTGTTATAAATCTAATAATTGAGTTATGTCTTCAATAAATAGTAAATATAATTAATAACAAATATGAGCGTATCTGTAATAATTACAGTTTATTGTAATACAAATACAAATTACTTCATGGAAGCATTTGAGAGTATTCAAAGCCAATCGTTAAAAAAAAAAGAAATTATTGTTATAGTAGATGGAAATTTAAATAGTCGTCTAGACGCTTTACTGAAAAAATTATCACGGGAAAAAAGGCTTACTCTTATTAAATCTGAATTTAATAAAGGTGCAGGATTTGCTCGTGATCTTGGAATAAGAAATACAAATCATGATATAATTGCAATTATGGACTCTGACGATATTTCAGACAAAAGTAGATTAATGAAACAGTTAAATATTATTGTTAAAAATAAGGCTGATGTAGTTGGTTCAAATTTAACTGAATTTGTAAAACATACAGAAGATTTAAGATTAGAGCGGAAAGTACCAAAGCAGCACAAGAAAATTAAGAAGTTGTCAAAATGGAGAAATCCAATGAATGGGGCGAGTTTGATGTTTAGAAAAAAAGACTATATCCAGATTGGAGGATATCCACATAACGCCCCTTTTTTTGAGGATTATGCTTTAGTTTTAAAGTTTATTGAGGAAGGTTTTAGATGTTTTTCAATTCAAGAAAACTTATTATATGCTAGGACAAATAAGGATTGGATAACAAGACGTTCTGGTTATAGTTATCTGCTTGCAGAATTTAAGCATTTAAATTGGATGTATAAAAAAAGATATATAAATATTTTTGAATATTTTCTCAATATTATAATTAAATCAACGTTAAGACTTTTTCCATCAGTGATATTAAAAATTATCTATTCAAATTTACTGAGGTCTAAAAAATAAAAATGAAACAAAAGATAATTTTGCAATTTAATGAAGCAAATTTTGATTTAATCAAATTATACATAGAAAAATATAATCTACCTGCATTAAAAAAAATTTTATCATTTCCAATAAGATCAGAAACCATATCTGAGTCAGAGAATAAGTATCTAGAGCCATGGATACAATGGTATTCATTTTATACTGAATTAAGTTACAGGGATCATAAGGTCTTTCATTTAGGAGATTGTTTAAAGCATAACCATAAAACCATATTTGATAAAAAATTTAAAAACAAAGAAATAGGTATTTTTGGATCCATGAATTTGTCCCCAAATAACAGATTCAAAATATATATCCCAGATCCATGGACAGAGGTTAAAAGCGACTCGTCATTTGCCTCAAGAATGGTAAGTGATGCAATTAGGAAGGTTGTAAATTCTAATGTAAAATTACGAATTTCTTTATACCAAATTATTGGGATATTGTATTTAGTTGGAGTCCCAAAATCATTAACTGATATCAGAAATTTAATCCTTGGAACAAGCGCTTTTTTTAGAAAATATAGAGACAAGATAGCTTCATATTTTGACCTTTATTTTGTAAATTATTGTTTAAGGTCAATAAAAAAAAATAAACTAGATATTTCTTTTATTTTTTTAAATGGATTTGCTCATGTGCAACATCACTATTTGCTAGACTCAGAGTTTCATGATGGGGAAAACCCTGATTGGTATAGTAATAAAAATATAGATAGTATTCATAGATCACTAATAATTTATGATAAACTTTTTGATAAAGTTTTAAAAAATTGTGGCAAAGATTATGAAATATGGATTGTGACTGCTTTGACCCAAACACCTGTAAAAGAACCAATATTTTATTGGAGATTTAAAAATCATAAGGATTTTATTAATAATTTTATAAATTACGATTGTAATATAAACCCTCGTATGACAAGAGATTTTGAGATTGTATGTAGAAATAATCAAGACAAAAAGAAAATAGTTACATTTCTCAAAGATTCTTACGTGTTAGAAAATAAAAAAAAAGTAAAAGCATTTCGACATATTGATACAAAATATGATAAAAGAATTTTTACTTCTTTTACCTATAGCGGGGACATAAAAAAAGCAAAATTTGTTTACAAAAATAAGTCGATATTATTAAAAAATCAGCTTGATTTTGTAGCCATAAAGAATGGAAAACACCTGAGTAAAGGATGGGTATTTTCAAATTCAAAAACAAAAATACCAAAAAAAATTAAATTGTGGAATATTCCAAAATATCTCAACTAAATATTATAATATCGTAACATGACTTCATTAATCGTAATAATTTTATTATTAAATACAATTATATATTTCTACAAAAAAAAAATTTCTAAAAAAATAAATATTTTTGCCACTAAGTACTCTGTAGAAGATATATCTGAGCAGAAAATCCCAGTAATAGGAGGTACAATTCTGTATATAAATTTCTTTGTTATATTTATATTTCTTTTAATAAATAAAAGATATGAATTAATTTATCTACCATTGACCGAATCTTATCGGGAAATTTTTGCTTTTTTTATACCAATTTCAATAATTTATTTAACTGGTCTTTATGATGACAGATACAAACTATCAATTATATCCCGTCTACTGCTATTTATATTTAGCTTACTAATCGCGATATCGTTGGATCAAACATTAATAATAACTGAATTAAAATTTTCTTTTCACAATAAAATTTTTTACTTAGATAATTTATCTCTTTTATTTACAATTTTATGCTTTTTAATTGCATTAAATGCGTTCAATTTATTTGACGGCATAAATCTACAGCTAAGTGTATATACTATAATAATAATTTCATATTTGCTTACATTAAACGGCGGTTATTATGTTGTAAGTATTTTACTATTGCCTCTTTTTTTCTTCACAATATTGAATTACAAAAACTCTGCCATATTAGGCGATGGTGGAAGTTTAACACTAGGCTTTTTGGTAAGTTATTTAATTATAAAGTATTATAAATATACTGATAATTTAATGGTTGACCATATTTTTGTCTTATTAATGATACCTGGAATTGATATGTTGCGATTATTTATATCTAGAATAACTAGTGGTAAGAGCCCTTTTTTTGGTGATTACAATCATATACACCACATTCTTCATAAAAAACTATCACTTCACAAAACATTATTAGTGTTGCATGGTACACTTTTATTTTTAATTCTTTCGCTAATGTATAATTTTAATACTTTGTTTGTCATAACAATTTACATTTCTCTCTATATAATAATTATTCATACTTTTAAAATTAAAGTTAATGATAAATAAATTTAATATAATTAATCTTAACTTTGGTTTATTAATATTATTACCATTTTCTCTTTTAACTGGCCCCTTTCTTCCTGACCTAATAATTTCTATAGTTGCTATTAATTTCCTATTTTATATTTTTTTGGTAAAAGATTATAAATACATCAAAAATGGTATTTTTATTTTTTTATTATCTTTCTATATTTATTTATTAATAAATTCTCTCATAAGTGATAATATAAGTCAGTCTTTAAGGTCTTCTCTATTTTATTTTCGCTTCATAATATTTCCATTCGCAATTTGGCTTTTGATAGATAAAAAGAAAATTTTTATTAGATATTTTTCTGTATCGTTACTTATTTCATTTATACTTGCATTAGCAAGCGGTTTATATCAATACATATATAACATAAATTTTTTTGGCTTTACTGCAGAATATGATTTTCGATTAACTCTCTTATTAAGTGATGAAATGGTTTTAGGACATTATCTCTCAAGGTTATTCCCATTATTATTCGCAGTACTACTTATCTCATTCAATAATGATAAAAAATTTTATATTTTGATTGGATCTTTATTCATATTTACTGATATTTTAGTTTATCTTAGTGGTGAGAGGACCTCAATTGGTCTTATGTTTTTATCTGTATTATTACTTATTATAACAATGAAAAAATTTCGTAAGTTAAGAATGATTTCTTTAATATTATCAATTATAATTATAATAGTTTTAACTTTTTCAATTCCTGAATTAAAAAAGAGAAATATTGACAATACTTTAAATCAATTAGGTATATCCAGCTCATCGTCACAAAATGTACAAGTTGATATAAGCAAACAAAATTTAGATAATAATTCAAATATTTTATCAATAAATCTATTTAGTAATTACCATGAAAAACTTATATTAACTGCTTGGAATATTTTCACTGATAAAATATTATTTGGCTCAGGTGCTAATACTTTTAGAATAAATTGTAAGTTAGAAATATATAAAGTCGGGGAGGATAGTTGCAGTACACACCCACACCATACTTATGTACAAATCTTATCCGAAGTAGGAATAGTGGGTTTTTTATTTATACTTTCCGCAATTGTTTACTTATCACATAAAATGCTTTTTATAATTAAAAATAGTTATCAAACAGATGAAACAACTGATTTTGATCACATGGCATGTTTGATTATATGTTTTTTTCTTACTTTCTTTCCTTTTTTACCAACACTTAATTTTTTTAACAATTGGATAAATATTATTTATTATCTACCACTTGGATTTTATCTTTATGAAAATTACAAGAATAGGGACATTGTAAATCAATTGAATTAAGCCTATTGTTAATTTGTATATTTGTGAGATAATATGTGGGTAGTAAAAAAATCAAAAGTACATGGTAGTGGCGTTTTTGCGCAACAAGATATAAAAAAAGGAACCAATATAATTCAATATATTGGAGAAAAAGTATCAAAAAAAGAAGGAGATCGAAGGTCTGAAAATAGGCTTAAAAAATATTTAAAGTCAAAAACAAGTGGTTCAGTTTATATATTTGAGTTAAATAGTCGATTTGATATTGATGGCTCACCTAAATATAATAAAGCGAGATATATAAACCACTCTTGTAGACCAAATTGTGAAGTTCAAATAATTAAAAATTCTATATGGATTGTTTCTATAAAAAAGATTAAAAAGGGTGATGAACTGTCTTATGATTATGGTTTTGAATTTGATAAAGATGATTATTCGGATCACATCTGTAAATGTGGATCATCAAATTGCATAGGTTACATAATTTCATCAGATGATTGGTCTAAATTTAAAAGATATAAAAAAAGAAAAAGGATAAAAATTGGAAGATAAATTACAAGTCTCCTTTAAAAATGTTTTCGATGAGATAATTCGGTTTAAATTGTCCTTAGCCGTTATTAACTTAATTATAATTACTGTAACAGGTATGATAATTATATTTAATCAACCAAAATGGGAAGGTTCTCTAAATGTATTTCTTTTAAATTCAATTGATCATAATAAATACGAACAATTATATATGTTTAACGATATCTATAATGTTGAACGTGAATATTTAAGATTGTTATTAATTGAGGAAATTGCAGATAGAAAAGAGGTTTCTGAAATTATCTCTAAATTAGGCATTCTTAAAAAAAATGACTTTATAGACGATGAAAGTTTCAATTACGCATTAAGAAAAGCTTCATTTGGTTTAGAAATTATTACACCGGTACAAACAAAAAAAGATGAATTTAACGAATTTGGATTAGAAAGTGATAATTTTTTTAAAATTAAGTACACTCACCACAGCAGGGAAACTATAGAATCAATATTTGATTATGTGATAAATAATTCGAACATAAAAGTACAAAACTTCTTAGTAAATAAACATCAAAATCTTATTAAAAATATGAAAATTGCGAATGATTACAAAATAATAGATATTGAAGAAAAAATTTCATTTTTGGAACGCAGAAAAGAAAACTATGTTTTAAATAGAATTATTTTTTTAAATGAACAGGCAGAAATGGCAAGAAATTTGGGAATTAGGAATCCAACAATTAATCTTACATCAATAGAGGCTGATTACGGTAGTAATGTAACAACCTTAGACAAAGAGCAGCCTTTTTATTTTCAAGGTTATGAAGCAATTGAAAAAGAAATTGAGCTTTTAGAGAGAAGAGAACAAAAAATAAATATTTTTGATAACTTTTACACCGATAAATTTAATTTGAGTATTGAACTCGAAGAACTTAACTCGCAAAAGTTTGCAATTGAAAGTGATTTCACTATACAACGTTTGGCTGAAGCATTTAACAACTCTCCTTTAAATGATAATAATTTTCAAGCCGTCAACTATGATCTTGCGGATATAAATTACGAGAAACTTAATTTTGGAAGTTTAACTTTACTGATTTTAGGTTTTGCGGCAGCAATCATTATTTCATTCACTTTCATTTTATCTATAATTTTTTTCAAGCAAATTAGATAATATAAAGTCTTTATGTGTTTCAATTAGATTTTCTTTGATAAAAATCTCATATGTTCTGCATTAATATCAATTTGTTTTTGTCTTGAAAGTGATCTGTTTTTTTGTTCTGTAGATCTCTCATTAAAGCAATAAGGGCAATACACACCTTTTTTATATTCTGATGATAAAGTATCCTTTTTTGTTATTGGCCTTCGACATCCATAGCACTGTAAATATTTACCTTTTCTAAGATTCTTGTTTATAGTTACTCTCTCATCAAATACAAAGCATTCTCCATTCCAAAGACTTTTCTTTGTTTCATTATCGTGAATATATTCTAGATATTTAATTATACCTCCATTTAGTTGAAAAATATTTTTATAACCCGCTAATCTTAAGTAGGCTGATGCTTTTTCGCATCTAATTCCGCCAGTACAGTACATTGCTATTTTTGAATTTTTTTGTATTTTCATTTTTTTTATAGAATTTGGAAATTCTCTAAAACTTTTTGTTTTTGGATTTATAGATCCATCAAAGTTTCCAATTCCGATTTCAAATTCATTTCTTACATCAATTACTTTAGTATTCTTATCTCGTATAATGCTATTCCAATTTTCTGGATTGACTAATTTGCCACGATGTTTTTTCACATCAATGGGTCCTTGTCCAAGAGAAACTATTTCATTTTTTATTCTTACCTTCATTCTATTAAACGGAATAAAGCTTGTTTTATTAATTTTAATTTCTAAGATTCTTATTTTAATAATAAATTTTAATAATTTAATTAATGCATTTAGATCTTTTTTTGATCCTGATATAGTTCCATTTATTCCCTCATTGGCAACTAAAATAGTTCCTCTAATCTGTTTATCTTTTAAAAAATTATTTAAAATAATTTTTACCTGTCCAGTATTGTTTATAGTTTTAAATCTATAGAATGAGTAAACAAATATATTTTTCATTTTTCTAATCTAAATATCAGTAATTGTTATTTTTTAAACCATACGTTTTATTTTTTAAAAATTCTGTTAATTCATTACGATCTTTTATGTTAGAAAGCTCTTTATATTCCATCATATTTCCAGAGTATATATCTATACTCTTTCCAATTTTTTTTCTTGTTTCGTGTATGTAAGATGAATATTTCAGAGTCTGATTATTTAATTTAGAAGCAAAGAGATGAAAGAGCATTCCATTTTTACCATCAAAATATATTGGTAAAACATTTGTTTTTGTTTGCTGAATTAACTTAGCTGGAAATGTCTTCCAATTATCATCTGTGGCTTCTGATTTTAAGTTTTTTGCTGTTGATACACTTCCTGACGGAAAAATAATCAGGACTCCTTTATTCATGAGTTGCTTCTTAGCTTTTTTTGCAGTTTCTATATTTAATTTTATTGAGTCTTTCTTATTATTGCTGAAATCTACGGGTAAAATAAAATTTTCTAATTCAGGAAGAAACTTAAGTGTTTCATGGGTCATAATTTTGAAATCTTCTCTAATCTCAGATACTAAAGAACATAAAATAAGACCATCAACGATTCCAAATGGATGATTTGCAATTATCATAAGTGACCCCTTTTTTGGTATACATAGAGGCACATTAGATTTATTAATCACTTTAATATTCATTAGTTCCAAGACATCCCCCCAAAAGTCTTGAGGTTTATTTGGTCTTAATGAATAGTTTTTATAGAGCTTTTCTAACTTTCTTTTCCCAGTTAAATTCTCTATCAATTTTATCACTAAGCGCTGAGCAAAGTTATGTTCGACTTTTGATGCATAAGAAAATTTAAATTTATTCATTTTTAATATTCTACAGGTATTGGATCAAGACTTCTCCAGAAATACCATGTTGCAACGGATCTATATGGTTTCCATTTTTTTGACATACTTATAGCACGATCTTTTGTTATAGGATATTTTAAGTTGTAGCAATTACAAATACCTTTGATTAGGCCTAAATCATCTGCAGGAAAAACATCAGGCCTGCAAAGATTAAAAATTAGAAACATTTCCGCAGTCCATCTTCCAATTCCTTTAATCTTAATCAATTCATCAATTATCTCTTCATCAGAATAGTTATACCAATTACTTGGATTAATTTCCTTATTGACGAAACCACGTGACAATGATTTTAGATAAGTAATTTTTTGGCGAGAAAGCCCACATGACTTCAAGGTCATAAAGTGCATTTTTAATGTTTTATCAGGATTTACTTTTTTTATTTTTTTTTCATACCTTTCCCATACAGCTTGAGCAGCTTGAACGGAAATTTGTTGACCAACTATCGATCTGGCAAGTGTATAAAAAGGGTCTGATTTTGAAAAAAGAAAATCTTTTGGATAACTACTTATAATCTTCCCAAGCTTTTTGTCTTTAGTTTTAAGAACTTTTTTTGCTTTTTCCCAAAAAAATGGTTTTTTCATATTTATGAAATAAATTTAATATTGACATATATAA
>MDTE01187910.1_pt1 | contig 26757 bp, 18 predicted proteins | sample 811231 | NCBI WGS metagenome assembly MDTE01 (sample SAMN05326651, study PRJNA326480) | marine metagenome | isolation source: seawater | place: Indian Ocean: Red Sea | collected 2010
ACCAGCAGTAGGTGAAGCATCAACCAGATAATCCGATGAGATGCCGGTCTGTCTCACTCTCATGCAAAGGTAAGATCAACCATTTAATCCGCTTACCCTGATTTCAATGCCGCAATTTTTTCTTCCATGGTCTTAGACGAATTCTGCGTCAGAGTAGCCAGCAGGCCCTCATCCCCGTCGACCACGCCGATGTCGCGGTCAAATCCGCCATTGCTCCGGTCGATTAGGTTACGGAACTCTTCCTCGACCGTGATCTTGTTTCCAAACGGAATGACATTAATCTGTACATATGAATTGCCGACGAGGGTATCCTTGAGAAAGTCCTCGCGAAGCTTGGTTATCTTGGCCCGATGCTCGTGGAGCTTGGCCAAGCACTCTTCAGCATTTTTCTGATGCTGCGCAAGAGTATCTCTCTTCTTGCTGAATCCCTTGAGCTTTTCCTCTAGATCTTGCCGCTGCTTAACCAGAACACCATACTCAGAAGGGTCGCCCGCACCTGCTGCGCTGAGTTGACCGAGGAGGTCGGTGTATTCTTGGTTCGCCGCTGTGATTTTTTTCGATATTTCCAGGCCAAGCCGCGCTTGATGCCATGCGCTCTTTGCATCATCAATCCGCTGTGCGATTGAATTTATTTCACTCTGTAGTTTCTCAAATGTCGCACGGATGTTCGCAGCAGCTTCGAGCAGCTCTTTATCATCCGTATTCTCAGCGTCGAAATGCTGTGAATCCAATTCTGATGGCAACAGACTTCCCGAAATGTGCCTGACCTGTTCGGCGGAATCCTCCCAGGTTTTTTCCCAGGAGTCGATAGATTTGCTCTGGTTCTGCCTGAGCTGGTAAGCCTTAAGGACATCCGCGTGACCCGCCTTTTCAAAAACCTCCAGCTTGCGTTTGACGTCCTCAAGCTGCCCCTTGATTACTGATTCTTCCTGAAGTCCGGCCTGAACTTCACGCTCTTGGGCGCGAATCGAGAGATATTTGGAAACCAGTTCCTCCCACTCAAGTTGCCAATCACGATGATTGACCGCCGCGGCATCATCGACAACCTGCAAGAGCGCCTGGGGATGCTTCGCCAACTCAAAAATTTGCTTCTGGCTGTAAATCCTGACGGGAAATCGTTGTGCTATGTCACCCTCGGAAGCGCTCCAGGTTCCGGGAGTGGTTTCTTCCTCTATGGTGTGTCTGTTGTAGGCGTTAGACCAAGTGATTCGAAAACGGCCACCGTCTTTACGGAAGCCGATGGTGATTTTCGTGTCATCTTTTAGCAGCCCTTCATCCTGGCGGTCGCTCGACGTTTGACTGTATTTGGTAAATTCCTTTTCAAGATTCTTGGGGATTTCTCCCTTCCGTTTGAGAGCAATCCGCAGGAACTCCAGCGAAGTCGATTTCCCTGTGCCTCGTCCACCAATAATGGTGTTGAGCCAGGGGTTCAGTTGGCAGGAAAATGATTGCCCTCGGCCCAGGTATTTCGCATTGTCAACCACGATGCTTTCGATGGCGAGTTGTCCATGGGTATTGGGGTCACCTGTGAAGCGGTCCGACCGCTTTAGGGAGAGAGCTCCGTCAATGAGCGCCAGCCGTAATCCGTCATAGGATGGCTCCGACATTTTTACCCAGGTGAAATGGCTCCCAGGGTAGCGCTGACCGCCGGTACCGGACGGATGATGGGAATCGGTTCCAAGAACTTCCGCCCATTTCAAATTCTTGCCGATGTAAAGTTGTGGCTTTGCCTGAGTAAGGTCTGTGACCTCCATGGCAAATATACACTTGTTGTCGAGCACCTGCTCCAGTGTGTTGCCGGTACAAACCGTAAAAAGTCCGTTAGCTTGGTCGACATGAGCAGGTATTGCGAGTCCGCCCGACTTTGCAATTTCGTCAATCACCTCAACTGCGGAGCATTCAGAACAGCCGTCGCTCTTTCCCTTGGTGGCACGATACCTCACCGCACCGAGCAGCGTATCGATATCCGAGGTGGTCTTGTCTGGGCCGTAAATGGCTAGGATATGGATATTTCCCTGAACGGTAATCTCAACACCGGGGAAAAGGTAGAGCGGTCGATAATCCGCATGACCTTCAGATTCCAACTCCTGGAGGGCCTGCTTGAGTGGATCAATCCAAGCACCTGAGTTGTGATCCGTCACTGCGACGCAATCGATGCCTTGCCGCATGTAGTTGAGCAGCCAATCCCTATGGGAGATCTGCTTATGCTGGGCCTGGTCATGGCCTTTCCCATAATCGTCCGATGCCGGTGTGTGATTGTGAAAGTCAAACTTCCACCACTTAGAGCCAAACCAATCCCAACTCATTATCAAACCCCTAAAATTCTGTTATTTCTTAACCTTAAACCCACGGTCGAAAGAAGCTTCTTTTGATCGTGTCCACTCAATCCACCCCAAGAGCCTTAAACACCGCATCAACCGGATCGGCGTAAAAACTTGTCTGGAACTTGGTAAACAGTTCAGCCGGAATCGTTGGGATGTCTGCTGCACTGCTCATCGGCAAGGCCACTTTCTTGGCCCCTGCATCAAAAGCGACTTGTAGGCACTCAGCGAGGCTTTCTACCGGCGTAACGGAACCGCCCAGACTCATATCCCCCAGCACCACCATCTGGTTCTGAAGAGGCTTACCAAGGAGGCCTGACGCAAATGCAACAAGACTGGAGAGGGCCAAGTGGCTGAATGGCCCGGTGTTTTGAAGCTCTACTGCGTGCAAATGGAAGTCATGTTCACCCACTTTACTCCCGCCGCTGATCCTGGAAGCGTTCGCCTTGAAGTAATCAAAGGCAATCTTCACCTGCTCTTTAGCTGCACTGGAGTTCCATAGCCCTGATGTGGCCAACTTGCCGGAGCCCTTGGTAACCTGAAGTTCCAGCCGGTATAGCCCAGGCATCCCTTTGTTGCTGAGACCAATGGTGTGAAGGAATCCGGGCTTACCAGGGCCTTCTGGGATCAGGCCACCGCCACCCTGCTCTTTGACTGATACGAAATGCTCTTCCAGCGAGTCATTGTCGATGTAACTGAAGTGGACATCGTAGAACTCCATACCACCAATCTTTTTGAGTTGTTCCTTCACCCGGCGTCGAACCTGAAGGGCATACTCCAGGCACTGCCGAACATCCTCTTTCTCGAACTGTCCATGCGGGAATAGCAGTTTCAGTAGTCCGGAAACTGTCTTGCGAACCGCGATCACATCACGCTGGTTCAGGTTGTTCCCCAGCTTGAAGTATTTCTCGATAGCATCCGCGAAGCTGCGCTTGCGCATCTCCCGATAGAACTCTGCCAGGTAGTCAACAATCAAGCCGTAACGATTGGTGAAATACTCAGGCCGCATCTTGGGGATTTCCCAGCCTGGAATGTAGGCATGGAAGCGGTCAAAGAAAGCGGAGTCGATCATGGCATCAGGGAATGGTGCAAGCAGATGACTGGTTTTCACCAAGGACTCAACGCTCTGATTGATGTTGCCCACAAACACCATAGAGGCCGAGGCCTCCATCTGTTCACGACCACGAGCAAAGGAACCAGAGGCCATGTAGTCCTTCATGATCTGGACACCATCCTTGTCCTTAAAGGAGATCCCGGCCACCTCATCGAACGCAACCAGATCCCAAAGCCCGACCAGACCAATTCGACGTGAACTCATGTTGTAGAACAGGTTGGCCACTGTCGTTTGGCCGCCAGACACCAAAATGCTGTTAGGGGAGCATTCCTTGTAAATATGGCTTTTACCTGTCCCGCGTGGACCCAATTCACAGACGTTGTAGTTGTTTTCAACAAAAGGAATCATCCGGGCCAGAATGTGCCATTGAACATCGACACCTAACGCCGCTGGCTCCATACCAACTGACCGTATCAAACACTCGCGCCACTGGTCCGTTGTCAAAGCAGCTCTCCCCTGGAAGAGCTCGTCCATATTCATGTTCGGCATCTGGATTGGCTTGAGCAGTGTTACTCCAAAAGGCGAACCGGTCTGCCCTTCCTCGTGGTAATAACTCAAAGTGGCAATGACCCAGATGCCACCCACCAGAAGCTTCTCGTACTCTTTGACGATACCAGAGGAAATTTCAGCGTCCTTGATACCCAGATTGCTGAAGGAGGCCTCATATTTATCCTTGCGTTCATTCAGCTTCACGGTAACCCGGTCGATGACCTTATAGGTTCCGCGCTCTTTGACCAGGGACTTAACCTTTTCAGCCTCATCAGGACGAACGTAATTCTCAGCCAACACGGTTTTGACGTTGTTCAGCCCTTGCTCAATGATGTCTGGATCATCTGACGCGCAGTACATGCCAAGCAAGTATTCGAGCACATAGACAGGGACATTCGCCCCTTCCTTAATGAGCTTGGTGAGATCCTTGCGAACCACACGCCCCGCAAAGTGCTCATTCAGCAGTTGATCTAATTCTTTATCGTTAGCGGATTCCATACTCGGCACGCTCTATCGTCAATTCGTGGTTAAAAGAAGTCATCGGTAAACGCCAGGTCGATGGTGACCTTGTAGCGTTCCATCTCGGTATTCAGATCCTTATCCTTGAGCACCAGGAAGTAATCCTTCTTCCGATCGAAGTCCGTCCCAGACAGTGAGAGTCGCACTTGCTTGACCCGCTCCGCGACTGAATCGGTTGCACAGTCAAAGGTCACCGTCTCTTCGCTGGAGATCTTGCTATCACCGTCATAGATGGCCACTGACACCGTGACTGGCGTAACCAAATCACTGACCACTTCGGTCTGCATCAGGTCGAACTTCTGGATGTTGTTCACCATTTTCAGGGTGGACTTGGTGGAAATGACCCCTACTTTTCGCTTGGTACGCTTCTCAGCCTTTTCGCCACGAAGCTGTTTGACGGTCAATACCGGCACGACAATCTCTTGCGGCATAACCCCACCGTGGACAAAACGTGAACCGCCCACGAAATGGAATCGGTTAGCCCCTTTCGGTACCCAGAAATCCGTATCTGAAGCTGTTCCGGCTGTTGCTTTGGTTGAGCCCTTCCACGCTTCTTTGGTGTCTGGCAGACCAAAACCCACCACATAACGCTTTTTGTTCTTCAGGGCATTGGTTGGCTTTTCAGCCAGAGACGAGCGATCGGCAGCCTCAAGCTTACTTTGCTGGAATAAGAACCCGTGATCTGCCGTGATGAGCACCGTCGATGTGTTGAAGTGCATCAGGATCTTGCGGCTCAACTCGGTCAACTCCTCGATGGCGTGTTCAACGGCCATGAAGGTTTCTGATTCCGTCGATGAGCTATCGCCTCGGGCATCCACCACATTGTGGTAGACATAGACCAGCTCTTGATCTTTGAGGGCTTCTCGGCCTTCATCACGCGACCAGGCCTTGACGGTTTCTGCTGTCACGGCCAGACCGCCATGAGCTGCAAGGATCTTGGTTCTTGCCGCTGTGCCCTTACTGGATTGTCCATCCACAAACACGTCATCTGACGCCGTTTCACGGTACTCAAGGATTTTATGAGGCAAGAGGGAGGCCATTCCCAATGTCGTATAACTTGGGACGACACCAAGTTGGGAAGACAGGGTAGCTTCAGAGTAGCGCTTGTTGTTGATTCGATCGCGAAGCTCAACTGCCGCCTCATAGCGGAAGGCATCACTGATAATGACCACAACCCGGCGCTTTGTAGCCTTGGAAAACAACGGTTTCACCAGCCCCTGAAAGAAGTCCTGCTGATTGGGTATTCCAGAAAAGCGCCACTGAGAGAGACGTTGCTCCGCCTCGATGCGGTCACCCCAGTTCTTCGCCAGGTTGTCGATGTACCAGTAGGCGTAGCAATTCTCCACTTCGTCATCGAGCTTCTTCAGGATCTCAACATGCGCACGCTGGGACGCTTCACAGTAATGACGGTAGGCCATATCGAAGCGGTATAGGTCTCGCTCGTACGCCTTGTATAGAGCCTCACTCGACTCAAAGTGGAATCCGCTATCATGCTGAATACGCAAGCTGAAGAGGTCGATAGCAGCCTGCAATGCGGTATAAACGGTGCGGTACTTCCGGCGCGTCGTGTCGTCTTTATGCTTGGAAGCCCAATAACCGTCCAGGCGCGACGCGATCATTGCGCGGAAACGTTCCAACTCTCCTTTGGGAGCATGAGGAATGGCCACGGCCAGATCGACAATAATCTTCTGTTCCACGGCCTCAAAGGTGACCACATCGCTGAGTTGGTCGGTATCGAATATACCCATCTTGTCTTTGATCCGCAGCGCGATCGCCACCCATCCGGACACGGCATCGAATGCCTTGTAATACCGTGAGCTGTCTCGCCAGCGTGAAAGTAGTGCTCTGGCCGTCGCACGGGAGCTGGCCGAAGACATGACCAATTCTTGAGCCCAGCCGGGAACATCACCTACGCTCTCGCAGAAGCCGGTAACCAGCAGCCGGATGAAGAAATGCCCCAGCTTGAACGGGGCTTCGCCCTTCAACTCCTCTACCGTAGCTGGGTAGCCAATTTCAGACTGAAGCGCAGCTACCAATGCCGGGATTAAGTCGTACTTTTCAAGCTCATTGAGTGAAGCTGGATTGGCCTCCAGGCCAAGGTCATCCGCTACCGTCTCTTCCCCAAGCGCCAGGATCACATGAGGGAGATCACAGCTTTCCGCTTTAACCACAGAAGCGATCATGGCCATGTCCAGATCAAACTCATCAAAGTCAGGTTGAACATAGCGTTGCAGTGCCGTCAGCCTTGCTTTACTGGCAAGGAATTTGTCTCGCTTGGCCAGGAGCTCTCTCAGGCTTTGCTGGTGTAGCCCAAGCTCGTTGAAGATGATTGAGAAGCGATCGGCGTAGAAGCATCTGGAGTACAACTTGATGTCGAGCAACCAGTCTTTTTCTACATCTGGCTCCGCAAATGGGAAGTACAGGAGGTACTTACCGGCCTTGTCTTCCAATTCCAATTTGAGCTTGGTACCCAATGCGGATTCATTGGCCATGTTGAGGATCTGCACGTCCACGAGAGACAGGGACGGTAGCTCATCCACAAATGACTGCTCCGGGTCATACCAGAACACCAGCCGATGGTTCTCTTTGTAGAATGCCTGCTCAAGGCCCTGGCGGAGTTGATCCAACTTCATTGCCCCACCTCATCCAATAGTGGGAGCTCAACTTCCAACTTTTGATTAAATTCTTTTGGAGTTGTGATTAGCCCTATATCTGATAAATCGCCGACGCTTAAAGTAAAGTAGTCATCATCAATCTCAAAATCTGCGATAACTCTATATTCATTCTGATGCGAGAATGTTGCTCTTTTATGCATCCCATCATATTTTTCAGGCAATCTCGGAAAGTGCAGCCCTTCATCAAAGTAGTTAACTCGCGCCATACCACCGTTGATCTTGCCATCCAGTGAACTATATACGCGATTCTGGAATTCACGGGCATTTGTAATTAGGACACAATATGACCCTAAGCCAAAACTCTTTTCATGAATTAATAGTGATCGTTTAAAGTCATCAAGTGTTTCCTGAGTAATCGTCTCTGTGTTACCACTGTGAATGGCGTATAAGCACAATGCAAACTTATTCAACACTTCATTACTGTGTATCGCTATCGGTGCCGCAATATCTTCGGATGGTATAACTAGATCACCATATTTTATGTTGACCATATTAGGCTGAAGCCAAGAAACTATCCCTTCAAACGGATCACCCCGCTGTTCGCCATTTTTATCAACATAGGCTTTGTATGCTCTAATTCTTCCGAATCGAAGATCACCACGAAGAAAACATTCAGCATGTTCTTTCTGCTCAAATATTCTTACGAAAGCGTAGATCACAGAATTTGAAATTTTTTCTTCTTTGATAGCCATCAATTCACCTCCGGAGCCTCGCCGGTAATAGCTTTCACATCTGCCAGCAAATCACCAAACTTGCCGTAGTTGACCTTTACGCCATCATCCAGATCCAGGCTAATTCTCTGGTCAGCATAGTGGCGTAACTTCTCGTCGAACTCGCTCAGCTCAGCCTGCTGCTTGTGCAGTTGGGCAATTTCCTTTTCAAGCCGCTTCACCTCCGCTGCCGAGCCACTGGCTTCTTTATCGTTCTCTAGCTTTTGAGCATAGGCCGCCATCTTCGCTGTCAGGGGAATGACGTACTCAGTACGCATACGCGCCAGCGTACCTTCGTTATACCGGTGCAGATAAACCAGGCACTCGAAAGCCTTTTGCTTACCAGAGCTGAACAGCCAGTAGATAGGGCGTTTTTTGTAGGTCTTCAGGTGGTCTTTATAAAACTGGGTAGATAGGTACCGACGAATCGTGTCCATCGACGATTCGGATTTCTTCGGCTTGATCGCGTGCAGACAGAGAGACTCTGCTACAAAGTCGAGGTTTTCATGAAGGTGATCTTCTCCCCAAACGACTTTGACAAACTCTTGGAAGCGATTTGTCGCATCATCAGGGAACCATTCTTGATCAGTTAACGGAATAATTCCGTCATCGTCGGCGGGGAAGGTTTTATATGCCCCTTCAGCAAGCAGCTCGACAAATCCTTTGTTGCCAGAACTAGCGTAAACAAGCCCCTTCCGATCTAAAGAATAGCGCCCCATCATGCAGCCAACGCCATAGCTGACCAAATCAACCATAACATCTGCTCTAAAAGCGCTTTGTACTATCTCTTTCTTCCCCGAGCCATACCGGTAATCTAAATTACAAAATAAGGTTATATCTTCATTACAGCTTTCAATATTGTTTGAGGGGATACCGTAAGCATTTGAAATATTATGGTTATTTTCATTTTCTAGCTGCCGGTATTCAGCGACTATCGACGAATAACTTGCCAACAAGGAGCTATAAGCTTTGCTAATCAATGCCCCTCCAAGATCTACAATCGGACTGCTCTTAAAGTCCCAAGACTTCTCATAAGCATCCCAATCATTCTTGGAGATAGCTTTAAGTCGGACTACGTTTTCCGTTAACCCTCTGATGTTAGGAGCAATAGGAATGCTAGAAACGGTTCCTACAGTAAAATTCAGCGTTGGCGCTAAAATGCTCATAATGTCCAACGATGGCCTTGAGTTGAGTATAGCCGCAACGTATTCGATATCTTCAGAAAAGGCGCACAGTCCTCCAGTATCAAAAAGAAACCCACGGTCAAACAGTCTAAAACTAAGAGTCCCACTAGAAACCTTTGACCATGTTATGCCTGGTTTAAAATAATACTTCTCACCTCTTAAAAATGACCCTGGATAGTTTTTTAATTCCTCCCCATCATTGAGCCAGTTGACGACATATTCATTATTTCCATACCATTTCCGATACTCCCCCCCCTTATTATATGGAAACCATTTCCTTCCTGAATTTCTGGCAACCTCTCGATTATCTACTCCAAAGCCGCAATCCAAATAATCCACCTCGTGCCACATTTTCAGAAACCTGTTCACATCGCCGGTGGTTGATCCCTCAACAACGTTTGAGATGCTAGATAGCAACGGGTATTTAATAAACATTTCAAACTGATTATCCGTAGCCCAATAGGCAATCGGACTCCCCGGAATCTTTTTGAAATCATCGGGCTTAGCTTCATAAAACCAGCCGCACTCGGGATTAGCTATTGCCTCCAGGGTTTTTGGCCCCTGATTCGCTGCGCCACGAAAATCTGAAAGTCGGATATAAGAACCCGTATAGTCAGGCACATGGCCTTTTGTTAAGGTAAACGTACAAATAGGAACCGTCGCCCCATCAAACCCCGAATATTCAAGCTGTATTAGCGTCGAGATAACCTCATCATCAATCAATTTGCTTCGTAACTGTTCGTAGCTTGAAATAAACATCCAAACAAATGGAGTCATGAAGCCAAGCTGCCCATGATCCTTAGCTAGTTGCAGATTTCTTATAATAAAGGCCGAAAACAAATCCTTTTCATAACCAGAGAACCTAGATTTTAATTCCTTCTTTACGTCCGGAGATTGGTACTTGCTACCCATATAGGGAGGATTTGCCACAACTGCTTCGTACTTTTGCGATAGCAATACTGCCTGATGGACATATGGAAGCAATTGGCTCGCTGCCGCTTTTTGCATCGAGTCGCCTGAACTATCCAGTTCGCGTAGAGTGACAAAAAGCTCCTTCAACTCCTCGCAATCATCATGGGGAACGTCAATCAATGAGCCAAAAGTCTTGGCTTGTTTAAATCTCTCTAAGGTTCTCTGAAGCAACTGGTAGCGGTTGTCTGCCGCAAAAGCACTAAGGTCCTGTTGCTCCTCCTCAAAGAGCCCCTGCGAAGTGCCACTCTGCCATTCTCCGGTTAAGTTCAATGATTGCCATAGAGATGGCAGATTTACATTAGAGCTTTCCTGTAACGACAAAACATTGAGTCTTATATTTCGAGAGAATATTCGTCGATCGTCTTCCCTGGCCAGCATCATCAACGCGAACCCAGCCAATTGTCCGGCACGGTCATCAATATCCAGACCGAAGAGATTTTTTTCGAGAATAAGCTGCGGAATATCGCGAGTTCGGTAACCTCGCTCTTCGTAAATAGACTTTAATACCTTGTAGGCCTCAATCAAAATGTGACCGGACCCACACCCGCTATCAAGTACTTTCGTTGACTCTGGTGTAATCTGAGAAGGAGTAATTTCAGAAAGGCGCGCTTGCACTTCCGAAGTTTGCTCGGCAGGTTCAATGTAGTATGGCATCTTCTCCTTGAGCGGCGAATCTGGATACGTCTGAAGCCACTGGCGACCCACAGTGTTTTGAACCATGTACTGAACGATCCAATTAGGCGTAAAAAGCTGTGTCGCGGCTGGAATATCTTCGTTCTTAACTACCTTGCCAATAACCTGATCTTTTTTCTCGGAGATATAGAACTGGTAAAGCCAGCCAATAATCTCGATATGGTCCCAGTCTTCATCGGGAACATTGGCCACCAATTCACGGATCAGTGAGTCTGTCTTTGTTAGGTTCTCCGGCAATAACAGCTCGGATTCATCTGCGACTGCCTCAAACAGAAATGGCATTGCCTGGTGCAAGGCGTGGCACTGGGCCAGTAACAGCTCACGGTAAAGCTCTTCGTCTTTGTTGCCATCAAGCTTCAGCTCTCTAACCTTGGCCTGGTCCAGGCCGGGCAACTCGACATCCAGACACTCTTCCAGTATTTGGGGCACACCGGCACTGCCGTCAGCCGCGCTCAATACCCGACGCCCGTGGTCAAGAAACCCTTTGCGTTCCATGTAACGAATAGCGCACAGCCGGTTGAACCAGCTATAGGCCACATGCTCCATTACCTGGTCGAAGCCTTGTTGCTCGATACGCTTTACCAAGCGTTCACGAGGTTTGATAACCGAAGCTGGAAACGGTCTATCACCAATCAGAACCAGGTCGCCCTTCTGCTCCGCTGGCTCGATTTTCTTTTTGGTAATCCCATATTTCGCAGCCTGTTTACTCATGGCCTCAATAAAGGCTTTCCGGGCTTTGGGTGCGTATTTTTTGACGTTACTGGTGTTCATAGTCTTCCAAATATCCGTTTGTCACTTGGTGTAAGTGATCAATAAATTGGGGGTATCGGTTTGCAGGCTCAACGAGCGCTTGCCAGGGGTTAGGGTTAACACGCTGGCATCATCATCCAGTTCAGCCATGGCAGTACCATGGCGCAGGTGCTCGCACCAATAGCCATCGGTAGCAAGTACTATGGCTGCGTCAGGGGTACTAGCCTCAGTCACTGCGTTAACGGGCAATTGAGCGGTTACCAATGTGGGCCGAGTAAATCGGCGTGCATTCAGTGATTGCGTCAGGGTATGCCTGGCTGCTTGCTGTTCTGTCGCTGTCAGAACTGCGGCCTCAGCGCCCTGCCACGCCTGCAATAACGTCGAGCTTTCCAGCCGGTGCGGTGTATTCAGCCACTCAATCGCACCATTCTGGTCGCGCAGGCCAATACGACAATCGCCGGTATACCACCAGCGCATGTCCCCGGTTTCGGTATTGAGGATCAGCACGCCGTAGCTGGCTATGTCGTGGAGATAATCGGCCTTTAACGCCCTCTGTTGCTGCAACAACAGCGTGAGCAGGGGCTCTTCAGTGGTTAATACAGTACCTTGCCCTTGACCAGCTTCTCGATGGGCTTTTCGCATTGCTGCCACGCAGCTATCGGCCCAATAGGTGGCCAGACGCTTACCCTGGCTATTAATACCAACCCGCAAACGGCCCTCTACCGCTCGCTCGGCGGCATCCACAATCACTGCTACGAGGTATGGCCCGGCATAACCCAACGCGACGGCATCGCTGTTGTAGTGCCGTTGTTGTCCTTTGCGACTGGTCCATGCAATCTTCATTCTGTCGCGCTACCCCTGGCTCTCTTCCGGGTAGGCTGCTAGTGCCTCCAGTCTATCAAATATGAGGCTTTCCCGATCCTCGCTGCCTCGCGCCTGGCTTTGAACGGCGTACTCGAAATTGCCATCCTCCAGCAATTGAGCCAGCTCTGTTGCGATGTACTCCTGCACCACTGCCGACGCCTGGCGGACCTCGCCCAGTAATTCTTCACGGCCATCCACCAAATTGAGGATGTCTTCAATATCGCGACTACCCAGGGCATAGCCCTCACCCCGGCCCTTGTAGGCTTCCAGTTTGGTGGCCAGAAAATACACCGGGGTGACGAGCTGAATGGTCAGATCGGGAGTCAGTGCGTGGGCAATTGCGGTATCCATGGCGGCCTGATACCAGCGATTACCGAACCCCAGCACCTTTTCGTCATCGGGCATGAAATCAACCCTCAGATCCCCCAGTTGCATGGCACAAATGGGGTGAGTTTCACCGGGAATGGCCATAGGGATGGTAAAGCCCTGCTGTTGGAGTCGCTGCTGTAGCGCATGGAAGCCCAGGTAACCCATGGTATGCACGATCAGATCGACATCATCGGTGTGCCGCACCTGTTCCTTGGTAAAGTCATCGGTCAGCAGTAACCCTGTGGTACAACCACCCACAAACGTCATCTGCTCGCACAGCTCTGGCCCCAGGGCTTTGGCCACCTGCTCAAGCATTTTTTGAAGCACCGGTAAGACCGCCATTATTTAGCCCCCAAACGCTGCTTTAACAGATTGGCCGCCAGGTTCGCCTCGCGAGGCTGCCCTATGCGTATGGCATCCACCAGAGCCAGAAGCGCATACATTTCCGGGTCCCTTCTAACCGCATAAGCAACCGATTTACACAGTGGCTCTATGGCCTGCCCTTTGGTGTTGCCCTTGGCATCGGGCCATACTGGGACAAATTCCCCGGCACTCATAAGCTGCTTGTTCAGTACCGGAGCAGCAAAAGCCGTGGCAATGCCTCGGGTGATTTCACCCGGCTTGGCAGGAAAGACGTATTTAAGGCCGTGCACGATAAAGCCATACAGCGCCTGCACATTCGCCCGTGGCACGCCGGATTTACGGTCTTTTTTGGCCAAGCCCACATCTATACAACGGTTAAGGGCCAGGTTGATCTGGGATTTGCTGATGCCAGTCTCTTCTTCCAGACTCCGTGCGGTATAGCGGGAAGCGATGTCCTTTTGCTCATGGGACCGATGTTCAGGCAAGATCAAGCGGCTGCCATCTGCATCCCACCCCTCCCAATCCTGCCAGTCTTCCCAATCAACAGGCTCAACAGGTGCTTGCTCGGACGCCCCCGAAGGAAGCTCTTTCCGGTGTAGAGAAATCAGCTTTAGCAGCAGTACGATGTCTTGACCTTTCACTGGGGGCTCATCCTCTCTATCGCTAACCCAATTCCATCCAGATCAGCATTGTCCCACGTCCTAGGACGCGGGACAATGCTTTGAGAGCACACCTGAGATGCACGATAACAAGCAGCAGGTCACAACCATATCGCCTCCTGCTCCAAGGCCGCACCTTCAGTCCTCAAGGCTGTAATCAGGCGGTGAAGTTCGGCCCCCTGTGCAGTTTGAGAGGGAATGGCTTGGCTTAGATAGCTCACTGCGGCATCGAAGTCGCTTTTGGTATCTCGCCATATGGTATTGCTGCCAAAGGTTTTGAGCTTGGGTTGCCAATCGGGCATGAGCCACAAGCTACAGCGATCCCCCAGTCGCTGATGTAAGCGGGCATAATTCCGCAACCCCACGCCATCGTAATCTGGAAAGAGAATGACCTCTGGCACCCGCTCGGATGCACCAAGCCAGTCCAGCAGGTTGTTATTAATCTGCCCGCGATACCAGTGAACTGAGGCTTGGCCGTTATGTGGCAGGCCGATTTTTTGCCGATCTGAGTTTGGTAACCAGTCGAGGCGGTCAAATAGCGCCTGGTTTTCCACCAACCACAGGGGTTGAGCGCTACACCAGGCGTCACTTGGCTCAACTGCCATCGCCGCCACACCATAACGCGCCGTAGCCTCGCTGAGGTCCAGTTGGTTTTCGGCATCACACCACTGCACTCGCCCACCACAGGCACGCATTAGCAGATAGTACGCTGCATGCCGGTGCCCCCCGCCCTTACTGTTGCGGTAGGCAGCAATATTGGCCGCCCGATTTGGCACGGAATCGGAAAGCTCCTCCAGCCAGCCAGGACTGAGGGAGCGAAGATGCTGTTCAATCACCTGAGGCTGAGCAACCTTATAGGTTATGCCTCGACCAGATGTCCGGCAGGTAATGGCGTGGGTCTGCTGGATAAATTGATCCAAAGCCTTTCTTTGCGCCGCAGTGAATTGCGACGCAGCGACCGGTCCATCGGCGGCTTTTGCCATACGCTGCAATGCTGCCAACAGCGCCGTCATGAGGTCACTCCAGACAGAGCTCCACCGCTATCCGTTGCTAGAGGCTCCAGAATGTGCCAGCTTTCACGACTGATATGGTTTCGGCCTTGATGCTGGCTGATAGGCACGCAATAACGCGCCGTGGTCAGCGGAGAAGGAGAAGCAAAAATAAGCGAGAAGCCAAACTCTGCTGCCGTTTCAATGAGACTGGCCTGGTTACGGGTATCGAGAGCCAGCGCCTCGTCCAGGTAACAGATGGCTTTCACCCGGTGGCGTTTGTCCTGCATAAGGTGCAACATGGCCAGTCCCGTTATGAGCTTGGCCATTAACACCGTGCCGTTGGATGCAGCGCTATCAAGATCGTCAAAGGATTCGGGGGCCTGATTTTTCTTACCAACTACGAAGCTGAGCCGGAAAAGGTCCGCCACTCTCAATCCCTGCCGTGCGTTGCACTCATCGATCAGACGCTGCCGCGCTCTGTCCAACTGTACGTCATCCAGCACACTGGCCTGATTGAATAGGGCAAAGGTTTCACCTGACTCCACTTTTTCAGCGGTATCAATCAAGGTATCAATGGCAGACACCAAGCTTTCATCATCCTGTGCTTCAATCTTAAAGACGGTGAGATCCGATAACTGCCGAGCGCCGATGAGCGAGTTAAATTCGCGCATTCTCCGCTTTAAGCTATAAAGTCCGCTACGCAAGTCGCGCAGACTGGCAGTTACATTCACCACTGCACTGCGAGCACGGCGCTCCAGCGCCTCAGCTTCACGCGAAAGCTGATGACGGAAATTGATCAAGGCATCTATTTCAATTTCGTCGTTCTCGGCATACTGAAATTTGGTCAGGCCTTTGTGATGCAGCTCGCTTAGCAGACCGGTGATATCGCCATCCAGTCGTAGTAACTGTTGGCATAAGCGCTGGTAATCGGTCAGAGCCTCAGCTAGATTTTCAAGTTGTACCTGTGAGTCACCCAACCACGGCCTGTGGGGTTGATCAGCCAAATAACTGAAGCGTTGATCGGTATCCACACGGCGATTGCGGAGTTCACTGATTCGCTGATGTTTACCATTCAGCGATGACTCGTCCTGGTTTAGCTTAGTCGCCTTTTCATCCAGCGTTTTACTGGCCTGCTCCGACTGAACCAGCAGATTGTTAATCTCATGCTGCCGTGCTTCACCAGCAGCGAAATGAATCTCGCGTTCCGGCTGCTGCTGACGCAAGTGAAGTAACTGATCAAACGCTTTAAGGGCTTCTTCTACAGAAGTGAGCTGGCCATACAGCTGACCCTTCATTTCTTTGGCCTTATCCAAAGATTTGGCGGTATCCAACTGCTTAAGGAGATCACTATGTTGCTCTGTCAATTCACTCTGACGCTGCTGAATTTCCCCTGCACTTTTGACAACATACTGGGGCGTGAGAGATTCCAGACTGAAAGACAGCCCCTCCATTTTCCAGTGATTGGCATCCATTTGTGCCAACGCACGACTTAGCTCTTTCGTATCAAGATCAAATTGGTTAGCACCCAGCGTCATCACTTCCCGGTTAAACAGGCGGTTTAATACTCCTAATTGATCTTCAGGCAGATCCACACTCAGACGTTGCCAGAGATTATCTGACAAAGTATCCAACTCTCGGGTTAATGCCTCTTGCTCTGACAGGTTACGCTTAATATCTCGCTCAATTTGGCTGGGTGTACGGCTGCTCACCAGACCAATTTGCGTAGTGATAGCATCATATTGTTTTTTGATTTCCGCTTGCTGCTGTTCCAGCTCCTCCCGGCCCGAGATCAACGCAAACTGTCGTTCCAGCTCGTTTTGGCTCTCCTGCTGACTTACCAGAGACTTTAGCTTTGCAGCCAACTGAGTTTGTTCCGCAATCAGTTTCCGATCATTACCCAGCCTGTCTCGCCGTTCATCTTCCAAGAACTTTTGGGCTTGCGCTATCTCACTGCATTTATCTGTATAGAATTGCTCCCACCCCTCCAGAGCTGCCTCTATGTGGGGGCGCACAGCCAGAATTTGGCCCCGCACTACAAGTCGCTGATCACGGTTTGATTCCAATGTATCAATACGAGTTTGCTGACTGAAAGCAATTTGATACTGCTCCCGCTCAACATTGATCTCGGCAAATGCCTTATCCCAAGCTTGCTTAAAGTCGATCGCGGAATCAGTGACATCATGCTTGAAAATTTGCAGGAGGTGCTCTTTCACATCCTGTGATTTTAGTTTATCCAGCCGTAGAGTACGGGTCAGAACCCGCTGATAAGCATCGGAGTCTCTGCTATTTTCCAGACGAAACACGGTAAAATCCGGCTCATTAGCAGCGCGTTTAACTCGCCCACCGTAAAGAATATTGGCGAAATCACTGGGATTATAGGTAAAAACAGATTTACCGTATTGAGCGAGATGTGCGATTAGCTCCGGCTGAGCGACCAATTTTCCGTCATCGGTCCGAAACTCATCGACGTTAAGCTGCCCTTTGTAGGCAAAATATTGATAGTCGTGGCTGACGCCTTTGCCGACACACCCAAGAACGACCGTGCCGATATTAGGCAGAGTCGCCTCCAGCAAAATATAAGCACTGTTATTGGGGAAATAGAACTGGCGACTTTTATCCACATCGTGAGCACCAAAGTCCATGCGCCTCTTATTAATAATCAGGAGAAATTGCAACGCATTAATCAGACTGGTTTTGCCGGTATTATTGGGGGCGATGAGGGAGACAGATTCATCCAGCGGCAATTCCGCTCGGGAATACCCGGCACTGCCCAACAACACCAATCGCTGAAAACCGGAAAAGTCGAATCGCTGCATGGCTGTGTCTACGCGCATGGTCTTTGCTTTATCGCTCACGGCTTCTTTTTTATCGCTCAAGGCTGTATCACGACTCATGAACTTCTTCCTTATCGTTATCCAGCGCGGAGCCTTCATCGCCCAGCCCAAAATCATCATCAATGCCAGCTGCCAGAGCTTCGAAGTGATCAAGGTATCTGTAAACGGCTGGCAGCAAATAATAAGCACCAGCGTCTTCAGCCATGAAGCCAAATCGCTCTGCGGTTTTCGCTATATCCGCAAAGTCATCCAATGAAATCCCTTCCGCCGCTAAGACCTCCTTATGCTGACTGTAGGCTTCATCCAATAGTTCTCGATCAATACGCCAATCCGTGAAGCGACGCAGCGGATTTCCTGCATCACCTTGAAACTCAAATATCACCATGAAAAAAAGTGCTAATCGCCGCGTATTCTGATTAGACGATGTACTGCTCTCGGTATTATGAAACCAGGCAAAACCACGACTATCGACCCTCAAGTCATACCCCAGCGACGAGAATAGTGTCTCGTAGGCGTCGCGCTCCTGCTCCAGGTTGGCCCACAACAAAGGCTTGGATGCGCGGTTGATATGCTCACCATTTTTGCTGAGCCGGGTGAAAATTTCAGCTAAACAACTCAGCTTGTCCAGGTTAACCGTTGTCATGAGGCCTCCAGCCTGTGAGGGTGGTGATAAACCCGCAGGCTATTCAGTTCGGTTACCACTTCTTCGGGTTGCAAGTAGCTGTGCCAGTCCGAGGACCGAACCAGATCGTGATAAAGCTGTAAAACTAAAGCATCTGGCAGGTGACCATAATGTTCACTCAGCCAATTCATCAGGTGATCAACCGGCAATGATCGCTTTAAATGTTCGATCACAGCTGCTTGATCTACCCACTCTTGGAAATCCAACTGGGCCGATTCTTCAGATTCTGGAAACGGCTCTGCCACAGGCTGGTAGTTTTGCGCCTCACTAATGATCGTCAAGACCTCATCACCGACAGAGATCCTGGAAAATCGCTCCTGACGGCAAGAAGGCAATCTCAGCCCCTCAAATTCCAATGGAATAGAACGACGCAGGCCGCGCTTTCTGACCTGACCAAGTAGCTTACTGATCGATGAAGCGAGATTGCTGTGAGCCCGAAGCTCTTCCCTGAGGGGCAACAAAGTATCCGCGCATTGCTGAGAAATCGTCCGGCCTATACGCCTCAATTCCTTCGCCTGATAGGAAACCTGTCTAATTTGGCGCCGATGACTGTAAAGCGCACCCTGAACACTAAGCTTCTCATAGACCACTTCCAACGCTTCATCGGCACCTTCCAGGTGCCGATAAAAGGTTCCATCAGGCCCGGAGTCCATCATTTCATTCATGGGTTCGATGTATTGGTCGTATGCCTCCAGTACCCGACGGTAACGCCTGGCGAGAGGCATAGCACTATCGGCAGACCGCGCCTGTTCGGCAATATCCAAAATGGCGTCACGATCCTGGTGAAGCTGAAGACTGATTTGCCGGAATAAATCTCCTAGTTGTCGCGCTGATTGACGCAGTTGATCATTATCACCGTCGGCCAGCGCTTGGTTCAGAGATTCAGTTGCCGTGCGAATGGCCGCAACCCTTGCTGCCAAAACGGAAGAAAGTCCCAGTTCATGTTCATGGGTTAGACCTCGAACAAACTCAAGTACCGTAGGATTAACAACGAGATCCCCTGAACGGGGAACAAGCTGCAGGAGATCGGCATTGAGCAATGAGCGCAATACGGCACCGGGCTCGCTGCTATCCGGATCTACTTTACCCACCAAGTGTAGCGCCTGCTCTTCATCCAGCTCTGGATGGTCACGACTGACACGCACCATCACCTCGACCAGCTCCCAGTGCTGGTGCAATTGGTAGACAAGGCTTCGAGGATTAACCACTAATTAGTCCCTTATGGCAGTGTTACTGTGCTGTATCAGATTCGATAACCGTTATCGAATCCGTACTCGTTTACCCATTCGTACCGAGGTTATGAGTTCCGACTTTATTGCCTCAACAAACTGCTCGACAGCGGCTTCATCCTCCAGAAACACCCCTGCCCCTATCTTGTCCACAAAACTTGCCGCGTTAATTTCTGCAATAGGCTTCGGCTCAGCGACTTTAGATGGAGCGGGTTCGGGGCTCGGGGAGGTTCCGCCTCCTGACACGCCACCCGTATCAACGGGAGAAGGATCAGCTTTGCGCTGACGCTCAAACTCTGCTTTTACTGCCATGCCCAGCTCATAGAGGCCATCGTCAAATCGCTCACTAGCGATTTCTGTTTGCAACATGAAAATGGAGGCGATACTGGTTTCAACTTCCAGATCACTTTTAACCAACTGCAAGGGGCGCAGTAGTCGATTACTCAATTCTGAGGTCGCGATACCACTCTTCTGAATCTCACCTTCAAGCTGCTTGATTTTGTCGTCCACTCTCTCAATGGCATGGGTTCGCTTTTCAGTTAGCAGACGTTCGTTGACGGTTTCTACTGCGCTGACCAGAGAAGCGACCTTGTGCAACATACCGTAAGGCGCATCTGCTGATTCGATAGCTTGCAGGTCCGACAAAGCCTTACTAGCTTCCGCGTCCTTCTCCAACGCCTGACGATTCTTATCAAAGTGACGAAGTGCCTGCTGAAGCTGCTGCCAGGTGTGGATCTGGTTACTGAAGAATTCGTGGATGTCCCGGTAATCCTCCTCCAGATCGAGGTAATCGTCCTTCTTATCCACGACCTGCTTGAAGAAATCGAAGCTATCATCGTTGCTAAGCAAGCGCTCCAGAGTCAGGATTGACTGCTCAATCACTGTCTTCCCTGGAAAACGGCCCACATCGGTTTTGCTTTTGTAGGATTTGAGATTGGCCAGCCACTTGCTGAAGTGCTGGGTGTAAAACTCAAACAACTCCTTCTCGGTGGCCGGTCCCATCGAAGAGAACAGGTCTTGAGTCAGGTTACGCGCCTGCTTCAGCACTGCTTCATCCGTTTGGCGTTTCTTGATAATTGAGACTTCGCGACGACGGCGTGTATTCTGGAGAGGCTCCAGCGCTTCCCTGACAGGCAGCGTTCCACCCCCAAGCTGGAACGAGATCCGGCCAGCCGCAGCCAAACGGCCAACAATCAACAAAATCTCAGCATCTGGCCAGCCATATGGACGCTTTGCGAATCGCTCAACAATGTCTGAAAGCAGGATACGCTCGGTCCCGGTCGCCCTGAGCCCGATGTATTGCTCAACATCGCGGGTTGCCTTTGGATTACCCTCTTCGCCTTCCAATGACAGGCCCATTTGTCCAATATCATCGACAGTCAGAACGGCATTAAGCTCGCGCCACGGGTCTTGCTGGTAGACCTTGATATAGCTCAGCTTGGTGTAAGTATTCTCCAGCAGGTAGCGGCAGGCCTCATCAAGCTTGGTAAGTGCATTGGATGAAGATAGAGAAAGATGCTGACCAAGAGCGTAGACCTCCGCTTTCAACAGCATGTCTTCCATCCGGGCACGCAGGCGCTTTTTACGCTCCTGGTTCTCCCGACCACGATCAGCCAAGATACGGGTAATGTCCGCTTGGGTACCATCGTCGTTCAGACGAATAAACTTGTTGGTCTTCAGCCAGGTGCGGAGTTCACTGAAGAACTGCTTATCATCACCCAGCTTAATGAGGATCTGACCTTCGCCCTCTGCGCTTTTGTTGATGCAGCCAGCCTCAGAGTATTGGCTGTAATCAGTGTCCAGCGGTGACACCACTTCCACTTTCAGGTCAGCTTCATACTTACCGTCCAGGGTATGCCCATCCAGGTACCGGCCAATGCTGTAGTCCATCTTGTTGGGCTGATGGCGGTATTTATTGGTATCACGCAGCAAATCTTTGAAAATCTGGTTGCTCAGTTCTTTGTTTTCTTCCGAGCTGGCAACGTCAGTAGCCTTAATCTTCTGAGTAATGTCCCGCTCTTCGTTGGTCAGGAACAGGAACTCATCACCATTACGAGTGATCAGGCTTTCCTTTTCCAGACGCTGAAGGCTCTCCTCGATACGTTTGCGTAGCGCCAGCTTGTCATCGTCGATTTTCTCAATCGACAAGGTGACCAGGTTATCGAGAGTTCCTTTGATCAGGTCTACATAGCGGATCATGAACAAGGTGCGGAGCATCTGAACATCGAAACTGTCCAGCGTGGCATTTTCACCGGCCTGATCGATGGTGCGTTTGACGGCTGTATCCAAAAAGCCTTCAACGGCACTATAGAAGCGGTGCATTGGCACGAGAGCTCCCACCTCTTCCTTGGCGATGGAGCTGGCGGCCATTTGGAAGGCGTCCAGCATAGACCGCTCACCGTAAGCCAGGTGCGCCCCGGTGGCCCCGACTTTACGGATCTCCTCAAAAACCTTCTGTACCAACTGGAAGTGGTAAGGCGCAAACGGATAGTTATTGACGAAGCTATCTGGACCATCAAAGTTTTTGAGCGTCGGCCCAGAACGATCGAAGGTAATTTGGTTCTTCAGGATGTCGCCTTTCTGGTCGAAGACGGACTTGAGCATGTCCGCTGCTTCCGGAGTCTTACGCAGCAAGCGTTTCTGGATAACCTCATCGGTGTTCGAGCTGGACAGTGACAACCGGGTCTTGAAGCGACCGGCAATCTTGGAGAAATCGTTGGCTTTGGAAGATGACAGTTCACCCAGTACCGCGTCCATATCGGCCTGAGAGGTTACTATGATCCAGGCACGCCCCTTACAGATGGTGCCCAGGTTTTCCGTGATGGTTTGCAAGGTCAGCATCAGGCGGGTATTACTGCCAATAAACTGACCGACTTCATCCACCAGAAACAGTATCCGGTGTTTCGGATCTTTACTGTCCAGGTACTCTTTAACCCAGTGACAGAAATTCTCCACAGATACGCTGAACGTCTCTTCGGACTCTTCAAACCATTTATGGGCAGCATCCGGCGACAGGTTCAACGCCTTGGAAATGGCCTTCTCTACGTCATCCTGGTAGAACTGATACCCGTCACGTTCTTCAGTCCATGACAGACCGCTGGATTCTTCAAAAGCAGCCTTGAAGGTCTCATAGGCACCTTTCTGGGCCAAATGGCGTTCCATGTGCGCGATGTGCGGGTGATCGCCGCTAAAACCCTGGTGCTCATTGAACACTCGCAGGAAGACATTAAGGATAGGGTTGCCGTCATCGTTTGAGCTGGCCTTACTGTCAATATTGAACAGAATGACATCGGAATGACCGCTTACGGCTTTATCAATATCTGCACGGATAAAGGCATCTCGGATCTTGTGCTCATCAAAAAACGCAACTGCACTGCGCTCGTTACCTTCTGAATCCCGCGCCACCTTGTTGGCCAGAATATAGGATAAGGTCTTCAGGAAGTGCGATTTACCAGAGCCGAAGAAACCAGAAATCCACACCCCCACTCGGTTAGCGATGGAGGGGTCATTGAGATCGGTACCGTAGGACTGAAAGAAATCCCGAAAATGCTTCTCCAGCTCATTGGTCACCACATATTCATCCAGTTCCTGGTAAACAGTGGCATCATCATCCTGGTCAGCCTTAACAACGCCGTTAATTGAGCGATCCAGTGGCTTAAAAAAGAGTTCTTTGATGTTCATAGTGTGTTGATTCCCCTGAAATTCTTATTAATTGGTCTCCATCGCTTACGGAACCAACCTGAAGGCTCTGTAGTAATTGTTGCTGGGTATTCTCCCGAACAGGCTCATTGCCTGGCCGTTGTATTGGCCGGGATAAAACAGGACGACAGGCTTATGCCCCAACAGTGAATGAAGGCTGTTTAGCAGATTGTGTGCTCGCAATAACGGCCAAACAGAACCCACTCCAGTAATGAAGATGATGTCCTGCTCGGTAGCGGAATGTTTTTCTGTCAGGTAAGGCGCGAATTTGTCCATGTGCAGCGGCCCTTTAAGGGCTTTCATCAAGGCCTCATCACCTTTGATCTTCTGCATCTCTATGGCTTTATCAACGAAGTTGCGATCGGCAAGATAACCGACCAGGCACTTGAGAAGATTGATGTTAACCACCTTCAAATGGCTGTGCTTCTTGGCCAACATAACCTCAAGGAATTCGATATACTCTCGAACCCCAAGTTCTTGCTCAGGCTCGTAATCGAATATCCAAAAGCCAATTTCATTTCCCAGTCCCTGCCCACTCAAAAACTCTGGGGACAGAATCTTGTCTGGTATCTGATTCAGCCGGTCATGTAGTCGTTGATCCATAGTTGCTCCCAATGCACTTATCGCGTCCATGCCGACACTTCCATGCACTTTTTAATTCTCTGTTTGTAATGCTCTTCGAGCATGGTTTTGACTTCAGGCCTTACCACAACATGCTGTAGTTCAAGCTTTCGTGTGCTCTTCAGGTACCCAACCTCAGCGAGCATACGAAACACCACCTGCCCCATTTTCTTTTTGGTAGATTCCTTCCAGTCGCAAATGGCCGGATCTCTATGCGACCGGTCTTCGAGAAAATCCGCCCAAACAAACGCATCGAGATGCTCAGCTCTGGACATGTAGGCATCACGAAGTACCGTCTCCATAAACTCCACCAGCAAAAGATTCCGCTCCAGCGCACCGCAAAAGGCTACCTGTGTGGCCAGCTCGTCATCTCCATCTCTCAACGCTCGCCAGAACTCCGGCTCCAGACGCTCAAGTCGTTTGCGAATCGCCGTGGCATTTCGCTTTGCTGACGCTGGCGTGCGTTTTTGCAACACGTTCTCTACCCGAATTGCTTCATCCCACTGTTCAGGTGTTACGCCGTCCATTAGCAAACCAGCAACGATACGGCTTTCTCTCACCATGAGGGAGCCACCCGCCATGTCGCTGTCATAATGGAACTGCTTTATCAAACTCAACCTCCCCTAAGACTCTGAGCCAAACAAAAAGGGACTCAGTTTCTTTCGATCTGAATCCAGTAGGATGATAGGGAACTTAAACTCATCGGCTGCCTCATCAACGGTTATCGCCGCCTGGTAACGCTGCAAGGTATAGTGTGCCAGTGCTTTTCTAACCGAAATCTGTAACCGACCATCGGGCATACCAAAATCCTTCTCTACCAGCGCCTTCTGCCCATCGCTCAACTTTGGGTTCGGCACAATGGTTAACAGGATCTGCTCATTCCACAATGAGTCTTGCAAGGGATCTGGAGATGGCTCTGTAGCAGGTTTAGGTGTCCGGTCTATCCTGGACAGAATGAAGTCACGGAACTCACCACGCTTGTAGCAATACGCCCGAACATGCCAACGGAAGCCCGTATAAACCAGGGTATGCGGAGATATAACCCGCTCACTCCATATCGGGTTTGTCATCGAGGCATAGAGAATTTTCACACTGGTTTGCGTCCGGCAAGCTCGCAATATTTCTCGCACTATTTCTGGCCGAACAGTGCGATCGGGCAATTGGACAGCAGCAAGATGGTCTTCAGATTCAAGGGTCACTGCGACAGATTCGCTGACCAGACCAGAAATCATATCTAGGTATTCGTTGATATGACCCTTCGTTAAGACCGGTTGGAAGTCTCCTTGCGGGACATACCCTTTAACTCCCGGATCGTGATAAAGGGAGCCAGGATTGTGAACACTTATATAACGCTTAATATCAGATGAAGCCTGTTGTCGGCTAATACCAAACCAGGACATGAGCCGATTGGTAACCAATCGTCCCTCCCAGTACGCCAGCAATTCAATTGCTCTCAGCCTTAGTAGAACTTCATGCTTTTCATCAGCCATGAGTAGCCTCATTAAACCATCACACAATCAGGCTACCCCATAATTTATTTACTGTAAAGTTTTTATACTGTAAAACAACTTTGAGTATTCATGGTAATAGGTTGAGGATACCTGACCCATTAACCCGGATCTCAGCAACCAGATTGATTAAAGTGCCTTATTTGCTGGAAAAATGAGGCTTTTATGCGCGGAAATCAGTTAATAACCGGGGTTTTGACCATCTCAACAGTCGCTCTTATAGCATCCAACATCTATCTACACACGGAGCTGATTAACCTGAAGGCCAGCACTGACCAGCCCCCCGTAGAGCACCTCTCTCAACATGACGTGATCACACTGGTCGATGACCGGCTATCCTCACTGGAGAAGCACAAGGCGCAAGAACTCCTGTCCAGTTTGGAAGAACAGTTTCAGTTAGCCCAGGTATCTACGCCGGACAACCGACTGATCTATGGTGAGCTCAACGCGAGAATTACGCTTCAAGAGTATGGAGACATCGAATGCCCTTACTGCCGAAAGATGCACGGAAGCATCAAACAAGTCGTAGAACACTCGCAAGGCGTGATTAACTGGGAATTCAAACACTTTCCCCTCGGCAGCCATAACCCGGTCGCGGCTATTGAAAGTCAAGCCATTGAGTGCGTAAGGGAAGCCTATGACAACCGAACCGCGTGGATCGCCCTGGAAAGGTTCATGATGGACACGAAAGGAAATGGCAAAGGCCTGGGTGATATTCCGGAATACGTTCGATCATTCGGACTTAACGGAAGCCTCATCGGTAACTGTCTTGCCTCGGATGACCATAAGGGCAAGATCAATCAGGATTATGAAGATGGCCGCCGCGCCGGTATTACTGCGACACCGGCTATCCGCATCCTGGATAACCAGACAGGTCAGGACTACCTCCTGAAGGGATACCGCACGCCAGAGCAGCTTCTTCAGGCAGTACAGCAAATAATCAGTGGATGACCGGATCATGTCGTTTGGTATAATCGGAGCCAAAAACCGTTACTGCCAAAGATGAATGCTCAATGAATGACATTAGAATTGTGGTGAATACTGAACACCAAGGCTTGACAAGCTACGTAATGGACTTAGCGTCAGCCATAGGAGAGTCAGACTTTTATCTTTGGAGCCCGTCGAAAGATGAGCCAGTAAATACTCTCAACTACTCCTCGCCCTCCAATACGCGCGTAATGAGAGTAGGAAAAGCCAAAACTGATAAAAATAAGGCCGAACGCAGGATTGATAAATACGGACACGATCACCCTATTTTAAGAGAGATTTTATCTACAGTAGAGGGCTGGGATTTGGCTTGGCCTAGACCTAAAAAGTCTTCTGTCAAATATAATAAAAGACGATTCCTTCAGTGGAAATACGAGACATCTCTTATCGCACTAGCAGAAAATAATGGCATATGGTCACGTGAGAGGGTGTTCAAAATTCTGTGTCAGCCAAGTCACAAGTCAATATGAGCGTCTAGCCGTCCCTCGAAGTGGATCGACAGCTGAGACAGTGTCAGATTCCA
>MDTE01130824.1_pt1 | contig 26749 bp, 23 predicted proteins | sample 811231 | NCBI WGS metagenome assembly MDTE01 (sample SAMN05326651, study PRJNA326480) | marine metagenome | isolation source: seawater | place: Indian Ocean: Red Sea | collected 2010
CCGGATCGTGCTCGACCCATCCGGTGTAGGAGTCCCCCTTCTCAGCCGTAACCCCTGCGGCCTCCAAGCGCACCACATCCTTGGATCCCAGGGTCCACTTCACCTGGAACCAGTCGGGATCACCGTCCCGTCGCTCCAGGATTTCCATCCGCCCCACCCCTTGTGCATGAGGCATGGCCTGGCCACGCTCCGGTGCCGTCACCACCGCAGCACCAGGAGCAACAACAACTGCTGTTTGCGGCAAGAACTTCGAGTTCGGCCCTAGGAAAAAGCCCAAGACGACTCCAACCAACATGCCCAGGAGAATCTTGGTGTAGAGGGCCATCCCCTCACCGTCGTCCGGCGGGGAAGGGGGAGGGGATGCAGCAGCGGCATGCTCGTTCACAGAGTCACTCCAGGCAATGGTTCTCCGGTGGGTTCACCTGGTACTGCGAGCAACACCATTCCTCCCACCGCATCGAAGACGATTCGGTCCCTGCTGAGATTATGGCGACCGCAACAGACTGAGGGAAAGCCCGCTGGATCGATTGATGGCGCGGCATGCCCAGGATCCCACCTCTCCATAAGGGCTATCCCGCTGCTACGATGCGGTCATGTTGCATCTGAGACTAGCCTCGCTGAGCCTGTTCCTGCTTCTCGGAACCTCTTGCCTCGTCCAGCCGAACGAGGGCGGAGACGGAGGTGGATCCGTGGGTGATGACGACACAGGCGACAACGACACAGGGGATGACGACACAGGCGACGATGATGATGCAACCGGCTCGCCCGACGACGACGACGACACGACGGGGTCGCCCGGCGACGACGACACCAGCAGCAGCGACGACGACGACGACGACGATGACGACGATGACGATGACGACGACGCAACCGGCTCGCCGGGAGATGCAGATGGGGACGGGGTCCCAGACGAGACAGACTGCGCACCCAACGACGCCAGCGTCTATCCCGGAGCCCCCGACTTCTGCGATGGGGTTGATTCGGACTGCGGAGGAGAGCCCGAGGACTCACCGACCGGGGACCCCATGGAGATGTTCGCGGCATCGGGCGGCGAGCTGGTCGTCACGGTGGACAGTCACGACGCGGATTGCTTCATGTCGGTCTCCATCGCGTCGCCTATCGTGGCTGGGAACATCATCCCGGACGCCAGTCAGATGGCGGGCCAGTCCGTCACCGTGGGGTCAGTGGCTGCCTGCTCGGTGATCGAACTCATTGTCACGTCGTGCGGCACGCCCCACTCGACAACAAGCACAGACGCCTTCGAGTTGACCCCCATGGGTCTGGGTCAGTGGCAGCTCAATCACGATGACCAACAGTTCGATCCTCTCAGCCCCTTTGGCCCGGACTTCAACGACTTGGTCCTTCTGGTTGAGGTGGTCGCCACGACCGGAGACGACGACGACGACGACGACGACGACGATGATGATGACGACGATGATGACGACGATGATGACGACGATGACGACACATCCCTCGACTCAGACAACGACGGCGTCATCGACAGCGAAGACTGCGAGCCCCTCAACTCCAGCATCTACCCAGGAGCCAACGAGTTCTGTGACGGGGTGGACTCGGACTGCGGCGGTGAGGCGGAGAGCCAGCCCACAGGCAGCCCCCAAGAGATGTTTGCGTTCACAGGAGGTGACCTGCTCCTGACCGTGGCGAGCCATGACGCAGACTGCTTCATGACTGTGTCGGTGACCTCGCCTCTAGTCGCCAGCAACGTCGTCAGCGATGCCAGCGCTCAGGTGGGTCAGACAATCAACGTGGGTCCGATCCCCGGCTGCTCATCCATCGAGTTGTTAGTGAACTCCTGCAGCCCATCCAGTGGGCCAGCCAACCCAGCCAATGACTATTCGACGACCAACGGAAATGCCTTCCAGATTGCGGCAACCGGCACGGGCGAGTGGACAATCAATCACGACGACCAACAGTTCGACCTGTTTGGCGCGGACTTCAACGACTTGGTGCTCCAACTCTCTGTCGACTGATTGCGCTTCTCGTCGAGCCCGAGAGTTCCCGGGCCATCTCATCAAAACTGAAGTGTCAGCTGGATGGCCCCACCGTGGGCCTGCTCCTGCTCCGTGAGGCGGTTCTCCCCCACGTACTCGACCACTAACCGCGGCGCGGCTGGAATGTCCTTGCCCAAGTACAGAGCAACGCCTCCCTCGACGAACACCGTCTGCCGGGGATCGAAACCTTGGTCTTCTGCCGTCCAACCCACTCGGGCAATGGGCGCCACGCCAAAGCGACCTGGCACCGCCACGAGAAACGACATCTGGCCGTACGCGCCAGTGGCGAGCTCCGGTCGGCTCGAGAGGCTGTCGGTGCGCTGGTAACGCAACAACTCGGCCTGCAGAAAGAATCCACGAACGGCGATTCGCAAGGACCCAGACACCCGAAGGTCGCGAGCCTGGGCGCTTGCGTAGCCAGCACGGTCGTAGATGGTGGATGGGAACCAGAGCAAGCCCCCACCAACTCCCAGCCGAAAGGGGCCACGTTCGAGGTCACCCTCACCAAAAGGGAACGCTCCCAGTGGATTGGCGTCGATGCGCGCGGCGAACAGGGGGCCTCGCTCGCTGGAGCGGCCAGAGGAGAGCCCAGAGCCGTTGAAGACGCCCAGGGCCAAACGAAATCGCTCGCCGCCCAGCCGAAGATCAGCGAGCCCCCCTAGATCGGAGCCGCGCAGAAACACCGCGTTGGGTGCGCTGCGGTCCGGAAACATGAGCTCGGCATTGGGACTCTGGTGCTGCGCTGTAAACGGGATGCGCATCTGGCCTAGCTTGAGCTCCAGGATGGCAAGGGGAGACCAGCTGACTGACAACTCTTCGAGCGCCATGCCGGCGAGCAGCTCGGTCGTCTGCGCCACCCCATCGACCGACCCATCGCCATCCCGGTCCACCACCTCGACTCCGACCAGGGCCTCCAGAAACTCGCCGCTCAGCACGAAGTGAACCCGAAAGCGCCACGTCTTCGCGATCGAGCCATCGAAGATCAGCCCCGCTCGGGCAGCGGCCATTCCAATCTCGACCCGGTCACGAGGCAGCGCCTCAGGTCGATAGCGAACCGCAAACTGGGGCTGCACATATCCAGAGACCCTGGCCCAGCCACGAGGCGGGGTAGGCTGCGAAGGACTGTTGGGCTGGAGTTGCTCTGGACTGGGGCTCCCGACGCCGCCTGAAGAGGGCAGGTGCCCCTCGGAACCAGACGAAGACTCGGACTCTCCGCCGTCCAGGTCTGGCGGGTCATCCTCTTCCGCATCATCGTCATCGGAAGGCTCTTCGGCGGCAGCGACACCGACGACCGACAACGATGCCAGACACACACTCGCGGCCAACAACCAGCAAAGCAGACGGTAATCACTCACGGGTAAGAAATCCCCACCGGCGCAAAGGCTGCTGAGGTCTGCTGAGTGTCCAGGAGTTCGAACGAAGGGCCGGCGATTAAGGTGAGGGTCGTGCCTTGCGCGTACACGTGCGGAGGATGCGGATGGAGGAATGGAAACTCTCCCGGAGCGGACCGCGGGTCGTCCCACTTTCGGGTTCGGCTCGGAGCGACCGTGGTATCCAGCACATCCACGCTAGAGGCGAGAACCGCCTGAGCATCTTCGGCGCTACTCCAACGCACACCATCCAGGAACTCGCCCGACGAGGTGACCTCGGCGATCATCGGCTCGTCGTTCCCCGTGCCCACCAACCACAGGCGATCCTCCCATCGGTGTACGCCATAGACCGTCAACTGGCTGGACTGCTCGATGCCTCCACCGTCTCGCCCGAAGACCAGCACTCGGCCATCTTCCAGCAACCCCGCCACGGGACCCTCGACGCCAAACTGAAGCCAGCCTAGGACTGAGTCTTCGCTCAGATCATCGGCGCCTTCGATAGCGGCCGTCGCAGAGACCTCTCCTCCCTGGTCCAAGAACCAAGCCTCCACTCGAACCACCGAGTCCACCTCGAACCGAACCACATAGACACCGGTGCGGCTCACCGTGTCCCAGCCCACGCCGAGCACCGCCAGGCCAGTCAGACCTTCTTGCTGTTCATCGGAACTGCGCACGTCGGTGTAGACACCCAGATCGAGATCTACGGTTACATGAAACGGGGCCAGGTCCGACGGACTGCGAATCAAAGCGCTGAGGGTGGCTCGCGACGGGCTCTCCTCCACATGCGGCAACACCCCGAGGAAAGAGAGGTCGGCTCCCGAGCTGGGATCCACATCGAGAATCTGCGAGCAACTCCCAGTCGCTCCAGACACCTCCACCAGCGCGTCGCCCGACCAATACCAGGCCCGGTCCTGAGACGAGCCGACCCACCCATGAGCCCCTCGGTCGCCACCCTTGTGCAGGGTGCAGCCGCCGGACCAGCTGCCCTCCAGGTGCCCCACAAAGACCTCTGCCTCCGGCAACTCCGGGGACCCCGCAAGGATGTAGACGTTGCCATCCCGGTCACTGATGGGGGGTACCAGAGGCAGGGGAGACTCTCCCCGTACTTCGCCAAAATAGCGAAATACGCCGAACTCGCCCGGGGCCAGGTACTCGATGCAGCCGACCATAGGTAGGGCGACGCAGGCGAGCAGCAGAGACCATGCCACGCTCTTTGGCGAACAGGTGCGACTCATGAACGCAAAGAATACTCGTCAGAAGCCGACGACGTAATCGAGCACGTAGAAGGATGAGTCCCGGCCCTCGGCGTCGGTGTAGTGGCTCCGATAGACCAATGGCATGAAGCCAAACCGATACTGCAAGTACTCATCCTCCGGCGTCGCCGGGTCATCGGGAATGGCCGGCACGCTGCCGCCGGCCAAGAACTCGGTGCCCACAGTCACCGAATATCCCTGTCCCCAGCCGGTCCCCACCTCTGCACCAAAGCTGAAACCCCCTACCGAAACGGATCCCTGGAGTTCCAGCGAACTCTCGGTAGCGATGCCGTTGGTCTCGGACTCTGACGCTGACAACCACCAACCCAGCTCACCCACATCGCTCACGAGGAACTCTGGCGGATTGGGAAAGACCAGATCCACGGGAGGAATCGGATCTCCCGCAGGAGTCGCAGCCTCACTCATGTACGAGGCCGGGTCCCCCAGGGTCATGGGCACCTCCACAATGGGAAGCCCACCCACAACCTCGGCCATGGCGTTGTAGCGAACCGTCGACCAAACCGTGGTCTGGCCATCCACGGGCAGTAGCGAGATGAAGTCTTCGCCGTCACCACCTACAAGACCCGATGGGTCATCAAACTCGTAGGTGTAACCGTGAAAACATCCGACCGCGAGAATCATCACCCCGTAGTTGTGACCGTAGAGACTCGGGTCGGGGCTGCTCGCGAACCGGTGCCCCACCGTAAGGGTCTGCGACAGCTCGTGGGTGCGGCTGACTTCCTTGCGAAAGTTGGCCGAAAGCTTGCCCCCGAACAGCTCCATGAAGCTAGCCCGCACTCCCACCTCGACGCCCAAGCTCAACGACACAGTGTCCGAGTAGGTCTCCGACTCGGTGGCTGTCTGACCTGCAAAGATGTTGGAGAGGCCCGCGCTGTGCTGTGCATCGTAAGGGGGGTAATAGATCAGCATGGTGGGGGCGACTCGTCCTGGTACCAGTTCGGGCCCCGAGACGAGCCGGGCGGCGGGCGAGTCCCCATCGAAGTCTGACGTAGCGATACGGTCCGGGGTCACAGTGAGGTCAACAGGCCCCTCCAGCAAAAGGCTGTAGTCGGGATCGACCTCGCCTGTCGGGAACGATCCACCATCAAGAACCTCGACCAAGTTGTCGTCCCGAAGCAACACGATCTCATCCACCTCGTCAGCATCCAGATCGGCCGCCGCCATGTCGACGGCAGCGGGGTGGACGTCGGCTCCTCCCAGCGGCTGCACAGACCCACCCACAACGGTGTAGACGTACAGGCGATCCGCCTCCTCCCCAAAGACCCAGTCCAGCCAACCGGTCGCATTCTCGAGCCCGAGGACCTCGTCAATGCCGTCCCCATCCAGATCCCCCGCATCCAGGCGATAGATGTCCTCTTGGACCGGCGTTGGTTCGCCCCCGAGTGTCACACTCAGATCGTCTTGCAACTCGGCCACCACAACCTCGACGGCCCCCTCCACTCGCACCAGTGCGATCGCCTCACGAACACCATCGCCATCCACATCGGCTGCGGCAAGGTCCACCCCATCAGCAGCCCCGAGATCGAGGTAGCCACAGAGCTGCGTCGAAACACTGCACACGGCCAGGCGAGCCCCGTAAGAGAGGGCCAGAACCTCATCAATGCCATCGCCATCAGCGTCGGCTGACGCTAGGGCAACGGGCTGGAAGCCACAGTCCACCTCATCGCCGTCGCCAATCTGAATGGTGGTGCTGCCCTCACTGGCGAGAGCGACCGACTCTTCGTCCTGGTGCAGCAATCGCCCACCGGCCACATCCAAGATGGGCTGCTCCGAGCCCTCCCAGGACCGGCCGTGTGCGATGCCAGCGTCTGTGGGCGGGTAGCCATCGACCCAGAAGGTTCCGTTCCAGTCGATGGCATCGGTAATGACGATTTCGTTATCTAAGAAGAACCGGAATCCGTCGTTGACAGGTGGGGCCGAGAGATAGGGACCATCGGTACACCGAGCCATCTGACAGATGTCATCGACGCAGGCCTCACCCACCGCACAGTCATCACCGCTCGAGCAAGTGACATTACTGTCACCCCATGCCTGCGTTCCGGGGCCCCCGGCATCCCCCCCGGTGGGAGGCAGGGGTTCGTCGTAGTACGACTGGTTCAGGTCCCCACAGGCCACCAGAGTTCCGACGACAACCCCAAGAATGAAATACTTGCTGAACATTGAGCCTTTACCCTACGCCAGTCGTCCGGATAGCGCTGCTAAAACACGGGCTGTCTACGGGTGGGAACCCCTCCAGCCGACCCGGTTGAACATCTTCGGCTGGGAGATGGGCCAGATTCAGTGGCCATTCCGACCCATGTCGACCAAGGTGTTGGAAATGATTGGTTTTTTCAACTTAGTTGTGCCTGCGTGTCAATTTTTTGCAAAGAAATATGCATGATTTCATTGACTCGCCGGGTTTCTGCGGGCTACCGTCAATCTCAAGCCAGGCTTAGACCCGGTGACAAACTCGCTCCCATGAGGACTCGACCCCGTTGATTTCATCGCTCCCTAAGAAATCCAGCCAGCAGCGATGGCAGCAGGGCCAGGCCATCTCCGAATACATCATCTTGGTTGTGGCTCTGTTCATTGGCCTGATCCCAGTGATGGGGGCTCTCCAACAAGCCTTCGAGCGCTACTACGGATTCGTAGCCACTTGGATCAGCCTGCCCATCCCGTGACTCAAGAACCCAAAAACCCCGACGGAACATCAACAATCTGTTTGAAGGAACCCCATGCTGCACAACAATCTTGAAATCGTTTCCAGCCGCACCAGAACCGCGCTGGCAAACCTCCATGGTGACCAGCGAGGGCAGGGGATGACCGAATACGTGATCATCCTGGTCGCCATCGCCGTGGTCTGCATCGCCATTGCCGTTCAGTTCGGTGGAAAGATCAAGGATCTGTTCAACACGGCAGACGCCGAGATCGACACCGTCGACTCCAACCTCTAGGCCTAGGACTTGCCGGTCGCCAGGATGACCCCGAGACACCCCCAGGAGAGCACCCCCAATGATCGGTCCCGAAGCTGGTACCTGGCAGTGGGTTGCACTGGGGGCAACGGTGTTCGTCATGGTGACCGCCACGGTCTCCGACCTTCGGCACGGACGCATCCCCAATTGGCTCACCTACCCAGCAACGGTGTTCGGAATCGGAGTGCACATACTGGCGGTTGCACCGTGGACGGAAGGCCTCAAAGACAGCCTCCTTGGGCTGCTTCTGGGCTTTGGGATCCTCTTTCTTGCCTACATGTTCGGCGGGATCGGCGGCGGCGACGTGAAGTTGGCCGGCTGCCTCGGGGCTCTGGTCGGTCTGGATGTGACGGGACTGGGGCTGCTCTACATGGGTCTTCTCGGAGGACTGATCGCCTTCGGAATCATGATCTGGAAGGGCAAGCTGTTCGCCAGCCTGAGGCGCATGGGGAGATTCTTCTTCACCGCGCTGATCCCTTTCTTAGAGACGGAAATGCCCGACGAACGAGACAGCGACCCCTTTCCCCTCGGAGTGGCTATCTCGGGAGGATTTGCCTGGGCCATCGCGGAGCACTTCGCAGGAGCCCAGCTCTTCTAGAGCTCGTGACTAGGAACACGCTATGACCGCCTCTACGGGCAGCACGACGACGAGGGCCAGGCGTACCCTGGTGGTGCCGACGGTGGCGTTCGTTGTGCTGACGGGCATCTTCCTTCGTCACGCCAGCCGGACAACTTGGGGCCAGGTAAATGTGAACGAGCTGGGAGCCGGGGCGCTCGCAACCCTCGAGTCCATGGCGCCTCTGCCTGGGCCATTCTTCAGCTTCGACGTCCTGCTGTACTCCATTCTAGGAGCAGCCACACTGGTGGCTGTGGGCAGCGCCGCCTGGCTAGGAGCCAAGACTTGTGCACGGTTGGTGGGGCTTGTCCGCAGGCGGCGTTCGGGCGGACTCGGTGAAGCCGGGCAGGCAATGACCGAGGTTGCTGTGTCATTCCCAACCCTGTTGATCACCACCTTGATCCTGATGCAACTCGCCCTGATGTATCAGGCCAAGAACGTGGTCAGCTACGCGGCATTCTCGGCAGCCCGCGCCGCCATCGTCTGGATCCCCAGCCGAGCACCGCTCGATGCCGACTCGCCCGAGACAGAGGGACTTCACACGATCAACATCGATGGCGGTGAGAAGATCGACAAGATCCACCAGGCCGCTGCCATGGCATGCGTCCCCATCAGCCCCAGGGCCTCGATCGTGTTGGACGGCCTGCCGCTGGTGGGCGACCTCATCGCGGAAGCTGCCGCCTCGTTCACTTCACTCTTCAACTCGTTTGGTCTGCCGGGCGAGTACGTAGACAACGCCCTCCAGCGCTACGCGTATTCGACGTTTGCGACCGAAGTCCGACTGTACAAGGCGACTCAGGGCGGCTTCGAAGAGCTCACAGGGGGGCTGGCCAGCTGGAATTATCCCGACGACCCAGCCGATGTAGCGGTCCGGGTACGCCACCGCTACTACCTACCGATCCCGGTCGTGAATCGCTTCATTGGAGACACATGGTCCATCGTCGATGGTGGGCCGTTCTTCAGCCTGGATCTACCGGGGCGCTACACCTTCATTCGGTCGGTGGCGGTCCTCCCCCTCGAGGGTAAGACCGGCAACCCGCCAATCACAGGATTCTGGGACAACTAACAATGGCGACAACACCCACCAGGTCCCGACTCGAACTCATGCGCGCCCGCTGCCAAGCTCTGCATGGCGACGATGGCGGTCAATCCATTGTGTACCTCGTGATCATGATCTTCTTGTTGGCGTCGTTCACGTTCATGGTGATCAACAGCGGGGCTCTCATTCACGACAAGATGCAGACCCAGTCCGCTGCCGACGCGGCTGTGATGTCCGGGACCACATGGGTGGTGCGGGCCATGAACCTCAACAGCATGATGAACATCTTCATGGCCATGCTGATGGCCGAAGAGGTGCTGATGAAGGCGGCTTACTGGACCTCGGTGACGGCCATGATGATGGCGCCAGCGATTGAGGCCTTTTGGCTGGGTGTCTGCTTCACGACCGGAAACTGCACGCCCCGGGTAGAGGTCACCTTCGACACCTTCGACTTGTTTCCCCTCGTCCATGAGACGACGCAGCATGAGCAGTTCATCGACAACGTCATGCAGACACTGTCCAACGTGGAACAGGGAGTCCACACAACCATGGTGGGAGTGGCCAGCCTCGAGGCGTGGCGACTCGCCACCGACAATGGAGCCGACTTTGGGATGATGTATCCCCGGGCGATTCCAGAAGAGCAGGGACAGTTGGAAGACCTGTGTGAGACGACAGCCGATGGAGCAGCAGGCGGCTACAAAGAGTCTGAATACCCGCTAACGCCAGACTTCATGGGTGTCTCTGGAACAGGCCTAGCGGGAGCTCTGGCGACGATCTCTGGCTTCGAATATGACGACAAGATGCGCAACGAAGCCCTAGGGATCGCTGCAGGAAACATTGGCCGCGACGGACCGCTCTGGGGTGACCTCCAGATCCCGTACCACCGATTCTGGGCCAACACCGCTCCGTACCACTTCACCAATGTCATGTTCACCATGGCCGTGACGGCTCGATATGGCGTGCTGTGCGGCGAAGGTCTCGGTCCGGGGAGCGTCAACTTTGATATCCCGGCGGAGTGGTGGTGCTTCTTCTGCCCCAACAACAACATCGAGATCCCCAATCCTTACTACTACCTGGGCAGCATGTTCGGGAACCTGGACTCGAGCAATCCCAATGTGCGGCCGTATGTACTCACCGAGGACTGGGACCCCAACTACTGGGGTTTTGCCTGGAAGAACCCAGAGGACATTCAGGCCAAGTTCATCCCCGACCACTTTCAGAATCCCTTTGGTGACACGCTGGGGATGATGACCTTTGCTCAAGCCCAGATATACAACCCCCATGAAGAGGGCGGCTTGTTCAGCCCTCATTGGCGCAGCCACCTCACGCCTGTCGACGTGGACGACAGCACAATTGAAGACGTCTCCGCCTTCTTGCTGAGTCCCCCTGCCGAGCTGGGCTCCAGCAGCTCAGGGCTGTTCGGCTTGGTCACCGAGATCACGGGCGTTCCACTCAATGAGATCATTGCCCACTAGGACGACACTCGTGAGATCACTTCCCAGTCATAGAGACTCTGCAAGACGACAGAACCAGGCCGGCCAGGCCATGAGCGAGTTCGTGATCTGGGTGTTTGTCCTGCTCATGATGATCTCCGGAATCCTGTGGTTCGGGAAGGCCTACGACCTCAAGATTCAATGCCACATGGCCGCCCGATATCTGGCTTGGGCCCATGCGCAACAACCCGAAACAGACATGTCCACTGATGTCATCTTGGAGCGGGTCGCCCATTACTACCCGATGACTGAGAATCAGCCCCAGTTCGTCCCGTTGGATCAAACGGCCACATTCTCGGCCACCTCACTGAACACCTCGGGGCCCTCAGCGTTCGGCTTCGACCTCTCTAATGAAATGAGCGGCATGTTCGGCACCAACGCGGACTTCAAAGGCTGGGAGGTGTCGGCGACCTACAACCCCGGAGGCATTCTCGACAGCACATTGCCGGGGGGCACCCACGTACGCAGCCAGCATGCGGTGGTTGGTGGCGCCTGGCACAAGAAGCAGATCGATGGGGACAATATGATCAAGGACATCAAGGAAGGTCTGTACAACTGGAGCACGAATGCGCTCGGAAACTGAGGGACTGGGGACGACTCGATGATCTTCTTCCGTCTATTTGCCAAACGAGGACTGCGCGCCGCCGCAATCGTCCTACTCTCGTTTGCAGTGTTCGCATTCGGACACTTCATGACACCGCGAGGCCCCGATGCCTTCGCCCGAGTCGTGTTGGACCTAGGGGATGCGCTCTCCCGACCTGGTGTTCCCGAGTACATGGCCAACGTGGTGAAAGAAGGCGATGTGCAGGAGGTCTACCTGAACGGCAACACCCTCTATTACACGCTGTATCGGACCCACAAGAACATTGGCGCCCTGCTCGACTACTACGAGGAGCTCTACCAGGGCGAGAAGCGGCCCATGGCATCGGATGCGGCCAAGGCCCACGTACTTGGCCAGATCAAGGACCCTGCGCAGCGTGCCGAGACCAAAGAAAAACTCGCTCGAACCGAGGCCATCATGAACAAGCGCTTCATCCGGTTCGAGGGTGAGAGCTGGGGCGGATTCTCTACAATCGTCACGGGACGCGAGGCAGAGGGCGACTACCAGAAAGACCTCATCAACCGCTTTCGAACGTTCAAGAAGACCGGAAAGATCACCGATCTGGGCGACCCCAAGATGGTCGTAGCTTTCGCCGACCCTTCGCAAGGAGATGTGCAGTACTTCAATGTATGGCCCGATGGCGACTTCGACTTCCGCAACGTGCGACCCGACGGGGACCAGGACGCCCAGGGCTACGACATCCACGACATCGCCCGCCCCTTCGGCAGCCAACGGTTGATCACCTTTGGTCAGGACCACGGCAGAGCTAGCTACGAGATCTTGCTCTATCGCGGTCAGGGCACCCTAGGTGAAGTTCAGGAACACTTCGCTCAGTCGATGATCGAGGATGGGTGGGTGCCCTCACGCACCTTCGAAGAGGCACGCCACCGCATGGACGACCCAGAGCCCTCTCTGTTGTTCCAAAAGGGACCGCGAGAAGCCTACATCGCCATGGAGCGGCGATGGGGCGACGATTTTGTGACGAGTACAGTCATTGTATCCAGTCGAACAAATCAAGCTGAATAGCGTGCTTCTGCTCTCCCATTCCCTCGCAAACAGCAGGGACCTCTTTCAGGTAGAATTCCACAGGCAAGCAACCCGACGCTTTCAAGCATCGGGGGATTGCTACAAGAGAAGGTAGGACGCCTTGAATCGAAAAACTGTGCTGGGCTTCTCCGTAGGACTCGCGCTCCTGGCCGTGTTCATGATGCGGTTGTACAGGGACAACCTTGCACAGGAGTTGGGCGTCGACGGAGACCGTGTATCGGTGCTGGCCGCAGCCGAAGACATTCCGGCCTTCTCTCAGATCGAGCGATCGCAGCTGACAGTCAAGGAATACCCCCGCAACTACCTGCCCCCGCGATACGTGACGAAGTCACTGGCCGATGACGTTGTGGGCCAGACGACGATGTACACGATCAAGAAGGGCCACTCGATCTCCACTACGGACCTGGCGTCCACCCAGAGCGAGGCGCAGCTTGCTCGAGTCATCACGCCAGGCATGCGGGCTCTGGCTCTACCCGTCAACAAAGTCAACTCGTTTGGTGGGCTGCTTCGGCCCAAAGACCACGTGGACATCATCGGCACCTTCCAGAAGCCGGGAGAGGGAGACGTGGAGACCGTCACCCTGCTGCAAAACGTGACGGTTCTTGCTGTCGGGGCCAAGTTAGGCGCCGGGCGTGGGGCAGGGGACTCCAAGGGAAGAGGTGGCCGGTCTGGGCGAATGAGCACCGTCACCGTGCTAGTGACCCCCGAAGAAGCCGAACTCCTGGTCTTCGCACAGGATCGAGGAGAACTGTCGATGACCATGCGCAACGAGGAAGACGTCAACACAGAGATGGAGCTCAACGGCAAGAATTTCGCCGACATCTTCCGGCCGGAAGTGCGGCGCACAATCCAGCGCCGACGTGACGAGAGCTCGGGAATCACGATTATCAAGTCCAAGGGAAGCCGCGGCCGTCGCCGCTAGCGGAAAGAAGCGAGGACAGCGTCTCCATGACACCAAGGGCGATCAGGACGACCTTCTACCGAACCAGCGTGGTCACCGCGGTGGCGATCATGGTGTGGACCACACTCTTTGCGCTGCAGGCCGACCCGGCCTTCGCCGGCCGCGAGATCATCTTGCGCGTGGGTGAAGAGAAGACCATTTACATTGGCCGCATTCGCACAGTTTCGGTGGGCAACGAGGAGGTGATCGAGGTCACCAAACACCCGGACGGAGACAAGATCATCGTGTTCGGGCTCAAAGAGGGCTACTCGAGCCTGACCCTCGGCACGGTCCCCTATGACGTGACCGTGGTGGGCGACATCGAGCAGCTTCGCAAGGACATTCGCAACCTGCTCTCCGACATCCCAGGCGTCGAAGTGTTGACCTCCGGAACCAAGGTCGTCATCGATGGGATCGTCAAACGTCGCGACGACCAAAAACGTGTGGATGCCATCGTCGAGAGCAATTCGGGCAAGGTGTACTCTCTGGTGCTGCTCGACGAGCGAGACATCGTCCGCAAGGCCCAGATTCAGTTGCACTTCCAGGTTCTGGAGATCAGTCGAAGCCGGAACCATGATATCGGCGTGGACTGGACCTCGGGCCCTGTCCAGGTCGTGCTGGACACTGTCTCGTACATTCAGTTCGGACCTGGCCCCATCCAAGATGCTCTGGGTGCCGTCCGTCGTCCCGACGACATGCTGAACCTGACCTCCACGGTCGACATTCAGCGGGTGCTAGACAAGGACTTCTTTACGACGATCTCGGGGGAAGTGGTCAGCTTCCACAGGGGCAAAGAGTTGCTCTTTGTCGTGCCAGGAGGAGGCTCCAATAGCGGGCAGTTCATTGCCAAAGAGGTCGGACTTGTCGTGGAAGCGCTCCCGGTCATTGATGACGATGGAGATGTAGATCTGAAGATTCACGTGGAGTTCAGTACGGTGGGCGAAGAAGAGTTCGGCGGAGCCGTGCCGGCCTTGAACAGCCAGAAGCACGACGCCCACGTGCAGTTGAGAGAAGGAGAGTCCTTCGCGCTCGCCGGCTTCTTCCGCCGGGAGAAAGGTCGCAACATCACGGGCCTGCCTGGACTCAAGGACATCCCTGGTCTGGGTCTCCTGTTTGGAAGCCGTGCCTGGAAGAAGGGGGAGACGGACGGAATCATTGTGCTGACCCCCGTCCTTGTAGACCCCGACCGGCGAACGATGCGCAAGCAGATCAAGGAGACGCTCGACATCTACGACGCTGCTGACGTCAAGTGGTAGGCGGAGGGTCCCTGCGTGATCCGCATCCTGTACCTGGATCCTGAGAGCCAGCGCGAAGTCGCCACCGACTTCGATGGCGAACGTATTCGCGTCGGTCGCGAAGGCGGAAACGAGTTAGTCCTTCCGTACATGGAGGTGTCTCGTTTTCACGCTGAGTTGTCGGTGGGCCCAGGTGGCGTGACCCTCACGGACCGCTCCACCAATGGCACCTTCGTCAACGGACAACGAGTCTTCGGGAAGCAGATCCTGCAGCCAGGCGACCGGGTGGGGGTGGGAAACTGCCTGCTCGCCATCTACACCGCTGAGCAACTCCAGCAAATTGCCGAAGGACACGACTACCTGACCGGCGGGGCCATGGGCGCTCAGCCCACCTACCCGGCTGAGTTCTACGATCAAGCCGCCTACTCTCCAACCGGGAACACGGCGCAGATCCAGACCATCGACCACGCCGGCAGTCTCTCGCAGGTACCGAGCCACCTGGCACATGCGCAAGGAACCGCTGACTCCTTGCCTGCCGTGGGACCAGGCATCGCCGCCCCGGTGGACCTCAAGAGGAGGGTGCACCGACGGTTGCTGCAGTACATGGATCTCAAGACCTACGACATGAAGCAGGTCCAGGAGGAGGAACTGCGGGGGCGGGCTCGCGAACTGCTCGTGGACATCATCGGCGAGCTCGAGCAGGACATCGATCCACGACTCGACCGGGAGTTGCTGATCAAGGAAGTGCTCGAGGAGGCTCTTGGCCTGGGCCCGCTGGAAGACTTCTTGGCAGACGACACGGTCACGGAAGTGATGGTGGTGGACAAAGATCAGATCTTTGTGGAGCGCTCGGGGAAGATCGTGTGCACTGGCAAGAGCTTCACGACCCACGACGCGGTGCGCGCTGTCATCGAACGGATCGTGACCCCACTTGGCCGTCGCATTGACGAGAGTTCGCCCCTGGTGGACGCTCGGCTCAAGGATGGCTCCCGGGTCAACTGCATCATTCCACCGCTGGCCATCAAGGGGCCCTGCATCACGATCCGCAAGTTTGGGAAGAAGTCCCTCACCGTCGACGACCTGGTTGGTTTCGGGTCCATTACCCCTCAGATTGCCGCCTTCTTGAAGAAGTGCGTCCTCGGGCGGCGAAACATCATCATCAGTGGCGGCACGGGCTCGGGAAAGACAACGCTACTCAACTGCCTCTCGGCCTTCATCCCGTCGGACGAGCGCATCGTAACCATCGAGGACGCCGCCGAATTGCGCCTACCCCAGGATCACGTCGTCTCGCTCGAGACCAAGCCCGCCAACTTGGAAGGCAAGGGTCATTTCTCGATCCGTGACCTGGTCAAGAACTCTCTGCGCATGCGTCCCGACCGCATTGTGGTGGGGGAGTGTCGAGGTGGCGAAGCCCTGGACATGCTCCAAGCCATGAACACGGGTCACGATGGGAGCCTCACAACCGGCCATGCAAACTCGCCCACAGACATGATGTCGAGGCTCGAGACCATGGTTCTAATGGCTGGAATGGACCTGCCCATTCGCGCCATCCGAGATCAAATCTGCTCAGCGATCGACATTGTCGTGCAGCAGTCACGCTTCTCCGACGGCTCCCGACGTGTGACCCACGTGACCGAGGTTGTGGGACTCGATGACGACGGTCGGATTCAGTTGGAAGATGTCTTCCGCTTCCAACAGCGCGGGATCGATGCCGACGGGAACATCGATGGCGAGGTCTTTCTCACCGGCTACATCCCCAGCTTCGTCGCCGACCTCATCAACGCGGGACTCATCCAGGATGGGAGCTTGATGTGAGCCAAACCAGTCTAGTGATGGGGCTGACGACGCTCGCCATTGCGGCATGCGTGTTCCTATTCGCCTGGCTCAACGGCCCTGAGGCAATCAAAGTCTTCAAGCGGTTCGAACGCGTCTACCTCGAGCGACTTCACGTGCAGCTGGATGCGATTTACTCGCGCACAGATCCCAAGCGCTACTTCTATCGCCACTTGATCGTCGTGGTGCTGTTCATGTTCAGCTTCTCCTTGCTCTTGGGCCCTCTGGTTGGCCTGTTGCTCGGCATACTCGCGTTCATGTGGCCTTGGCTGACGCTCAGCAAGGCCCGCCGCAAGCGCAGGGAACGCATTGAAGAGATGTTGCCCGATGCTCTGGTGTCCATGGGCAACTCACTACGGGCTGGTCTGACTCTCGCACAGGCGCTGGACATCCTGGTGGACAACACGGATCCACCCATCAGCCAGGAGTTCGGACTCCTCATGAAGGAGCATCGCCTAGGGCTGACTCTGGACGAGGCCATGAACAATATGAGCGCACGGGTTAAGTCCAAGAATCTGGACCTCGTGGTCACGTCTATCGCGGTGTCTCGCCGCACGGGCGGCAACCTACCTCAGGTGTTCGAGGACACAGCCACCGCGATTCGTGAGATCGGCCGCCTCGAGTCGAAGATTGCGACGATGACCTCGCAGGGCAAGCTCCAGGCCATTGTCCTAGGTGGTCTGCCATTTGGAATGGGGGCGATGATTTTCTGGGTGGACCCCACGATGATCGTCCCACTCTGGGAAGATCCCATCGGCTGGGTCATTCTGTTCTTCATCTTCGTCTTCGAGATAATCGGCGTGTTCATGATCCGAAAGATCGTGACGGTGGACGTCTAAGATGACCGCTGCCGCCATCGCCCTGGTCTTTTTTCAGCTCAGCACACTCCTGAGCCTCTTAGCTTTTCTGCTGGTGATCGCTGCGGCAGCGTTGTTCTCAATCGGCTTCATCCCCGAGGAACAGTACAAAGGGCCGGTTCCAGAGCGTGGTTTTCTGCTGAACAAGCGACGAAAGCTCATGTCCATGTCACCGGTCTACCGAACGCTCTCGGCGATCTTGCTGGTGCTGTCTTTCTGGTCCGAGCAGGTGCCCATCAACAAGACACGGGAAAAGCTGCGCGACAAACTGGCGCAGGCGGGTCAGCTGGGCGGCTTCACTCCTGACGAGTACTTGGGTCTCTGTGTCTTCTCTGCCTTGGGCTTCTTCACCTTGGGTTTGTTCTTCTTTAACTCGGTGGCAGGGGATCCGGCCGTTCCCATTAGCCTTCTCGTAGGCATGTTCGGGGCGTACTTCCCCATCATGTACCTGGAAGAACAGGTCATGAACCGCCTGACGACGATCAACCGCGACCTGCCCTACATGCTCGATGTGCTCGCACTCTCGGTGGGGGCGGGTCAAGACTTCAACTCAAGCCTCGAGAACTACGTAGAGAAGGACTCCACGGACAGCCCCCTTGGACAAGAGATGCGCTACGTCCTCCAGGAAGTGATGATGGGGACCACTCGCCGTGAGGCACTCCTGGGACTCAAGGAGCGGGTCCCCTCGGACTACATCAATGGCTTGGTTTCGTCCGTCGTCCAGGCCGAGCAGATGGGAACTCCACTGACGAACATTCTTCGGGTCCAGGCAGCCGCAATCCGTCTCAAGAGGTCCCAGCGAGCCGAAAAGCTCGCTGGGGAGGCGCCAGTCAAGATGATTGTTCCGCTACTGTTTATCGTTGCTGCGGTGTTCCTGACGCTCTTCGGTGCGATCCTGATCAGGGCAGTACGCGGCCAACTCTTCTAGAATCAGCCTGGATGCGCACAAAACTACACATTGAGATGCTCGCCGGCCCCAGCGTTGGGGAGTCGCACGAGTTCACCGACGACTCCATTCGCATGGGTCGCGGGTCTCAGTGCGAGCTGCGCATCTCCAGTCCGCACGTCTCCCGGATGCAGTGCGAGTTGAGCTGGCAGGGAGATCAAGTCGTCCTGCAAAACCTGGGAACGGTGAATCACACCTACCTCAATGATCGACCCATCGACCGGGTCTATGTGCAAGACGGAGACCTCATCACGTTCTGCGACGTGGCGCTCCGCATCCGCATGGCAAATCCCGGAGCCGCTTCCCCAGACCCAGACAAGACGGTTGTCTACAACAACAGCTCGGGAGCGCCAGGCGTCGGAGCCCCACCACTAGTCCCCGGACCGGCACCACCCGAACCGCCCGGAGCCAGCATGGGTGGAGCGACGCGGGTCGTGGCTGGTCCCGGAGCGCCTAATCAACACCCAGGCGAGACTACGCACCCACCAGGACAGGCCCCGGGGAACCCCGCAGCACCTGGCATGCCTGGTGCTCCTGGCGCTCCACCGGGATGGCCAGCACAACCTGGAACACCCCCGCAGCCCGGTGGGTTCGGACTCGCAACCTCCGCCTTTCCGGCGCAGAGTGTTCCCACCGCAGCCCAGTTCGGGCCCAACACGGGCATGCCGGGCGCGCCGGGCATGCCCCCCCACGGAGTTGGAGCGCCCAACCCCTATGCTGGTCCGCCCAACAGCGGCTTCCCCCAGCAGCCCGGTCAAGCACCGATGGGCCAGCCAGGCGGGCCTGGTCCGGGCCGGGCACCGGGGGCGGGTCGGGCACGCAAGCCTCCCAACATCCAACTGGTGCGAAACATCGTGTTGGGCATGGCCGCGCTGGTTGGCCTTATCCTCGTCTCGTTTGTGGCACTCAGCCGCGTCATGACGGACCCTCCGAATCAGCCCACCGAGACCGGGACTACCGAGGATCGGGACCGCCTACCTGAGGTGTCGGTTGACGGCCGCACCCCCGAGGAAATCGTTCGCGATGCCGAAGTGGCCTACAACAAAGCGGTCACCTTCATGCGGGAGTCTCAGGTTGCCGATGGCAATCTCTGGCTCGCCATCTCCAAGTTCAAGGAGGCCAAAGCCGAGTTGCTGTTGGTGGAGCCGAGTCTCTGGCCGCCGTTCGCCCGGGAGATCAACCCCGGCATCCAGAAGGCCGAGGGTTTGTCGGACGAAGAGTTCACCAAAGCAAAGCTCAAGCACGCCCACTATCGGCAGTCGGGCGATTATGAGATGGCGATGGAGGAGATGAATCGGGTGACCCGGATGATCCCCGATCGTGAGGATGATCGAAATCAGTACGCGCGGCGGCAAAAGAAGGCTCTTCGGGCTCTCATGGCCGGCACAAAGAAGGAATCCGGGCCTTTCTAGGTCCCACATGAGGTAGCTGAGATGGGCTACCAAAGGACAACGAGGTACGACCAAGGATGAGCGCGACCCTCGAGAGCGTCTTCGCCCAAACCCTAGCCCTGTACTTGAAGCCAGTTCAGATCTTCGTGGACGACCCCTCGGTGTCCGAGATCCTCATCAACGGTGCCGATGAGATCTACGTAGAGAGACAGGGCCGCCTGTACCCAACCGATGCGAAGTTTGAACATGAGGACCACGTACACGCTCTAGCCAAGAACATCGCCCAATATGTGGGGCGGATCCTGGATGAGGACCACCCTCTCATTGACGCTCGACTTCCGGGCGGGTCCCGAGTCCACATCACCTTGCCACCCGTTTCCCGCAAGGGCGTCTGCATCGCGATTCGAAAGTTCTTCCGAGAAGCTCTGACTGTTCAGAAGCTGATCGATCTGAAGTCCATTAATGAACACGCAGCTGAGTTCCTCGACCTCTGCGTAAAGGCCGAGCTCAACATGGTCGTCGCCGGGGGTACCGGCTCGGGCAAAACCTCGCTGCTCAACGTGCTCTCGTCGATGGTTCCCGAGGATCAACGAATCATCGTGCTCGAGGAGAGCACCGAGCTCCAGCTCCAGCAACCGCACCTGCTTCAGTACGAGACCCGTCCCCCCGATCGCATGGGCAAAGGGGAGATCAATGTTCGTCAGTTGTTCCGATCAGCGATGCGGATGCGTCCGGACCGCGTGATCATTGGCGAAGTCCGTGGTGGCGAGGCACTGGACATGGTCCAGGCCATGGTCTCGGGCCACAAGGGCTCCATGTCGACCACGCACGCCAGCACGCCCCGCGAGACCCTAGCTCGCCTTGAGACCCTGTCGCTTATGGGAGATGTGGACATTCCTCTCTACGCGCTGCGGTCCCAGATCTCTCTGGCGCTCGAGATCATCGTGCAGATTGCCCGCTACAACGATGGCTCGCGAAAGGTGACCCAGATCAGCGAAGTGCTCGACCTGGATGACAACGACAAGTACCAGATCCGCGATCTGTTTAAGTATGAGGTCACAGGGCGGACCGAAGACGGCACCATTCTTGGCGATCTGAACCCAACGGGGCTGCTGCCCACCTTCGCCGATCAGATGAAGGTGCTTGGGCTTCGCTTTCCCAAAGCGATGGTGGACGCTGCCAAGACCAGGAAAGCACGCCAGACGAAGCGCAAGAGCGCTGGTGAAAACGACGAGGGCTAGGCGTGCACAAAGGCCTGATCCGCATCGCAGCTGTGCTCGGTCCCGCGCTGGCGGTGCTGGTCCTAGGCTCCTCAGTGGCCGACGCTCAGGAGAAGCGAACATCACGCATCAAGGGGGCCCAAGAGGTGGTCCCCGAGGAAGAGAGCTACACCTTCCTTGCCCGACAGGGAGCTCTGCTCTTTGACTACGGAAAGTTCCACCAAGCCACCGAGTCGTTTGTCCAGGCCTGCGGCACGGAAGAGGGTGCACTCGACCCCGACTGTTGGCGACGCCTTGGAACGGTAGCGACCCGAGCCGGCCAGATTGGCATCGCCATCGAGGCGTGGGCCACGGTGCTTCCCATGGATCCGGCGCGGGCCCAGGTCGCGAAGACGGAGTTGGACCGGCTTCAGTCGTCCTTTGGTCGGGTTCAGGTGGTTCTCCCACCCGAGCGAGACCTGCCCTCCCAACCCGTCAAGGTGGGCTTCGAGGGCTTGATCATCGATCCCAGCATAAAGAGTCACTTGAAGTCTGTACTGCAAGAGGTTGAAGCTAAAGGCTTTACGAGGGATGAGCTGTGGCTTCCCCTCGGCACCTACACAGCCGAGAGTGCATCGGTGACCGTGGAGCAGAACAAGACCGCCGATTGGATCTTGCCTGGTTCATTGATTCCCTATCGACCCAAAGCATTTGGCCTGGTCGATCGTCCCACCGCTGCTCCTGTCGGTGGTCCCTGGGAGCTGAGCGTAGCGATGGAGTTGGGTTCAGGTGGCACGCCTGATGGCAGTGTGGGCTCTCTACCCATCACAGTGGGGGGCCAAGTGCGGCTGGGACGACACATTGGTCCCATCCGTGTGGAGGGTCGCCTTCGTGTGGGAGCGACCCCCAGCGCCTCACTCTCTGACGACCCAGAAGGATTGAGGAGCGCCACATCGGGGCAGGTGTTGGGACAACTCGACCTGGGCATTGACATGGCGCTGTCGTCCAAGGCCTACCTCACTCCACACATTGGATTCGTTGGAGGCAGCATGGGCAACCTCCTTGTGGGCTGCATTGCCGAAAATGAGGCGACGGAAGTCGTCTATCTGGGCGAGTGTCGCCTCGCGGGGATCGGGCTTGGCGCTCAGGCGGGCGCCGACCTGTGGTGGGTTCTAGGCGCGGGTCGTGCAACCCTGCGAATGGGGCTGGCAGGAGAGACGCTGGGAGGGGTCGTGCCCATCGCGGCTGGGCGGGCTCTGAAGGGGGAGACAGACACGCAACTTGTCCGGGTCGAGGCGAGCCGATTTGTGTGGGTGCGCGGCCTATTCGATATCGGGGTCTCGGTGCGGTTCTGAGGCAACCATTGCGTAGGCGAACCAAACCCACCGTCGGCCGCGGACGTCGAGCGCTCCAGACATCGATCATGATCGCCCTGGGCATGACGCTTGGCCTCACACCCACAACCGTCCATTCGCAGTCCTCCCCACTACAAGATGAAACGTCCTATAGCCATCGGATAGCCCAAGGTCGCTACTTCCTCGAAGACGGACTTCTGAACCAGGCTCTCCGTGAGTTCGAGCAAGCCTCGAGCATGAAAGAAGGGCGTCAAGACCCTCTCCTCCACACACTGCTGGCCCGGACCCATTTCCGGCTGGGGGACGTGGCGGCGTCGGTCGCCGCTGCCAAGACCGCGGAACGCGGCAGCGAAGGCGAACCCGATCCCCAACTGGCCGAACTCCTAGAGTTCTTACTGACACGCTTTGGCAAGGTCACAGTCATCGGAGGCGGCACGGATGGATACCTGCCGGAGACTGCAGCCCCCCTGCTGGACCCGGAGCTCAAGCGCATCTTCTTGGGGAGCCTGGAGAGAATGGCGGCTCCGGCCACAGCCGGAACGACCTCTATGTACCTGCCCGTGGGTAACTACAGGGTCGGAGGACACATTCTCGAAGTGGTAGCTGGAACGACGACACGCATGGATCTGAGGTCATCCGTGGGCCGAGCAGCCGCGGGGGTGTACGGCGAACGACGGCAGGACTCGACCAGCGGTGCTCGACTGGCAACAACACCAGTGGCCCGCTCCTCGCTTCTGGTCCGGATGGGGGGGCACGGCTTTTACCAGCAGACCAACGGCTCCGGGGGGGGGCGAGTGCTCGTTGCCTGGACTGCAGCCGTCGCCCGAGAGCGGATCAGCCTTCTTGCTGCGGGGACCCTCAGTCTGCAGAGGATGGAGCGCATTGTCGCATCCGACCCCGCCCCAGGCGGGCTTCTCCCGGGAGCGCTAGTGGCGGTGGGCCCAGTAGTCCGTCCGAGCCCCCGCCTAGTCCTGACTCCACGCATTGGATGGAGCATCGGGTACGGCCACCCCCTGGAATCCGGCCTGCCAGAGGGGTACCGTGGACCCATCCACTACCTGGTGCACGGGCCGGAGTTGGAAGCCACGCTCCGCTTCCGAGTGCAAGAGGTGGATGATGCACGGGAGACTGTCAGCGTTGAACCAGTCGTAGGAGCTAGGTTGTTTTTTCAGGAGTCGACCCCGCTGGGATCGATTTTGGAGGCAGACCGGAAATCTCACCTGACCTTCGGGGTAGGGTTTGAGTTTGGACTCCAGCTAGGAAGTTGATGCGAGCATTGCGTCCCTTTGAACCTCTATGTTGCGCCCTCTCCCTGGCAGCGCTGTTGTGCGCGGGCTGCAGCGCGGACACGTTCTTCGTGGACACAGAACTCGATGTGGACGGGGATGGCCTCTTGCCCGAAGACGGCGACTGCGACGACCGGGTTGCGGAGGTCCACAGCAATCATCCTGAGATCTGTGATGGCATCGACAATGACTGCGACGGCCAAGTGGATGGCGATGACGAAGATCTCGGTGATCAGGATGGCGATGGCACCGATGCCTGTAACGACTGTGATGACCTGGACCCCTCGCGGGCACCAGACACCGACGAGATTTGTGATGGCATCGACAATGACTGCGACGGGGAGGTCGGCGAAGACGAAGTCGATGGAGACGGTGATGGGGTCGTTCCCTGCGCCGGAGACTGCGACGACCAGAACATCGACATCGCCGAAGGGCTCCCAGAACTCTGTGACGGCAGTGACAATGACTGCGATGACCTCGTCGACGACGAAGACGACGATGTAGCGGACCAAGATGGGGACGGTAGCCGCGCCTGTAGCGACTGCGATGACGCGAACCCGACCGTCTATCCGGGAGCGGCAGAACTGTGCAATCGACTGGATGATTCCTGTAGTGGCATCTTGAGTAGCGACGAATCGGACAGCGACGGAGATGGAGTCACACCCTGCGAGGGAGACTGCGACGACTCCAACGCCCTCGTGGCGCCTACCGCCCAGGAGCTATGTAACGGCGTAGATGATGTGTGCGCTGGTGAGGTGGCAGACGATGAGGTGGACGGTGACGGTGACGGGGTCACCCCCTGCGAGGGCGACTGCGACGACACCGAAGAGACGACCCTCCCCGACGCCACCGAGTCGTGTAACGGCGTCGATGACGACTGCGAAGACGGGCTCCCCGACGACGAACAGGACAATGACCAAGATGGCTTCTCCGTGTGCGAGGGCGACTGCGACGATAGCAACGCAACTGTCTTTCCAGGCGCCACGGAGCAATGCAACGGCGTGGATGATGACTGCGCGGACGGAGTGCCCACCGGCGAGCTCGACAGCGACAGTGATGGACTGTCCACTTGTGAGGGCGACTGCGACGATGACGCAGCGACCACTTATCCCAGCGCAACGGAGCTGTGCAACGGCCTAGATGATGACTGCGAAGATGGAGTGCCCACTGGCGAGCTCGACGGCGACAGTGATGGACTGTCCCCCTGCGAGGGCGACTGCGACGATGACAGCGACAGCGTCTCGCCCACCGCAACGGAGGTATGCAACGAGCAGGACGACGACTGCGATGGGGACATTGATGGCGAGGACAGTGACATCGCCGACTCCGATGCCGATGGCTTCACGGCCTGCGACGACTGCAATGACAACGACATAGCGATTTATCCAGGGGCCGTGGAGCTGTGCAACGGGCTCGACGACTCCTGCACAGGTACTGTCGGCCCAGATGAGACCGACAGTGATGCTGACGACAGCATGCCGTGCGAGGGCGACTGCGACGACACTGAAGAGACCACTGGACCCGATGCACAAGATGTCTGCGGCGACGAAATCGACAATGACTGCGATGGCTTGGTCGACGAACCAACTCCGGTCACGACAACACCCAAGATCGGTACTGGGCGCTCCAACGGCGCGCTCGACTTGTGGCCCATCAACGTGCTGGGAGGTATCGGTTCACCGGTAGAGGCCGGCGAGGCGCTGGCCACAGGGGCTTCGCTGGCTGTGGTGGTGGCTGACTTGGATGGGGACGGTGTGGCCGAGGGCGTGCGTCAGCAACTGGATCCTCTGGATGAAGACAACGACAGAGTGCACCGAACGCAGGTGGACTGCGCTGGAGAAACAACCGACATCGAGCTCACCGAGGTGGAGTTGCCGGGCGATCAACGCCTGCTCGCCGCAGCCGACCTGGACGCGGATGGCGACCTCGACCTGCTGTCTGTGGGCTTCTCCGGGGATCAACTGGGCCTCGTACGGTCGCACCTAAACAATGGCGTCGCCACGTTTGCGGGTGTGAGCAACGCCGCCTTCTTGCTACACCCCAACACATCGGACCGATGGACCCTCGGGCGGAGCCCAGTGGATCACGATGGCGACGGCTTCCCAGACCTCGTGGAGTGCGGCTGGACGCCCCCCGACGAGACCTCCACATGCCTTCTGCATCCGGGCCGAGGCGATGGAAGCTTCAGCGCCCCTACTGTTGTGCTGACCTTGGCCGAGCCCATCGACGCCATCATCGAAGGAGACTTCAACGAAGACGGAGACACGGATCTGCTCGTCGGACTCAGTGACTACGGCGACCCGGGCGCCACCTACTTCCTGGCCGGGACGGGCACAGGCGCATTCGGGCTGCCTTCGGACAGCGTCGACATCAACCCATTGGCCGAAGAAGGGGAGGGGCCCGCAGCCGGACGGGGCGTCGGCGTACCCATCGACTTTGATCAAGACGGCACCCTCGACCTCGCGGTCCAGTGGGACACCGGCATCAGCTCCGACGGCCGGGCCTTAGCCAGCGGGGAGGGAGCCGGTAATGGCAGCTTCTCGATGTCGGCCGAAGCCACCTTTACGACCGCGAACCCGGACCCAGAGGGCACTCAGTGGCTGGCTGCTCCCAGACCATGAGGAGCGCTAGCAACGACTCACCGGCTTCGAGCGAGCCATCCTGTTGTAAAGCCACCCCCAACTGGGCATGATCTTTCCATGGTCGACAGGCCGCCAACTGCGGCACTTGAAGAGCGGCTCGGCCACCGCTTTTCGGAGCCGGATCTTCTCGAACAGGCGTTAGCTCACCGTTCCTGGTCCTGCGATCAGCGCCCCATTCAACCCGACAACGAGCGCCTGGAGTTCTTGGGCGATGCAGTGCTCGGCCTCGTGGTCGCCGAGAAGCTCTACCGAACCTTCGACGATCCCGAAGGTCGATTGACCCAAGCACGGGCCGCAGCCATACGCAAAGACGCCCTCGCTGCGCAGGCTCGCAAGTTGGAACTAGGGCGGTGGCTCCTGCTGGGCAAAGGCGAAGAGGGTACCGGTGGACGCGACAAGGACTCCATCCTGGCCGATGCGCTGGAAGCCGTAATAGGTGCCTTGTATCTCGATGGTGGACTGGAGACTGCGGACCGATTCATCGGTACTCAGTTGGGACACGACCTCGTTCAGCGAGCATCCGACGGCGGCGTCCGATCTCCCAGGGACCCTCGAACAACGCTCCAAGAGCTCCTCCAGGGCACCGGTGCGCCCGCACCCACCTACACCCTGATTGATAGCCAGGGGCCCGATCATCAGCCCACATGGACCATCGAGGTGGC
>MDTE01132223.1_pt1 | contig 26749 bp, 41 predicted proteins | sample 811231 | NCBI WGS metagenome assembly MDTE01 (sample SAMN05326651, study PRJNA326480) | marine metagenome | isolation source: seawater | place: Indian Ocean: Red Sea | collected 2010
AATCTTATCTTGATTGTTGCTATTCTTTAGGGGTAGAACCAAACAAGCGAAGATTTCTCCGATACAACGAATTGTATCCGTATAAATAGACCTGTAGCAAACCGTGTGATTATTCGTGGGAACAAGAAAGATTTCACAATTGGAAACAATTGCCGACTCCAATTTATCTGGAGAGGCAATTCTCCCTGTAGTTGTTTCTGACCCTTTGATTCCTAACAGGAAAGCAAAGATCAATCAACTATTCAAAGGAGTCGCACAGGGCACAAAGGATGCTCCTGGACTTTGTTTTGACTTAGACCGTGATACGGGACTGTACCAAAATGCATATGATCAAATTGGTCTATCATTTGGTGATGGTGGTCTGTATTACTCTAGGATTCAAAACAGTAACGAATTTGTTTCCTTATACATGACAGCAGTTGATGATACTGCTGATAACGCTGATATCGTTCTTTCTCCCAAGGGTACAGGTTCTGTCAAAGTGACAGGATCTTTTGTTATGGGTGATGGTGAGTTTATCCTAGAGGATGCTCAAGGTCCCCGTGCTAGATTTGAGGTTAGTAATGTTGGTACTGGTACTAACACCAGGATCATGACATTACCTCCGATTACTGTTGGTAACGGAACAATCTTAGTCGGTGACGACACTGAACAGACTCTTAGAAATAAGACTGTTCTTATTGATGAAGATAATTTTGTTCTTGTAGATGGTGATGAAGAGGCAATCTTCCAAATTAACTGGCCAAACTCAGCAGGTCTTCGTAGATCTTACTTCCTGCCTGACCCTGGTCCTGTAACCACTACTCTTGAACCTACTGCTACTTCTTCTACATTAATTGATACTAAGACTGAACAGACTCTTCTGTCTAAGTCTCTTGTCAATCTCAAACTTGTTCCTAACGCTGAAGATGATGCTTTCTGGGCACAGTTTAACACCGACGCTCTGACAGCAAATAGAATCCTTACTGTACCTGATCAAAGTATGACTTTGGTTGGTCTTGATTCTACACAGATTCTTTCTAACAAAACTGTTGTCAATCTGATTCTTGCAGATGATGACGATGGTACAAAGAGAGCTACATTTAGCACTGCAAATCAAAATGCAGCGACAAACAGAACATTTGAGTTCCCTCCGACAAATGATCTAAATACAAATATCAACACGAACAATACAATTGTTACTGAAGCAGCAACACAAACTGTTTCTGCGAAAACACTTATTCAACCTCTGATTAAGGAGACTGAATCTGCAACAGGTGTTCTGGTATTCCGTGCTGATAACTTGACAGATTCTAGAACGATTCGATTCCCTGATGCAGACGCAACGCTTCTGTCTACGGAGAATGTTAGCCTTGACGATGTTAACTTTGGTGCTGGTATTGGTGCCGCTAACTTAACTGGTAGGACCAGACAACAACAATTTTTCTTTGCAGGACAATAATTAACAATGGCACAAACAGGAATTTTAGGACAATCTAAACCAGCTGCAAATACTAATACGGTATTGTATAAAGCACCGTATAATCAGTCTGCATCTTCCGTCCTTACTATTACTAATGATGGAACTGGTTCTGCATACTCCGTAGGGATTAAAGATTGGTCCCAGAAACTTACGGTGGGTGCATCAAACTATCTGTTGCATGAAGGTGATGTTTTCACATCGTATCGTATTACGATGAACAACACCTTTGATACCAACGCTGGATTTACTTCTGGTCTATTTCTTCAAACAGATGATCAGGAAAAGAGTTTTAACTTTGAATCTTATTTTGTTCCTGAGTTTACTACAATCTTTGTAAAAGAACTTGGTATCAGACAGATCACAGTTGAATCTGTAACTGGTAGTTTTGTTGTTGGTGATACTGTAAGTACGGGTGCATCTCCTGATGACACTACAGCAACTCTGTTTGCTATCAATGAAGAAGGTGCTCTCCCAGTTCTTTATCTTGGACCTTCAACCATCAATGGTTCTGGCGCAGAATTTGCTGAGGGTGATGTTCTCTCAACTGCTGGCGGCGCTAGTGGAACTGTTGCTGCTGGTGGTATTGCTGCTGAGGTAAATGCATTTATCTTCTCAACAACAACTGCTAATGGCACATACGATTATGCCCGTGAAGGTTTAGAACTGTTCACTGATCGTGCATATCGTTTTGATGTTTCCGATTCCTCCATGGCAGGTAGAGATTTCAAACTCTCTACAGTTCAGAATGGTGAATGGGGTCCTGATGGTGTTATTGGTGGTTCTCCTAGTGATGATGGCACTGAATATACTACCAACAAAACAACTAATGGAACCGCTGGATCTTCTGGTGCATATATCCAGTATGATCTTAATGGTACTAACCTTGCTGGAAGTCTTTACTTCTACGATGGTGGTACTGGAACAGCAAGTAACAATGTATATGGTGGTGCTGATAGATCGTTGAACCCGTCTAATGCATATACATTTACTTCAATGTATATCTACAACCTTTCTGGTACACCTGCTGTTGCAGATACTTTTACATATAACGACACTACATATACCATTGACAGTGTAACTCCTGGTCCTCATGGTTATATCCGTAGTTATTCTGGTAGCGAGGTAAAACTTTGTCTTGGTACTGAATCTGCTGCTGTTACTACATCAGATACATTTAGAGATAACCCAAGATCAACTACTGCAACTAGAACAGTTGTAACTGTTTCTTCTGTTGATGCTGGTGAAACAGATCTTGATGCTGAGAACTTTATCACCCAAGGTGTTACTAACGGTGCTAATGAAGTTGATCGCATCACATCTCTCGTAGTTGGTCCTTGTGAGACTGTTGTTGTTAATAGCAATACTCAGAATAATGCATTTACTCTGGTAGGTTACGAAGATACATCAACTGCGTTCGAGACTCGCACCAATGTCACTACTTATGGTGATACTGGCGGCGGCGGTGGTGGTGGAGCCGCTCCCTAATCTCAACCCCTAATAAATAACTAAAAAGCAGCGTAGAAAATGTCTCTAACTAGACTTAAGAATATTATTACTTCCCGAACGGGAAGAATTATCTATGTCAACCCTGACGACTTTGATGCCTCTGATGCTATTGACAACAGGGGCAACTCTGCGTTGCGTCCTTTCAAAACTATTCAGAGAGCATTCTTAGAAGTTGCTAGATTTTCGTATCGAGTAGGTCTGTCAAACGACGAATTTGACGCCTTCTCGATCATGCTGTATCCAGCAGAATATGTGGTGGATAACAGACCTGGTGAAGTTCTCTATACTAATGTTGCTCCTATTGATGAGAACTCTAACCTTGACTTGACATCTCCTAACAATGTTCTTTATAAGTTCAACTCTGTAGAAGGCGGTATCATTGTTCCCAGAGGTTGTTCCCTGGTTGGTACTGACCTTCGTCGTACAAAAATTATTCCTAAGTATGTTCCTTATCCGACTATCCTTCCGTCGAAGGGTATCAACACTGAGGAACAATCACCCCCAAGAACTGCTATCTTTAAGGTAACTGGTGGTACATATTTCTGGCAGTTCTCCTTCTTCGATGGTGCTGAAGAAGGTGTATATTACAAACCTGATAGTGTAGAGACACTTGCACCTAAGTTCTCTCACCACAAACTTACCTGCTTTGAGTTTGCTGATGGACGGAATTCGCTCAACAATCTTATCACTGGGGGCACAGTTCCTTCTGCTGATTATTCTGCTGTTCCTAATATTCTAGAGAGAACAGACCTGGAGATCTACTATCAAAAGGTATCAAAAGCATTTGCTACAATTCCTGACACCTCTGGTGATCCTGCACAGGACCAGATTCAGGCAAGGGTTGAAGAAAACAGAATCGTTGGTCCTATTTCCGATGAATACAGAATCCTCTCGATCCAAAGAAATGGTCAGACAGCAACGGCGGTTACTGTCGATGAGTTTGATGTCAGAAGAGACCACGGATTTTCTGTTGGTGTTAACATTAACATTAGCGGAGTTACTGGATCTACTGGACCTCAATCCGATATTGATGCAACACTTTACAACGGATCTTTCACAGTCACATCCGCATCTGGTAATGTCTTTACTTACCAAATGCAAGGAGAACCAACAGGAAACGCTGTAGGTTCTAACATGTCGGTTAAGACCGAGATTGATACCGTTGACTCTGCATCTCCTTATGCATTCAACCTGTCACTCCGCTCGGTGTGGGGTATGAATGGTATGAATGCCGATGGAAGCAAAGCAACTGGTTTCAAATCGATGGTTGTGGCGCAGTTCACGGGTCTGAGTCTTCAGAAAGATGACCGCGCATTTGTAAGATATAATGAATCAACTGGTAACTATGATGTAGCAACTGCTGGTGATGGTGCTCACCTGGATGGTTTCGCTGAGTATCGTAAAGGATGGGGACATAACCACATTGTTTGCTCAAACGACGCATTTATTCAGGCGGTTTCGGTGTTCGCTGTGGGATATTTCGGTCACTTCAGTGCCTTCAGCGGTGGTGACATGTCGATTACTAACTCTAACAGCAACTTCGGTAATACTGCTCTTAGATCTGCAGGATTCAAGAAAGAATCTTTCTCTAAAGATAAAGCAGGTGCTATCACGCATATCATTCCTCCTAAGTCTCTGGGTGTTATCTCTACAACAGCAACTGGTGCTACAGGTCAATCGCAGATCACACTTATCAATGATGGATCTATTGAAGGTGTTCTAGAAGGTATGCCTGTAAGCGGTGAAGGTATTGGTGAAGGTGCAACAGTAGGCACAGTCAATACTAATACTAGAGTTGTTACTCTTACAGCATCTAACACGGGAACAGTTAATGGCAATGTAATTTTCGGTGAAGAAATCTCGGTTAACTGGGTAAACATTGACATTCAAAGAACACATGCAATCGCAATCTCACTTGCAGGATCCATTTCAGAACCAGTCGGTTCCAGACTCTATCTCTATGGATACACGGTTGAAACTTCAGCTCCTACATCTAGGGTCCAAGGTTTCACCATTGGTGCTCGTCAGGATGGCACGGGTGAGAACGCTGTTGCAGATACTATCAACTGCCAGTTAGTATCTGGTACGACTGCTAATCCTGTAACAGAGATTAGATCTGCATCTATTACACCTTATGGTCCTGATGTATCTGGTAAAACACCTGGTACTCCTGGATCTCCTATCCAGTTTGATAGTAACACCTATACAATTAACGGTGTATCTGATGTGATCGGTGGTTGGTATATCCAGACCGATAATGTTAATAATGAAATCTATTCAACACTGGCATCTCAAATGGCATCTGGTCAGAGATATGCTAATGTAAACTTCACTCCCACTACATTCCTTAAGAGGATTCCTGACGCAAGAGACTTGCAAGATAGAACTTATCGTGTACGCTATGTGATCGATAAGGACAAGACGAATCCCCTGCCTCGTAATCCTATCAGTGGTTATGTCTTACAACCTCTGAATAGTGATACAACCAATTATAATCTCAATCGTGCATTCTATATTTACGATATTGAGATTGTCCAAGAATACGAGAGAGGTGTTTCGGATGGTATCTTCTACCTTACCCTGCTTTGTGCATCTATTGCACCTTCGACTTCTAATTTCAACGACAGAAAGTTCTCTCAAAATGTCAACGAAGTCTATCCTACATTTGACAGAGACAACCCTGTTGCTGACCCTGTTGCTTCGGTATCCGTCGCTGACAATGTTACTATCGGACTCGTCAGTTCAACGGATGGCGCAACACCGACGCCGAACAAAGATCCAAAGAGATCAATCACAAAAGAGGCAACAGAATTCTTACTGACTGATACTGGTTGGACACAACCAGGTACAACTCCTAACTATGACTCTATTAATAAGAGACTGTCCTCTATCCAACTGACTGCTCGTGCTGGTGATGAAGAAACAAGGAAGATTAACATCCGCGAAAATAATGATGGAACAGTCGCACCAATCCCTTGTGAACTCCGTCGTCACTCCATCCTTAGATCAGGTAACCACACCTTTGAATATCTGGGATTTGGTCCTGGTAACTATTCAACCGCATTCCCGCAGACTCAGGTAGAAACACTGACACAAGATCAGGTTAAGTTCTCTCAGTCTATTAAGGAAGAAGCAGGTGTTGCTTTCTACTCTGGTCTTAACTCTAACGGTGACTTGTTCATTGGTAACCAGGTTATCAACCCAGTTACAGGTCAAATCACCAACGAAGATATTGCACAATTGAATGTTGTTGGTGAAGAGAATACAACGATTGAGACATTCTCTGAGTTGGTTCTTACCGACAAATTGACTGTTATCGGTGGTGCATCTAACCAGTTGGAATCTATCTTTGCTGGTCCTGTTACTTTCCAAGGTCAAACTACCTTCACTAGTAACCTTTCATCTAGAAAGATTACTTACTATAACACCGATGGTACAGTTCTGAAGCAGACTTTGCTTGCAAAAGAATTAACCCCTGGAACACCATCAAATGGACCCAATCTTGCAAACATCACAGGATACACTACGCCCGCTGACGGCGATCTTGTCTATAATATTAATTGGCAACCTGGCAAGTCGCTTGGGTGGATATATTACGGTCAAACCTGGAGAGAGTTTGGTCTCACGAATACTGGTGACATTAATATTAGTAGTGACGCTAGTGGGGCAAGGATCGGTATTGGTGTTGCTCCTTCAACTACACACAAAGTTAAAGTAAATGGTGATGTAAGAATCGAAGGTAATGTATCTGGTAGTGGTCGTGGTCTTGTAGGTTCTGATAAGTATGTCACCAGAACTTATCAAGGTGATGGTACAACATCTACATTCGCAATTACGCCATATCCTGCACCTTATTCACATAGTTCTAATTCTGTTCTTGTATTCCTGAATGGTGTTGCACAGGTTGCAACTAATACTGGTATTACTGGTAATTATCAGGTTGATGCTACGGGAACTAATGTGGTCTTTGTTGATCCTCCGTTAGCAACGGATACTGTTCATATTATCGAATTGCCTATCTAAATATAATCGGAGGACTCTAGAGAGTAATGGCATTAACCAAAATTAGTGGGAACCAGATTTCCCCAACTACAGAAGCAATCATCGAGGCATTATCATTTACTAGCGCAGATAGTATTTTGAGATTGCCTTCTGGTGATACTGCAAACCAACCAACTGGTATATCTTTTGGTACGATCCGTTATAATACTGAACTTGACGCTGCTGAAATTTATGTTGCAGATACTGGTCAAGGTAGTCCTGGGTGGGATGATGTAGGTGGAGGTGGTACTTCACTGGGTGATAATGGTATGATTCGTACCAATACAGACACCATTCAAGAAACTATTGATATTGATCCTAATACTCTTGGTGATGAGTTTACAAACGCTTTTATGGCGGGTCCTGTAACCATTGCTCAAGGATATGAAGTTATCGTTAGAGACCCCGCCAACTTCTATATTATTGGTGAGGATGCTGATCAACAAACATTCTCATCTGTATTGACTACAAATATGGATGTGGAAGGTCTTCTTCACTTCTCCGAAACAAAAGAACAATTCACATCATTTGTAACTAGTGGTAATGTTTCTCATAATTATAATGATGGCGCTACTCTTTTGATTGAAAAGACTGAGGGTGGTAATTTCACTCTTAGTATTACTAATGTTCCTACAACTAAGGGAATCTATACTGTTGCTGTTATCGTGAAAGATGCTGGATCTAGAGGTTTCCCAACATCATTGAATGTCAATGGTACAGGTCAGACACTTTACTGGGCAGGTGGTTCTGCTCCTGCTATGGGTGATGAGATTGGTGTTGTAACTTTCGCTATTGTTGCCCATAACATGGGTACTACGAATAATTTCCATGTTCTTGGAAGTGCTGCTAATTACGGATAATTAAAATGGGTTTAGGATTCAGTGGTTCAAATAGTCCTGTCGGTGGATGGAAGTCTGGTGGAGGCGGTGGTGGCGGTGCTGCTGCTCCGTTAGGGACTGCGGGCAATCCAGCATCTAATGCTCGTCAATTACGAGATAATGGTATTACTACTGAAGGAACATATTATATTAATTTACCAACAGTAGGATCTACTCAAGTATATTGTGCTCCTCAAAATAGTTTCCAAGGTGGTGGATGGATGCTTGCCTGGAAGTGTACCAGGGGCAGTAGATTTAATTATAATGCAAACTATTGGACAAGCACTAATACATATAGAGAAACTGATTATAGTCGTAGTAATGCTGACATGAAAAATCATGTCTTTAATTATTACACTGCAACTGATTTCATGGCAATCTTTCCCGACTTAAATAATGGTGGTCAGGCATCTGGTTATGGTGGTGGTTGGAGTTGGTATCAAGCAAATGTAAATCGAACCTGCTTAAGTAGATTTCAAAGTGGGCAACAACTCAGTAGCAATCCTCGTGGTCAAAATATGTGGAGTGGTTCTGGATTCTCTGCACAAGGTGGTTTCCAATGGTATGGATTCAACTATACAGGAAATGGTAGCAACCGAGTCCGCTGGGGATTTGGTTGGAATAATGAAAATGAGCAAAGATCTAATGATGTAACAGGTGGTATTGGCACACAGCGTGGTAATAGTTCCGCAGGTGACCACATCTATTGTTGCCAATCTACTACTGGTGTAAATAGAACTATCAGAGCGGAGATCTGGGTAAGATGACATATCAAAACTATGTACATAATGCCAAGAGAGAAGCATCATTAGAAACTGATGCTACTCGTGCTACATATGGTAATAAGATTGTTTCTGAGATTCAGAAAGTAATCGATGGTGAGACCAATCTAAATGATTTCCAAAATAATACTGAGCATGTCGAAGGTGCGGATGTATTAAACTACATTCGTGATCAAATTCTGGAGTATTATCCAGACTAGATATGCTATAATTGATAAATAAATAAAAACAGTCACAAGAGCAGATAACTCATGAGTACCCTAAAAGTTGCTGCAATTAAGGATCTTTCAAATGCTGTAGGTTTTACTTTTAGCTCGGGATCTGTTGCCGCTAACCAAACATTAATTGTTCAAGATATTACGATCAATGGTGATATCTCTGGATCTACAAATGATATTCTTCCTGATCAGGCAGGTCAAGCAGGTAGAACTCTTTACTCTGATGGTTCTAATGCTTATTGGGGTGGTGCTCCTTCTACGGAAAACATCTCCAGTATGCAAGTCTTTACCTCATCGGGTACTTGGAACAAACCTGCTGGTGTAAAATATATTAAAGTCCAAGTAGTTGGTGGAGGCGGCGGAGGATCAGGTCACGGTGAATCTGGTGGCGCTGGTGGTTACTCAGAGAAAGTAATCAATGTGACATCAATTAACAGCGTATCTGTATCTGTTGCTGGTCAAGTTAATGGTACATATTACAGAGGTGCTGGACAAAACGGTGGTGGATCTTCTTTCGGTTCTTACCTCTCTGCCTCTGGTGGATACGGTGCTAACAGAAACAACCAGCACTCTGGTGGTCTTGGTGGCGTAGGATCTGGTGGTGATCTGAACATTTATGGTGGTGGCGGTCAGTCTCACCACAACAGATCTTCTGTTGGTGGCAACTCTTTCTGGGGTGGTGCTGTTGCTGCTGGTCACCCTCAGGGTGGTCACTTCTCGCATAACCACCAGAATCACTCTGCACCTGGATCAGGTGGATCGGGTGGTTACTTCAATGGTCACAGAGGATCTAATGGTCGCCCTGGTATGGTTGTTATCACACATTACAAGTAAATCCAATGAGTGCAATTCGAGTCCGCAATGTAAAAGACTTTAGTGGTGAAGCAGGTTTCATCCTAAATGGCAATAATACTATCACTGTTGATGGTGATCGTTTTATTGTAGATAATTTACAGATCAATGGTAATATCAGTGGTGTAGGTGCCAACCGTTTCTTACCTTCACAATCAAGTAGCACTAACGGTTATCTCCTGAGCAGTAATGGTACTTCGCCTGTGTGGCAAGCACCTGGATCTACTGGTAATATTACTAGTATGCAGATCTTTACCTCATCAGGTACTTGGAACAAACCTTCTGGTGTAAAGTTCATCAAAGTCCAAGTAGTTGGCGGTGGTGGAGGTGGATCAGGTCACGGTGAATCTGGTGGTGCTGGTGGTTACTCTGAAGAAGTAATTAATGTCCAAGGTATCACCAGCGTATCTGTGTCTGTTTCAGGACAATCTAACGGCACATATTATAGAGGTGCAGGTAACAATGGAGGTTCATCTTCCTTTGGTTCTTATCTGTCTGCTTCTGGTGGTTATGGTGCTAACAGAAACAATCAGCACTCTGGTGGTCTTGGTGGCGTAGGATCTGGTGGTAACTTAAACATCTACGGTGGTGGTGGACAACAACACCATGGAGAGTCATCTCAGGGTGGTCGTTCTTTCTGGGGTGGTGCTGTTGCTGCTGGTCACCCTCGTGGTGGTCACTTTGCCCATAATCATCAAAACCATTCTGCCCCAGGATCTGGCGGCACTAGCGGTTATTATAACGGTCATAGAGGGTCTAATGGTAGACCTGGTATGGTTGTTATTACACATTTCCTTTGATAAATAACAAGGTAACGGAGGACATCTAGAACAATGAAAAAAGTTTTAATGAGTAGGGAGGGTTATATTCACGAAATCGTGGACCCTGGTCAGGATTATGAAATTTATAATGGTCCTGATGCAGCAATGCAATGGGTAGATGCTCCTGATAATGTTACTGAGGATTGGACACTTGAGTGGTCTCCCTCTAGAGGTGAGATGATTTGGGTAGAAAGAGACGGTGCATATCAAGATCCCTTGGTTGCAAGAAAGGTTGCTTATGGCGAAATTGGTGAGCAACTTGATATGATGTACAAGGATCTTCTCGATGGTGGTACTCGCTGGAGAGATCATATTGCTGCTGTTAAGCGTGATACTCCTCGCCCTGAAGGTAATGATGAACCTATGACTCTTGAGCAAATGATTGAGTTTGCTAAGAATGAAGAACCTAGTGTAGATAAACCAGTTGGTATTTCTACTGACCCCGATCTCCCTGCTTGGAAGCGTTATCCTGGTTGGCGTTCTTATCTTCCCCCTGATGTTTGATTGAGTAATCTTCGTTATGTTTATTGATTCTATTTGTATTGTTGGCGGCGGTTCTGCTGGTTGGATGACCGCCGCCACTTTTAGTAAGATTTTTCCTGAAAAGAAGATTACATTAATTGATTCTGCCGATCTTCCTCCTATTGGTGTAGGAGAATCAACAACACAATTCATTCGTGATTGGATGAAGTTCATCGATCTTAAAGATGAAGATTGGATGAACGATTGTGATGCAACTTATAAGTATAGTGTTAGGTTTGAGAACTTTAATAAACCTAGCGTACCATTTCATTATCCATTCATTGCTGACATTAATGGTTTTAACCTAGAGGAAAAGAATGCCTCACAGTGGTTTATTCATCAAGCAATTACTGGTGAGAGTGTAGATGGATTTGCTGAGTGGTTCTGCCCACAAATGAAAGCAATTCATGAGAATAGAATCATCACTAAGAACTTTGATCGCTTTGATCACTACGCAGATACAGCATTCCACTTTGATGCTACTAAACTAGCACGATGGTTGAAAGAGAATAGGTGTCAAACTGTTGAGCATATTCGTACTAACATTGTAAGTCACAAGAAGAGGAAGGATGGATCTATTGAATACATCCGAGATGATAACAATGTCAAGTATTATGCTGATCTATTTGTAGACTGTACTGGGTTTAGATCTCTCTTGATCAATGGATTTATGAACACTGGTTGGGATAAGTTTGATAATATGCTCCCCAATGATAGTGCATGGGCAGTTAGACTCCCATACACAAATAAAAGAGAAGAGATGAAGACCTATACTAATTGTACTGCATTGAAGACAGGATGGGTCTGGAGAGTGTGTTTGCAGAATCGCATGGGCACAGGATATAATTACAGTACAAAGTTCATTAGTGATGAAGATGCACTGGCAGAGTTCAAAGAACATCTAGGTGATGTTGAACCACTATGTGAGTTCAGGAACATCAAATTTAAGACAGGATTGTCACAAAAACCATGGAACAAAAATGTTCTTGCCATGGGATTATCTGGTGGATTCATTGAACCTCTAGAGTCAAATGGTCTCTTAAGTATTCATGATTGGTTAATGAAAGCATGTCAGATTATTGGTCAAGGACATGTAACTGCTATTGATATTGCTTCTTACAATAAGGATGTTAGAGCAAGGTTCACAGCATTTGCTGAATTTGTATTCATGCATTATGGCATGTCTGCACGAAATGATACACCTTATTGGAAGTATTTGACTGAAGAATTTGAGGCATTCTCTATGGAGAAATTTGACCTTGAACAATGGACAATAAACGGGTATAATGGTATCATCTATATTATGGCGGGACATAACTGGAATCCATTTAATCCAGTCACTGTAAAGGTTCTTGAGTCTCAAAATAGACTAAGAACTGACGCATACATAGAATTGTCTGACTATAGACAGTACGACGAACTAATTGAATCATTTCCATACGCAGTAGACTATTATGAAAGTTGAGAGTGTTGTTATTGTAGGAACAGGATCATCTGGATGGATGACTGCTGCTCTCTTGAGTAAGATGTGCCCACATCTTGAGATTGCAATCGTTGAAGATCCTGATGGCAAACCTGTTGGTGTAGGAGAGTCTACGCTCGGTCACTTTAATCTATTCCTCAAACTCCTTGATCTGAAGGATGAGGATTGGATGCCTGCATGTAATGCAACCTATAAGAATTCTATTCGTTTCACTAACTTCAGAGAAGGAAAAGGTGAGAAGTTTGAGTATCCTTTCACAACTAATTGGGACCAGCAATTTGCTCCTAATGGTCTCAATACTTGGAGTCAATTTGCATTACAAGACCCAGAGAATTTTCCACCAGAAACATTTGCAGAGATGTGGACGGATAATACTTTCTTAGCAGAGTATAATCGTCAGACAAGAAATGAAGATGGGCGATTGAGATCGTTTAACTTTAACTATGACACAGCATATCATTTAGATGCTGACTTGTTTGGTCAGTATTTGAGAGATAATATTGCAATCCCCAATGGCGTTAAAGTCCTTGAAGGTAAGATCACTGGGTATCAAGCAGAAGCAGTAAATGATCCTACGATTAGATATATCATCATGGATTATGAGAGTGCTATCTTTGCAGATTTGTTTGTAGATTGCACTGGATTTAAGTCTCTGCTTCTGGAAGGATATATGCACCAGGAGTATATCCCATTTAATAAAAAACTTGCTAATGACTCTGCATGGGCATGTCGTATTCCCTATGAGAATAGAGAAGAAGAGATGCACAATGTGACTGACTGTCATGCTATGAAGAATGGTTGGGCATGGAATATTCCTCTGTGGAATCGTATTGGTACAGGTTATTGCTATTCATCTAGATTCTGCACCAAAGAAGAAGCAAAGGAAGAGTTTATTGAGCACCTGGGTGAGCGTGGAAAGGATGCAGAACTCTTCCATATTGATATCAGACATGGTAAAAGAAGACATGCTTGGTATAAGAATGTAGTTGGTGTTGGTCTGTCTTATGGTTTCCTTGAACCTCTTGAATCTACAGGTTTATTGACTACACATGAGAATGCAATTTGGTTGGCAAGTGTACTCAGTCAGCGTGATGGTCGTGTAACCAGCAGTGATATTGCAGGATACAATTATACAGTAGAATATACTCTTGATTCATTCTCTGATTTTATTTCTATGCATTACTCTCATTCTATGAGAGATGATACGCCTTACTGGAGATATGTCACTAATATCTGTGACTATCTGCCTGAAGCAAAGAGTCCACATCAACCAAAACATAAGACTCTAATTGATTATCAGACCGACACTATCGCTGGTAGAAACTGGCATGAAAGTTTTAACGGTATGGCATATATTGCTGCTGGTATGGGATATAAATCCACACCAACTAAGGATCTTATGGATGCAGACTTCCATCATAAAGGATGGGAACAGGATTGGATGGATGAAATTAGAGAAGGTTTCTTGCAATATAAGAAAGATATGATAGAATATGTGAAGTCTCTTCCCACCCACTATGAGTTCTTGAGAGACGAAATCTATAAGACTAAATAAAACACACCTGGAGAGTATTATGACTATCGATGAATTGATCACTAATCTTCGTGCTCAAGCACAAGAAGCAACAGTTAAAAAGGAAGAACTTGAGAAGCAGTTTGCTGACACTAAGTTGAATCCTTATGGTATCACCACGATTGATTTTGCTGAGCGTCAAGAACTTTACGAACTGATTGTAAAACTTCAGGGTGGAGTTGAAGCACTAGAATTAGCAAAGTCTGAATGTAACCTGGGTTGATATGGCAGTAAATATGGAAGGTGAGGGTCTACAACTGTGGACCCCATACATATATAAATTCCATTACGATTTCACTCCATACTTTGATCAGATCTATGAGACATTTAAGGTCTTGTCTGATCATTGGGCAACTAAAACTGACATGACTATTGTAGAAGATGGTGATGAAGCATACTCTACAGTTAGAGTTGGTATTCATGACTATCAATTACAACCTCATGAACAACCATACATGAGAGATTTTCATGAGTTCTTAGGTCATAGAGTTAAGTGGGTATGGGATCAATTTGGTTATCTTGGTGCTGAGAGTGAGATTAGCAAATCATGGTTTAATCGTCATGGTTTAGGTGCTAAAACTCTAGAGCATACACACAATGGTGTTGAGTTGGTTGTTGCATCTTACATCAAGAATGAACCTGGTCAGGGATTTATTGAGTTCCGTGATCCTTTGGAGTATCATAAGACTGGATACCCATATAATGCAGAGCACACTATCTGGCAACCTGTAGAAGCGGTGTCTGGGGATGTATTAATCTTCCCTGGTTGGTTGAATCATCGTACACAGGAAAATGATGTCGGTGGTGAAAGAATCTGTATGACATATAATATCAACTCTAGATTGCTGAAATGTGATGTCGAAAACAAGTTTAGGATTCACTAGATGTATTCCTGATAGGGACTCTTTCAATCAAGTTGTAAGTGTAAAGAGTCCTATTGAATGGAATGTAGAAGAAGTAGAACTTGATTATGGTGTGAAGTATTGGGTAGCAGATAATCCATTTACAGGTGATGGATTAGATCTATTCATGGATGTAGTTAAGTCATTCCCAATATGTGCTGACACTAACTATGATCATTGTGATCATGGCAATCCATTTGCTACAATTCATCTCCCCGAATGGGCGGTGGTTCAGTTATGTGTACTGATAAAAGATTACTTCTTGATTGGTAATCCAGCAAACTTAGGTGAGTGGGGTAACTTATACTTTAAGGAAGAATGTCGCCCGTGGGATTACTTTAGACTGCCACATTGTGATGGTCCAAGAGGTATGATTGGTAACTTATGGTTGACTGATCACAACCCCGAAGATCGTGGTACAATCATATACAAATACCATGGTAAGCATAGTGAGTTTCCTAATGGTGAAATGTTCTTTGACTATCAAGTAGATCCAGAACATTATTTGTATGATGAATGTAAGCATCTATCTGCAAACAAAAAGAGACTTTCTAACTGGAGTAATCTCACAGAAGAAGAGGAACAATACTGGGGATTTGAGCGTCTTGCTGTTATCCCAGCACAGAAAGGTACGATGACATTATATGAACCATGTACACCACATGCTCCCTTTATTAGTGACAAAGTGGACTTCTCTTGGTCACACACATTTGCAGTAACTCAATGAAACACAAAGTATATCAACTGGAAGATCTTGATCAACAAAGGTTGTGTGAGTATGTAAAACTATCTGTTGCAAAGTTTGAGCATCTGTTTGGTGGTCGAGAATGTGCAACAGAGTTTTACTATTTGTACAACTTTTTCTCCATTGCATCATGTAATCAAGAAACATATAATCTGTACACTCAGGTTGTAGATTGTGTCAGAGATTATGCTGAGTTAAATGGTCTACCTGATGAGCAGGTATGGTTACAATCATGGATCAACTTTCATAGGCAAGATGATGTATTGAAGTCACACTCACATGACTTCCCTCTGCATGGATACATCACACTAAGTAATCAAAAGACTGATACTGTTTTCACTGATGGTGAGAACGGGTCAGAACTTTGGCGTATTGAAAATAAACCCTTGCAAGTTTATCTTGGACCTGGTAGAATACATCATCATGTAGAAGTAAAGGAGGATTTTGATGATGAACGCATCACTCTTGGGTTTGATGTGCAAATGAAAGACATGATCTCTGACAACTTTAGTTTTATTCCCATTGCATTATGTTGAACTTAGACTTTTACTTTCCAACACCAATTTGGTGGGCAGATATTGATATCGACAGGGAAGGATTGATGAAGCAGATCTATGATATGAGAGATAAAGATCCTTTCGGTCGAGAGATCAGTAATCGTGGAGGTTGGCAGTCCCAGGAGATCAATGGCAATGATGTTGCTGAACTTCGTGATACTGTATTTCCTTTACTTGATAGGACTACTGCTGATTATGGACTTGACACTACAGGTAAAGCATTTACCTTTGGAAATGCCTGGGCAAATATAAACAAACGAGGCGATACTAACATGGCACATATACACCATGGAGCATATCTTTCTGGTGTATATTTTGTATCTGCTCCTGAGAATTGTGGTGAGTTGATCTTTTATAGAGACTTCGATCAGCAGTTTATTATTGAGAGTCACGCTCCTGTCAAAGATTATACTCCTCTGTCTGGTGGTATGGTCAAACATACACCAAAGACAGGTAGGTTGATGATATTCCCAGCAAACTTAGTTCATTCTGTAGAGGCGGGAGATTGTGATGAGGATCGCATCTCTATCGCATTTAATATTGGGATGGTGAATGTATGATTAACTTAGGACAAAGACTAGTAAATGAGTGTAATTTTGCTCTAGAAGATAACGCACATCATTTCAAACAATTGCTCCCAAATGCATGTGAGTATGCATCATGGAGAGATGTTGAGGATTGTATGAACAATCCAGCACAGTATGAGTTTGAGATTATTGATCATGCGAACAATAAAGTTCCCATTGATAGACACACGAAAGCATGGGTAAATTGGAAGACTGTGCAGGATCATTCACAGTTATGTGATCAGATTAGTCATGGTCATACATTTATCATAACTAACTACGGGTTTCGCAATAGACAGACACAAGAACTCTTGCGTGTGTTTGAGACTTGTTTCAATGTAAATTCTGCAATCCATCTGTATGGTGGTAAAGAAGGATCAGAATCATTTAAGATTCATGATGACTATCCTAGCAACTTTATCATTCAAGTACAGGGGAAAACTGAGTGGAAAGTATTCAAGAACCGTTGTTCTAGTCTATTACCTGTCGGTGCTGCTGGTGAGTTGAGAGAAGAAAAGTTAGAGGTTGAGTTACATGTAACTCTAGAACCTGGAGATGCGCTATATATTCCATCTCGTGCATATCATTGTGCATATCCTAAGGGAAGAAGACTGTCGATGAGTATTCCTTGCTGGTCAAGATTCTCTGGTTCAGATCAACAAATTGACCGTAGTTATTATCCAATCCTATGACAGATCTAGCAATCAATCGTGGCAAGATATGTAGACCATCAACAGATTTCATCTATGTTGGTAATGTGTCACATGATATTTGTGACAAGTTAACAGAGATGTGGCATGAACATGACAAGATAAATCTATGGAAAGTCCATGGAATGTCTGGGTCATACATATGCCCCAATGAAGTAAATCCTGAGGTCAAAGAGTCACTGGATGTATGCATTCCACCTGGTTATATGCATCCTACTGTAGAGCAATACTACAAAGAACTGTGGGATGTTATTGGTGAGTATACTAATGTTTTCCCCTTTGCTGAGTTCTCTAGCTTTAGTATTAAGGATGATATGCAGATCCAATGGTATCCTAAAGGTGGTGGATTCAAAGTATGGCATTGCGAAAGATCTAACTCACATCTATCACAAATCGCCAGACATCTGGTGTTTATGACATATCTGAATGATGTTCCTAATGGTGGAACAGAATGGTTTCACCAAGAAAAGTATGTCGATGCCGTGAAAGGTGCGACCGTTATTTGGCCAGCAGATTGGTGTTTTACCCATAGAGGTAGAGTAACCCAAGAACATGAGAAGATGATTATTACTGGATGGTTGCAATATGATTGATGTATTTGATGACATCATGCCTAAATCGTATGTCAAACTACTCAATGAGATAGTTACACATACTGGATTTAATTGGCATTATATCCATGATGCTACACATGAAAAAGAACTTGGCACACCAAGTTTCTGTCATTTGTTATACAATCATGGAGAAGCAGGAAAAGACATTAACACTTTCTTCCCTCCACTTGCAGAGTATTTGGATTTATCTAATGACAAGATTGATACCCTGATTCGTGTTAGACTTGGTTGTTTACTTGCCAATAGTGATAGAGCATACAACACTAAACATGTTGACTTTGACTATCCTCACATGGTAGGATTGTATTATCTAAATGATACTGATGGTCCAACATTTATCTGGACAGAGAGAGGAGTAGAACAGGTTGAATGTAAAGCAGGGCGCATGGTTGTGTTCCCTGGTCATTACAAACATGCTAGTTCTTGCCCCAAGACAACACCATCGAGATTCGTAATCACTTACAATTTCACAACACAATGATTCCATATATCACCATTGATAACTTCTTCGAGACTCCTACTTTGGTGCGTGATTTTGCACTGAGGCAGGAGTATTTTAAGGGCGATAGAGGTAACTGGCCAGGGATTCGTACCGAGATGATTGATATACTTGACCATCAACTATTTCATGTGATGGCAAGTAAACTCATGAGTTATTTGCCCAAACAATATACTTCATTCACTAACCTAGAATCTACCTTCCAGATTATTGATGGTAGTTGGGGTAGCGGATGGGTGCATGATGATGATGCTAAGTATAATGTTGCTGGTTTAATCTATCTGACTCCTGATCCTCCCAGGTATTCAGGTACGACATTCTATGACTTCCAAATGGACACCAATAGTGTAGATTATACTAAAATGTTCCAAGAAGAAATGAATGACAGTGACAAGAGAAATGCTCATGAAAAGTATAGAATAGATCATAGATCTAAGTGGACAGAGAATATTGTTGTAGAGAATAGATTCAATAGGTGTAACATCTTCAACTCAAAGTGTTGGCACGCTGCTAATAACTTCTTTGGTAATAGTATGGAGACAAATAGATTGACACTAGTATTCTTTGGTGAGGCAGTATGATTAAGGTTGTAGATGATCTGATACCTGTTGACTATCAGAACTTTATTGTTGATCTCATTATCAATCAAGAGATCTCATTTTATTATCATCCAAACATTGTAGACCCTCGCGAGGTACATCGGGGCAAGAATAATATCCATGCATTTACACACCAACTGTACCAAGAGAAGACAGGTTACAGTAAGTTTCTCCCCTCATTGATGCCACTAACTATGCATATCACTGAGAAGACTGGTGTTGGATATACTATGCTGGATAGAATGAGGTTTAACTTTGCAACAGGATGTGAGAGTGATATGTTACATCACTTGCCACATGTTGATAACTTCTATTCTCACTTGGTTGCAATCTATTATGTCAATACATGTGATGGTGACACATTCATCTTCGATCAGAAGAATGAAAGCATGACACTTGAGGAAGATGAGAGAAGATATGAGGAGAATGTGTGGACAATTAAAGAGCGTATCACGCCAAAGAAAGGTAGGTTAGTTATCTTTGATGGTTCACATTATCACGCCAGTTCATATACTACTGGCGACTATCGTTGTGTCATTAACATGAACTTAGTACCATGATTAAAGTAATTCGTAATGCTATCAGCAAGGATCTTTGTGCTGTTCAAGCATGGAATATGGATCTACTTAATGCTGCTATGGGTTATCCTGGTGACCCAACAATGGACAATGCTTTTGGATACTATGCCCCTGTATTTCTTGAGGGTATGTTGTTACATATGAAAGATATTGTCGAGAGAGAGGTCCAGAAACCCCTACACCCGACATATTCATATGGAAGGATATATTACGCCGAAAGTGTATTAGAGACGCATACAGACCGTCCTAGCAGTGAATGGGCGGTCACATGTTGTCTTGATAAAGATACTGACTGGCAAATACATTTTGAACTCGCTGGTGTTCAAAGTGTTGAGTTGGATGTTGGTGACATCTGCATTTACAAGGGGATTGAATATCCTCACTGGAGAGATGTTTATACTGGTAAGAGACATGTGCAGGCAATGTTCATGTATGTTGAACAAGATGGTGTATACAATCGTTATGCTTTGGATGGTCGCGAGAGGTTGTGCCAGTCGGAACCCTTGCACAAGCGATTGACAGATCACCTGGATTGCTGATATAGTAGGCAGGTAAACATCTAGGACAACCAAATGCCCCAATTCACACTCACCTGTGTTGATGAGGATTCCACTGTGACAACTAAAGAATTCGATGCAATGCTTCTGAACGAAGTTGTAGAGAAGACTCAAGATTTCTTGAAGGGTGTTGGTTTTGTATTTGAAGAACTGCACACTCAGGTATATCCTGTACCCGAAAGTGATCTCGATGATATTGTTGACATGTACAACGATATCGACCACTGATATATAATATTGTAGTTTAACTTTTCATTCACATTCATTACAATGGGCAAGACATTTCGGCGCGGCGGTAACGAGCGAGGTTATTATTCCCCTGGCAAGTCACTACGAGATAAGCGACAACGCGGTTCTAATCGTACAGTTAGTGATTATGATGATTCTTACTCTTACAAGGACAAATCTAAGGGTAAAAAGTTCAACGAGTCCACCGACATTGATGAGGGTTGGGCATGAATGAAGAGGATTTCATTAACTATCTCACTGAACAAATCAGCAGAGAATGTGAAGAAATCGAGTTTGATGATGAATCTAGTGTAGACTACGACATGGATTACACAGTTCAGGAGTAAACTATTGGACAACGAAACACAAGAGGACAAGTTCAACAGAGGACTTGATCTATTCATGGAAAGTGTGTTGAAACCTGACCATAAGTTGCGTCAGTGTGCTCACAACCAAAAATGTTATCATGAACTTATGTACATTCGTCAGTATGTACTCGACTACCTCACCACCATCCGTCGCTAATGTCTAACAATGATGTATCATTCTGCATTGCTCAACACTGACCAGAAAATGATCCTTAAAGATGCATTGTTCCTGTATGTCTCTGACTTGCAGGGTCGTTATTATCGCGATAAACTAATTGAGACCCCTACTTATCTTGCTAAGATGAAAGAGGTTGAAGATATTGTAGAATCACTGAAACTATCTGATTTATATCGATGATTGAAGTTTGGAATCCAAAGTGGTATTGGCATAGTAAATTCACTGAAGAACAACAACAGCAAGCAGATGAACTAATTAATCCACTTTTGGATGACGAATCAATGTGGCAAGATCCACCTGATTGGTCGCGATTCTGTTCTGTTAAGTCATCAATGACATACAGAGATGGTGACATGCTGATGACAAAGTTTCTGGATATTCTAGAACCTTCGTTTCGAGAGTTTATTGCAGAAATGCAATGGAAAACTGATGTACAAATAAGACCTGAAGGAGTTTGGTTGAACAAGTATGGTCCGAATGATCATCAAGAGTTTCACAATCATGCTACGAAGGTATGTAACATCAGTATGGTATACTTTCACCGCACACAGACACAATCGTTCCATTTCTTTGACCCTGATTGGATTGGTAACAGAGCATCTGGTTTAGATTCTATTATGGAACTGCCTAGTTTTGAGATCATTACACCAAAACTAGGTCAAGGTGATATAATGCTGTTCCCATCACAGTATGGTCACTATGTAACACCAAATCCAACAAATGATCTGAGAGTTACTGTTAGTGGAAACTTTGACTTTGTACCACGACAAGTGACAATGAATGAACTGGCACAGATGACTGGACAAGCACAAGAATCTGTGCAATAGTAACAGGGTCAACAAATCAATCCTCCTATGTAACACAAACCAATGAGCGCGAAAACATCAAAGCAGTACAAGATTGTCAGAGACATTAACAAAGCACTGGCAAATCCTCACCTCTATACTGATGAGGAACTGCGAACACTCAAAAAGAAAAAAGCACAATTCATTGATCTCAAAAAACGCTACAACAATGAACAATTCGGAGGTTTTGGACAGTATGTACGATGAACAGTTTGATGTAACTTGGGATGAAAATGACATGATCCAAGTTATGGAAGATGACTGGGTTTCTTCTATCATTGGTACTGAAGAAGAAGCAATTTATGATGTCCTCGCTGAGATTAAATGAACACACAAGACCGCTACAAAGTTGTTTGGACTAAACCAAAAGCAAAAAATGGTTTCTACTCACAGCAAGAGGTTGTTGTATTTGGACTAGACAATGTGCAGCATATTATTGAACATATGGTGCCCAAACATTCAGGATGGGATGTTTATCCTATGTGACAGTTAAAGAACCTGCACAGCACCCCACACAGGGGTGCTTTTGTCGTTTATATTATTATCAATTCAAACAAAGCAATGCCTCTCACTGCTGAACAGGGTTACAAGATCCGCGAAGAGTATTCTGACATTAAAGAGAAAGCAGTTTGTGATGCTCACAATCTGAAGCAAGAAGGTGGACCACGCACCAAGATTGACGGACAAAATAGTGTTAAGCGAGCAAGTATTAAGAACGCTAGTGGTACATCAACTCAGGTACATTTGACCACACAAAAGCATTTTATTAAGATGCTGAATGTGCCTGCTGATGCTGCTGAATTCATTGCACATTTCTGTGGCAATGAGAACTATGATTACAACGGTAAGGATCGTCGCACCATCAAACAAATCGACACTAAGTATGTCGATGCCTTCAAAGAGTTCTTGAACAATAACAAGCGAGAAGTTATTGATCTCATTGTCAAGAATGGATTTGATATTACGCATGTCATTTATAATCACATGCCCACAAAAGAATATGAATTGACTTATCAACAAATCATTGATAAACTGGAAGAAACTACCTGGGTATTTCTCAGCGGTGGTATTCATCTGAAGGACAAGAATGGCAAGAGTTACTTTCACTTTCAGCGTGAAGGTAAGCGTTCTAAAAAGAATCGTTACAATGTTTTGTGGCACATTCATCTTCACATGTTCCAATCTTGAGACTGTCCACTGTCGCTTGACCTAGCGCACTCTGTCCCTTATATTATTATCAACGAACAAAAGACATGAATCTTCGTCCTCATCAGCAACGCGCATTCCACGCAATGCAAGAGAACAATGCTGGCAAGATTATCATCCCCACTGGTGGTGGTAAGACTTATGTGATGATCGCAGATTCATACAAACATCTGCGTGATTCTGGTCCCCAGACTATTGTTGTTGTCGCTCCTCGTATCCTCCTCGCTAACCAATTGTGTGAGGAGTTTATGCAGTTTATTCACAGCAGTAAGGTGCATGTTTGTCATGCTCACAGCGGTGAGACTGAGCACTTCAGTAGCACTAACCCTGACAAGATTGCTCTGTTCAATAACACTGCTCGCACAGCAGGTGAGAGTTGCATTATCTTCACCACCTATCATTCTCTGGGTCGTGTTGTAGATAGTGGCATCGATATCAGCACTATCTATTTCGATGAAGCACACAATGGCACTGCTCGTGGTTTCTTTGTAGCAGTATATGCTACTGCACAGATTGCCAAGCGTCGTTACTATTTCACAGCAACTCCTAAGACTGGTCGCGGTCAGAGTCTCGCTCGTGGCATGAATAACACCGATGTTTATGGTAACACGCTGTGCAATGTTCCTGCACAAGAACTCATCGAAGCAGGTGCAATCGTTCCTCCTAAGATTGTTCCTTTCGAGACCAATCGTATCCGTACTAAGCACAACGCACACGAGGTTGATGCTGACAACTTGAAGGATATGTTTGAGCAACTCGATGTATTCCAGAACCCAAAAGTTCTCGTGTCTGCACCATCTAGCAAAGTGCTGGGTAACATGCTCGGTCAAACTGACATCCTTGAATATTTCAAGGACAAAGGTTATGATGTGATGCACATCACCAGCAAGTTCGGTGCTGTTATTAATGGCACCAAAGTTGGTCGCGAACAGTTCTTCCAGACTCTGCAAGATTGGGGTGCTGATGATAGCAAACAGTTTGTTATCTTCCACTATTCCATTCTCAGCGAGGGCATCAATGTTCCTGGTCTGACTCACACTATCATGCTGCGTAATCTTCCCATCATTGAGATGGCACAGACAATCGGTCGTGTCATTCGTGTTCATAAAGATGACCGCGCTGATGTTGCTGCTGGCAAGATTCCTGCTGGTGCATTTCACCTTTACAAGAAATCTGAGGGCATTGTAACTATGCCAACAGGATATAAGATGGGTGATGCTATCGCAAAGCGGATGCAAAATGTTGTCAATGCCATCTTTGTTGAAGGTATTCCTCCTCTTGCATTTTGTTGATAATTTTATTTGTAACGGCATGGCACAGGTGGTCATGCCCACAAATAAAATTAAACATTTTTCCGCGTTTGCTCCGCGCCCCTTGTGCCAGTGTGAAGAAGTGTCCACCATCCATTGATTTTGCCCCGTTCTCGTGTATTCTATAAGAGTCAAAGGAACACAACCAATGCGAACAACCAAAGCACAAGCACTTGAGCAGTTCCGTTACAACTGGAAAGTGATTGTTAAGCAACACCCACGCCTGAAGAATGATTCTGTTTGGAAGCGTGAGGAGTGGTCTTATTTCACTGACTCACTCTGCAAGGAAGGATACATCACAATGAAACAATACGAATCCTGGTCTAATCCTTTCTGATTGTTGTTAACGAGGGTCTATGTAATTGTGTCCCCTGACGCGGGACCTCCCCTCACTTTTTTATCATCATGACATTTCCAATTCTCAGCAAAATGATTCACTCCAAGAAAATGATCCTTGATGTGATCGCAGAAAGTGCAGATGTTCACACTTTGGATCGTACTCAAAAGTTTATGGTCTTCTGCAATGTGTGTGACAATTTGTTGAAAGAAGGGCGCATAAGTAAAACAAACCATAAGAAATGGACGGAGATTGTTTAATATGTTTTCAGACGAACAATTAGAGATTATTGCTGATGCTGTCGAGGATTATGCTGTCCTCCAAGATGAAGACAACGCCGACAAGTGTGGCGACATTCTTGACATCATTGAAGCACATTTCATCAATAAAAAGTATCGTAAATGACTGACACTGACACTAAGAAAACTACACTCGCCACCTCTTTTGGTGGCACCATTGAGAAGAACATCCCTGAAGATGCTGAGTGGATTGATGATGCTTTCTACATCAAAAAGACTCGCTTTGGATTATACACAAGCATTTTGAAAGATCCACTTGGTCAGCATTTTATCACTGGTGCCACATACGAAGCGGTGTTAACTATGTCGCGTTGGCATCTCAAATGCCTGCAAGATGGCACCCTTGATGATTACACTCGCACCGTTAATAGTGGCGTTGTTGGTGGTAAACTGTGACCGAACTTCCTCCCGATTTTATTCATGAAGCACCCTCAGGATTTAGATACAGAACCTCTAAGCATTCAGCAGTGGTTGTTAGTATTTGGTGTGACCATCTTAACAACTACAATTTCAATGATGGCAATCAAGTCAGCACAATCTGGGGGTTTTACAATACAAAGAAACAACAATACCATGCACCAATCAACTCACGAAAGATTGGCGATGTTGTTGACATCAACTCCACAACACCTTACACCGCGATGCAACTTAATCGCAAGGGGTTAGAGTTACTTTGGATGTGACGCCTGACAAGGTGGCACACAGACGCTTGTAGACGCCTTAGAATCGTGTATTCTATAAGAGTCAAAGGAACACAACCATGCTTCACAAACTTCCAAACGGTAAAATCATCATGCATGACGGATTGACCCGTGAGCAAGCAATTCAACGCCTGAAGAATGAAGAGCGTTGGATGCAAGAACACCGCGCAGAATTGGCGACCAGTTCTCAACAACTGTTCGACGATATGTTCGGAGGTTGATATTGATCAGAGCACTTTCCAAAAAAAGATCTTCTAAAGAACACCTCATTATTCACATGAAATTTGCAATTCTTGTTCTTCTTACATTCTTCTTTTGGCAATCACCTGGTGCTCGCAGATCTGCTGCTATTGCACTGCAACAGACCGCTAAGTTTGTACAACCAGAACCAACAAATTTGCAAGAACGCTTTGATCGCTTGAACTCTGAATTTTCCAACTGCTTAACACTCGAATGAACAACTTTGAAGCACTACAACTCAGCAACGAAATTCAAGAAAGTATCGAAATTGTTGGTGAACTTTGGGAACTAAGTGATTTTGAGGTTAACGCCCTATGTGGTATCGTCTCTGATGCATTTGCCTCTCGTGGTATCACTATGCAACAAACACTAGAAGCAACTAAAACTAAATGAAAAGCACCACTCAAACTTATCTCGTGCGACTCTATGATGAGTTCACGATGATGCAAGTTTCCCGCACAATGCCTACCAAACCAACAACACATAAGGGCATCAAAGCACAAAACAATCGAGTGCTAAAGTGGGCACAAAAAACCTATCCAAACCAAATTCGTTACGAGGTTGAAGCACTG
>MDTE01042690.1_pt1 | contig 26745 bp, 23 predicted proteins | sample 811231 | NCBI WGS metagenome assembly MDTE01 (sample SAMN05326651, study PRJNA326480) | marine metagenome | isolation source: seawater | place: Indian Ocean: Red Sea | collected 2010
GTTTTCTATTGCTTCAATATCTTCTTCTGGTTTCTCATCTAATACTTCTGCGTTTTCATCAACATCATAATCAAAAGTTTGAATTTTTTCTTTATTCATCTTTTGAATATCTTGGATAGTTGTTCCACCTTCAGCTAAAAGTTTATCTATGAATACTGAAATTTGACTTATTTTTGCTGCATGAAGTTCGATTTCCATTTTAGTAATAGTTTTTAAATTTCTCATTAAACTTAGTTTTGAACTGTCAGGTATAGCGATATGCAAAACTTTATTTTCAATTTTAAAAGGTGCTATAAAATTCATGTTTATATAATTTGAAGGAAGAACTGATTTAATATCCTCACTCACGGACATTGTTGATAAATCTACAATTTCTAAGGATTGTTCTTTTACTAATAAATCTAAAATAGCATCTTCATCAGTTAACTTTAATTCAAAAACTGCATCTAGTTGGGATTTTTGATTTTCAGTAGATATTTTTTTTATGTCTACTAAATCTTTTCCAGAAATAATATCCTGATCAATAAGAATATTTATTAAATTAATTTCAGACTCTCTACTTATATTCATTATAAAATTCTAGGTGCTATAAACACTAATAATTCATCTAAGTTATCAGATTTCTTTTTACCTTTAAAGAGATTGCCAATTACTGGCATATTTCCTATACCAGGTGTCTGAGTTTTTGTGTCTGATATGACGTTTTTCTTAATTCCACCAATTACGACTATATCTCCGTCAGCTACTAATAATCTTGTTATTATCTCCATCTTATTTACTGCAGGAGTATCGGATGCAACACTTCTATTTGGCGTGTCGTTATTTACTTGAATACTTAACATCACATTTCCATCTCCGATAATACTTGGGGTAACTTGAAGTTTTAAAGCAGCCTCTTTAAATGCTGTAGATGTTGATCCATCTGATTGTGATTGATAAGGAATTTCTTCACCTTGTGTTACTGTTGCTAGCTGATTATCTAATGTAAATACTTTCGGATTGGAGATTGTTTTACCCATTCCCAAGCTTTCAAGTGCTGTTATTTCTGCTTTTAAAACTCCAGTAGTTGTTTTTTTCAACAATCCAATTCCACTAGTTGCACCTGTTGCTGCAAAATTAGTTAAACTGTCAGATGTGCTTCCAAGGCCTGCTGCTGCACCAAGATCAGTATCAACATCACTTCCACTACTAGATCCAGCAACTCCACCAACAACGTTAGGTGATTTATTGTAATATCCACCTAATCTAGTACCAAGCGCTCTTTCAAAGTCAGAGTTAGCTTCAACTATAAATGCCTCAATTAATACCTGTTTAGTTCTAACATCAATTTCTTTGATAACTTTATCAACTACATCTAAATCTTTTTCTTTACCTCTTACAATTATTGATCTTGTTGTAACTTCCTCAGTTATTTGAATTGGAGAGTATGAGCTTTCTCCTTGTCTTTGTGTAAATAATTCTTCAATTGTAGCTTTAGCTTGTTTCGGTGTTATATAATAAAGTCTAAATATCTCTGAATAAATTGGTTCAACACTATCTTCTAATTCTACTTTCTTCTTAACTGCCTGTGCTCTTTCTGATTTATAGTTTTCTTGTTGAGTTAAATTCTCAGGTGAATGAATTCTTATTAAATTACTAGCTACATCAACATCAGATGCATAATTTTTCATATCTAATAAAGCTTGAAATGCTTTATCCCAAGGAACATCAATTAGTTCTGCTGAAATTGCACCTGCAACTTCATCCCCAACAAGTACATTTATTTCAGCGATTTTACCCATTAAAACCATAGTCTCTTTAAAATCTAAATTTTTGAATTTTAAAGTAACTCTTTGTTTTAAAAGTGGATAATCATCAGAAATAATTAAATAATTTCTTTGTGCTTCAGATGATATTTTTTTTCTTTTTCCAAGTTTTCTTGTGTCACCTTCTAAAGGTTTAGGTCCCATCTCCAATGTTTTTGCAATTTCAGATCTACCTTCTTTCTTTATATTGTTATCTTGAATTAAAGGTGAATTATGCTTGAAGGGTTTGTTATATTTTTTCATGCTTTTTGCACAACCACTTAAGATTAATGCAAAAATTAAAAGACCAACTACTCTATAAATGTTTTTAGTATTCATTGGCCTGCCTAATTTGATTATTAAAATCTAAAATCATATAAGTTTTATCTTCTTTTTGAAAAATTGCTTCAGATAATCTTAAATCTACAAATTTAATTTTTCCTAAATATTGTCCTAATGTAAGTGTCAATACTTCTCCACCTGAATTGACTAAAGAAATATAACTGTAATCTTTTCCTGATATCAAACCTGCAAGTTTAAAATTATATAAACTCATTTCATCTTCTTGCTCCTCAACTGGAACATTAGAATTCGTAGTTCCTCCTTCATTACCAGCAAACGGATCATTAAGCGGAACTTCATCATCTTCAATAATTTCTATTGTTTGTTCCTGTGATTGATTTGTAGTCGATTGATTTTGATCGTGGTTATCTGCGTAAGATACTGCAGAAACAAAAGTAAAAATTATTAAAAATAATAATTTAAAAAAATTCATCTGGTAACCCCACTATTGTTAAACGACCTTTTACGACTATCGCCCCAGTTGAATCGTTTTTTACTACACTTATAGACTCTTTGTCAAAGTTTAAACTCTTCTTTGATCTTGATACGTCTCTTTTAAACTTGATAAATCTTAAAAAATTTCCTCTTATCTCATAATCAACTGGAATTTTGTAATAAGAAACCATGTCTTTTTTAATATTTTTGTCAGCTTGTTTGGCAATACCAGGTTTTAAAATTGCTTTAGGTTTTTTCTTTACAATTTTAGAAATAACCAATCCATTTGCATCCGCATAAACACTTAAGCTTTGGTATAAATCTTCAACTTCTGCTTTTGAATGGAATAAAGTTGATGTTTGTTGAAATTCTGGAGTAATTTTTTTAATTTTTGATTTAATAGTTATAATATCATTTTTGTAATTTTCAATTTGTTCAATTTTTTTGAGCTTATCCTGGTATTTTGCTTTTCTTTGATCAACCATAGGCTTAAGAACAGCATAGTAGATAATCAAAAATAGTATAATTGCGCCTAATCCAATACCAAATTTAATCCAGGTTTTTTTATCTATACCTGAAACCTTTTCCTTAAGGTCGTCCATTGTAAGGTTTTTAAGATCCATTACACATTCTCCAATATACAAGCAACGGTAAAGCCTTTCATTTTTTGGTCAACTTGCCCTCCTCTTGGCAAAGACATACTGGCCAACGATGCTTGTGAAATAAGTCTCTTATTATTTAGGTTGCTTATCAATTTTAGAATATCTTGGTCACTAAAAGCAGAGCCTTTTATTGTAACTTTATTACTTCCATTATAACTAATTGAATTAAATTTAACTCTTTTTGGGACTGCTGAAGCAATTTGAGCTAAAACTCTAAAATTAACTTTTTTATTCGAATTAATTGATTTACTTAATTCTAAAGACTTAACCATTTTACCAAGCTCTTTATTAAATTTCTTTTTTTGTTTTTTAAGTGATTTATGTTCTTTTTTAACTTCTGCATAACCTTCTATCTTTTTATTTAAGTCTGTAATCTGCCAGAAAGCTAAACCAAATAAAGCTATATAGACTGCAGCAACAATTCCCACAATTCCTTTAAAAGCAAAATTTGAATAAGCTTTAGCTTTTTTCTGTTTCATCATTGAGTCTCGGTTTGGAAGTAAGTTTATATTTTTTACCGCAGTAACAAATTTGTAATAACCAAACACATCTAATTTTCTAAATGCTAAACCCATTACAGTAGAAAAATATGATCTATTATTATATCGAGTCTGATTTTCTAATTGAGCTGGAATTTTAAGTCCATCTAATGGATCAAAAAGATTGAAGCCTGTATTTGTCATGTTTTTTCTAAAACTTGCTAAATACTCTTCAACATTTTCTAAATTAGAAGTTACTTTTAAGTTTCTAATTCTTTTTTCATATTTAGTCTCAAATTCTTGCACAGCTTGTTTAACTTGTGTCATATATCGTCTAACAAGCGCTTCCATTTCTTCTTGGTTGTTGCTTAACTGTAAAGTCGTACGATCCTGTCCTCTAATAAAAATATCTGTAATAATTGGATTGTTTTCATATAAAATCATTACATAGTTTTCATCTAAACCAAATTCTAATACAGCTGTTAAATTAGATTCTTCTATAGAACCTGAAAGTTGGTTTACTTGATCAACTGCAGATTTTAATGCAAAACATTTAACATCAATAATAACCGCGTTTAAACCTGCCTTCTTAATTATATCTGTGTAACTATTTATGTCAGAAAGTTTTGATGCAACAAATAATATGTCCATAGTATTTGCTGTTTGATCTCTGTTAATTACTTGATGAAAAATAGAGTAGTCGGCAAGATTATCTGTTAGTTGAACTAAATTTTCCCATAAAGAATCTGATGCTATCGCTGTAGTTAATTCTTCATCAGTCATCAATGGTGCGGTAACTACTCTTATAATTGCGCTAGTTACAGGAATTGCAATTGCAGCATTTGATGTAGAGATCTTTGAAGTTTGAATTGCTAATTTTAGTTCCTCAGCAACTTTATCAGGATGTTCTAAAACTGTACCTCCTTCAGGCACACCTTCAAATTTATGTACATAAAATTTATCTAAAACCCATTGATTGGCCTTATTATTAGTAACTTGAGATAATCGAATTTCGTTTGGTGTTAATTCAACACCCAAAATTTCTTCACCTTGAACCGAAGATTTTCCTAATCTGTTTTTTAAAAGTTTACTAAAAAATCCTTCTTTTTTTGCTTTTGGTGCAGTTGGTATCGGTGGAGCCGCATCTCCTTTTTTTTTGAATAAGTTAGCAAATGGATTTTTCATAAATTCAAATCAATTGGTACTGAATATACTCAACTTTGGCTAGAAATAAATAAAGTAGTATCCAAAATGGGTATTATTTTAAATATTGGATTAAAATTAGTGTAAATTATAGTATCAATACAATTCATGTTTGAAAAATTAGAAGATTTAGCAAAAAATAATAAAAAAATTTCAGATTTTCATATTAGAGCAGGTTCGCCCCTTGCATACAGGGCAACAGGCGAAATTATTAAAGTAAAAGAGGTTGTGGTAACTCCACAAGATTTAAAAGATCTTCTATCAATGAATTGTAATGAGGTAGAATTAGAAAAATTTGAAACAACTCATGAACTTGATACAGCGGTTACATTAAGTGGTCTAAGATTTAGAGCTAACTTCTATAAGACAATAAATGGCCCAGCATGTGTTTGTAGAAGAGTGGAAAGTAAAATACCTGATATGGATCAATTTAATTTACCACAATCACTTTATGACATTGTAGATTTTCACAAAGGATTAGTTTTAGTAACAGGCCCTACTGGTTCAGGTAAGTCTACTACACTTGCTGCAATCGTAAATGAAATTAATAAAACTAGAACTTCGAATATTATTACAGTTGAAGATCCAGTTGAGTTTATTCATACTGATAATCAAAGTATTGTTTCACACAGAGAAGTTGGAAAACAAACCCAATCTTTTGCAGCAGCATTAAAAGCAGCACTTAGGGAAGATCCAGATGTTATTTTAGTAGGAGAGATGAGAGATCTTGAAACAATAAGTTTAGCTCTTACAGCTGCTGAAACTGGTCACTTAGTTTTTGGAACTTTGCACACAAGCGGGGCTCCAAGTACAATTAATAGAATTATCGACGTCTTTCCACCTGAACAACAAGAACAAATTCGTGCACAAATTTCAACTTCACTAAAAATGGTTGTAACGCAAAGATTATTAAAAACTAAAGATGGTCAAGGAAGATGTGCTGCATTTGAAATTATGAAATGTACAGCTCCTATTCAAAACTTAATTCGTGAAGCTAAAATTCACCAAATCCCAAGTATCATGCAAACTGCGGTTAGAGATGGAATGATAACTATGGATAAATCTTTAGAAGAACTAATCAAATCAGGAAAAATAGATCCAGGTGCAGCAAAAGCAGGACATTAAAGGTTTTACACTTTTAGAACTCCTAGTTGTTGTTGTAATTATTGGAGTGATATCAGCTATGGCTTATCCTAATTTTTCAAAGTGGAGAAAAGATAGAGAAGTAAGACTTGGAGTAGAAAAAGCTGTAGCAGCATTAAAATCCATTAATACTCAAACACAAAGAGGAAATTTTGTATTTACACAATTTGAAATTAAACCCCAAACTAACTCTATAGTTTTTACTACAAAAGGAATGACTAGTAACACTTTCTCAAATCGAAGAAATCAGGGATTAGCAATAGAATGCACTATTTCAGATACAACTCTATGGGATAATCATAATGTTGAAAAAACAACTTACGCTGTTTCAACGAACTTAGCTACAAATGCTGCTATTTGTTTTTCAAAAGATTCTGCCCATTTTAAAACAACCGGATTTAGCGGAAATATAAATGTGAGACTTGGAACAGGAAGAGGTAAAACTATTGAAGACAACTGGTTTATTGTTTGCACTAATGAAAATGCTAATGATAATGGAGGTACCTGTCCGGTTGGAGGAAATGATTTAGAGCAACCTGCCTACTTGGTAGAATGGAATAGATTTGGTAATGTAGTAAGATATAAATGGGGTGGTAGCGACGCAGATAGCGCAAATTTAAGAGGTGGATTTGTTCAACAGTAAAAAAAATCAAAAAGGATTAACTTTGCTAGAGGCATTAGTCTCAACGGCAATTATTGGAATTGGCTTTGTTGCTATTTTTCAAATGGTCAATTACTCGGTAAGATCAACAGACGTATCGGGAGAGAGAACTAAGGCAAACTTTTTAGCAAGTATGGTAGCAGAAGATTTATTATCTGAAAAAAGTGCTGACTCCCCCACAACTGGTACAAATTTAAGAGATTATTTAACTGCTCAAACGGCAAGCAACACAACTGCATGGTCGATGGGAAGTTGTTCGACAGGTACAACTTCAACTGGGACTGCTGGAAATACGTTTGAGAGAAAAAAAAGGAAATGGGATAATCGATTTTCAACCAGAAGATTAAGATGTTCTAATGCAGCAGATCAAAAGCATTTAAAGGTTTATGATATCTGTAATAATTCTGGGCCAGGTACTTGTAACTATAATAACACTACAATCTATGGAACAGCATCTGATCCTCAAAAAGTAGGATTGTTTGATAAAATTTATCTTGGAAGAATGGAAGTAAATGTAAGCACTGGATCTTCTAGGCCTAAGAAAAAATATTTATATTTTCAAATTCATTAATGAAAAAAAAATTAAGTTCTATTGCAGGTGTAACATTAATTGAAATTTTAATTGGTATTATAATTTCAACAATAATGATGGGAGCAATGTATACATCTTACTCTGTTGTAAATAATACATATTCACAAGTAACTGATCGAGCAAAAATTTCTTCAGCTGGAAGAGATGTTGTTGGAATGATCCTAAGAGATATAAGAATGGCTGGCTGGAAACATTTTGGTGATACTATTGGAGGATCAGATCTTTTAGCTCCTATTTTAATTACAAAAGCAGCAAACTTAGCCACTGGCTGTGATAAGATTGAAATTAGTTACGGTGATGTCGATTATCTATCAACAAGAACTCCAAAATATTTATATAAAAGATATAAAATGATTTATGAATGCCAAAATTCGGCATCAGATCCAGGAAATGCTTTTCAAGTAGTTAAATCTAGATTGCTTTGGAGCACGACATCTAATGATTGGATTACAGACACAACTACTGACGGAGATAGTTCTACATATAAAAATGAAATAGTTTTAGATTTTGTTTCAGATTTTGTTTTTAATGCCATCGATGATACTGGTGCATTAATTGATCCACCTCCGACATCAACAAATTCTACTAAAGATAAATTATACAAAATTAAAACTGTTGATATAGGTTTAACAGTAAGATCAACAAAACCTTTTTTTAGATCAAGTAGAGTAAGATCAATATTAGGATTAGCAGATACTTCTAGAGACAGACAATTTACTGGTGAAGACTCTAAATATTTACGAGATACAATTATTGTAACTGCTCATGCTAGGAATTTAGGATTACAATGAAAAATAAAAACGAAAAAGGTTTTGCTCTAGTTCTGTCACTTGTTTTGTTGCTTGCGATGTCTTTAATGGGTGGGGCACTTATAGTTATTTCCGCAGGAGATCATCAAAGTAATAATACTAATGATGAATATCAACAAACATTTTACGTTGCTGAGACGGCTTTAATTGAAGGAGAAAAATATTTACTTAACAATTTCTTGGGGCCTTACTATACATCTGGTAGCAATCTTGGATCAAGAAATCAAAGCGCAAGAAACCTTCCAGCAAACCAATCAACAAACTTTACAGGTACAATGGTTTTAAAAAATTATACTCCTGCTGAAGCTGCAACATGGACTGGAATTTCTGGTTTTTCAACTGGCAACACATGTTTTAATAGTTTTAGAGATATTGATAGATCTGATTTTAAAGTTGTCGTTGCTGAAAGTTGGAATTATGGAGATTTGCTAAAAGATTCTTTGGGATCAGAACTTAATTCTACAGAGGAGTCAAAATTAAGAAATTATTATTATGAGTTTTTTCTAACTCGTATTGGAGCTGCCCCATTTAGAGGTACGGGCACAAGTATTAAAAAGAAAGCAACAGATACTGGTAATGATGGAATGGCTTATAGAATTTATGGTTGCGGCATTAGACAAGCTGCTGATAGATTAATAGTGCCTCTTGAAAGTACTGTAGTTCTTCCAAAATAAGCAAATTTTAATCAAATAAACCTAATAATTTTTTCGTCTATGATACCGGAATATTTAATTAATAAACCTATAATGATCAGTAAATAAGTTATTTTTTTCTAATATTGCAGTAAATTAGATGAATATAATGAAAATTGTTTTCAAAGCTTTATTTATACTCTTTATATACATCTTACCTTTAAACGCCGCGTGTGATTTTAAAGTAAACATAGGAGACTCGATAAAAGAATTTGAAAAGCATTTTAATCACCCATTTCAAATGCTTCCAGGAACTTTCATGCTACCCATAATGTCAACTGAGTTGTGTCCAAATGATAACTTAAATGAAAACATAGCAATTGAATTTATTTTGCTAGGTGAGGATTTAGATAAATCAAATGTTGCAGCAATTAATATGATTACACTTAATGATGGGTTTAATACTGAGGCAAACAAATTGACATTAATGAATTATGCTAAAAAAGTATACGGGAGTTTTGATACAGGAAACAATCCTCAACTTTACAATAATTTTCATGTTTATGAAGCTGAGCCAAAGGTAATTATTTATAAAAGAATGAAAACGGAAGAGGAAATGATAGAAGAAGTGATTTATATTTCAAATAAAAAATGGGATACTAAATTAGGTGAGTATTATAATGAACTGGAAGAAGAAGAAGAAAAACTTGAAAACTAAATGAAATTAAAAATTTTTATAATTCACTTAATATTATCAGTTATTTTTTTTACAAATAATTCTTTTTCAAAAACATTACCCCCAGGCTCAGGAATTGCAGATGTTCCGTCAAATGTTTTAATTCTTTTAGACAAATCTGGAAGTATGGGAGCAAGAATGATTTCTGGCGGTGGTATGATGTATAATTATGATAATACCACTGATGGATCAGGAAATTTTTATACTATGAGCAGATATTGGTGGGGAATTAAAAAACAATCTTACGCAAATGGAGCAACCGATTTAAGTTTTGGATCGAATGGGACTTATACAGGTTCTGGTAATTGTAGAATTTATTATCCAATGGCTATTTCACATAACAATGGTTATTTGTATGTAGCCTCATACTACACTAGAAGGATATTCAGAATAAGAATATCAGATAGTGTATGTGATTGGAATGTTTCCGTTTCATATCCTAGATCCATATCAATAAGAAACAATATAATGTATACCACGACCGCATACGGTCTTGGCAATACTTATGATTTATCAACTGCAACACCAACACGAAAAAGTTGTTCAACATTTAGTCGTGATTACATCCGTTCCACGAGATCTAATACTGTAGATAGAGATAATAGTTTTTTTTATTCAATTTATTCTAATCGGATATATAGATACCGAATTGATAGTAATGGGTGCGTAATAAATGCCAATGGAACACTTAGATATATTCCGAATTATACCCATCGTATCTACTATAATACTTCTATAGATACTCATCCAACAGATAGTGATATTTTATTTTGGTCAGGCGCTAGAAATAGTATGGTTACTTATAATTGGGGTACAAATAGCTTCTCTACAGCTGGTAGTTTTGGTCGTGGTGCATCAACTAACTCGCGTATTCAATTATATTATGTTCAGGGACTTCATGTAGATTATGCAAATAATAGAATTTATTTATCTCAGTTTTATAAACATGGAACTACAATACTAAACCTTGACGGCTCCTTTGATAAAGAATTTGCTGCAAGTAATAGAACTAGGATGACGGGTGCTCATGAAGCAATTAAAGCAATTGTAACAGACTCGTCATTAACAGCTGGTGTAAATTTTGGCTTTGGATACTGGTCGTATAGTAGACGTGCAGGATTTAGAGGTTGGAGCGGAGATATTACAACGGGTAGAGCCAATCCTTGCACTTCCAGGGATTGTCTACAAGTTAGAGTTCACAAAGGAGGAGCTGCAAGAATAAATTCTATAGTTTCTAGAGTAAATCCAGGTGGAGGAACTTATGCAGTTGATTTTGCTAATATGGCATCTCAATATTATAATCATAGCACATTATCACCAATAGACTCGAGTGCACCCTGTCAAAATAGTTATGTAATCGTTATAGGAGATGGTCAATGGGGTGGCCATAGTGCTGCAGCTCGAATAATAAGAAACTTAAAGAATAGGGGAATAAAAACATTTACAGTTGCTTATGGTGGAGGAATTAGCGGATCCGGATTAAATAATTTTAGAAATATGGCGAGAGAAGGAGGAACTAACGACGTAATAGTTGCTAACACAACAGCTTCTCTTAAAACCCAACTTAAAGCAGCAATTTCACAAATTATTGCCTCTAGGCTTTCATTCACAGCACCTGCAATTTCTGCGACAGTAACTAGTGGTGGATCTTTTTTTCAAGCACAATTTGATTATCAACAAAATAAAGAGTGGAAAGGAACTATAAAACGTCTTGCAATCAGTGGCGCAGGTGTCCTTGATGCTAACGATAGTAATAATTGGAGTGCCTCTGATATGTTAGCATCCCCTGATAGCAGAAAAATATGGACAGAACTTCCAGGAGTAGACTATACAACTGATTACAATAATTTTGTTGAAGGTAATTTTCGAGAAATAGATTCATTATTTAGCTTAACCAACAATGAAGTTCCTAACTATCATAGTGTAAGCGATACACCTACCAATACACGAAGGTGTTCATCTGCCGCAGGTGTAGCTAATGGAAATGAAGATGACATTAAAGGATTAATAAATTTTATTAGAGGTGAAGATTATTTTGATTACGATGGAGATTGCAATTTAACAGAGGAAAGAAGATTGGATGGTAAAAAAATCTATATGGGAGATATTTACCATTCTGAAATGGTAGTTGTTGGAGCTCCAAGTGCAGAAACAGCATTTGTTAGTCAAAATCAAGAAGCGTATTTTAGATCTATAAAAGGTTACGATGCTTGGGCGGCTTCAAAATCTTCAAGAGAGGAAACAATTTACGTAGGTGCAAATGATGGTATGTTGCATGCAATTGATACAAGTGATGGAACTGAAAGATGGGCATTTGTTCCTCCTTTACTAGCTCCCTCTTTGCCGAACATTGTTAACGTAAACTTAAATAAATCAACAGGTGTGCGAGGAGGATCTAATGCTATTTATGGAGTAGATGGATCACCTGTTGTTCATGATATGTATTTTAGAAGTCCTTTAGATACTGCAAAAGCATGGCATACAATATTAATGGTTCCATATGGTCGAGGTGGAGCAGGTTTCTCTGTATTAGACGTAACAGATCCAGATGCACCGCTTCACTTATATTCAGTATTAAATGATGGCATTCAACATCAAGTACATGTAATGGATCACAACGGACAAATAACTTCACATAACTACATTGCAACAGCATATTCTATGGCAAGCTTGATTGAGGCAATTGAAGTTACAGATGCAGAAGAAGCTGGCGAATCTAATAATGTTTGTGGAACTTATTCTGGTTCTACAGTCGATCGTACATGCTATCAATCGAGAACCTGGACACTACCACAAAGTTTAAGAGGAATAACTCGAAGTGATGTTACTGTTCAATTTAATGATAGAGATTATACGAATTTTAGTATTGGAGTTCATCCAACAGGTCATGCAAAAGCAGGTCAATCTTTTATTCGATTTGGAACAGCGATGACTTACTATGGACACAACCCTTGTGCTGGGGTAGCTGGAACATGTACTTTAGCAAGCTCAAATGTAGGAATTTACATAAGACCTGGGTCTGCCCTAACTGGAGTAATCAATGCTCCAGAATATGACTACAGTCAGCTAGGCGAAACTTGGTCTTCACCAAGAATTATGAGATTACCAAATAATGGTGCTGGCGATAGTAATGTTGAAGATGATATTTATGTTGCTGTAATGGGTGGTGGATTTGGTGCTCAACATAGCGGATTTGGATCTAATCTTACAATAGTCAATTTAGAAGATATAAATGATCCAGGTAAAATTGAAAGAGTAATACAAATTGATGATCTTGCAAATAATGGGATTGTAAACTCAACTCCAGGCTCACCAGTTGTAATTACGCCTGATACAACAAGAGGTATCACATTTTCAGGAGCTCTTGTTTATATAAATGACCTTGAAGGTAAAGTTACTAAATTTAACCTAACAAATATGGATAATGATGGTGATGGAAATTCAATTGCTTTATATGACAAGACAACATTATTTAATTCAAACTCCACAGCACAAAACGCAAGGTATATGTACCATTCAATGGATGCAACTATTGGCACAACTACAAATGGCTTATGGTTATTTTCAGGAACTGGAGATTATGAAAGGATTGCTGATAAAACTTCTACTACTCAAAATCTAATGCTTGGAATTAGAGATAAAGATTTTCCTTTATATAAAATTGCTCCGCAGGCTAGACCTCACCACCTAGTACAATGTGCAAACACATCAAATGATACTACTGGTCAGCCGTGTCTTGTAGGAGAACGACAGTTAGGATGGTACGTCATACTTCCAAATTTTCAGAAAGTAACTGCAGAACCAACTGTTCATAGTGGATTAGTTTATTTTCCAATTTATCAACCTAATAGTTCTGTCAACCCATGTAGTTTAGGTGATGCGTTTATATGTGCCGTTGATGATGAATGTGGATCTAATTTTTCTAGTCAACTTGGGACTTTTAGAAGTAATAGAGATAAATGTTTTTACGTAGGTCAAGGAGTTCTATCTAGGATAGTGACATTCTCAAATAAACTATTTGCCAATATTGCCGGTCAATCAACACAAGCTCTTAGAGATTTAGTGACATTAGACACTGGTATTGGTGGAGTTTCAAGTTACAGAAGTTCATGGAGACAAAATTATTAAATTAAAGACTTAATAATTTTTGAATAATTAATATTTTGATCGTTATATTTAATTAATTCAAATAACTTAAAAAAGTTTTTATATTTATTTTGATCCTCAATTGATAATTTATTAAATATTTGTTGGTGGGTATCAGATTTTAAAATACTAGTATTTTTTTTAGATTTCCAAATAATAAATTTAATTAATAAAGAGATAAAATTGTGTTTATTAATTAAAAATATAAATCTAATAAATATAAATATTAATATAGGAGCAAAAATCCATATAAATAATTTTGAAAATTTAAAATTTAATAAATCATTTACGAAAGATTGTCTGCTATCATTATCGTATGAAAGAAGATGTTGTGTCCAAACAAAATCAGCATAATTAATATAATACCCTAGTCTCTTTAATATTTTTAAATCAATAAAATATTTTGAAGCAACATTAGTTCCTTGGAATACATCATTTAATGAATTTCTTACATTTTCGGGCGGGATGGCCTTGGTAGGATCAACTCTGACCCAACCCAAATCATCAATCCAAACTTCAGACCAAGCGTGCGCATCTTTTTGTTTAAATGAATAAAAATCACCAATATCATTTAAATCTCCACCCAAATAACCAGATACCACTCTACTTGGAATATTTGCAAGTCTTGCCAATATTACAAAAGTACCTGCAAAGTATTCGCAGTAACCTTCTTTATTTTTTAAAAAGAAATCTGCATAACTGTTATTTGAAATATTTTCAGGACTTAGATTGTAATAATAACTTCCATTAGAGAAAGTTTGTAAAATAAAGTTAAGAAATTCTTTTTTGGTTTTTTCTTTTTTATTTATTTCTACCCACTTTTTTAACTCAGGAGAAATAGTTTCGGGTAAAAGTGTGTAATAATCTTTAATTGCTTTGTCCATGACTATAATAGGTTGGTAATCGATGAATGTAATTTTTCTTTTTCTATCAATTGGATCTTTGTATGAAAAAGTTTGATCAAATAAATTTTGTGTAATTTTAGTATCTTTATTTAAAATAAGAGAGTTTGCTAAACTAGGAATCCATTTTCCTTTATGTGGTTCTAAAATTATCTCGTGAGTTTTTTGAGCAATCTTATCTTGTTTAATTTTAAAGTGATTTTTAAAAGTATTATACATGTAGTAGCTAGAGGTTGGTGTCCATGATTTATTTTTTTGCATGTGGTCAAAAATTTTTACCCTAAAATAAAGCTCTTCTTTATTGTAACCTTTATTTATTAAAGCAAATACTGGATCTTCTGAATTTGAAAATTCTTTAAATGAACCAAGATTAATATTATCTGGTATACCAAGTGTATTGGCAGAAGGGTCAAACAACCTAAAACTAATTTCTGCTCTTGGAAAAATTAAATAGAAAAAAATAATAAATGGAAAAATACTTAATCCGAAACCTAAATATTTTAAAACATTTTTGATATTAAAATCTAAAATTTCTTGTTGCTGAATTAGATACATATTAACAACTAAAGTGATGAGGATAGTCAAAGATAAGAATGAACTAAATAAATCTTGACCTTTTATTAAACTTGCAACTGCAATTATCATTGCAATCAAATTGAAATTCAATTGATTATTTTTTGTTTGAATTTCAGAGTATTTTGCAATCAGTAAAACGCCTAGGCAGTTTAAGAAAAATTCTTCTGACAGAATATAAAGATTTAATCTCAACTGAACAAAGAGTCCAGTTATTGCGTAGATAGCAATAATAATATTTTTAAATCTTATTTTAATTTTGAGAAGAAATATACTTGTAATTGTCAGAATAACCCAAAAAATTTTATTCTGAAAAGTAATATCGTTACCAACCGACATTAAACAAAGCACTAAAATAGAAAAAGACAATACTTTAATATTTGATAATTTAAGATTGAACATTTGATAAATATTTAAGAATTTTATTTAATGAATTTTTATTTTCATTTAAATCAAATAAGTTATCTCTATGTTTGATAGTTAAATGGAGTTTATTTTTAAAATAATAAAAAATTATAAAAGTTGCATAACTAAGTAAAAGTTCAAAAGGTATTTTTGAATATTTGTTTAAATCTAAAATAGTTTTTTGACTGACGTTAGGATTTAAAAACTTTTTTACATATTTCTTTTCTTTGAAAGTAGATTTTTTCCAAGCAATCTGGGAATAGCTATCTCCCCTTTTATATTCTTCAATACCATCAAAATCGTTATTCAAATTATTAGAATTATCTAAATTAAATTCATTTAAAAGATCTTGAGTTGGTTTAATAATTTTTGGATACACATAAATATTACTTTCAAGATCAAAATTTCTTTTTGTTCTTATTATTCCAAATGGATAAATAGACTTCAGAGTAAATCTATTTAACTTATATTTTCCTCTCTCTTTATAAAATATATATTTTTTGATTGAATTTATTCTTTTAAAAAAATTATAATTATCAATATTCTTTAAATTATAATCAATATCGATATTTAATTTTTTCTCTTTGGAATTATTTATTATTTGAATATCTATTTTTTCATTAACACTATTCTGTATAAAATATTCTGGCTGAGCAACTATATTTAGATAATTCAGATTTTGATGTGAAATAAAAATAGATATAAAAAAAATAAAAAAAATAATTATTGATATTAATAAGCCAAAATTATTTTCATAAAAAACCGAGATTAAAAAACAAAAAAAAATAAATAGACCTAAAAATAAACCACTAAAATTTGGATATATAAATATTTTAGATTTATTGTTTTCTTTAAAAGTTTTAATTAAGTTATTGTTAGTAAATCCTTGAATAGCTTTAGCTATCATTTATTTATTTTAATTTTCTCTGTTATTTCTTTTTTTATAAATTCAAATTTATCCTCTTGTCTCAAAAATTTAATTCGATGTCTTAAAATATATGGAAGTGTATCTTTAATATCTTGATGAGTAACATAATTTTTTTCATGTATGACTGCCCATCCTTTTGCAAGATCAATTATTTGTTTTAAACATCTTGCAGATATATATATTTTTTCTTCTAAGGTTTCGATTGTTTGTTCAATCGCAACTACATATTGATAAACATCATCAGATATATTTATTTTATTTTTTTTTTGTTTTAAATCTTGCCAATTCAAAGAAGTTGAATTTTTATCCTGAAAATTTATGTTTTTTTTAAGCATTAATATTTTTTCATTTTCACTAAGATCCGAGAGAGAAAAAGAAATCATAAATCTATCTAGTTGCGAATCTGGAAGACTACTTGTTCCAGATGAATCCATCGGATTTTGTGTTGCAATAACAAAGAAAGGTTCAGGCAAATTATAAGTAGTTCCATCAATAGAAACGTTTTTTTCTTCCATCGCCTCTAAAAATGCACTCTGAGATTTAGGGCTACCTCTATTTAGTTCATCGGCAAGCACTATATTTGTGAATATAGGACCTTTTTGAAAAGATAGTTTTTCATTAGAAAAAATGTTGAATCCTAAAATATCGCTAGGCAACAAGTCGGAAGTAAATTGAATTCTTTTAAAATCAAAGCCTAAGTGATTAGTAATTGATTTTGCAAAGGTAGTTTTTCCTGACCCAGGGTAATCCTCAATTAATATACTTCCCTCTGATATAATCGCTGCAAGAGTTAATTTTATCTTTTCGTTATTTCCAATGATTGTTTTAGAAATTTTATTGACTATTTGTTCAAACATTTAATTTAATAATTTTTTAAGTTTATTTTCAATTTTATCTTTATTCTTTTCTAGTTTTTCTTTTAGATTATTTTTTATTTCATTTTGGTCAATTTTCTTAAGTTTCTCCAATTTATTTTGAATTTTTCCACCCATTACCTTTGATTTAACAGTTTCAATAGTGTCGTTAATTATTTTTTGTATAATTGATTTATAACTTTCACTTTCCTGAGTATTTCCAACATTATTAAATTCAAAATCATTTAATGATATTTGGTTGCTTATTTTTAGTTCTGGTGAATTAATTGATAATTTAACATTTTTAATAATTAATTCTTCGATATTGAATTCTTTTGCATTACTAGGATTTTTATCATCATTTTTTAGAGATTTACTTAAAGACTTCACATTGTCATTTACTTTTGCATTTTTTAAATTAAAAAAATAATTAATATTTAAACCATCAAGCTCGATTTTATTTATTTCTATATTGTCACTAAAAATTGATGATGATTTTAATTTTGCATATATTTTATCAATAGAAAGTAAATCATCTGGAAAATTTTTATTTTTAAGTATTATATCTTCTAATATTGCTTCACCTTTTAAATAATTTATTTTTAAATTTTGAATTTTTGTTTCTCTATTTAAACTTTTTGAAATATTCGTTTCAATTGTGCCTTTAATAATTTTATCTCCAATAAATTCAGATAAAATGAAGATTAGTAATATTACAATTATTAAAAAAAATATAAATTTTTTCATAACTCAATTAAATCATCTTTAATATGATTTTACTAATGTCATATTTGTCATTTTGGGGTATTTAAAATAATAAAACTCTTAAATTATTTTCGAAAAATAAATAAACAATAGTTCCTATAATTATATAAGGACCAAATGGAATTTGTGATGACAATTTTTTTGAATTTTTCATTAATGCTGGAACAACACTAATTAAAGCAATTACAGAAGATAAAAATATTACAAAAGGAATTGCTAACCAACCAAACCAAAAACCTATAACTCCAAATAATTTAGCATCTCCCAATCCCATACCTTCTTTTTTTCTTACTTGTTTGTAAAAAAAAATAATTGACCAAATTATTCCATATCCAAATACTCCTCCTATAAGAGAATTAATATAGTTTGGAAAAATTGGATTTAAGTGTGGATCAAAAGATTTTAAAAATCCTAAAGCCATTAAAGGAAAGGTTATAACATTTGGAATAATATAATGTTTTAAATCAATAAAAAAAATTATGATAAAGGATAAATTAAGTATAATTAGTAATAAAGTTGTAATTGAAATACCAAAATTAAAATAAACAATACCAAATGATACTGCACTCAAAATTTCAACAAACAAATATTGAGATGAAATGGGTTTTTTACATTTTCTGCATTTTCCACCTAATAAAAAATAAGAAAGAATTGGTATATTGTCGTACCATAAAATTTTCTTTTTACATTTAAAACAAAATGATCTGCCAGTTACCACTCCTTTATCTAAAGGTAACCTATAAATGCAAACATTTGCAAAACTTCCCCAAAGCGCACCTAAGACAATTACAAAAATTAAATCCATTTAAAAATTATGATTAAAGTTTGAAGTTAGATGTAACTTCAATAAATCCATCGATCAAAAATTGAACCATTAAAACAGCGTCATGTAGATGTATGTACAAGTTTGGGCTATTTATAATAATCTCCATAGTTGTAAAATTTAACAAAATCGGCTTAAAATACCAGAAAATTATATGTTCTTATTTAAACCAAAAAAACCAGAGGAAAAGAAACCAGAAATCTCACAAGATAATATAGATCTAGAACTTATTTCTAAATTGAATCATGAGTTCGCATCATCTTTAGATCTTAATGAGACATTAAACAATGCACTTCGGGTAATAATAGGAAGACTAAATGCTCAAGCAGCAAACATATTTTTAATAAATGAAAAAAAGAAAAAATTTGAGTGTATTGCTTCTCTAAATCAAGATTATTTAGATGAATATGAATTAGATCTTACTGATGGAGTAATGGCAAAAGCCGTTAATCAAAAAAAATGTATTCGAGTTGGAAATGTTAGAAAAGATGTAAGAGAAATTGCAGAATTTTATTTTGATTTAGATAATAAAACTAATTTTACAACTTATTCAGTATTATGCGCACCTTTAATTGCCGCAAATGATTGTATAGGTGTTATCCATTGTTTGAATAAAAAAACTGATGATAAGTTGTTCATAGAAAATGATCGTAAGTTATTAGAAACTCTTTCGGCACCGGCTGCATTTGCAATTAGAAATGCAAAAATGGCTAAAGAAATGATAGAGAAAAATAAAATTCAAAAAGAAGTTGAGATAGTTGGAGATATTCAAAAATCTTTATTATCAAAAAATAAAAAAGATGAGAAATTCCCAATTGCTGGAATTAATATACCCGCAAAGGTTGTCTCAGGGGATTTTTACAACTTTTCTGATTTAGGAAATGGAATGTATGCATTTGCAGTTGCTGATGTATCAGGAAAAGGAATAAAATCTTCTTTATTAATGTCAAAAGCATCTAGTCTTTATAGTTGTTTAAGTAAAACAAATTTTTCTACAGCAAATTTACTTGGTCAATTAAATAATGAAATTAGTGAAACTATTTCAAGAGGGATGTTTGTTACTATGCTTATTGGATTATACGATAGTAATAATAAAGAACTATTATTATCAAATGCAGGTCATGAGCCACCTATAATTCATAATGATGATGGAAGTTTCTCTAATTTCAACGAAGCAGGTCCTCCATTAGGTATTATTCCAAACACAAAATATACAGAACACAAAATTTCTTTTGAAAAAAGCTCAATGTACATTTTTACAGATGGAATTACTGAAATAAAGAAACATGATGGAAAAATGTTAGGATCTGAAGGCTTTCAGAAATATATTCATAAACATAAAAATTTACCAGTGAACCAAAGATTAAAAATAATTATTGATGAAATTATATCTACAGGTCATATTCAAAAAGATGATTTAACAATTTTAACAATTGATGGAAATTAATTTAAACTCTAATTAGGTTTAATGTTTCAAGTATTACAAGTTTTATTTTTTCTTGATTTTCATTAAATCTTTTTTTTAATTTTTCATATTGAGCTTTATTTTTCTTTGGTGAGCATAATAAATATAAATTTTGTTCGTTTTTATAAATTATTCCTTTTTTTTGAAGCACAGAAATTTTCCGAATGACTGTTGCCCTTGGAATGCCTGATAAATCTGAAATAGTTGTGGGATTTAAACCTGCAGATTTTTCAAGAGAAGCAATGGCATCTGCAATATCTGAAATTTTTTCATTTTTTGACTTATTTATTAAGTTATATGATTGGTTAAGCGCGCAAACTCCAACACATAAAAAGGTTTCATAATCACCAAAATATTTCTTTCCCATTAACATATAAGAAATTTGATAATTTAGAAAATTATTCCAGTATTGCGTATAATTTTTTTTAATTTTATTTTCAAAATCATTTATTTCAAAATTACTTAGATTATCATTTTTATTTAAATTTTTTCCTATTAATTGTAATAATCTTGAATAATTTTTAATTGTTTTAAAGGGTTTTTGAAAATTAAAAGCTTTTTGGTTAATAGTAATTTTTCTTGAAGATCTTATTATAACTCCATCATTACTTAGTTCATTTATTTTTCTTCTAGCAGTTTCTTTTTTTATATCTAAGTCTTTTACTAACTCAACTATTTTGATTTCCTCAATTTCTAATTTTTCATATGAATAAAAATCATCAAATGAAATTTTTAAAAAATGTTTATTGTATGTGGCTATAGTTTTTTTTATTAAGTATGCTAGGATTAGATATTTTTCAGTGTCTTTATAAATATTGTAGGCCATGATCATCCAGTCGTATTGCATTTTAAAAAAATTATGCACAAACTGATCAATATTTTTTTCTGCTGATTTATTAATCTCTTCTAGTGTTAATCGGTTGGAAATAATTGAATTCTTTTCTAACATATTATTCTGTTCTTTTTATATTTCGATATGAAAAATAGATTAAAATGAACACGTATTGAAGTAAAGCGTAAGCCGCTACAGGCATTATATACTCTACTTTATCAAAAATTATTGCTCCAACCACAAAACCCATTGCACCATTTTGAAGAACTGTTTCAATTACAACTGTTGTTTGATCAGGCTTCGATAACTTAAATATTCTTGTCATTAGATAAGACATTAAGAATGCGATAAAAAAAATTAAAACTGTTTTTAGTCCAGCATATTTTAAATAATCAGGTATTTTTTCAAAATCTTGATAAATTGCAATTCCTACTATTAAAAGAAATAATGCTGTTGAAATTTTATCGAATATTGGATCAATCTTTTTTGCAAAATTGAAAAAAACAGTGTTAAATAAAACTCCTAAAATAACTGGAATAGTTATAATCCCAAAAATCTGTAATGAACCAGATCTCAAAGTTTGACTAAATTGAATCGTTGAATAGTCATCAAAAACAAAACTAAAATACATCTTTAAAATAAATGGGATAGTCAAAAAAGCGATTAAACTAGTTATGGCAGTAAGACTTATTGATAATGCAACATTACCATTTAATTTTTTAGTTATATAATTCGATGTAACTGCGCTTGGCAAACACGTAATTAAAATAATTCCAACTTTAACTTCATGTGGAAATGGAATAGTAAGTGCAATAGCAAATCCAATTAGAGGTAAGCCAATCATTTGACAAACCAAACCTACATAAAAACCTAGAGGATTTTTTGTTATATCCTTAAACGCTTCAGTTTTTATAGATAGTGCAAGCGAGAACATTATAAAAAACATCGCTGCAGGCCCAACTAGTTGTACAAATTCCATAAATCTTTAAAATGAGAATTTATAAATATTTAGTAGAAAATTTCTAGTAATTAGAAATTTGATCTTGGCTATAAATTTTGCAACTCATAACTATACTTAATCCAAGCATTATTGACAGCATTGAAGATCCGCCATAAGACATAATTGGCAAGGGAGCTCCAACTATAGGCAACAATCCAAGTACCATTGATATATTTACGAAAATATAAAGAAAAATTGCAGAAGCAAAACCAAAGCAAAAAAGTTTTGAAAAAAAACTTTTTGAGTAAAAACCAATACTAATTATTCTATATATTAGTAAAATATAAAGTAACAAAAGTATAATTGATCCTAAGAAACCAAACTCTTCTGAAAAAAGTGTAAATATAAAGTCAGTATGTTTTTCAGGTAAAAACTCCAAATAACTTTGTGTTCCTTTTAAAAAACCTTTTCCAAAAAAGCCACCAGATCCTATAGCTATTTTAGATTGAATGATTTGATACCCGGCTCCTAGAGGATCTCTATCAGGATTAAAAAAGGTGAGAATTCTTGATTTTTGATATGGTTTTAATAATGAGACTGCAAATGGTAAAGAAACAATAAGTAATAAACCAGAGTAGATAAAATATTTTATGTTTAATCCAGCAAGCCAAATAATAATTATTCCACTTCCAGCAATTAACAAAGACGTCCCAAGATCAGGTTGCTGAATTACTAGATAACATGGAATAATTAATAAAATAAGTGGAACTAAAATGAATTTATAATTCTGAATTTCTGCAGTTTGAATACGATGATAATATCTAGCAAAACAAACAATTATTGCAATTTTCATTATCTCCGATGGTTGTAAATTTAAAAAGTATAAATCTAACCATCTTCTTGAGCCAGAGGCCATTAAACCAAAAAATAAAGTTATTACTAAAAGTGAAATGCAAAATAGATAAAAAATATAAGCATTTTTATACCAAAAAGTTATTCTTACAAATGACAAAACTAAGAACATCATAAAAAATGCAATCAATCTTATTAAATGGTTTTTTGTATAAAAAGAAAACTCCCCACTTTCAGTTGAATAAATTGCAAATACACTTATTGCTCCAAGAAGCATAATAATTAAAATTAAAAAGTAATCTAAAGATTTTAATTTTTCAAAAAAAGAGTAATTTCTAGTATTTAATCTTTCAGTTAACATTACGCTAAATTAATATCTCCTCTTTTCGCTTGTACTCTTAGCGAGTGTCTATCTATAATTTTTTTTATTAATTTACTTGCAAGTGGTGCTGCAGCACTACTTCCTGATCCCCCATGCTCGATTAAAACACTAATTGAGTATCTTGGATTTTTATATGGAGCAAAAGCAATGAATAGTGCATGATCTCTATTTTTATATTCTATTTGAGATTGATCTAAATCTAATTTTCTTTCTTCTTCAGTTATTCTTTTTACCTGGGATGTTCCGGTTTTGCCCGCAAATTGATATTTAGGATCAGTGTATCGAGATTTAAAAGATGTGCCATACTGTTCATTTGTAGATCCAAACATTGCATCTTTAACAAAATTTATATTTTTTGGATCTTTGTAAAGTCTTTCGTATAATTGATATTCTTTTTTAATTAGAAAACTTTGGTCATTATCATAATTTGATAATTTATTATTAATAAATTGATCAGCTATTTTTGTTCTAATCATTTCATAGCTTATGTTTTTATTTTCAATAATATGAGGTTTAATTTTAAATCCACCATTTGCAATTTGAGCTGTCATTAAACATAACTGGAGTGGTGTAGTTTGAATGTAGCCTTGGCCTATACCATTAATTACAGTTTCTCCTAAATACCAAGATTTACCAATAGCGATCTTTTTCCAATTTGTATCAGGAACTACACCCTTTTTTTCATCAAAATATAGGTCTTTTAGGATATTTTGACCAAGGCCATATCTTTTTGCAATAATTGATAGTTTATCAACACCAAGCAATCTTGCCATCTCATAAAAATATATATCGCAAGATTGTTTTATTGCATTTCTCAACTTCATATAACCATGGCCATTTTTTTTCCAGCAGTGATATTTTACTCCATATAATTCATATGGATGTTTATGGCCTTTGCAAAGTATTGGCCTTTCAGGGTCAATGGTGCCAAACTCTAAAGCAGCTAAAGCGACCAAAGGTTTAAATGTTGATCCTGGTGAATACAATCCTGCAATTGATTTATTAACTAATGGTTTTAATGGATCATCTCTAATTTCCGCCCAATCTTTATGACCAATACCATGGGTAAATTTATTTGGATCATAAGTAGGTGATGAAGCCATTGCAATCACTTCTCCTGTATAAATATCCATTGCACAAATTGATCCCGCTTTACCTATTAATAATTCTTGTGCCAATCTTTGTACTTCTAAATCTACAGTTAGTTTTACCTTTTCACCTTGCGTTTCTTTAATATAATCAATTTGGCTAATTCTTTTTCCTGAAGAGTTTACTTCATATCTTTTTATTCCATATCTTCCAATTAGTTTAGATTCTTTCGCATACTCAATTCCAGATTTTCCAACTTTAAGCCCTGGAACTAAATTTTCTTTTATTATATCTTTTCTATCAATATCTTTTTGACTAGCTGCACCTACATAACCAACTACGTGTACAAAATCATTTTTATATGGATAAAATCTAGAAGATGAAACAACTGGTTTTACTCCTTCCAATTCATGTAAATATAAGTTTAATTTTGAGAATTGAGTCCAATCTAGATTATCTGAAGCAACCAAAGTATCCCATGGTTTTAATCTTTCTTTTTCTCTGTAAATTTTTTTAATTTCATTATTAGATAAAGATAAAATATTTTTTAATTTAAATATTGCTTCATCAAAATCTTTTATTTGATCTAAATCTAAATGTACTTGAAATACTCTGTCATTATCAGCAAGAATATTGTTAAAATAATCTGTGATAAATCCTCTTTGTGGAGGTGTTTTCCATTCTCTAATTCTATTTTTATCTGATAATAATTCATATTTTTCTCGATCAGAAATTTGTAAACTATATAGTCTTGATGTAATACCTCCTAACAAGACAAGTTTTGCAGCGGTAAGCATAAACACTCTTCTTGTAATTAATCTTCCTTTTTCTATACTACTTGCTCTATTTTGCATTTTCCTGTCTTAAATCTGATAAATATATTTGATTAAATAGTTTTGAAAATATTGGATAGACTATAAAAGTAAGTATTGAACTAGACATTAAAGTTCCATACATAATTGGCATATCAAAAATAGTAGTTAAAATACTATAATGTATTGATGTCACTATTAAAATTGCAATTAAAAAAAATATCCAATCATAAATTAAACTAGGCATAAGAGTTCTTGATCTTATAAATAATGCAATTGAACAGAGTAACAAATAGCCAATAGGTGAAACACCTATTGGAAAGTTTTGCACCACATCATTAATAATTCCTGAAATAAAAACTAGGCCGTATCCAAGTGCTTCTGGTTTTTTTAAAATCCAAAAAAAAATTACTATGTAAATGAAGTTAAATGAAAAATTAATATTAAATAAAAAAAACGATAAATCAAAACCAGTGAATGCTAGGAAAAATAACAATAAAATAGGAAAACTATGTATGAAATTTTTATAAACTTTCCTGGAAAATGTTAGAGACATAGCTAATTGTTTACCCTAATAAATTTAAGCTGACTAAAATTAACAAAAAATTCAACATATTTTATTTGATCTTTAATTATTATTTTTCCAACTGGTATTGCGGGTGCAATTATTCCATCAACTCCAGATGTATAAACAATGGCTCCTTCTTTAAGGGTATTTAATTTTGGTAAAAACTCTAGATCTGCATATTCATTATTTCCATTTCCTGAGAGAATTGCATTTACTCCACCAGGTTCAACAACCACAGGAATTTTACTATTTAAATCAGACGCAAGAAGTATTCTCGAAGTTAATAAATTTACATTTATTATTTTACCAACATAGTAAGCTTTTTCTTTTACTGCTACTCCAAGTTTTACTCCATGTTTATAACCTTTGTTTACTATTAAAGATTTTAAAAATGGACTTTGTTGATCAAGCAAAATTTTAGCAATCAAATATTTTTCTGAATATATTTGTTTTTCATCAATTAATTGTTTCAACCTAACATTTTCTGCACGATAAAATTCAATTTGATTTTTTAAACTTTCTACCTCTAGGTTTTTTTGTCTAAGAAATTTAAATTGTTCATACATTCCAAGATGATCTTGTAGTAAAAAATATTTATCTTTTACATATACAAATGGAACAGATATAAAAAATGAGCCTTTAAAGATAAAATCTTTTGTTATAGATCTAAATTTATCAACAGGTCCAGTTTTAAAATACTCAAGAGATAAAACTACAACAGCAATTATTAAAAGAGTAAATAATGAAAAGTTTTGTCGTGTTCCTTTTTTAAGAAAAGCTGATCGAATAGCAATTATAAAATCATCTCTACCCGTCTCTGCTGACATAGAATTTTAATACTCAGATAATACAGTAGAAAATATTTCTTCTTGATCTAATGCTTTTCCTGTTCCAATTGCAACACAAGATAATGGATCATCTGCTATATTAA